>Ga0114129_10001561_pt1 | contig 31102 bp, 28 predicted proteins | sample RhiMetdeltSRZDD1_FD_80071 | JGI IMG/M metagenome (GOLD analysis project Ga0114129, IMG submission 80071) | Populus rhizosphere microbial communities from Tennessee, USA - Rhizosphere MetaG P. deltoides SRZDD1 (version 2) (version 2) | ecosystem: Host-associated > Plants > Roots > Rhizosphere >...
ATCGAACCCGCGACCAACAGCTTGGAAGGCTGTGACTCTACCACTGAGTTACTCCCGCCTTCGCGCTCACGCGCGTCCCTGTGTTCGCGCTTCGGCGGGGCAAGCCCCGCGACGCGCCCTCGTCTTTCCCGTTCGCGCTTTGGCAGAGCAAGCCCCGCGACGCGCTCTCGTCTTTCCCGCTCAGGCTGCGGCGGGCAGTCCCGCCGTTTCTTTCATTCGACACTCGAACCCGCTCGCTGGCTTGCCTAGCCGAAGCCGCGCGCGCGACAGAATCGGCGCGGCGAAGGCTGGTGGCGAGGGAAGGACTCGAACCTTCGAAGCCGCTAGGGCGACAGATTTACAGTCTGCTGCGTTTGACCGCTTCGCTACCTCGCCAACTATCTGTATTTGTGGAAACGCGAATGCTTTCAGGCGCTTACCTTGTTTGCCGATGGAGCTGGCGAAGGGATTTGAACCCCCGACCTGCTGATTACAAATCAGCTGCTCTACCGACTGAGCTACGCCAGCCGAAACAAAAGATGAACTTTAGCACGTCCTGTGCCAGTTTGGCAACCCCCTGCACGCGCTGGGACATAGCCGCGCTTGTCCACCTCTGTCCAGGCCGGCCGTTACACCGCCAACCTTTTATTCTATCCCTTTTGCGCGCCGCTGGCGCAACGCCTCGAACAGCACGATCCCGGCGGCGACCGAGACGTTCAGGCTCTGAACGTGGCCGGCCATCGGAATGGACGCCACCCAGTCGCACCGCTCGCGGACGAGCCGCCGGAGCCCCGCTCCCTCGGCCCCGACAACGATGGCCGTGGGCGCGGTCAGGTCGATCTCGTCGTACCGCTTCGGCGCGTCGCCGGCCAGGCCCACGGTCCAGACGCCCGCCTGCTTCAGCGACTCCAGCGCCCGCGCGATGTTCACCACGTCGGCCACCTTCACGTGCGAGACGGCTCCGGCCGATGCCTTCGCCGCCGCGCCGTCGAGGCGCGCCGCATGGCGCGACTGGCGGACCACGCCGTCGGCGCCCGCGGCGTCGACCGTCCGCAGGATCGCGCCGACGTTGTGCGGATCTTCGATGCTGTCGAGGACAACGATCAGCGGCGCGCGTTTGGCGCCGGCCACGAGGTCCTCGGGCGTCAGCGGCGCGTTGTCGCGCACGTCGGCCACGACACCCTGATGCGCGCCGTGCTTCGCAAAGCGATCGAGCTCGCCCGCGTTCGTGCGGCGGACCGGAATCCCCTGCTGCTGCGCGAGGTTGAGGATCTCCGCGAGGCGGTCGTCGGCGCGCTGCGACGCGCGGACCGCCGTGACGCGTCCGGCGCGCAGCGCCTCCAACACCGGGTTGATACCGTAGATACGCACGGGATTTCAGATTTCAGATTTCAGACTTCAGATTTCTGATTTCTGATTTCTGATTGATGGCAGCGAGCGCTCGCGCAAACGCGGCGGCGCGTTCGCGGTTGCCCACGATCGGCGGCAGCCCCGACGACGGAGGAAGGTCCGCGCCGAGATCGATCGCCGGCACGGCGAGATCGAGCTCCGGCCCGTCGCTCCGCCCCGTGAGCGCGATCCGAATCGGGTGAAACAGCGCCTTCCCCTTCTGCCCCGTGCGCGCCTTCACCTGGTTCGCGACCGCTCGAAATCGATCGCGATCGAGACGCGGCGCGCCGGCCAGCTCCTCCGCGAGCGCGAGGATGACATCGCGGACCTCCGTTCGACTCACTTCATCGGCGATGCCCGGATTGCCCGTCGCGCGCTCCGGCGCGAAATCGAAGAGGAACGCCAGCCGGCCGGGGACCTGGCCGAGACGGTCGACCGACGCGCTGGCCATCGTCATCGCGGAGGCCAGAAACTCGATGCCGCGCTCGGTCGGTGTCATGCTGATGCCAGCCTCGTTGAAATAGGGCACGGCGAGCGTCGCGAGCCGCACCGGGTCGGCGACTTTCAGGTAGTGCCGGTTCACCCAGGCGAGCTTCTCTTCGTCGAAGACGCCGGCGCTGTGACCGACACGCTCGAGCGCGAAGCGGCGCGCGAGCTCTTCGACGGGTAGCAGCTCCGCGGCATCACTTCCCGCGCGCGGCGACCACCCCACGAGCGCAAGGTAGTTCACGAGCGCCTCGGGCAGGTACCCCTTCGCGCGGAACTCGGCGACGGACGTCGCGCCATGGCGTTTCGACAGGGGACTGTGGTCCGGTCCCAGCACGAGCGACAGGTGCGCGAAGGTCGGCGAGGCAAAGCCGAGCGCGTCGTAGAGCAGAATCTGCCGCGGTGTGTTCGAGATGTGATCCTCACCCCGGATCACATGCGTCACCTCCATCAGCGCATCGTCCACGACGACCGCGAAGTTGTACGCCGGATTGCCGTCGGCGCGGACGATGACGGGATCGCCGATCACGTCGGTGTGAAAGCGCACTTCGCCGCGAACGACGTCCTCGAACACGACCTCGCCCGTGTCGGGAACGCGAAACCGGATCGCGGGACGCTCGCCCGCGGCGATTCGTCGTTCGGCTTCCTCCGGTGAGAGATGGCGACAGGTACCTGAGTACCGCGCGGGACGGCCGGCGGCCACGGCGGCCTGCCGCTCCGCCTCGAGCTGCGCCACCGTGCAGAAGCAGTAATACGCGCGCCCGCCGGCGAGCAGCTCGGACGCGTACGACTGATAGAGATGAAGGCGCTCGGACTGCCGGTACGGCCCGCGCGGGCCGCCGATGTCGGGCCCTTCGTCCCAGTCGAGGCCGAGCCAGCGGAGGTCGCGAAGGATCGCGGCCTCGGACTCGCGCGTCGAGCGCTCGGCGTCGGTATCCTCGATGCGCAGGATGAACGCGCCGCCCGAGCCGCGCGCGAGCAGCCAGTTGAACAGCGCGGTCCGCGCGTTGCCGACGTGGAGATGGCCGGTGGGGCTCGGAGCGAATCTGACTCTCATCATCTTCTGGCGGGTCCGGAGAACCCGCCCTACACCTGGCGCAGCAGCGCGACAGCGTGGGCGGCGATTGCCTCGCCGCGACCGATCGCGTCGACGCCCTCATTTGTCTTGCCCTTGATGCTGACCCGCGCGGCGTCGATGCCCAGCGCCCGCGCGATGCTGGTGCGCATCGTGTCAATGTAATCACGAATCTTCGGCCGCTCGAGCACGACAGTGACGTCCACGTTGCCGATCTCGAGGCCCTCCTGTGCGACCAGCGCGACAGCGCGGCGCAGGAGATCCAGGCTCGACGCGTCCTTCCACTGCGGATCGCTGTCCGGAAAGTGCCGTCCGATGTCGCCGAGACACGCCGCGCCCAGCACCGCGTCCGTGATCGCGTGGCACACGACGTCCGCGTCCGAGTGGCCGAGCGCGCCGCGATCCGACGGAATTGCGACACCGCCGAGTACGAGCCGCCGTCCTTCGACCAGCCGATGCAGGTCGTAGCCGGTGCCGGCGCGTCCGGTCCGCGCTGGTCTGCCTGCCTGGCGCGCAATGGCTTCGGCGATGACCAGATCCTCCGGTGTGGTGATCTTGATGTTGGTCGCCTCGCCCTCGACGATTCGCACGCGATGGCCCGCGCGCTCGGCGAGCGCCGCCTCGTCGGTCGCCTCGCCGCCGACCGCGAGCGCCGCGCGCAGCACCTCGCGCCGGAATGCCTGCGGCGTCTGCGCGAGAAAGATCGTCTCGCGCGAAATCGTCTCGCGCACGTATCGGACGCTTGCGTCGCCGGATCCGATCCGTTTCACGGTGTCGCGCGCGGCGACCGCCGCGAGCGCCGCGCCGCTCTCCGCCGCCGCGTCGATCGTCCGGCCGATCAAATCGGCCGACGCGAACGGCCGGGCCGCGTCGTGGATCACGATCAGATCGCTGTCAACCGACGCCGCGGCGAACGCGTTCGACACCGACTCCTGCCGTCGATCTCCGCCGGCGACGACACGGAGCGGCTTCGACGCGCGCTCCAGGTACGCCGGAAGATCGCGCATGAGCGCCGGCGGAAGCGCGACGACGATCTCGTCGACCTTCGGGTGCGTGGCGAATGCGGTGACGCTGCGCTCGAGGATCGGCCTTCCGCCGATCTCGAGCAGCTGCTTCGGCCGGCCGGCGCCGAAGCGCAGGCCGTGGCCGCCCGCGGCAATAATGGCGGAAACGAACATCGAAGCTCTCAGCCATCGGCTGTCGGCGACGAGCGGTACGCTGACAAGCCGATCGCGACAGAGAAACGTGAATTATACCGGCTGGCGTGATTCGACCGCGCGCCGCACGATGTCGTGGACACGGTCGGCCAGCGCCTTTGCGTCCTGGACCGTGGGTTGGGCGAGGGCTGGCGGCTGTATCGGATCGTGAACGATCAAGGCGACGTCGGCCGGCTCGGTGCGCAGCCGGCCCTTCGGCATGACGGCGCGCGTGCCGACGATTGCCAGCGGGACGATCGGCAGGCCGGCCTCAATCGCCAGCAGAAAGCTCCCCGCCTTGAATCGCGCGACGCGGCCGTCCGCGCTGCGCGTGCCTTCGGCGTAGATGATCAGGGACAGCCCTTCGGAGACGAGCGTGCGCCAGCGCGCGAGAATGCCGGCGCGATCGGGGTTCTGCCGGTCCACGAACAGATGCCCGCCGCGGCGCAGATGCCAGCCGAGCACCGGGAACCGGGCGAGCGACGCCTTCGCGATGATTCGCAGCTGATACGGCAGCGACGCGAAGACGACCGGCGTGTCGTAGATGCTCTGATGGTTCGACACGAAGACGTAGGTCGCGCCCGGAACGATTCGATCGAGCCCTTCGACGCGCGCGCGCACGCCGGTCGTCTTGAGAATCAGCAACGACCACGCGCGTGCGCACCGGTGGGCGAAGTAGCCGCGCCGATCGAACAGGCTCGACACGATCGACGCGGCGCCGAGCACGATCGTGTAAACGCTGATTGCCGGAATGAGGAAGAAGACGGTCCGCCACCAGTGATACGGAGGGATCGCGAATACGCCGGCGCGGGCACCGGAATCGATGCCACGCGCCGGCCTGACTGTCGGCTCGGTCAAGGACGAATCACCACGTCGGACGCGAGCGGCGGCGCGCTCGCCGGCGGCACGCGGTGCTTCGTGACGTGTTCGAACGCGTACGCCAGCTCGATCAGCCGCGGCTCGCTGAACGCACGGCCCGAGAACGTCACACCGGCAGGACCGTCCTTCGCATTGAATCCGGCCGGGAACGGCGGCGTCACGACGTTCTGGAAGAAGCCGCCCGGCACGACGATGCTCGGATAGCCGGCCTTTGCCGGCGTCCCGGCGCCGCTGTTTCCGGAGAACAGGAGCGCGTCGAAATCGTCGGCGGTTCCCGCCACGCCATCAGGACCGTCCAGCACCTTCGCGATCGCGCCGCGCGACCGCTTGATGTCCTCCGCGCGATCCGCCTGATAGCGAAGCGTGTCGGCACTGCCGGGCGACGTGTCGAAAAACTGCGAGAAGATCGCCAGATCCTGATCGTACTTCGTCGCGGCCGGGTGCGTCGCGTTGAAATTGACGACGTCGGCGAGGGACTGAACGGGAAACTTGTTCCGCAGATGATCGGCGAAGTACTGGTTCAGGTCGCGCTTGAATCCGAAATTGAGGACCGTCGAGCATCCGGCGGCGGGCGGATAGTTGTTCGCCGGTGGGCGCGACGGACACCCCGGCAGCTGCGCCGCGAGCGCGCCGACGAGCACGACGGTCGCGCCGTGATCCGTCAGCACCTTGATGGCGTTGTTCATCACCGCCGCGCGGTTCGCCGGGAACGGCGGCACGGCGATGCGCGCGCCCTGCAGCGCGTTCGGATTCAGAAACTGCGTGTAGTCGCTGTGGCAGTTGCCCGGAACGAGACACGCTTCCGTCGCCGGATCGTTCGGGTCGAACCCGGCCATCACGCCCAGCAGGATGGCCGCATCGGTCACCGTTCGCGCGAGCGGTCCCGCCGTGTCCTGATCCGCCGTGATGGGGATGATGCCGTCGCGGCTGATGAGACCGACGGTCGGCTTGATGCCGACGAGCATGTTCGCCGTTCCAGGGCTCAGAATCGATCCCGACGTTTCGGTGCCGACACCGATCGCCGCGAGATTTGCCGCGACGGCGATGCCGGGCCCCGAGCTCGAGCCGCCGGGCGTCAGCGCCGGACGGCCGTCGTTGAGCGGGCGGCCGAATCCGTCGTTCGACGTTCGCGGATCGGACCGCGGATCGTACGGGTTGTATCCGTAGCCGGCGAGCGAGTTGTAGCCCGCGGGCATGCCGTTCGTCAGAAAGTTCGCGTACTCCGTCATCGTCGCCTTGCCGAGGATGATCGCGCCGGCCTCGAGCAGCTTGCGCGTGACGAAGGCGTCGGATTGCGGAATCGATCCGGCGAGCGCGAGCGATCCCGCCGTTGTCGGCATCTTCTTCGTGTCGACGTTGTCCTTCAGGATGATCGGAATCCCGAACAGCCGGCGCTTCTGATGCCCGTTGGCGCGCCCGCCGTTCGCTTCGCGCGCCTCGCGCTCGGCGTCGGGGTTCACGAAGATGTACGAGTTGAGACGCGTCGCGGTGGTCTTCTTGTCGTATGCGTCGATGCGGGCGAGATACATGCGAACGAGCTGGTCGGCCGTGATGATGTTGTTCTCGATCGCCGACTGAATGGCCGGAATCGTCGTCTCGACGAGATCGAAGCGACCGGAACCCGGACGATTGTCCGCGGTGACGGGCGCGCTCGGCGCGACGGCGAGGATCGCCGCGGCCACACCGCAGACGTGGGCGAGAACGCGAAGTCTCTTCATGCGGTCCCCCTTTTTGTGCCGGAGGATCACGCCGGAAAACGACTCGCGTGTCAACGATCTTTCGGGAATTTTTCGCGGCTGAGGCGGTTCGTCGTGTCGACCGTTCGACTCGCGCGAGCTCGTCGTGCAGCTCTTTACGGTTTTCCGATTACGTTTGCTGCGGTTGAATCGGCGCCGGGGTGGCCGCGCGAATCCGCGTCGGCTCGGGCCGTTCGGTCTTGTCGCGATCGGGCACGGTCGAAGACGGCGCCGCAACGGCGGCGGCCGCCGTGCCGGCTTCGATGTAGCGCCCGAAGATCATCTTCCCGGCCGTCGTCTGCAGCACGCTGGTGACGACGATGTCGATGGTCCGGCTGATCATCTTGCGCGCGTTATCCACCACGACCATCGTGCCATCGTCGAGGTACGCGACGCCCTGGTTGTGCTCCTTGCCTTCCTTGAGGATGAAGACCTTCATGAGCTCGCCGGGCAGCACGACCGGTTTCAGGGAGTTGGCGAGCTCGTTGACGTTCAGGACTTCCACGCCGCGGAGCTGCGCGACCTTGTTGAGGTTGAAATCGTTCGTGACGATCTTTCCGTGCAGCGCGCGCCCCAGCTCGATCAGCTTCAGATCGACTTCGCGGATGTCGGGAAAATCCATGTCGGAGATCGACACTTCGACGCCCGACATCTTCTGAATCCGCTGCAGGATGTCCAGACCGCGGCGGCCGCGGTTGCGCTTCATGGAATCGGCCGAGTCGGCGACGAACTGCAGCTCCTTGAGGACGAACTGCGGGATCACGAGCGTGCCGTCGATGAAGCCGGTCTCGCACACGTCGGCGATCCGGCCGTCGATGATGACGCTGGTGTCGAGAATCTTGTAGCGGCGCTGCGGGCCCGCGGCGCGAAACAGCGCCATCAGGCGTGCCGGTTCGAGCCACTCGCCGTGCTTCGCGCCCAGGACCAGGCCGAGGTACGGCAGGACGAGCAGGATGAAGCTGTGGAGGAACTCGACCTGACGATCGCCGCTATCGGCCCAGAAGAGTCCGGCGCCGATCGTGCGCGCGATGCCGAGGCCGATCGCGCAGCCGATGAGCGAGCCGAGCACACGCGTGACGGCCGTTTCCCCGAGCCGGCTTTCGAAGAACACGACGAGCGCGGCGAGCACGAGCGCGAAGCCAACGTTGGCCGACAGCGCCAGCGGCAGCGGATGCAGGACCCCGGCCGCGTACGCGACCGAGGCGACGAACAACACGCGGGCGAGGACGAACCAGGCCATGGGCGTATCCAGGACGAAGGCCGCACATTATAAAGATGTAAACAAACGTAACGCGGCTGTGACAGCCTATCACCGAATCGAGATCCGGCGCAGCGTAATCTCGGCCGACGCGCCTTCGACCAGTTTCACGCGCGTCGCGCCTCGTGCGAGCTGCCGCAGCAGATCCGGCTCGCGAAATCCGTCGGTCTCGAGATCGTCGAGCGCGATGGCATAGTACTCGCCCGCCGGCATCGCGGTTATCGTGTCGCGCGTCGACGGAACCGAAGCCGGCGCGGACACGCCGGATTGCGCGCGGACCGGCTCCCGCGGAGGATCCCGAGGAGGCACGAAGGGCCGGATGTACCGACCGCCCATGTCCGTCCATCTCGCCTGGTCTACGGGAAACACGAGCGCTACGAAGTCGCGCGTGAGATTTCCCTGTTCGTCGGTCACGTGCAGGTCGAGCTTCGTCGACCGATCGGTCATGACGACCTCCACGCCGCGAATCTCCTGACCGGGCGCGAATCGAATCGGCCGATCCGTCACGTCGTTTCCATCGATCAGAATCGATCGGGGCATCCAGCGCGGAACCGCAACCAGCCGGACCATACACGTGCCGAACAGACCTTGAACCGTAAACGTCCAGTCTGGTGCGAGCTCGGTTCGACTGGTCCGGCATTCACCCGTGTCGCTGGAGAACACGATCGGCGTCGGCGTGTTGACCTGATCGGCTGGCGGAATGGAAATCGAGCCGTCGAAGACGACGCGTCCGGTGAGTTTCGCGCCCGGACCGAGTTGAACCGTCAACCCGCCGACGTCTCCGGTGACCGTGACGGGGAGGAATCCCTGGGAGTCGTTTGGAGAAAACGGCGCGCCCGGCGCCGGCGCGGTCCTCCCTTCCAGGACGTATTCGCCCGGCGGCAGGCGGAGCTGGAACGTACCGTCCGGCCTGATTCCGGCTCCGCTCATCGCCCCCCAGTTTTGCCGGACGTTTTTCAGGACCTGGCGAACGGAGATCGATCCACCACGCGTCACGGGCTGGCCGCTTGCGTCGACGAGGACGCCGCTGACGGTCGCGATCGTTCCCTCGAGCAGCAACACGTCGATGCCACTCAAGGTCACGCCTCGCTCGAGGCGAATCGGCTGCGCGAGATCGATCGAGGCAACGCCGGGATAGAACGTCGGCACCGGCTGCGGTTCCGTGTCGCCGTCGCGCGGCGGACCCGACGTCATGCCTCGCTGCGGCGTGGCCATCAGGACGTACTGGCCCGGCTCGAGCCGGCCGAGGCGGTACTCGCCGAGATCGTTCGTCATGCTGCTGCCGCGCATCTGAGGCGAGCCACGACCCCATTTGGGGAGCCGCATCGCGCTGATGTTCACCGATTCGACCGGATCGCCGTACGCGTCGATCGCGTGTCCGACGATGGCCCCGCCGCGGTAGAGGCGCACGAGCACGTTATCGATCGTCTGCCCGGCATCGAGCGTGAGCCGGCGGCCGCCGCTGCGGAACGTCGTGCCCGGCTCCGGGTACACCGCCAACACGTATGTCGCTTTGGAGACCTGGATTGTGAACGAAGCCGCGGGCAGCCGGCCGAATACGAAGTTTCCAGACCCGTCGGTCGTGACGGCAGACTCGCCGGCGGCCCCGAGCGTCACGAGACGAACGCGAGCGCGCGCGATCCCGCTGCCGGTCTCCGCGTCGACGACGCGGCCTTTGATGGTGCCGGTGCCCGTCTGCGGAACGCTCGGGCGATCCCGTGGTGGCTGCGCGATTTGGGCGTGAACAGCACCGGCGAGCACGAGAACGGGAATCGCGACGGCCGCGCGCATCGGAGTCTTAGACGCAGGCGCGGCGATTTTGGCGTTAGCTCGGCGACTGTGGCGCACCGCCCGCAGCCGCGGCCCGCCCGCCGGACCGGCGCCACAACCGGAGCTCATGCACCGACCACCATTGCCGAGGAACTCGTGCCGTCTGCCGCACGACCAACCGCTTCGACTCGTTCGTCGGCAGCTCGATGACCAGCGGCGGGTACACGGCATCGCGAAGGAATCCGGTCAGCAGCTCCGCGTAGGGTGACGCCGCGTAAAGCGTCTGCGTCCGTCCGCGAGCGTCGATCGAGTCGATCGCCAGCTCGCGTGGGTAGTCGAACAGCGATCGCTCGGCGAGACGCAGCTCGAGCCGCGCCACGTCGGTCGAGTCGCCGAATTCAATGTCGATCGCCGTGTCGCCGTCCTGATCCGCGAACCAGCGCGTATCGAGGTCGCCGTCCACGAGCAGCCTTGCGCGATCGCTGTTGCCCACGCCAGCGACCGCGAACGCGCCGCGATCGATCGGCGACGCCGTCGCTGAGTCCGTCCGGTCGATCCACGGCGCCAGCTCGAAGGCAAACGCGCCAAGCCGAAGCTCCTCGGAGAGGATCTGTCCCGACGCGCGGAGCATTTCGAGCGTGCGCTGCTCCTCGTGCGCGAAGCGCTGCGTGAGGTTGTAGTCGCTGTCGTGGACGATGACGTACCGAACGCCAATCGCACGCAGCATGCGCACGATCGCCACCGGCCGCGACCAGTCGTAGAGGGGCGACGCCGGTTCGCGAAGCAACGCCTGCAGCGGGCTGTTGTAGCCGCTGAAGCCGTTCACGAGCGGGTGACCGTGCAGCAGCGTCGCGAACTGGTAGTTGAGCTCCTGAAAGTTGTTCGCCTGAATCGGCATGTGGAGCACCGCCCCAGGCGGCCTCGTGGCGAGCCACTGCGCGACCGCCCGATCCTGGGGCCGGCCCTGCCGGCTGAACCCGACGATCGGGATCGGCACCGTCCATCCTTCCGTAATGAGGAGGACGCAGCAGACAGCCGTGACAATCCGTCGATCGACGCGGAACGAATCGATGACGATGCGCGCGCCGATCGCGGCCAGCACCGACAGCGCGAGAAAGACGACGATCGCAAAGCGCGCCGGCACGCGCATGCCGTCCCAGCCTGGCACCGTGCGCAGCAGCCAGTCGTACGGCCCGTGCTGCATCACGGTGTGGCCCCATACCTTGACGACGGGTCCGAAGGAGAGGATCGCCGCAGCCACGGCAATCAGCAGATACACCTTCGTCCACCGCCCCGTGTCGTTGTGCGATCGTGCCGCACGCACGATCGCGACTGCGCCGAGGACGATCACGAACACGCCCGGAAGCAATTCCTTCTCAGGATCGGTTGACACGGCGGTGGGCAGCCATCGCCAGACGCCGATCGTGTTCTTTCCAACCAGGTACGAGCGCAGGTCCGCCGACCCCACATCGATCTCGATCGAGTTTCGAATCTGACGATAGTCGGCACGAACGCGGTGATACGGGAGCGCGACGGCCGCGAGGATGCCGGCGAGCACGGTGGCCGCGATGGCGAGCGCGGCAAGCGCGCGCCACCGTGCGGGTCCGGCGGTGCGAAGACCGTCGAGGATCACGACGGCCGCCGGTACCGCCATGAAGTACGCCATGTACATGTTCGACGTCACCTGCAGCGTGTACGCGGCGCCGAACAGCGCGAGCCACACGTGACGCCGGGTCGCGAAATATCGATGCAGCGCGTACAGACCCACCGGCATCCACCCGGTCGCAACCATCTGGATGTGAGAGATCTGCGCCATTCGCATCGGGCAGAACGCGTAGAACGTCGCGCCGACGAGCGCGGCCGCACGGCTGCGCGTCAGCTCGTACGCGAGCACGTACATCCCCACACCCGCGACGGCAAACGAGAAGACGAAGGCGACGTTGTACGTCAGGACGGCGTTGCCGGAAATCCAGTAGACGGGCGCGACGAAGAACGCCAGACCGAGCAGGTTCTCGGAGAAGGCCAGCGCGTTGTGATACGGGAAGTAGATGGGAGCGTCCCAGACGCCGGCCCACAGATGCCGGAGCCTGTCGGCATCCCACCCGATGATCCACGCATTGAGCACGGTGTCGACGAGATCGGACGGCAGCGTCCGTGTCGGATGCTGCCACAGCGGCAGCGTCATGATCACCGCCGCGATCAGGAATGCCGCGAATACACCGGCGACCTCCCGAATCGCCTTCATCGCGCCGGTTTTCAACCGAGTGCCGCGTCGAGTGCCTCGCCGATCGTACGAACACCCACGAGCTCGCACGTCGTCGCCAGCTCGCGATCGGAAGGATCCAGGTTGGCCTCGGGCATGATGCAGCGCCGAAATCCGAGCTGCGCGGCCTCACGAACGCGAAGCACCGACTGCGTGATGCCGCGCACTTCGCCGGCGAGACCGACCTCGCCGAACATCGCGACGGTGGGAGGGATGACGCGGTTCCGCACGCTCGAGGCGATCGCCGCGAGCACGCCGAGATCCGACGCAGGCTCGTCGACCGTCATCCCGCCCGCGACGTTCACGAACACGTCGTCGCCAATCAGGTTGAGGCCGGCGCGCTTTTCGAGGACCGCCAGCAGCAGCGAGAGCCGCTGCTGATCGATGCCGCTCGCCATGCGGCGGGCCGTCCCGTACGTGCTGGAGCTGACGAGCGCCTGCACTTCCATCAGGATCGGGCGCGATCCCTCGATGGAGCAGAGGACGACCGAGCCTGGCGCGTTCGTCGGGCGCTGCGCGAGAAACATGCGTGATGGATTCGGCACCGGCCGCAGCCCGCCCGACGTCATCTCGAACACGCCGAGCTCGCTGATCGCGCCGAACCGGTTCTTGACGGCGCGCACGATGCGGTGCGAGTGATGGCGCTCGCCCTCGAAGTAGAGCACCGTGTCGACGACGTGCTCGAGCGCCTTGGGACCGGCGAGGCTCCCGTCCTTCGTCACGTGGCCGACGAGAAACGTCGGAATGTTCTGCCCCTTCGCCGTGAACAGCAGCTGCGTCGCCGCCTCGCGCACCTGCCCGATGCTGCCGGGGGCCGACTGGAACTTCAGCGAGAAGATCGTCTGGACCGAATCGACGATGACGAGTGCCGGCCGGATGCGGGCAATCTCGTCGAGGATGCGTTCGAGGCACGTTTCGGCGAGCAGGTACAACGGCGCGTTCCCGACGCCGAGCCGCTCGCCGCGCGACTTGATTTGATGCTCCGACTCCTCGCCCGAGCTGTAGAGGACCGGCCCGATCGATCGCGCGACGTTCGCGGCGGCCTGGAGGAGCAGCGTGGACTTGCCGATCCCCGGTTCGCCGCCCAGCAGCACGAGCGATCCGGGCACCACGCCGCCGCCGAGCACCCGATCGAATTCGTCGATGCCCGTCGTCGTGCGCGGGTGCTGCTCGATCGCGATGTCGGCATAGAGACGCGCGGATCCGGCGGCGCCCGCGAGCGCGTAGCGGTGGACCGCCGCGCCGGAGCCAGCGGATTCCGGCTGGGGCCGCTCTTCGACGAACGAATTCCAGGCGCCGCAGTCGCCGCAGCGGCCGAGCCATTTCGGACTCTGCGCGCCGCATTCCTGGCAGACGAAAACGGTCTTCTGCTTCACGCGTCCTCGTAAACCCGTTCGATCCTACTTCCGATGCGCGACAGAATTTCGTACGGGATGGTTCCTATTTGTGCAGCCATCTCACGCGCGTCGATGCGATCGTCGCCCTGCGCGCCGATGATGACGACCTCGTCGCCCGGCGACACGTCGAGACCGGTGACGTCCGCCATCAGCATGTCCATGCACACCGAGCCGACGATCGGCGCGCGGCGGCCTCGAATCAACACGTGACCGCGGCCGGCGAGTCGGAGGTCGAGACCGTCGGCGTATCCCGCCGGCACGATGGCGATCGTCCGCGGACCGTCGGCCGTGAATCGCACGCCGTACCCCACACCCTCTCCGCTTCGGACGCCCTTCACCGCCACGATACGACTGGTCAGTGACAGGGCAGGTCGCAGGCTCAGCGTCGACGTCAACGGCGGCGGCACGAGTCCGTACAAGAGAAGGCCGGGTCGAACGCGGTCGTACCAGACGCGCGAGTCGCGCAGGACGGCCGCGCTGTTCGCCGCATGGACCCATGGAACGCCCGGCGCAAAGGCCGCAGAACCTGCCGGGCCACCGTTCTCCCTGCGTGTTCCGCGGTTTCTGCGGTGGATGTCCGTGATTGTCTCGAGCGCTCGCTCGAAGCGCGTGCGTTGCGCGTCGAAGAGCGGCGATACAGGGTCGTCGGCGGTCGCGAAATGTGTGTAGACGGCGGCGAGCTCGAGGTTCTCGCCCGCGAGCAGCTCGGGCAGCGTGCGCTCGAGATTGTCGTAGCGGAAGCCGAGCCGGTTCATGCCGGTGTCGATCTTCAGGTGATAGCGGAGCCGCTGTCCGCGCGTCGACGCCGCGTCCTGGACCGCGCGCGCGGCACCGGGCGTCGAGATCGTCGGCGTCAGGCGGCAGTCGAACAGGCCGTCGAGATCGCTGACGCTGAGCGCGCCGAAGACGAGAATCTCCGCACGAACGCCGGCGGCCCGCAGCGCGGCGCCTTCCTCGATGTCCGCGCACGCGAGCAGATCGGCGCCCGCGTCTTCGAGCGCGCGCGCGACCTGACCCGCGCCGTGGCCGTACGCGTTGGCCTTGACGACCGCGATGACGCGCGGCGCCGGCCGGCGCTCCGCCGCGAGGTACGCCGCGATCTGGCGATAGTTGGATCCGATCGCGCCGAGATCCACGTGCGCGACGGTCGGACGAATCATCGGCTGCCGATTGTACCGTTGCGGCTTCCCTTGCTTACCGAGGAGACGTGTGCTACGTTCACCTCGGTCACCGAGGGCAATGAGCCGGCCTGCCGATCTCGTTCAGGGAACGCTCGATCTCCTCCTGCTCACGATCATCGCCCTCGAGCCGATCCACGCCTGGGCGATCAGCCAGCGCTTGAAGCAGGTGTCGGGCGACGCACTGCAGGTGAGCGATGGATCGCTCTACCCCGCGCTGCACAAGCTCGAGCAGGAAGGCTGGATTCGCGGCGACTGGAAAACGACGCCGAACGGACGGCGCGCCAAGTTCTATTCGCTCACGCGGCCCGGCCGTCGCGCGCTGGAGCGCGAAGCGGCCGAGTGGAAGCGGCTCGCGGGCGCGATCTCACACGTCGTGCGACTCACCGAGACGTAAGCGATGCTCGAATGGCGCTGGGTCCGGCGGCTCACACTTCGTCTCCGGACGCTCGTGCGGCGCGACCGGGTCGAACGAGAGCTCGATGAAGAATTCCGGTTTCACATCGAAGAGCGAACGGCTCTGGAGATCTCCAGAGGCCTCTCGCCGCTCGACGCGCGCCGCGTGGCGCTTCGCGCGATGAACGGCATCGATCAGAGAAAGGAAGAGTGCCGGGACGAGCGCCGAATGCAGGTCGTCGAGCACGTGATCCGCGACGTGCGGTACGGCTTCCGCTCCCTCGCCCGGAGTCCCGGATTCGCCATCGCGGCCCTCGTCTCGCTCGCCCTCGGGATCGGCGCCAACACCGCGATCTTCAGCATCATCGACAAGCTGCTGCTCGAGTCGCTCCCTGTCGAACGTCCGCGCGAACTGGTCCTGCTCAATCCGACCGGCTGGCGGAACGGGTGGACCGCCGGCAGCCGCACGTGGTCGTACCAAGCGTACCGCGGACTTCGCGAGCGTCAGCGCGTCTTCACGGGGCTGCTCGCGGATCGGACCGATGCCGTGAACCTGACCGTCGATGGCGCCACTCAGCGCGCCATCGCGAGCATCGTGAGCGGCAATTACTTCGACGTGCTCGGCGTCAGGGCGTTCCGAGGTCGAGTGCTGACCGACGACGACGATCGCGTGAGACGCGGCCATCCCGTGGTCGTGCTGAGTCACGGATTCTGGGTCGAGCGCCTCGGAAGCCGTGCCGAGATCGTGGGCCAGACGGTCCGCGTCGGCGGCCGCCCGTTCACCGTCATCGGGATCAGCGAACAGGGATTCAACGGGCTGGAAGTCGGCGGATCGGTCGACGTCTTCGTGCCGACGATGATGCTGCCCGATGTCGTCACGTACGGCGAGGCGCTCGACGCGCGCAACGCGTACATCTTTCAAGTCTACGGACGCCTCGAGCCCGGCGTCAGCCGACAGCAGGCGGAGGCGCAGCTGCAGCCGTTGTATCCGATCGAGCTGGAGCGGGACGTCGCCGCGATGGGCGGCCGCGGCCCGACCGACGATCGTTGGAGGCAGGGACAGATCCGCCTCGACGACGGACATCGCGGCACGTCCGGCCTTCGGCGCGATCTCGAGACGCCGCTCACCGCGCTGATGGCGATGACCGTGGTTCTGCTGTTGATTGCCTGCGCGAACATCGCCGGCCTGCAAACGGCGCGGGCGTCGGCGCGCGTGAGGGAGATTTCGATTCGGCTCGCAATGGGCGCCTCACGCGGCCGCGTCGTGCAGCAGCTGCTGACCGAGAGCGCGTTGATCGCCGCGCTGGGCGCGCTGGCCGGTGTGTGGGTGGCGTGGTTCACCGTTCGCCTGCTCGTCGCGGAGATGGGCGAAACGGCCGGGCGGCTCCAACTCGTCACCACATTCCTGGATACCCGCGTGCTGGTCCTGACGTTCACGTTCGCGGTCGCGACTGGCGTCCTTTTCGGTCTGCTGCCGGCGCTTTTTGCGACCCGGCCCGCCGTGTGGTCGGGACTGAAAACAGGAATCACAGCCGACCTCGGAGGGCATGTGCGGCTGCGCCGTCTTCTGGTCACCGTGCAGCTGGCGCTCAGTCTGGTGCTCGTGACGGCTTCGGGTTTGTTCGGCCGGACGTTGATCAATCTGCGGCGCGCGGACACCGGCTTCGAGACGGATCGCCTCATCCAGTTTCAGCTCAATACGGGCGCCGCCGGCTACGACCGGGCCCGGTCTGAAGCCTTCTTGCATCTCATTCTGGACGACGTTCAACGGCTCCCAGGTGTCGGCCAGGCGACGTTCGCTGTCGCGCCCGTGCTGAGCAATGCCCTGATTGGTTTCGGCATCGATGTCGAAGGCTACTCGGCGCCAGGAGGACGCCGCGCCCGAGCGGTCGCGAACGCCGTTGCCCCGGGATACTTCCGCATCGTCGGCACGCCTCTGATACGGGGACGCGATTTTTCAGAGACGGACTCCGCGCGGTCACGGCGCGTCGCCATCGTGAGCGACGCGTTCGTCAGAACGTACCTCCGGGATCTCGATCCGATCGGGCGAACCATCGGTCTCGGTTATGGAGGCCCCAACCGTCTCTATCACGAGATCGTCGGCATCTCGAAGGATGCGCGTCTCAACAACCTTCGAGACGAACCGATTCCCACGTTCTACCTTCCGTACACGCAATTCGATGTGTTGAACAGCGGCTTCGTGCTCGTGCGCGCGAAGGGCGATTCCGAGCTGCTGCGACGGCCGATCGAGGCGCTCGTGAAGCGCCGCGATCCGGCGCTGCCCGTCGCCGAATACGCGACGATCGACGAACAAATCAATCGATTACTGCGACCGGAACGGCTGGTTGCGGCGCTGTCGCTCGCGTTTGCGCTCCTGGCGACCGGGCTCGGCGCGATCGGCTTGTATGGAGTGCTCGCGTTTTCAGTGGCGCGGCGCACGCGCGAGATCGGCGTCCGCATGGCGCTGGGCGCCGGACGCGGCGCCGTGCTCCGGCTGGTCCTCCGCAGCGTCGCCGGCATGGTCGTGGTCGGCATCGCGGCCGGAGCCGTCCTGTCGCTCGCGCTCGGCCGCTCCATCGAATCGCAGCTGTATGGAGTTCGCGGCCGCGACCTTGCCACGCTCGGCGCCGCCGCCGCTCTTCTGATCGCGGTCGCTCTCGCGTCGGCCTGGCTGCCCGCACGGCGGGCCAGCCGTGTGGATCCGCTGCGCGCGCTCCGGCACGAGTGACGCGCTAGGCGCCGACGGCGAGGTTCTCGAACCGCGTGTATTCGCGGATGAACGCGAGCTTGACGATACCGGTGGGACCGTTGCGCTGCTTCGCGACGAGCAGCTCGGCGATGCCCTGGTTGTCGCCGAGCGACTGGCTCTTGTCCGCGTACATGTCCTCGCGATAGATGAACACGACGACGTCCGCGTCCTGCTCGAGGGCGCCGGACTCGCGGAGATCGGAGAGCTGCGGCCGATGATCGGATCGCGCTTCGGGCGCGCGACTGAGCTGCGAGAGCAGCACGACCGGCACGCGAAGCTCCTTCGCCAGCCCCTTGAGCGATCGTGAGATCGACGCGAGCTCGAGCGTCCGGTTCTCGAACCGGCCGCGCGCCTGCATCAGCTGAACGTAGTCGACGATCACGAGATTCAGGCTGTGCTCGGCGGCGAGGCGGCGGCACTTCGCGCGCATCTCGAGGACGCCAATGGACGGCGTATCGTCGATGAAGACCTTCGCCTCGCTCAGCGTGCCGATCGCCTGCGAGAGACGGCCCCAGTCGCGCTCGCCGAGAAACCCGCCGCGCAGCCGGTGCGCGTCGATGCGCGCCTCGCCGGTCAGCATGCGGAGGAACAGCTGCTCCTTCGACATCTCGAGGCTGAACACCGCGACGGTCATGTCGGTCTTCGTGCCGACGTGCTGCGCGATGTTCAGGACCAGGCTCGTCTTCCCCATCGACGGCCGCGCGGCGACGATGACGAGATCCGACGGCTGGAGGCCGGAGGTCATCTCGTCCAGATCGGTGAAGCCGGTCGGGACGCCGGTGATGAGCTCCTTGCGCGCGTGCAGCTTCTCGATCGTGTCCAGGCTGCTCTGGGCCAGATCGCGCAGCGAGACGAAGCCGTCGCGGACCTTGTCGTCGGCGATGGCGAAAATCGCGTGCTCCGCCCGATCGAGGATGATGTCGGCCTCTTCTTCCGCCTCGTACGCCGTCGCCAGGATCTTGTTCGCCGAGAAGATCAGACTCCGGAGCGTCGACTTCTCCTTGATGATGCGCGCGTAGTACTCGACGTTCGTCGATCGCGGCACGCCGTCGACGAGCGCGGCGATGTACGCCGGGCCGCCGACCTCGTCGAGATCGCCCGAACGTCCGAGCTCCTCTTTCAGCGTGACGAGATCGATCGCGTCGCCGCGCTCCGCCAGCGCGACCATCTTGTCGAAGATGCGGCGGTGCGCGTCGCGATAGAAATCGTTCGAGTCGATCACCTCGGCCGCGAGGTTGAACGCGTCGTTGTGCAGCAGGATGGCGCCGAGGACGGATCGTTCCGCTTCGAGATTGTGCGGCAGCGTACGTTCAGCGACAGCGGCCTCGGGCATTCTGTGGGTGGAGCCGGGAGTCTAACAGACGGGTCTGGATTTGGGATCCGACCAAAATCACGTCAGGCTTTTGCTTTTTCCGGCTCACCCTCGGCGACGACGCGCAGCTTGACCGACGCGGGGACTTCGCGGTGGAGGCGAATCGGGATCTCGAATTCTCCGAGCTTCTTGATCGGTTCCTGGAGGTGGATCTTGCGGCGATCCACCGGGAGACCTTTTGACGCCAGCGCCTCGGCGATGTCGCTCGTCGTGACGGACCCGTACAGCGCTTCGGTCTCGCCGACCTTGCGGGAGATGACGAGCTCGAGACCCGACAGGCGGCCGGCGGTCGCGTCGGCGGCCTGCTTCTCCTCCGCCTCCTTCGCCTCGAACGTCACGCGCTCGCGCGCGATGCGCTGCTTGTTGCCCTCGGTCGCGAGGAGCGCGAGCTTGCGCGGCAGCAGATAGTTGCGCGCGTAGCCGTCGGCGACCTTGACAATCTCGCCGCGCTTGCCAAGGTTGTCGACGTGCTCCCTCAGAATCACTTCCATAAAAGCCCTCACAGGAAATTTCAGATTTCAGAGTTCAGATTTCAGATTGGATTTCAGATTGGATTTCAGATTGGCGGCACGTGTGCGCTGCGTCCACTTGTGCGCTGCCTCCAATTGTGCGCTGCCTCCGATTGTGTGCTGCCTCCAATTGTGCGCCGCCTCCAATCTGAAATCTGAATTCATAAATCTGAAATTTCAGTCTGTTACATACGGAATCAGCGCGATCTGGCGCGCGCGCTTGATCGCGGTCTGCAGCTTCCGCTGGTGCATGGCGCACGTGCCCGAGATGCGTCGCGGCAGGATCTTGCCGCGCTCCGGCACGAACGGGCCGATCAGCTTCACGTCCTTGTAGTTGATGTCGTCGATCTTGTCCGCGCAGAACTTGCAGACCTTGCGCCGGCGGAACAGCGTGCGCCGCTGCCCCTGTCCTTTCTCGCCGCCCTTCTTGTCGGCCTTGCCGCGGGCGCCCGAACGTTTTTGTCCGAATGGCATCGCCTAAACCTCCATCCCCTCGAACCGGTCGTCGTCGAGATCGTCGCGGTCCTGCGATCGGCCTTCGCCCGGCTGCCGCTGCGGCGGGAGCCCGCGCCGGACGCGGCGGCGTTCCGAGTCGGCCTGCCGCTTCGAGCGCGTCCGGTCGACCACTTTTTTCTCCGCGTCGACGCGCACGATCATGTGGCGGATCACCAGATCGATCACGCGCAGCCGGCGATCGAGCTCCTTCATCAGCTCGCCCGACCCGTTGATCACCTCGAGCACGTACACGCCTTCCTTGTGGTGGCCGATGTCGTACGCCATCTTCTTTCGGCCCCAGTTCTCGGTCTTGTCGATCGAGCCCTGCATGCGCGTCACGACCGATTCGACCTGCCCGTGCAGCTCGGTCGCCTGCTGTTCGGTCGTTTCAGGGGGAAGAATGTAGACGAGCTCGTACTGTCGTTCTGCGACTGCTGTTGTCATCTCTGCTCCTCTCGGACATGTTCACGATCGCCCGAAGCGCTACGTACGCCTCGCACGTCGCGAACACGGCCACCATACGGTGGCAAGGGATTTAATTGCCGTCACTCACCGCTTCATCGGGTCCGTTGAAGCGGCTCATCGCCAGCTCGATTCCATCGCTGACGAACGTTTCCGCCGCGTCGGCCGCGCGCGCGACCGCCGCCTCGATGACCTCGCGCTCCGACGGCGGAAAGCGCGAGAGCACGCGATCGGCCAGATCCGATCGTCGATCGCCGCGATCGACGCCGATCCGCAGCCGCGGAAACTCGGTCCCCAGGTGCTCGATCACCGACTTCAGGCCGTTGTGCCCGCCCGCGGAACCCGATCGCCGCAGGCGCAGGCGTCCGAGCGGCAGCTGCGCTTCGTCGACCACCACGAGCACGTCGTGCGGCTCGATGTGGTAATAGTCGGCGACCGCGCGCACGGCCTGTCCGCTCAGGTTCATGAACGTTCTGGGCTCCACGAGCACGACATCGCGCCCGCTGACGACCGCCACGTCCGCCGTCGACTTCCACGACCTGAGGCGCGCCTGCCAGCGCCCCGCCAGCGCGTCGACGACGTCGAAGCCGACGTTGTGCCGGGTCCCTTCGTAGTCGGCGCCAGGATTTCCCAACCCCACGATGGCTTTCATGAATTCGGAAAGCCGCGCCGCTACTTCTTCTTCTCCTCCTTGACCGGCGCGGCCTCGGGCTCCTCTTCCTTCTTGCCCTTCTTGATGACCTCGGGCTCCGCCGGCGTCACCGGAGCCGCGGCGGCGGCTTCCGCCGGCGCCGGGACCTCCTCGGCCTTCGGCATGATCACGTGGACGAGCATCGCCTCGCCTTCGGTGATCGGCTTCCACTTCGCGCTCGTCGCGATGTCCCGCACGCGGATGCCCTGGTGGAGCATCAGCTCGCTGACGTCGACTTCGACGTTCTCGGGAATGTCGGCGGGAAGGCATGATACGACGATCTCGCGGCGCACGAACTCGAGGATGCCGCTCTGCTGTTTCACGCCTTTCGGCTCGCCCCGGACCACGATCGGAATCGTGACCTGAATCGCCTTGTCCATCGCGACGCGATAGAAGTCGGCGTGCAGCACCTGGTGCGTCACCGGATCGAGCTGAAAGTCCTTGACCAGTACGCGCGCGTCGCTGCGGCCCGCGAGCTTGAGCGAGATCAGCGTGTTCTGCCCGGAATCGGAGTGCAGGATTCTCAGCAGCGCGCGCGGGTCGACGGAGATCGCCGTCGCGTCCTTCCCTTCGCCGTACAGAACGCCCGGCACGCGGCCCCCACGCCGCGTCCGCCGCGCCTCGTTCTTGCCGAAACTGTCACGTGCCTGCGCGTCTAACGTCGCTTCCATGGTTTCCTCTCACCAGCCACTACACGAATAACGAGGACACCGACGTCTCCTCGTGAATGCTCTTGATCGCCTGTCCCAGCAGCCGCGCCACCGACAGGACGTGAACCTTCCGGCACGCCTGACCCTCCGGCGACAGCGGAATCGTGTTCGTCACGATCAACCTGTCGATCGGCGACTTTTCGATCCGCTCGATCGCCGGGCCCGACAGGACGCCGTGCACCGCGCACGCGAGCACGCGGTCGGCGCCGTTGTCCTTCAGGGCCTGCGCGCCTTTCGTGATCGTGCCGGCCGTATCGATGATGTCGTCCTGCAGGATGCAGGTGCGGCCCTCGACGTCGCCGATCACGTTCATCACTTCCGCCGTCCCATCGTCGGTGCGCCGCTTGTCGATGATCGCCAGCTCGGCGCCGAGGCGTTTCGCGTACGCGCGCGCGCGCTCGGCACCGCCGGCATCCGGCGAGACGAGCGTCAGCCGCGGGTAATCGAGGCGCGCGAGGTAATCGATGATCACCGGCGCCGCGAACAGATGGTCGACGGGAATGTCAAAGAACCCCTGAATCTGCGCCTTGTGCAGATCCATCGTCAGCACGCGATTGGTGCCGGCCGCGCTCAGCACGTTCGCCACGAGCTTGGCCGAAATCGGCACGCGCGGCTTGTCCTTCCGATCCTGCCGGGCGTAGCCGAAGTACGGCAGCACCGCCGTGATGCGGGCCGCCGACGACCGCTTGAACGCGTCGGTCATGATCAGCAGCTCCATGATGTGCTGATCGACCGACCTCGACTGGCTCGCGCACGTCGGCTGCACGATGAACACGTCGGTGCCGCGGATGTTCTCGTCGATCTGGAACGAGACTTCCGTATCCGGGAACCGGCGGAGGCGCGCCTGGCCCACGGCCACGTTCAGGAACGACGCGATTTCACGCGTCAGCTCCGGATGCGCGCTGCCCGCAAAGACCTTCAGCTCGCCGAACCCGGTCGCCATGAAGGGGTCACCCATCAACCACGCCTCAACATGTGGCTGGGGCGGAAGGATTCGAACCTTCGAATACGGGATCCAAAGTCCCGCGCCTTACCGCTTGGCCACGCCCCAATGCAGTCGACAGTCCGCCGTCGTCGGTCGCTCACGTGCAGTCTTCGGTCGACAGTCTCGGCCGGCAGGTCCACTTTGCCGTCGCCTCTTCACTCACGAACAGTCGCCGGCCGTGCCGACTGCGACTGACGCTGACAACTTCGAATGAAGACTGGTGACTGGTGACAGATGACTGCAGCAGGCCTAACGCAAACGTTAAGTCTATCCGATGGTCTCACTTGGCGGCAAGTCGCCGGCAGGTGCGGCGGTCGATCGTTCGGGTCACGATGGTCCGTCGGCCCGGTGCCCACAGCTCGGCCGCCGCCGCGTCCGCCTCGGGGCGCCGCGAAAACAGGCCGAAGACCGCGGCGCCGCTGCCTGACAGCGTCGCGAGGCTGGCGCCGGCGCTGCGGAGCGCGCGAATCGAGCGGCGGATCTCGGGATGGCGTTCGCCGACGACGCGCTCGAAGTCGTTCGGGACGCTGGACCTCTTCAGGCGCGGCGAGTCCCCTGCCCGGTCGAACCAGCCGAAGGCCTGCTTCGTGCTGACGCCAAACGGCGGGATCACGAGAACGACCCACGCCGGCGAGCGATCCGTCAACGGAAACAGGACGTCGCCGCGCTCGACGCCGAGGACGGTCCCGCCTTCCAGGAAGTACGGCACGTCCGCGCCGAGCGAGGCGGCAAGCGCATGCTGCCGCTGCTCGTCGCGCAGTCCCCAGGTCTTCGCGAGCGCGCGGATTGCCGCGGCGGCATCGCTGCTGCCGCCGCCAAGACCGGCCTGCATTGGGATCCTTTTCGACAGATGGATCGCCACGCCGCGAGGCGGACCGCGTCGGCCTGCGGCTCTCCATACCTTCTCGGCCGCGCGCCACACGAGGTTGTCGCGACCGCCGGGACAGGTGGAGTCGTCGCAGGTCAGCGTGAATGGACCGCGCACACGGCGAATTGTCAGCGTGTCGTGCAGCGCGATCGACTGAAACATCGTGCGCAGCTCGTGGTAGCCGTCGGGGCGACGGCCGAGCACGCGCAGCGAGAGGTTGATTTTCGCGAACGCCCGGACGCGCACTAGCGTTTCGGCCGGCCAACGCCGAGCGGCCCCGCCTCCTGCAGCTCCTCGAGCGAAATCGGCGTCGCGCCGCGCGGCACGTCGACGCGAAAGACTTCCGGTCCCAGCGCCGGGTTGACGTCGACCTGAGACAGGACGAGGCGCAGATCGAAGCGCTTTCGATTGGTGCTGACCAGGCGGATGCTTCGCGGCAGGCCGTTCTGGAAGTCGCGATACTCGGCGCGCCAGTCGCCGAGACCGCCGCCTTTGTGAATCGCCGCGACGATGCGCCACGGCGCCGACCGCGATTCGCGGTGCAGGTACACATCGGTCGCGCCGTCGGGCACGACGCGCCAGTCCTCGCCGGGCCGTCGTCCTTCTTCGCGGTCGGCGGCGACGGTGCAGCCGGTCAGAACGGTGCGCAGCTCCGCGCCGTCGACGGGCACGCCGGTGAGGGCCGCGAGCACCGCGTCGGGCCGCGCGCGCTCGAGCACGCGATCGTCACGCAGCAGGAGCGTCGCATCGGCATCGCGGGCGACGAAAATGAACAACGGCTGACCGAACGGCGCAACTGCCTCGAGGCGCGCCGACGCGGGGCTGGCAAGCCCCGCGAGCAAACGCCCGCGCACCTTCTGGTCGCCGACCGATCCGCTTACGGCGATTTCGGCGCTGAATGACGTCACGCCGCGGCAGGCCATTGTCGCCCCGGCAAGCGCCTCCCGGACGTCCGAGGCGGGCGCCGGCGGTCCGGCCGGCAGCTTCATCAGGCGAGGCGCGCACGCGCTCGAGAGCAGGACCAGCAGCAAAACGCCGCGGAGATCAGCGCGGAACACGAGGAGTCTCGCGGTTTCGTGGTTCGTGGTTTCGCGATCCGCTGCTATCGCTTGTTCAGCTTCTGCCTCGCGGTGCGGATCTTCTTGTCGATGTCGGTGCGATCGATCGAATCGCCGTCGCCGCTGAGCGCGCGGTTGAAGGCGGCGATCGCGTCCTCGTAGCGTCCGAGCTTCAGGAGCACGTCGCCGTAATGATCCTGGATGACGGAATTCGTCTTGAGCTGATCGGCCGCGCGCTTCAGGTTCGACTCGGCGAGCTGCAGCTTGTCCGCCTTGAAGTACGCCCAGCCGAGGCTGTCGAGATACGAGCCGTTGTCCGGTTCGATCTCGAGCGCCTTCTTCACGTACTCGACCGACTCGTCGAGCCGCTCGCCGCGCTCGGCCAGCATGTACCCGAGATAGTTCAGCGCCGGCGCGTTCTCCGGGTCGATCGCGATCAGCTGCTTGAACGCCGCCTCGGCGTCCGCGTAGCGCTTCTGCTTGTCGAACGTCGCGCCGAGCTCGAAGGTGACGGTCGGATCCTGCGGAAACTTCGCGCGCGCATCCTGCAGCACCTTGACGGCCTGCGCGCCGCGGTCCGTGTCGGCGTACAACTGCGCGAGCGCGACGTACGCGCTCGGTTCGTCCGCGTTCCTGCTGACCGAGGCTTCGAGCAGCGCGATGCCTTCGTCGCCCTTCCCGCTGAAGCGAAGGGCCTGCGCCTGGAGGCGCACGAGGCGGAGGTCATCCGGATTGTCGGCGAGAACGGCTTTCGTCACGTCGACGGCCGCGGCGTAGTTCTTCGCGGCGATGTACGAGTCGGCGAGATACGCGGCAACCGATGGATCCTTCGGCGACAGCCTGTGGGCTTCCTCGAACATCGCGACCGCCTTGTCGTTCTGTCCGAGCTGCTGATACGCGAAGCCGACGTGCGGCAGCAGGAGACCGACGTTGAACGACGGATCCGCCGCCTTCCCGCGGAACTCGGCAACGACCGGCGCCAGCTCGGCGACCACCGACTGGTAGTCGCGCCGCGCTTCCAGCGCCTCGGCCAGCGCGTAGTAGCCCCACGGGCTCTTCGTGTTCTGGGCGATCAGCTTGCGCGCGGTCGCTTCGGCAGCTTTCGGATCGCCCAGCCGCCGCTCCGTCTGCGACAGTAAATACAGGATGCGCTGGATATCGCTGCCTCGAGCCGACGTCAGCTCGTTGAGCAGATCGCGCGCCTTCGTCAGATTGTCACGCCCGCCGGCGTTCACCAGCGCGGACGCATACCGCGCACGCAGCTCGGTATTGCGCGGCGCGCGCTGCGACGCGCGGCCGTAGGCGTCCGCCGCGTCCTTCCAGCGATGCTCGCGCTCGTAGAACTCGCCGAGCGTCGACAGCAGCCGCTGATCGTCGCCGGCATGCTCCTCGAGCCACGCGATGCCGTCGGTCGTGCGGCCGGCGACGGAATACGCTTCGGCCAGCAGCAGCGGACCGTCCTGCCATCCCGGCTGCTCGAGGACGAGCGGCGCGAGCAGCGCGATCGCCTTGTCGTAGTCGCCGTTGACCACGTACGCGCGCGCGAGCGTGGCGCGCACGTTCGGGTCCGCCTCCGGGCCCGCGCCGGCAATCGCCGTCTCGAGGTGCTGAATGGCTTTCGCCAGGTTCTCGTCGCCGCCGCGCGGCGGGCGAGCCGCGCGCGTGCGGCCCGTACCGCTGCTGCGGTTGGTCTCGGACAACGCGGCGTACACGATGCCGAGGACGCGATTCGCTTCGCGGTTCGACGGCGAGATCTTCAGCGCCTGATCGGCGGTCGCCATCGCTTCCTGGATCTTGTTCTGCCGGAGATAGAGCGCTGCGAGTTCGGCGGGGATGTCGGCCGCCGACGGGTCGAGCTCCATCGCGCGCTTGTACGCCGCGATCGCGCCCGCCGTGTCGTCGCGCTCGTCGAGATGATGGCCGAGCAGGAACTGCGCGTACGCCTCGGCGATCCGATCCGGTTTCGACTGCGCGCGCGCGACGAACGGCGTCGAAACAGCCAGCACGACCGCGAGCACGGCGACTTTCATATCGTCAAATTGTTCCACAAAAACGAGGAGGTGTCATATAGTCCTCGACATGGCGGTCGACCCGGAGTTGCTCGAGATTCTCGCCTGTCCGAACTGCAAGACGCCCGTGACGCTCGTCAAGAACGGGGCGGCGCTGAAATGCCCGACCTGCAAGCGTGTGTATCCGATCAAGGATGACATCCCTGTCATGCTTATCGACGAAGCGACAATAGAAGAGTAGATCTGCGAATTCTTTTAGTCCGGCTTCGCGAAATTGGCGACGTCGTCTTCACGACGCCCGCCGTGCGCGCGCTGCGGCGCCGCTTCCCCGATGCGTCGATCTCGTACATCGTCGAGCCGCACGCCGCTCCGGTCGTCGCGCACAATCCGCATATCGACGAAGTGATCGTCGCCCCGCGCGCCGCCGGCGGGCGCGGTCTCGTCGCCGACCTGGCGCTGGGACGGCAATTGCGCCGGCGGCGCTTCGATCTCGCCATCGATTTTCACGGTGGTCCGCGCGCATCGCTGCTGACGTGGCTGAGCGGCGCACGCGAACGAGTGGGCTACGACATCGCGGGCCGCGCGTGGATGTACACGCGGCGCGTTCCTCGCGCCAGGACGCTGCAGCCGCGCCACTCGGTCGAGAACCAATGGGACCTGCTGTCGGCGCTGGACATCCCCGGGCCCGATCCGTCGCGCGACGCCGTGCAGATGCCGGTCGACGCCGACGCCGCCGCGTCCGTGGCCACGCGGCTCTCGCAGGCGGGCATTCGCGACGCGGATCGCATCGTCGTGATGCACGTCAGCGCCGGCAATCCGTTCCGGCGCTGGCCGATGGAGCACTTCGTGTCGGCTGCGGTTTCGATCGTCACGGACGATCGGTGCCGGATCGTCGTGACGTCCGGACCGTCGGACCGCGGCGCCGCCGAGCAGGTGATTGCCGGTGCCCGCGCGGCGCTCCCGGCGGCGCGCGCGGCGCGGATCCTGTCGTGCGGCGAGTTCTCGCTGGCCGAGCTGCGGGCGCTGCTGGATCGATCGGCGGTCTACATCGGCGGCGACAGCGGTCCACTTCATATCGCCGCGACGACGCGAACGGCGATTGTCGGCCTGTACGGGCCGACGCTGCCGGCGCGATCGGCGCCCTGGCGGGATCGCACGCTGCCGACCGTCTCCGTCGACGCGGGCGATCTGCCGTGCCGGCCGTGCGATCAGCGCGTCTGCACGCCCGGTGATTATCGATGTCTTACGTCGATTCGACCCGAGCGTGTCGCCGACGCCGCGTTAAGATGTTTCGAGGCATGAGCAACGCCATCGCGCTCGACGCGTCCCCGTCGTTCGGCGAAGCCCGATTCGAGCACGCCGGCCTCTTCGCGGTGCTCGGCGTCGCCGCCACGCTTCATTTTTCGATCGCCATCGCGCAGACATTTCTCGCCGTTGCGGTCATCTGCTGGCTGGGCACGCTGATCGTCAGCCGCGAGCGCCCGGAAGCGCCCGCCTTCTTCGCGCCGCTCCTCGTCTACGCGGCGTGGACGCTCGTCTCCGCTGCATACTCCATCGATCCACGCACGAGCTTCATCGACTGCAAGCAGCTCGTGCTGTTCGTGCTCGTCCCGATCGTCTATCGCTTCGTGGGCGGCACGCGCGGCTTCACGCTGATGACGGTCGTCGTGACCTGCGCGGCGATCAGCGCGGCCGTCGGCATCTTTCAGTACGGCATCCTCCACTACGACCATCTCGGGCAGCGGCCGCAGGGCACGCTCGGTCATTACATGACCTATTCCGGCCTGCTCATGCTCGTCCTCGCCATCGCGCTGGCGCGCGTGCTCTTCGGCCGCGGCGAGCGGACGTGGGCGGCGCTGGTCATTCCGGCGCTCGCGTTTGCCGTCGCCCTGAGCTTTTCGCGCAGCGCGCAGGTCGGCGTCTGCGCGGCGGTCGCCCTGCTGTTCGCGCTGAAGGACTTCCGTCTGTTCGCGCTGGTGCCGGTGCTCGCGGCGGTCTTCTTTGCCGTCGCGCCCGGCCAGATCACGCAGCGATTCGTCTCGATGTTCAACCAGAAGGACCCGACGCGGCTCGACCGCGTCGCCATGCTCCACGAAGGCGAACGGATGGTCGCGGCGCATCCGCTGACCGGCGTCGGACCGAACATGGTCCAGCGGCGATACGTCGAGTACCGCGGCGACGACGCCGTGAACAAGATCAATCCTCACCTTCACAACGTGCCCGTCCAGATCGCGGCGGAGCGCGGCCTGCCGGCGCTGGCCGCGTGGCTCTGGTTCATCGTCGCGCTCGTGCGCGACCTGTGGAAGCGGTTCACGCGATCGGACAATCGTTTTCTCCCGGCTGCGGCGCTCGCCTGCGTCACCGCGCTCCTCACGGCGGGTCTCTTCGAGTACAACTTCGGCGACTCCGAAGTGCTGATGCTCTTCCTGATCGCGATTACGCTGCCCGCAGCCGCCACTCGCACGACTTCATGACGCGGCCCGACGCCGCGGCGCTCGACGCACAGCGCGCCGCCGACCTCGTCCGCCGATTTGCCGATCAACCGGTGCTGGTCGTCGGCGACATCATGCTCGACCGCTTCATCGTCGGACGCGTCACGCGAATCTCGCCCGAAGCGCCGGTACCGGTCGTGCGATTTCAATCCGAGCACGTTCGACTGGGCGGAGCGGCCAACGTCGCCAACAACGTCGCCGTGCTCGGCGGCCGCGCGGCCCTGGTCGGCGTCGTCGGGGGCGATGTGGCCGGCGAACGTCTGACCGAGCAGCTCGGCGTGGCCGGCGTGGCCGTCGACGGCGTGGTCTGCGATCCCGGCCGGCCGACGACGGAGAAGGTCAGAGTGGTCACCGAGCGAAACCAGCAGGTCGCGCGGATCGATTACGAACGCGAGACCGACATCAGCGCCGACGTCGAAGCGGCGGTGATCGAGCGGGCCCGCCGCGCGGGACAGCACGCGAAGGTGATGCTCGTCTCGGACTACCTGAAAGGCGTCGTCACGCGGCCGATCGTCGAAGCGCTGCTTGGCGTCTGCGCCGGCACGAACGCGCCGCTCGTGATCGATCCGAAGATTCCGCATCTCGCCTGCTATGCGGGCGCGACGCTCGTGACGCCGAACCACCACGAAGCCGAGATCGCCACGCACATGCGGATCAGGACCGACGAAGAAGCGCGCGTGGCCGCGCGCGAGTTTCGGTATCGCGCGCGGTGCGGCAGCGCGCTGATCACGCGCGGCGAGCACGGGATGTGGCTGTCGGACGACGAGACGGAGCTGGCAATACCGGCGCACGCGCGGGAGGTCTCGGACGTGACGGGAGCGGGCGACACGGTGGTCGCCACGCTGGCGCTCGCGCTCGCCGCCGGCGCGACGATGATCGAAGCCGCCGTCCTCGCCAACCATGCCGCCGGCATCGTCGTCGGCAAGTTCGGACCGGCGACTGTTTCTCCGCGGGAACTGATCGACCGCATCCAGGCGTAGGCGGGGTCGGCGGGGCCGCACATCGCGTGGTAGTATTACTGGTAGGAGTATTACCGTGCGGATTACCACCAAGGGGCAGGTCACCATTCCGCTCGACATTCGCCACAAGCTGGGGCTGCTGCCTCACACCGACGTCGAATTCGACATCGTCGGCGACAGCGTGCGGATTCGAAAGAAGAAGGGCGTCGAGCGCCGCGGGCGCCGCCTCCTCGACCACCTGCGCCAGGCGCCCAGGCCGAGGCCGGGCATGACGACCGACGAGTTGATGGCGCTGACCCGCGGCGAGGACTGATGTCGGCCACGCTCGTCGACAGCAATGTGCTGTTCGATTTCCTGAGCGAGGACGACGAGTGGTTCGAGTGGTCGGCGTCGATGCTCGAGCGGCAGGCCAACGTCGGCGCGCTCGCGATCAACCCCATCATCTACGCCGAAATCTCCGTTCGATACGATCGAATCGAGGACGTCGAGGAAGCCCTCACGAGCGAATACTTTCTTCGCCTCCCGCTGCCATGGGAAGCCGCGTTTCTGGCTGGCAAGGGATTCGTCAAGTACCGGCGGCGCGGCGGGTCGCGGAGATCGCCACTGCCGGACTTTTTCATTGGCGCGCATGCCGCGGTCGCCGGCCTGACGCTTCTCACGCGCGACCCTCGCCGCTACCGCGCGTACTTTCCAACAGTGAAGATCGTCTCGCCCTGACGCTCCTCAAATCTGAAATCTGAA
>Ga0114129_10001564_pt1 | contig 31070 bp, 31 predicted proteins | sample RhiMetdeltSRZDD1_FD_80071 | JGI IMG/M metagenome (GOLD analysis project Ga0114129, IMG submission 80071) | Populus rhizosphere microbial communities from Tennessee, USA - Rhizosphere MetaG P. deltoides SRZDD1 (version 2) (version 2) | ecosystem: Host-associated > Plants > Roots > Rhizosphere >...
CGAGCCGAGGAAGAGGTGCTGCTGCCGGCATTCGCCCGCCACACGAGCGTCGACGACCCGGCGATCGTGCGCGTGCTGACGGAGCACGTCGACCTGCGTGGTCGCGGGCAGGACCTGGAGCGGAGCGCGGATCCCGATCCCGCCAGCCTCCGTGAGCTCGGCGAGCGGCTCGAGAGTCACATCCGCTTCGAGGAGCGCGTGCTCTTCCCGATGATCGAAGCGGCTCTGCCGGTCGAAGAGCTCGAACGTCTCGGTGCAGCGTTCGCACGCGCCGAGGGCGACGGCGAGTGACGCGTCCGCCCGCGATCCGGCGCGCGGCATCGTCGCGCCACCTCGAGACCTGAGAACCAGCCGGGGGCGCGCCCTCGCGGCGGCGGCGCGAGGCGATCCGTCGGTAGGCCCGCGCTGGCGACCAGCCAGGCAATCACGGAGTTCGAGTTCCACATCTCGCCGGCATCGAGCTCATCGCGTCCCCAGACCGGCGTGGGCACGGTGCTGACGAGATCGAGTAGCCGGCCGGCGACCTGAGGATCGCTGGTCAGCCGCCGAGGTGTGCCCACGGCCTCAGCCAGGTCCGGAATCGACCCGCCGCGCCAGCAGCGGACCTCATAACGAAACAGGCGCCACCAGCCGAGGAAGCGGCTCCCGACGGCACCTGTCGCCACCACACCTCGACTGGCCTCATCCGCGTTCGGGGATGGCGCAATTTCGATCGTGTAGCGATCGCCTTCGAACTCAACGATGAGAGCCGAGTGGTAGAGGTCACAGCGTTGGCGATGCTGGCGCGCGGCTTCGATGGCCTCAAAGACGCGGCCGTTGAAGCGGACGGAATGGCCGCCGGCACCGAGGGGGATCCAGTACAGATCCACTGCCGCGGGCGACGGTTGCGTGCGGGTCGTCGGCAGCATCCGGCTAGTCGCGCTCCTGCTCGGCGTCCTCACGCACAGAGTCGATCAGCGCATGCGCGAGTACGTGCGCGCCCGAGCCGACCCCGAAGGTCCAGTAGCGCCGGAACCACTCACGAGCGTGCTCGTCCGTCGTGCTGGTGCGCATCAGACCGGAGAGCAGCGAGCCACTCTCCAGTGGCCGGACGGCGAGGTTGTAGATCGTCTTCGCGAAGCCCGGCTCGGAGAACGATGCGAAACCCTCGGCAGTCACATCCGCGTACTCGATGACCGGCCGCCAGAACCTACCCACGAGCCCGAGCGCGATTTCCGAGCCTGGGCGCTCGCCGAGCAGGATCCACCCGCCCTCGGCGCGCGGCGCCTCCGCCATGTCGAGCAGGGTCATCGAAGTGGGTGCACGTGGAGGACACTCTCCATGCAGGAGGTGTCCGACGAGCTCGGGCAGCATCCGGATCGCGCCGAGCACTCCGACGAGCGGTGCCCGGCGGCCGAGAGCGATCAGGTCCGCGCGCATGAGCGCGTCCCACACGACCGGCGCCTCGGCGTGCACGACGGTCGCGACCTCATCGGACACGTCATAGACCGGTAGGAACTCGTCAGCGAGGCCGGCCATCGGCAGCATGCGTCCCACGTTCGGAAAGCCAGGCGGCGATTTCGGCGCCGTACCGCGCGATCGCGTCCCAGTCGCGGAAGTCGCCCTCCGGCGGCTTCAGGGCGGCGACGACCGCCTTCTCGCGGAAGCTGAGGTCGGACCTGTCGAGCCGCCCCGCGAATGTGCGGTGGTCGACCGCGCCGACGCTCTCCGCGATCGAGCCAACGTCGACGCAGTCGCCCTCCGGCACCACGTGCTCCGGCGGCCCGAGCGGGCCCGAGCTGAACAGCCAAACCGGGAGCGCGGGGAGCTGCGCCGCGAAGCGTTCGGCAAGATCGCTGGCCGGGTCGAGCCAGTGGCCGTAGTAGACCGCGCTGCCGACAATGATCGCGTCGTAGCCGTCGAGCGTCTCGACGTAGTCCGCCGGTCGAACGTCGGTGCCGTGCTCCGCCCGACGGAGCGCTTCGGCGAGGGCCTCGGCTATCTCGGCTGTGGCGCCGTGCCGGGTTGCATAGGCGACCAGGCAGTTGCTCACGGCTCGGTCTCGGCGGGCACCACCAGCACGGGCCGCCGGCTGTCATGGACCACCCCGTTCGAGATGCTTCCGAGCGCTGCGGAGATTCCGGTGAATCCTCGTGAGCCAACGGCGATCGCGATCGGTCCGGAGGTCACGAGACTGTCTCGGCCTGCGCAGTACCCGTGGGCCCCGTCGGCTCATGCATGCCGCGCGGCGTCACGACCAGCGGGCAGGCGGCCGAGCGCACCAGTTTGGTCGAGACGGAGCCCAGCAGGACCCGGCGCAGCGCGCCGTAGCCTCGCGAGCCGACGACCAAGAGCGTCCCTGGGGTCGTGGCGACGTCGGCGAGGGCGTCTGCCGGGTCGCCCGTGACTAGCGAGACGTCGACCTCGATGCCTTCGGGGACGCTCCGCTGCGCTTCGGCGAGCTGGTCGCGCGTGTGGATCTGGATCGCCTCCAGCAGCGCCTCCCAGCCGACGCCGGCCCTGAGGCTTGCCCGCTCCGGCGGCACCGCGACCGAGACGAGCCGTAGCTTTGCGGACGCCGCCGAGGCGAGCTCGCTCGCCGCCGTCAGTGCCTCATTCGACTCGGGCGAGCCGTCGAATCCGACCGCGATCGTCGTGAGCCCTTCGCCGTTGTGGTCGCGGTAGCCGCGCGGCGCGATCGCGACCGCGCATGGGGAACCGTGAAGCAGGGCGACCCCGACGTTACCGGCGAGCACCTGGCCGAGCCGCCCGTGATGCGCCGAGCCAACCACGATGAGGTCAGCTGCGATCTCCTCGGCCAGCTCATGCAGGCCGCGCGCCGGCGAACTGCTCGGAAACGCCTCCGGCTGCGCACCGACGCTCGCGGCCGCCTCCTCTATCTCGCGTGCGTAGTCGACCTCGGCGTCGCGGAAGCGCGGGTCGAAGCCGCCCCACACCGGATCGAACTGAAACACGCCGGCGACGACGAGGTCCGCGCCGCTCAGGCTGGCGAGCTGCTTTGCGAGGGCGAGCGCGTCCCTCGCCTCATCGCTCGTGTCGTAACCGACGAGAACCTTGCGGTACATGGAGGGCCTCCTTGTCTCGGGTCAGCGCCCCGCCGCCATGGCGAGATCGAAGTCGCTCAGCACGCCCTCGGGCATCTGGTTCGGCTTGCTCCTTACCAGCAGGCGGGTCGTGCCGCTCAGTGACAGGGCATAGAGGGCGGTGCGCACCGATTCGTGTGCGGGGATGGCTCGCACCTCTTCGGTGATCGCCTCGGATGCGCGGGCGAGACCGCGGTCGCGCCCGATCCACCCGAGCAAGCCGCGGTGGGTCACCCAGCCGAGCGGCGTGCCGTTGCGGCTGCCTACCACGAGAATCGCGTGGACGCGGTGGGCCGCGATCGCCCTCGCGGCGTCCGCCACGGAGGCTGTTTCGGACAGCACGACGCAGCCGGGCGTCATGAAGTGGGCTACCTCCCGATCGAGCAGGGCGTCGGTGCAGCCGCGCCGCGGCCCGGGGTGCCCGGCGTTGGTCTTGGCGGAGTTTGTGCGGAGCTCGGAAGGCATGCCTACAGCGTCGCTTGGCGGCGCGTCGGCCGCATCCGGCCGAGACCCCGAATCGTGTCGGTAATTCTCCGCAGTGTCGGCTTCATGTGCCCCGTTCGGACACCCGCCCAGGAACTAGCCTGTGGGCGCGCATGTCGGCGATCCCCGGAAATTCCGATCCCCAACTCCAGGAGACGCAGCTGCGCCGGCTTCTCGAGGTGGGACGCGCGCTGGTCGCGGAACTCGATGTGGAGGCCGTCCTGCTGCGCATCCTCGAGACCGCGCGCGACCTCACTCGCGCGCGCTACGCCGCACTCGGCATACTCGACAGCCGCAAGGAGGAGCTCGAACGTTTCGTCTTCGTCGGCATCGATGACGAAACTCGGCGCCTGATCGGGCCGTTGCCGCGCGGCCACGGCGTGCTGGGGGAGCTGATCCGCGACCCACGGCCACTGCGGCTTGCGGATGTGACTCGACACGAGCGCTCGTACGGCTTCCCGCCTGGGCACCCACCGATGAAGACATTCCTCGGTGTCCCGATCAGCATCCGGGGCGAGGCGTGGGGAAACCTGTACCTGACCGACAAGGCGGACGGCCTCCACTTCGACCACGCCGACGAGGAGTCCGCCGTGGTCCTCTCCGAGTGGGCGGCGATCGCGATCAACAATGCGCGCCTCTACGAGGACGTGGCGCGGCGCCGCGCCGAGCTCGAACGCGCGGTGCGCGGCCTCGAGGCGACCGCGACCGTGGCGCGCTCGGTTGGCGTCGAGACGGACCTCGAGCGCGTGCTCGAGCTGATCGTCAAGCGGGGGAGGGCGCTCGTGGACGCGCGGTCTCTTCTCGTTCTGCTCGAGGAGGGCGGCGCGCTGCGAGTGGTGTCGGCGGCCGGTCAGCTCGGCGTTGCCGCGCTCGACGCCATCCTGCCGCTCGAGGGCACCGTCGCCGGCACCGTCGTAAACGCCGGTGCCGCAGCGCGAGTCGCGGATCTGACAGAGCTCGGGCATGGCCTCGAGCCGATAGCGGGCACGGCGACCTCCGCGCTGGTCGTCCCGCTGGGATTCCGGGGTCGCGCGCGCGGTGCGCTCGTGGCCCTCGACCGCACCGACGGGTCCCACGTCTTCGACGCGGACGACGAGCATCTCCTCGCCTCGTTCGGCGCCAGCGCCGCGATCGCCATCGCGACCGCGCAGTCCGTCGAGGCGGACCGGCTCCGCCACTCGATCCGCGCGTCTGAAGCCGAGCGCAAGCGCTGGGCGCGTGAGCTCCACGACGAGACGCTGCAGGACCTCGGCGCGCTCAAGCTGTCGCTCGAGACGGCGCTGCGCGCCAGCCAAGAGGACACGCTCGTGGACGCGACCGCAAACGCCGTCGAGCAGCTCCAGTTCACGATCGAAAGCCTGCAGAACGTGATTGCCGAGCTCCGCCCGGCTGCGCTCGACCAGCTGGGGATCAAGCCGGCCGTAGAGGCGCTCGTCGCGAGGACCGCGGCGACTTCCGGGCTCGACATCGACGCGCGCGTGGAGCTTTCATACAGCGGCAGCCAGGTGCCTAGGCGACTGGACCCGGAAGTCGAGAACACGGTCTACCGGCTCGTCCAGGAATCGCTCACGAACGCCGTCAAGCACGCGGGCGCGGAACGCGCGTCGGTCGCGATCCTGGAGGGCGACGACGATGTGAGCGTCACCGTCGAGGACGACGGCTCGGGCTTCGATCCGAGCAAGCCGCGCGCTGGTTTCGGTCTCGTAGGAATGCGTGAGCGCGTCGAACTCGTCGGCGGGCGACTGACGATCGAGTCCGTGCCCGGTGGCGGGACGATGGTGCGCGCACACCTTCCGGCCCGGCGCGCCGGAGTCGAGGTCAGGGGGCCAGCCTGAGCCCGCCCCGCGCCGCGATGATCGCTCGGCGCGCGATCCTTGGACCCGCCACCTCTACGTCGACGGGAAGTCCCGCCGGTGCGTCCTCGTGCTCGTCGTGGTGGAGCGCGAGGTACGGGGCAAGCCAGCGTCCGGCGATCTTGCTCGGCGGCCACCAGAGCGCCTGCTCCGAAACGGCCCAGTCCGCGCCGCGGCCGCCGCTTACCTCGGCGCGCATGTAGCGCGGTGTGGATCCGGTCAGGAGCAGTCCACGCAGGACGGGACGGAACGGCTTGGGCTCAACTGGAGCACCGGCTCTTGCGGCGATGGCTTCGGCCGCGGCATCGGCCTGTTGCGTGGCAACCCCGCCCTGCTTGATCGGGGACGTGGTGGCATCGCCGGCTGCGTAGATGTCGGGCTCCCCCTCCACGCGGCTGTGGAGGTCGACCGGGATGAAGCCCTGTGCATCGGCGGGGAGGCCGGCGAGCTCGGGTCCCCGTAGCCGCGGCAGGCTGACCACGCGGTCGGTGGAGATGCTGCCGCCGGGGACCAGGGCCAGCTCCCCGTTCCGGAAGTCGACCGGGTACTCGTCGGTTCGCAGCTCGATCCCGCGCTCCTCCAGCAGCTCGCGGGCCGCGTCCGATGCCGCGGTGCCGAACAGCTCGAGCGGCGCTTCCTCCGGCGTGACGAGCGAGAGCGTCACGCGCCGCAGCCGCCGCTTGGCCACCTCGGCGGCGGTCATGAGGGCGAGCTCGTAGAGCGGCAGGGGCCACGAGGCGCCCGGGGGGACGGCGAACGTGACCCGCTTCACGGCACGATGCTCGAGCTCCCGCAGCACTGTCCGAAAACGGCTCGTATAGCCAGGACCCTTGATCGTGATGCTGCCCGGCACGGAGGTCTCCGGCTGAGCCCCGATCGCGACCAGCAGCACCTCGTAGTCGAGCCGGCGTCCGTCCCAGGTCGCAACCTGGTGGGCGGACGTGTCGACGCTGCGGACGCCCGCGAGGTGGAGCGCGGCCCCGTGGGCGCGCGCGATCTCGACGAGGTCATACCGCTTGACCTCGCCCAGGCCGAACGGCTCCGCGACGGCGAGCGGCCGATAGGCGAACTCCGCCTTCGGGGTCACCAGCTCGATCGAAACCCGCTCCTCGGCGAGGTTCCGCAGCGCGATCAGCGCTTCCAGCGCGGCGACCCCGCCGCCGACGATCAGGACCTTGGTTGTGCTGTCTTTCACCATTCCCTCCAGGATCGTCGCGCGGCGCCGCCGCGGCATCCGGGGATCGCCTCGATCCGGTTCGGTGATTTCCCGCAGGCGGTACGCTCGGCCGGTGAGCGGCTTCAGAGTCCTTGTCTGCGGAGGGGGTATCGCAGGCGTCGAAGGCCTCTTGCGCCTCCGCCGCCTGGCCGGTGACGCGCTCGAGCTCACACTCCTCGCGCCCACGGACGAGCTGCGCTACAGGCCCATGGCGATCCAGGAGCCGTTCTCGCGTCCCGGACCGCGCCGTTACCCACTTCGAAAGGTCGCTGGCCGCGTGGGGGCGGACTGGGTCCAGTCGGGCCTCGAGTGGGTCGACCCGGATGGCCAGCAGGCCCACACGACGGACGGGCACGCGATCCCGTACGACGCGCTGCTCCTGGCGGTCGGCGCGCGCACGGAGGTGCCCTACGAGCATGTGACCGTGTTCGACGACGCCCAGCCGGACGAGACCTACCGTGGCGTGGTGCAGGACGTCGAGGAAGGCTATACGCGCAGCGTCGCGCTCCTGCTCCCGGACGGACCGGCCTGGCCGCTTCCCGTCTACGAGCTCGCCCTGATGACGGCCGAACGGGCGCACAGCATGGGAATCGACGGATTGGCTCTCGACGTGGTCACCGCCGAGCCGGAGCCGCTCGCAGCCTTCGGGCATGCGGCGAGCGAGGCCCTCCAGGTGTTCCTTGCAGAACGGGGCGTGGAGGTCCACGCGCGCTCGCACGCCGAGGTGCCCGCCTCTCGCAAGCTGATCATCAGGCCAGCGGGCCTCGAGCTCGAGCGCGGCCGCATCATCGCCATGCCGCGGATCGTGGGCCCGCGGCTCCGTGGCCTTCCGGCGAACGAGGACGGTTTCATCCCAGTTGACGAGCGGTGCTGCGTCCGGGGCCTCGAGCCGCGCGTGTTCGCAGCCGGCGACGCGGCGGACCTCGAGGTCAAGCATGGAGGTCTCGGAGCACAAATGGCGGACACAGCGGCCGCCGGGATCGCGGCGCTCGCTGGAGCAGATGTCGAAGTCGAGCCCCTCCGACCGGTGATCCACGGGGTGCTGTACACGGGGTCGGACGCGCTCTATCTCACCGCTCGAATCGAAAACGGCCGGACCGAGTCGCAGCTGAGCCGGGAGGCGGAATGGCCCAAGGACGAGAAGGTCGTCGCCGAGGAACTCGGGCCGTTCCTGCGTTCCCTCGAATAGATCGGCGGTGAAATACGGAGCGCTGCGGCGGATCTCCCCGGATGCCCGAAGCCCTGTCCGCACCTACGTTGCGTGCATGACTTCCCCCAGTTCGACAGTCGAGGAGCTTCGACAGGATCTCGAGCGTCTGGTCGTGGAGCTCTTCGAGAGCGACCGCATCGGCGCGATCCCAGCGCTTGAGGTCAGTCGCCGCAACGGCCAGCTGGTGGTCTACGCCCGGCTTCCTGGCACGACTGCCGGCGATGCGCCGATGGGCGTCGAGGTTCGGCTGCCGTGCGGGAGCATCAGCGCGGCCTCCGCGGGCGCTCCGGCCGCGGCCGGATAGCTCGACCTAGGGAGTCAGCAGCCCGTGGTCGAGTGCCCAGCGGACGAGCTCGCCTCGTGACGCCAGGCCGAGGCGGCGCTGAACGCGTGCGCGGTGGGCTTCGACGGTTCGGACGCTGAGCACCAGGCGCTCGGCGATCTCCCGGCTGGTGTGCCCCAGCGCGACAAGACGCACGACGTCGCGCTCGCGGACCGTCAGACCGTCCGCGCCCCGACGGCGCTCGAAGTCCTGCGCGGCCAATCGAACCGCGCGCACGAGACGCGGCCCCGGAGCGCCCGCGGGGGGCAGCACGATCGCCGTGTCCGGCGACGCTCGCCTCAGGGACGGAAGCGAACACAGGCCCTCGCGGTGACACAGGTCCGGGCCCAGCACGAGCACGCTCGGGCGCAGGGACCGAAGTGCCTCCTGTGCGTCGTCGAGCGACCTCGCGTGTCCCACCAGCTCGAAGTCGGGGCTGGCGCTCAACTCCGAGGCCGGGGCGTGGCCACCCGCTATGAGCACTCTCGCCCGCACGTTCGCGAGCTTATGCGCGCACCTTCACGGGGCCATCCGGGGCATCCGGCAGCTCGGCTGCGGAGAACTACGTAATCCATAGCCGAGCGTTTGGGTGCGTCCTCGGCCGGACTTATATTGGCCCCGCTCGGGATGCCGACAGACGGAGGGCGCGCGTGGCTGGAGAGCGTAGGGCTCTGCTCGTTTCCAGGACATGGATACAGGTCGTCGCTCTGGTGATGCTCTTCGGGTTCTTCGTGCTCGGCCTGCTGGCCTACCGCACTTACCAGGCCAAGCCCCCGATTCCCGAGCGGGTAGTCGATCCCCAGGGAGCCTTGCTCTACACCGAGCGGGACGTCGAGCGGGGCCAGGAGGTGTTCCTCAACAACGGCCTCATGGAGTACGGCTCGGTGTTCGGTCACGGCGCCTACCTCGGCCCGGACTACACGGCGGACTATCTGCGGCGGGCGTCCGACTCTGTCAAGCGAAGCTATGGCGGCGAGCGCTCAGACAGCGCCGCCCGGCGCACGGTGGAGGACTTCCGGACGAACCGCTACGACAAGGCCACGGGCGTGCTGGAGCTGACCGAGGCACAGGCTGAGGCGCATCGCCGGCTCGTGCGCCATTACTCGCGCTTCTTCTCCGAGCCGACCACGAAGCACGGGCTGCGCCCCGACGCGATCACGAATCGCTCCGATCTCGCCGCGCTCACCGCCTTCTTCGGTTGGACCGCATGGGCAGGCGCAGCCGAGCGACCCGGCCACGACTACTCCTACACGAACAACTGGCCGCCCGAGCCGCGCGTGGACAACCGGCCGACGGCGAACGTGTTCGTCTGGTCGGTGCTGTCGCTCGTCGCGCTGCTGGGCGGCATCGGCCTGCTGTTCGGGGCGTTCGGGCGCTGGAACCTGCTCGGCTGGCATGGGCGCGAGCAGGCGTCGCTGAGCTTCAAGACTCCCGGTGAGGTGGCGCTGACGCCGGCCCAGCGGGCGTGTGCCTGGTTCTTCTTCGTGATGGCGGCGCTATTCGTCATCCAGACGCTCGTCGGCGCCGCCTCACAGCACTACCGCGCCGAGCTCGCGAGCTTCTTTGGCATCAACCTCGCACAGGTCTTCCCCTTCAACCTGATGCGCACCTGGCACGTCCAGCTCGCGCTGTTCTGGGTAGCGACCTCGTTCGTGGCCGCGGGCATCTTCCTCGCGCCCATGATCGCCAGGCGCGAGCCGCGCGGGCAGGGCAAGCTCGCTTTCATCCTGTTGGGAGCGCTGGCCGTCGTCGTGTTCGGCACGCTGATCGGGTCGTTCCTCGGGATCCACGGCTGGCTCGGGGACGCCGCGACCAACTGGTTCGGCCTCCAGGGCTTCGAGTACCTCGACCTCGCCCGGCTCTGGCAGGTGCTGCTCTCGATCGGGCTGTTCGTCTGGGCGTTCATGCTGTGGCGCGTTCTGCGAGGTCGCTTGCGGAGAGAGCACGTGGGGAACATGCCGTGGCTCTTCTTCCTGGCCGCGCTCGCGATCCCGGCGTTCTACGCGGTCGGGCTGATCGCGCAGACGGGGCAGCACTTCACCGTCAACGAGTTCTGGCGCTTCTGGGTCGTGCACCTCTGGGTGGAGGACTTCCTCGAGCTGTTCACGACGGTGATGGTCGCGTACATGTTCGTCCTGCTCGGCGTTGTGCGGGAGCGGGTCGCGCTGGTCGTGATCTTCCTCGACATCGTCCTCTACTCCGTCGGGGGCGTGATCGGGACGATGCACCACTTGTACTTCTCGGGGGAGCCCGCCGAGCACATGGCGCTCGGCGCGTTCTTCAGCGCCGCCGAGGTCATCCCGCTGACCTTCCTGACCGTGGAGGCGTGGTCGTTCCTGCAGCTTGGTGCGGCGCAGGAGTCGAAGTCGCGCACGCCCTTCCCGCACCGCTGGGCCGTGCTGTTCCTCGTATCCGTGGGCTTCTGGAACTTCCTCGGTGCAGGGATCTTCGGGTTCCTGATCAACCTACCCGTGGTCTCCTACTACGAGATCGGCACTGCGCTCACGGCCAACCACGGTCACGCGGCGATGATGGGCGTCTACGGCATGCTCGCCATCGGCCTGGCGATGTTCTGCCTGCGCTACCTGATCCCGGCCGACCGCTGGCCCGAGAAATGGGCGCGGATCGCGTTCTGGTCCACGAACCTCGGCCTCGCGTGGATGTGCTTCGCGACGCTGCTCCCGCTCGGCATCGCCCAGCTCTACAAGTCCGTGGATGACGGGTACTGGGAGGCCCGCGACCTCAACTTCCTGACGGAAGACACGAACACGCTGATCGAGTGGCTGCGCCTGCCTGGCGACATCGTGTTCGTCGTCGGAGGAGCCCTCCCGGTGCTCTACATCGCTTGGATCGGCATCCGCCACACCGTCAAGCGCGTGACCCTCGAGGAGCCCGAGGACATCCTGTTCACGGAGGTGAGAGACCCGGAGGGCTTGCCGTCAGCCAGCAAGGAGGAGGCCGCCGCGGCGCACGTGACATGAGTTCCGAGGCCGTCATCGCCGCCGGCTACGCGGGCGCGCTGCTCGCGTGTTCGCTGGTTCTCGAGTGGCTGTCGGCGCACACTCACCGCCGCTCGCTCCGCTATCGCACCGCCGGCTTCGAGTACCACCCGCAGCACGACGCCTGGGAGTGTCCCGAGGGCGAGCACCTCTGGCCGCACGAGTTCGACCACGAGCGGCGCCTCGTCCGCTACCGGGCGAAGGCGCATGTATGCAACTCGTGCCCGGCAAAGGCACGCTGCACCGACTCCGACGAAGGGCGCGAGGTCGTGCGCCCGCTCGATCCGTGGCCGCACTCGGAGGCGGGGCGCTTCCACCGCGTGATCTGCCTGATGCTCGTGGTGCTCGCGGCGCTCGTGGCTACGGTGGCGCTGGCGCGCGACCACGGGCTGGCGGAGTCCGCGATGCTCCTCTCCCTCCTCGTCATCTGCGCCTTCCTGGCCCGGTTCCTGCTTCGCGACCTGCGGAGACACCCGGCGAACTTCCCCGAGCCCGAGCCCGCGCCCTCGCACAGCCTCCGGATGGCCGTCACCGGCGCCGACGGGAAGAGGGCGCCCAGCCGCTGGAGCTGACCCATGGAGCTTTGGGAGGTCGTCCGATTCCTGCACGTCGTCGCGCTCGCGTTCTTCGTCGGCGGGCAAATCATGCTGACCGTTGCGATCGTTCCGGTCCTGTCAGGACGCAACGAGGAGGTCATGCGAGCCCTGGCGCGGCGGTTCGGGGTAGCCAGTGGCGTGGCGATCGCGGTACTCCTTGGTACGGGAATCGCGCTCGCGTCGCACTTATCGCGCTGGCAGGACGAGACCCTGCAGGCGAAGCTCGCCGTGCTGGTGCTCGTCGCCGTGCTCACCGCTCTTCATATCGCGACCCCAAACAGCCGGGCGGTGTCGCTGGCGCTCACCGGCTCGTCCCTGACTGTGGTCTGGCTCGGCGTTGTGCTGACCCACTGAAGGTCAGCGATCGATCAGGTCGTTGTCGAGCGCGTAGCGGACGAGCTCGGCTCGCGTCGAGACGCCGAGCTTCTGCTGGATGCGCGCGCGGTGAGTCTCCACCGTGCGGACACTCAGATAGAGCTGGTCGGCGATCTCGCTGTTCGTATGGCCGAGGGCGATGAGGCGCAGCACGTCGATCTCGCGATCGCTCAGCTCCGCCAGCGCGCCGCTCGGCCCGTCGGGGGTTGCGGCCATGCGTGCGCCGAGATCCGGATTCAGCCAGGTGCCGCCGCCCGCCGCCGCGCGGATCGCCTGGACCAGCTCGGTGCCGGCGGCGTGCTTGAGCACGTAGCCGCGTGCGCCGGCCTGGAGGGCCTCGCGGGCGAAGGCCGGATCCTCCTGCATCGTCAGCACGACGACGGCAGTGCCGGGCGAGACCTCCAAGACGTTGGGAATCGCCTCGAGGCTCGAGCCGCCCGGCATGTTGAGGTCGAGCACGAGCACGGTCGGCTTGTGGCCGAGGGCGTAGCGCTTGGCCTCCTCGACGTCGCCCGCCTCCGCCACCACCTCGATGTCGGCCTCGGCCTCGAGCAGCATGCGCAGTCCGCTGCGGACCACCGCGTGGTCATCGGCCAGCACGATGGTGATCTCCTTGTCGGATTCGGCCACGCGTCGGCATTATGCGCCACGACGGACATGCGGACCCACCGTACTTTCCCGCAGCCATCCCAGTGGCTATCCCGGATTCGCGTGGCACTCTGCAAGGCGATGCTGTCGGACATGAAGAACGAATCGCTCATGGACAGAACCGGCCTGGGGCTGCTGCCCGGGCTGGTGCTCGCGCTCGGCCTGGTCGTGTTCGCCATGGCCTTCCTGCTTATGGGCTCCATGTGGGCCGTGTTCGGCGTATTGGCCCTGATCGTGATCGTGGCCATGGCCGTCGTGGCAGCCGTCGTCGCCCTGGTGGACGAGGATGGCGAACTGGGAACGTCGCTCCGCCAGGTGATCCCTGGCATGGCCTCCGGTACCAGGGACTCATCACGGCCGCTCGAGCACAACTAGCGGGAGCAGCCGCCGTAGGGCGGGACACCCCATGACCGACTGGCTGTTGGCGGTTGGCTGCATATTCGGCGTCAACCTGCTGCCGGCATTCGGCCCGCCGACGTGGGCCGTGCTCGTCTTCTTCCGGCTGAATTCCGATCTGCCCGCCGTTCCACTCGTTCTGGTGGGCGCCATCGCTGCCGCGGGCGGGCGGCTCGTGCTCGCGTCCGCCACGCGGCGTTTTCGGGGCCGGTTCTCCGAGAAGAGGCGCGAGAGCCTTGCGGCCGCGGAGGAGGTGCTCGTGGGAAGCCGGACGAAGGCGGCCGCGGGCCTGGGTCTCTTCGCCCTTTCGCCCGTCCCGTCCGCCCAGCTGTTCGTCGCCGCCGGCCTGCTTACCGTTCCCCTCGTGCCGCTCACGGCAGCCTTCTTCGCGGGCCGGCTGGTGTCGTATTCGCTCTACGTCGGCGCCGCCTCCGCGGCGAAGGACAGCCTCGGATCCGTCCTCGGCGAAGCGTTCGGATCGCCGCTGGGGATCGCGCTCCAGCTTGCGATGGTGGCAGGCCTCGTAGTGTTGTTGCGCGTGGACTGGGCGGCACGACTGACACGTCGGTCGAACGAATCGGCTGCCGCATGAGCGCCGCGAGGTCTGACCTGGCGCTGGTCGACGAGTACTGGCGAGCCGCGAACTACCTGTCGGTAGGCCAGATCTACCTGCTGGACAACCCGTTGCTCCGCGAGCCGCTGAGGCTCGAGCACGTGAAGCCGCGGTTGCTCGGGCACTGGGGGACGACGCCGGGGCTGAACCTGCTCTACGCCCACATGAACCGAGCGATCCGCGAGCGTGACTTCAACGCCATTTACGTCACAGGCCCTGGCCACGGCGGGCCGGGACTGGTGGCGAACACCTATCTCGAGGGCACGTACTCGGAGGTCTATCCCGAGATCGGCGAGGACGAGGACGGCATCCGCAGGCTCTTCCGGCAGTTCTCCTTCCCGGGCGGCGTGCCGTCGCACGTCGCGCCCGAGACGCCGGGCTCCATCCATGAGGGCGGCGAGCTCGGCTACGCGCTCGTGCACGCCTACGGCGCCGTTTTCGACAACCCCGACCTGCTCGCCCTCTGCGTGGTCGGCGACGGCGAGGCGGAGACCGGCCCGCTCGCGGCGAGCTGGCATTCCAACAAGTTCGTGAACCCGGCCCGCGACGGCGCGGTCCTGCCGGTGCTGCACCTGAACGGCTACAAGATCGCGAACCCGACCGTGCTGGCCCGGATTCCGAGCGAAGAGCTCCGTGCGTTGCTCGAGGGCTACGGGCACGCACCCCGCTTCGTGGAGGGGGACGACCCCGCGGCGGTTCACGAGGACCTCGCCGCGGCGCTCGACGAGTCCCTAGACGAGATCGGGCAGATCCAGGCACGGGCTCGGTCGGGCGACCCAGGTCGAGCGCGCTGGCCGATGATCGTGCTGCGCACGCCGAAGGGCTGGACCGGTCCGAAGGAGGTCGACGGGCTGCCGGCCGAGGGCAGCTTCCGCTCCCATCAGGTGCCGCTTGCCAACCTCGCGGACAACCCGGAGCACCTGCGCGTCCTCGAGGACTGGATGCGCTCGTACCGCCCGGAGGAGCTGTTCGACGAGGGCGGGCGGCTGCGCGGTGAGCTGCGTGCTCTCCGCCCCGACGGCGTGCGGCGGATGGGTGCGAATCCGCATGCCAACGGTGGGCTTCTCCTGCGCGATCTGCAGCTGCCCGACTTCCGGGGTCATGCGGTGAAGGTGGAGGAGCCCGGCCAGATCACGAGCGAGGCGACGCGCGTGCTCGGAAGCTGGCTCGGGGACGTGATGCGCGCGAACGAGTCGTCTCGCAATTTCCGCGTGATGGGGCCGGACGAGACGGCCTCGAACCGGCTCGGCGCCCTGTTCGAGGCCACCGATCGTGCCTGGATGGCCGCGCGTCAGGCGGGCGACGACCACCTCTCACCCGAAGGCCGCGTGATGGAGGTTCTCAGCGAGCATCTCTGTCAGGGCTGGCTCGAGGGCTATCTCCTTACCGGCCGCCATGGCCTCTTCAACTGCTACGAGGCGTTCATCCACATCGTCGACTCGATGTTCAACCAGCACGCGAAGTGGCTCAAGGTCACCCGCGACATCCCCTGGCGGATGCCGATCGCTTCCCTCAACTACCTGCTGTCGTCGCACGTCTGGCGCCAGGATCACAACGGCTTCTCGCACCAGGATCCGGGCTTCATCGACCACGTCGTCAACAAGAAGGCCGAGATCGTGCGGGTGTACCTCCCGCCCGACGCCAACTGCCTCCTCTCCGTAGCCGACCACTGCCTTCGGTCCCGCGACTACGTGAACGTCATCGTGGCGGGCAAGCAGCCGTCGCTGGACTACCTATCCATCGACGACGCGATCACCCACTGCACACGCGGCATCGGGATCTGGGATTGGGCCTCGACCGACGGCGGTAGCGAGCCGGACGTCGTGCTGGCGTGTGCCGGGGACATCCCGACCCTGGAGACCGTGGCGGCCGCCGGCTTGCTCCGTCGGCACCTACCGAGCCTCAAGGTACGGGTCGTGAACGTGGTAGACCTCATGCGCCTTCAACCGGCCTCCGAGCACCCGCACGGACTGCCGGACTCCGAGTTCGACGCCCTGTTCACCACCTCGCGGCCCGTCATCTTCGCCTATCACGGCTACCCGACGCTGATCCACCGGCTCGCGTATCGCAGGCGCAACCACGCGAACCTGCACGTGCGCGGGTACAAGGAGGAGGGCACCACAACCACGCCGTTCGACATGGTGATGCTGAACGACCTCGACCGCTACCACCTGGTCATGGACGTGATCGATCGCGTGCCGGGTCTCGGCGAGCGGGAGGCCGCGCTCCGACAGCACATGGTGGACGAGCGGCTGCGGCATCGTGCGTACACCCGCGAGCACGGCGACGATCCTCCGGACGTGCGCGACTGGACGTGGCCGGGTGGGCCGTCCGCGCGCGAGGAGCCGGCGCGCGGCGTCCCCGGTTAAACGCAGACGTGCGCGTGCTGGTGGTCAACGCCGGGTCGAGCAGCATCAAGCTGTCGCTGCTAGACGCCGACGACAGCGAGCTTTGGTCGACGGAACTCGCAGCACCCCGCGCGGTCGCCGAGGCTGGCGCCGTGGCCGCCGCTCTGGCCGAGCTGCCGGCGCGCCCCGACGTCGCCGGACACCGGATCGTTCACGGAGGCGATCGCTTCCGCGAAGCGGTGGTCGTCGACGAGCACGTCGAAGCGGAGCTACGTGAGCTAACGGCGCTCGCGCCGCTCCACCAGGCGAAGTCGCTGGCTGCGCTCGATGCGGTGAGGCGAGCAGTGCCGAACGTGCCAGAGGTCGCCTGCTTCGACACCGCTTTTCACGCGACGCTCCCGCCGGAGGCCACGACCTACGCGCTCCCGCGAGCGTGGCGGGAGCGGTACGGCGTTCGGCGCTATGGGTTCCACGGGCTCTCGCATGCTTACGCCGCGCGCTCGGCGGGTGACGCGCGCAAGGTCGTGACGTGTCACCTCGGGGCGGGCGCATCCCTATGCGCGGTGCTCGACGGGCGCTCCGTGGACACCACGATGGGCTTCACCCCCCTCGAGGGACTGGTGATGGCTACGCGCTCGGGCTCCATCGACCCCGGTCTGCTGTTGTGGCTTCAGCGCCAGGAGCGCCTCGGCGTCGACGAGATGGCCGATGCGCTCGAGCATGAGTCCGGCATCTTCGGGCTCGCCGGGACGGCCGACATGCGCGAGCTGCTCGAGCGCGAGGACCGCGACGCGCAGCTCGCGCTCGATGTCTACATCCACAGGCTTCGAGCCGGAATCGCCGCGATGGTCGCGAGCCTGGGCGGCCTCGACGCTCTCGTATTCACCGGGGGCATCGGGGAGCGCGCCGCCCGCGTACGCGAGCTTGCCTGCGCGGGCCTGGATTATCTGGGGGTCGGCACATCTGCAGTGCGCGTGCTCACCGTGCGGGCGCGAGAGGATCTCGAAATCACGCGTCAGGCCCGCGCGCTGCTCCGTGGAGAGAACCTCGAGCGGCTATAGCCGCGCACCACGCCGCGCGGGTGCCGGAACGACAGCCGCGAACAAGCGACGCCGGTCTGATTCTCACTACTCGTACACCAGCGCCTCGATCACCTTCAGCCGGGCCGCGCGCCGCGCCGGCCAGATCGCGGCGAGGACGCCGAGGACGACGGACGCGATGGCGACCGCGACGACGATCGGTCCGGGGAAGTGGAAGGTCAGCCCGGGCAGGACCTCGTCGACGCCGCGCAGCCAGGCGTAGCCGATCACCGTCCCCGCCAGCACGCCAACTACGGCACCGGCGATCGTGATCATCACGCTCTCGTCGACCATCGTCGCGCGAACCTGCCAGCGCGAGGCGCCGAGGGCGCGCAGCACGCCGATCTCGCGGGTGCGCTCGATCACCGACATCGCCAGGGTGTTGATGACGCCCAGCAGGCTGACGATGATCGCGATGATCACGATCGCGTTGAACATGTTGAAGGTGCGGTTGATTTCGTCGCTGACCTCCTGCTTCGCGTCAGCGGCCGACTGCATCTCGAGGTTTGGGTACCTGCGGTCCAGGAGATGGGCGATCTTCGCTTCTAGCGCGGGCCGATGCTCAGCGCTGCGGGCCTCGACGGCGAGCTCGGCTGGCTGGGAGTTGCCGTAGACCTGGCGCATCGTGTCGAGCGAGACCCGCATTTCCATCCCGTTCATCGGGCCGAGCGAATCGATGACCCCGATCACCTTCGCGCTCCGCCGACCGGCCGGGCCGAGGAGGGCGATCTTGTCGCCGCGCTCGAGGTGCGCCCTGTTCGCGTAGGTGCTCCCGAGCAGCACGCCGCCCTGGGCGAGCTCGGCATACGCCTCCGAACGGCTGACGCCCTGGAACTCGGTGCGGTCAACCTTTGGCTGCCTCGCCGGGTCGACCCCGGTCGCCAAGCCGAGCTTCGACCCGCTCTTCACGGCGGGGAGGTCGAGCTGCATCGCCCTCAGCGGCGCGACCGTGCCGGTCTGTGGCATGCCCTCGATCGCCGTCTGGACCGAGCGCGGCACGCCCGGTCCCCCGCCCTGCTCGATCGTGAAGCCCTGTGCCTGGACGGTGAAGTCGCGGGCGAAGGCCTTGTCCATCTGATCGTTGATGGTCCCGATGAAGCTCGACGTTATCGTGATGGTGACGGCGACCACCGAGAGGCCGATCGTGAGCGCGATGGCGGTAGCGGCGGTGCGGAGCGGGTTGGAGAGCAGCGAGTCCGCCGCCAGCCGGCCACCGGTTGGGAGGAGCCGGCGGACGGGCACCGCGAGCCAGCGGATGACCGGCAGGATGATGAACGGCGCGGCCGCCGCCATGCCGGCGAACATCGTCATGGTCATCAGGATCCCGCCGTAGGCCGCAAGGCCGCCCGTCTCGCTCTCGCCGCCGAACCAGAACGAGCCGCCGAACCAGACGCCGGGGAGGAACAGCGCAAGGCCGATCACGAGTCGCCGCTTGGAGGCGGTGCGACGCACCTGGGCATTGCCCAGCACCGCCCGAATGGGCGAGATGCGCCCGGCACGCCGTGCGGGCCACCACGCGCTGAGCAGGGTGACGATGATGCCGATGAAGGCGGCGGTGATCGCAGCGCCGATGCTGAAATGGAGCGAACCGACCGGGACCCCCATGCCCCGCATCAGCGAGATCAGTCCCGACGCGAGGAGCAAGCCGAGCCCCAGCCCGAGCACGGTGCCGACGATTCCGAGAACCAGCGCCTCGATAAGAACAGAGCCCATCGCCATGCGGCGCGAGGCGCCGAGCGTGCGCAGCATCCCGAGCTCTCGCATGCGCTGGAGCACCGTCATGTTGAAGCTGTTGAGAATCAGGAAGCCGCCGACGAACAGCGCGACGCCTGAGAAGAAGTAGAGAACGACGTTGAGCCCGGCGAGCTGGTCTGAGATCTGGTCCGACACCTCCCCGGGCGTCTGGACTCGGGCGCCGGAACCGACGATGTGCGCGACCCTCCTCTTGAGCGGTCCGACGTCGCCGCGGTCATCCGCGACGATCGAGATCTGCATCCAGCCCTTCGGCTGGTCGAAGAGCTGCCGTGCGGCGGGGAGCGGCATCGCCGCATATCCGAGGCCGCCGACGTTGAGGCTGCTGGTGAGCTTGAAGATGCCGATGATTGGCAGCTCGGTGCGGCCCGTCGGGCCGGCCACGCGGACCCGGTCGCCGACGTGGTAGCCATGGTCGCGCGCCCAGTTCTGCTCGACCATCACCTCGCGGCCGCTCGCGATTCGCCGCCCCTCGACGAGGCGGAAGTCGTAGGGCTGGTAGCCCTCAGTCTCATAGCCGGCGATCAGCATCTGGCCCTTGGGGCCCTTGACGGGGCTGTCGTCCTTGTTCAGCCGTGTGAACATGCCGCCGACCATTCCCGCGGCATCGCGCACGCCCGGGACGTCTTTGATGCCGTCCAGCGTGCCCTCCGCCATCGTGCCGTTGCCCTCGCCCATCACGACAAGATCGGTCTCGCCCCAGGCGGAGTCGATGACCTCGTCGAAGGTCGCGCGGATAGTGCCCGTGAGAAGCAGGACGCCGAACACCATGCCGACGCCGAGGACCACGCCGAACGCGGTCAGGACGGAGCGCAGCGGCCGGGTCCGGAGCTGGCGAAACGCGAGCGAGTTGAATGAGCGCAGCACAGCGGCGTCCTAAGCGGTCGCGAGCTCGCGCTCGTCCGGGGACTGGAGCGAGGCGAGGTAGTCGGCCGCACGGCGTGCCGAGCCGCCCTCTACCTCGCCGGCGATCTTGCCATCCCTCAGGAAGATCACCCGGTCAGCGGTCGCGGCCGCCGCTGCGTCGTGCGTGACCATCACGATCGTGTGGCCTTCCTCCTCGTTGAGCTCGCGGAGGACGCGCAGCACTTCGTGGCCTGATTTCGTGTCGAGATTGCCGGTCGGCTCATCCGCGAGCACGAGTTCGGGAGAAAGTAGAAGAGCGCGGGCGATGGAGACCCGTTGCTGCTGGCCGCCCGAGAGCTCCGCCGGCAGGTGGTCCATTCGGTCTCCCAGGCCGACGCGCGCCAGCAGGGTCCTGGCGCGCTCGCGGATCGCCCGGCCATGCAGCTTCGCGATCACGGCCGGCAAGGTCACGTTCTCCTCAGCGGTCAGCGAGGGGAGCAAGTTGAAGAACTGGAAGACGAACCCGATGTGGTCGCGGCGGAGCTCCGTGAGCTGCTTGTCGTCGAGGCCTTCATAGTGGAGGCCGCCAACCGCGACAGTCCCTGAGGTGGGCGACTCGAGCGCGCCGACTATGTGGAGCAAGGTGCTCTTACCAGAGCCGGAGGGGCCCATGATGGCGACCATCTCGCCAGCTTCGACAGTCAGGTCGACACCGTCCAGGGCCCGGACCTCGGTGCGGCCTGCGCCATAGTGCATGTGCAAGTCGTGCGTCTCGATAGCTGCGGCTGTCATGACGTCAAGCTACGGTCGGCCGCCGCGTCGGGCATCCGTGCATGGCCCTGGATGGCGTCGGTAATTACCCGCACCGGCCAGCTGCGCGAAGATCCTGCCGTACTGCTCGAGGTGGCGGTCGCCCAGGTACTCCGCCGTGGCTCGCTCGCGCGCATTTCGCCCTAGGCGTTCCGCCTCTTCGGGGTCGCGGAGCAGCGCCTCGACGGCGGCACCGAACTCGCCGAGATCGCGCGGGTCGCGGACGAGCAGTCCGTGCTCACCGTGGACGATCTGGTCGACGATCCCGCCCACCGCGCTCCCGACGACGGGACGCGATTTCCACATCGCCTCGGCGACGGTGAGGCCGAAGCCTTCGGCGATGCTCTTCTGTACGACCACGGTCGCGTGTCGCTGAAGAGCGTTGACCATCGCCGCGGCCTCGTCGGGGTCGGCCATCGGCATGCACGCGAGGTGCACGCGTCCACGCAGGGCGTGCGGGAGACGCCGCCAGCGATCGACGCAGTCGTCGTAGATAAGCGCCGCCTCGGGGTCGTCCGCGACACCTGTCACGGCAGGACCGGCGAGAACCAGGTGGGCCCCCAGGGCGGGGTCGACGTGCTCGACGAAGCCCTCCATCACGCCGGCCATGTCCTTCATCGAGTCCCAGCGCGAGGCCTGGATCACCATCGGCGCGTCGGCCGGCGTCGGTGGCCCGTTCTGAACGATGTCGACGTGGCGGTTGATCCTGCCGGGAGAACCGTCCCTGCGGCGGAACGGCACCGCCGGGGGCGTCTTGTCGCCTTCCAGCAGCCCGCAATAGGCGAGAGCCACACGCACGTTCCGGCGCGACACGGGCTCGTTCTTTGCCGAGAAAGGGTCGATCGACGGCTGGACCACGTGCGTGCGCGCGTCATCGGCCCAGGGCGGCGCGAAGGCGGGGCGCGACACCACGTAGGCCTCCGCGTCCTCGATGTACGAGCGCAGGAAATCCCATGCGCGCGCGGTCCACTCGTTGGGAGCGTCGGCGCCGACATGGGAGCGCCACACGACACGCGCACCCGCTGCGGCGAGGAACGGGCACAGGCCGGCTGGCTGGGGATCGTGAATCAGCGCGACGTCCCCCGCTCGAACGAGCGCGAGGATGTCGTCGGCGTTCCGGCGGATCACGCGCTCGTAGTGGCGCCGCTCGGCCGCCCCGAGTTCGCCCCCGTCGCCTGGCGACCCGTATAGCCCGTTGTGAATCCGCTTCGTGATCGCGAAGAACTCGGGGTCTCCGGCGATCACCAGCCAGCGAGCGTCGATGCCCGCGCCTCGGACGTACGCGAGCAGCGTCTGAAGCATCTCGGCGACTCCGCCGCCTGTCGCGGTCGAATTCACGTTCAGCACCGTGCGGCCGGTGAGCGCGCCCTGTGCGGCATCGGCGATCTGCTCGAACCGAGCCATTCGCTCGGCCCCGATCAGCGGCTCGAGCCTGGCGGCGTCGAGGGCCTCCACGTGGACCTCTTGAAGCCGGCGCGTGTGCGTCCGCGTGGTCACGACTCAGAGCCTGCCGCGGCGCGGAGCGCACGTCATCGGGAGTGGCTGCGGACGCTCATGCGGGTTCCTACGTACTCGCTCGGCGGCACTTCCGCGGTCGTTCCGGTAGCTCCTCCCGATGGCCGCGGCTCGCACCAGATCGATGATGGCCTGGACACCGAGCCCCAGGAGGTCTGTGATGAGCAAGCTCTACATCTACGCCGGAATCGCAGCGAGCTGCGTGATGATCGCGATCGGCGTCGGCGCGATCGCGGTCGGGCTGGACGGCCGCTCGACAGTTCGTGACGAGCTCGCACGCGAGAACATCGTCGGCACGCCCGACATGAAGAAGGTGGCCAACGAGAAGATCAACACCGGCCAGGAGGCGCGCGACTTCGCCGCCGGCATGCGGGTTCACACGCTCGAGGCGACAAAGGGCCAGACGTACGCCGAGATGCCACGGTTCCTGGACAAGAACGGCAAGCCAACCGCCGACGAGACGGCGGCCGCGGTGGATCCCAAGTCGGGCGAGCCGGTGAGCAATCCGGCCCGCGAGATCTGGGTGACGGAGACGGCACTCACGACCGCTCTCAACACGTCCTACTTCGCTGAGAACGTCGCGAACTTCGCCGTCATCATGGGCATCGCGCTCCTGCTAGCCGGAATCGGCTTCCTCGTGCTGACGCTGCGGCTCCCGTGGCGCCGCACGGAGACGGCCGTTGTCAAGGGCGGCACTCACGAGCCCGCGATGGCCAGCTGAAAAGCCGGCCCTCCGGAGGTGTCGAAGCCCCCGTCCCGGTTCGCCGGGGCGGGGGTCTCGCCGTTCCCGTGCGGCTTTCTACGGACAGATGCGCGCATCTCCCCGGATGTGCCACAGGTGCTGGGCCCGCATGCTGGATTCATGACATCGATAAAGCACGCGGCGTCTGAGTTCCTCGCCAACCGTCGCATAGCGGTGACCGGGGTTTCGCGGAGCCCGCAAGACCACGGCAGCAACGTGGTCTACAAGCGTCTACGCGACCGCGGATACGAGGTCTTCGCCGTCAATCCCAACGCCGACGAGGTGGAGGGCGACCCGGCCTACGACGACCTGCGCTCGATTCCCGGTGGCGTGGAGGCGGTCGTGATCGGAACCAGGCCGGAGCTCGCCGAAGACACCATGCGCGAGTGCGCCGATCTCGGCATCAAGCACGTGTGGATGCATCGGTCGTTCGGCGAGGGCAGCGTATCCGCGACGGCGACCGAGTACGGCCGCGCACGCGGCATCACCGTGATCGACGGCGGCTGTCCGTGCATGTTCGACCCGACCGCTGATACCGGTCACAAGGTGATGCGGATTGTGTTCACGCTGAACGGCCACGTCCCCCGACAGGTGAGGACGTGACGCGATGAAGCGTGTCGTCGTCGATCACTTCGGTGGGCCCGAGGTCTTGACGGTGATCGATGACGAGGTCCCCCGTCCGGCACCGGGCGAGGTTCGCGTCAGGGTGCTGGCGGCCGGCGTGTCGTACACCGATGCGATGCTCCGCGCCGGTTCGTATCTCGGCGTGCCGAAACCGCCGTTCACGCCCGGCTACGAACTTGTCGGCGTCGTCGAGGAGCTCGGCCCGGGCTGCTCGAGGCTGCGCGTGGGCGACCGCGTCGGCGCGCTGACTGTGTGGGGCGCGGACGCGGAGCGCGTATGTGTTCTGGAGGCAGAGGCGGTCGAGGTGCCCGAGGACCTCGACCCAGCGCAGATTCTCAACCTCGTCTTCACCTATATGACCGCCTACCAGCTGCTGCATCGCACGGCCGCGGTGAAGAGCGGGGAGGCGGTGCTCGTGCACGGTGCGGCAGGCAGGGTGGGCACCGCGGTCCTCGAGCTCGGAGCCGTGGCGGGGCTCCGCCTGTACGGGACCTGTTCGGCGCGCGACCGCGCTGCGGTAGAGCGGCACGGCGCCGTGGCGATCGACTATCGCAACGAGGACTTCCTGGCTCGGGTGCGCAAGCTGACCCCGGACGGTGTGGACGTCGTGCTCGATGGGTTCGGCGGCGGGCTGTCGCTGCGCTCGTTCCGCGCGCTGCGACCTGGCGGACGGCTGGTCGTGTTCGGCCACTCGGGCACGGTCGCGCACGGGCGCAGGAGCTGGCGAGGGTGGATCAAGTGGTACGCGACGACCGCCACTGTCGCACTGTGGGGCCTGCTCTCGCCGCGCCGGCGTGTGCTGGTCTACCGGATCCAGAAGCTGCGCGAAGGGCACCAAGTGCTTCCGGTGAGCGGGCGTCGCCGAGCGCTTCCCGTGGGTGGAGGTCCCCGGGACCCGGAGTGGTTCCGGCAGGACTTCCGCGTCCTGCTCGAGCTGCTCAGTGAGGGCAAGATCCACCCGGTCGTCGCCGAGCGCCTGCCGCTGTCCGACGCTCGTCGCGCGCACGAGCTGCTCGAGAGCTCGGCGGATAAAGGGAAGCTCGTGCTCGTGCCCTGAGCCGACGAGGAGGCCCGTTGATGCCGCCGCGAGCGCGCTACCTGCCCATCGCCGAACACGGCCTTATCGGCGATCTGCACACCGTCGCGCTCGTCGGCACCGATGGGACCATCGATTGGTACTGCTGCCCGCGGTTCGACTCGCCGAGCGTCTTCGCGGCGATTCTCGACGCCGACAACGGGGGCCTGTTCCGCATCTCACCCGACTGCGACGACTGGACCTCGAAGCAGCTCTACCTGCCCGACACCAACATCCTGATCACGCGCTTCCTGACGCCGGGGGGCGTGGGGGAGGTGCAGGACTTCATGCCGCCGGCGCGGACCGGCGAGGCGGCGCACCGCCACCGCATGATCCGCCGGGTGCTCGCCGTGCGTGGGCAGATGCGCTTTGTCGTCGAGGCCGCCCCGCGCTTCGACTACGCGCGCGCGCGCCACGACGTCGCGCTCACCGAGCACGGCGCGCGCTTCTGCTCCTCCGAGCTGGAGCTCAGCCTCTCGACCGACTGCCCGCTCGAGATCGTCGACGGCCGCGACGTGAGCGCACGCCCTGAGCTCCGGGCGGGGGAGACGGCCACATTCGTGCTCGACCGCGTCGAGCCTGGCCAGCTCCCCGTGCCGTGCTCCGACGCCGACATCGCCGCTGAGTTCGACGCCACCATGGCGTTCTGGCGGCGCTGGCTCAGCCGCTCGCGCTACAGCGGCCGCTGGCGCGAGACGGTGCATCGCTCCGCGCTCACCCTCAAGCTGCTCACATACGCGCCCACGGGCGCCATCGTGGCTGCCCCGACCACCAGCTTGCCCGAAGCGCTGGGCGGGGCGCGCAACTGGGATTACCGCTACACGTGGATCCGCGACGCTGCCTTCACGCTCTACGGGCTGCTGAGGCTCGGGTTCATCGAGGAGGCCGGTGCGTTCATGGAGTGGTTGGAAGGGCGTTTCCGCCACGCGGCCGACCGCGAGTCGGGCCCGCTGCAGATCATGTACGGGATCGACGGGCGCGAGGACCTGCCCGAAGAGGAGCTCTCGCACCTGGAGGGCTACATGGGCTCGGCGCCCGTCCGGATCGGCAACCAGGCGGCGACCCAACTCCAGCTCGACATCTACGGCGAGCTGATGGACTCCGTCTACCTGTGCAACAAATACGGTCGGCCCATCTACCACGACGGCTGGATGGAGCTCACCCGCAATCTCGAATGGCTGATGGATCACTGGGACCAGCCGGACGAGGGGATCTGGGAGACCCGAGCCGGGCGCCGGGATTACACGTACTCGCGACTGATGAGCTGGGTAGCGGTCGAGCGCGCGATCCGGGTCGCCCGGCAGCGCGGCCTCCCCGCAGACCTCCCGCGCTGGATGGCGGTCCGGGACCGGATCTACAACCAGATCATGGAGCGCGGCTGGCACGACGCCCGCAGAGCGTTCGTGCAGGACTACGACAGCGATGTGCTCGACGCCTCACTGCTGCTCATGCCCCTGTGCAAGTTCATCGCACCGACCGATCCGCGCTGGATCGCGACACTCGACGCCATCACCGAGGAGCTCGTCTCCGACAGCCTCGTCTACCGCTACAACGTGGACGCGTCGCCCGACGGGCTCGTCGGCGAGGAGGCGACCTTCTCGCTGTGCTCCTTCTGGTGGGTGGAGGCACTCGCACGGGCCGGACGCCACGACGACGCGCGGTTGGCCTTCGAGAAGATGCTCACCTACGCAAACCACGTCGGGCTGTACTCGGAGGAGATCGGGCCGACGGGCGAGCAGCTCGGCAACTTCCCCCAGGCGTTCACGCACTTGGCGCTGATCAGCGCCGCCTGCAACCTCGACCGCCAGCTCGGTTGACCACCTGCGCATCTCATCGGACGACGCTGCGCGCGTGGCGCTGCCCGATCGCGCCGGACTCGATGCCCCAGGACACGATCCGGTCCGGATGGATGCGCAGAAGAGGGGGAGGGCCGGCGACGGCTTCGGCGCGGCCGCGGACCTCGACGCCGCGAGGCCGCCACGGGTCGACGCTGGCGAGATCGTCGATGACGACCGCGGCTCGTCCGGTGTGCCGCGCGTCGCGGAACTTCTTAGTGCGCTCGAGCTCCATGCCGCCGACCTCGATCGCGTCGCGGGCCGCGTCATAGCGCCATCCGACCGGCACCACGTGCGGCGTGCCATCCCGGCCGACCGTGGCGATCCGGGCGAGGCGATGCCGCGGCGCGCGGGTCAGGTATCGCAGCTCCGCGTCCGTGAAGGCGCTGGCTCGGTCCCTCCTCATCCGCGCGGCTCCGTCCCGTCGTTTGACCCAAGGAAGGTGTGGCGGAGCACCGCTCCGAGCTGAGCGGCGAACTTCTGCTGGGACCAGCCACGGTCGACGGTCAGCCCCTCGACCACGTCGGAGCTGCTGAGCGCGAACAGCATGTCCGCGGCCGTCTCGGCGGTCCACTGCTCGGCCAGCTGCCCGTCCTCGTCGAGTCGTCGTGCAAGCCGCCGGCAACTTTGGAGCTTGGCGCTCATCGCGCGCCGGCGGTGACGGCCGGCGTCCTCGTCGGCACGGCGACTGAGCTGGATCGCGCGGTCGATCGCAAGCACACGGGTGTGGTATCGCGCAAGGTGCCGGGCCCACTCGTCCAGCGCGCTCGCCGCATCGGGCGCCTCCCACACCCGCCGCAGCGAGTCGTCGAGGCCCTCAGCCTCGGCGACATGTTCGAAGAGGCCGCCGACGAGCTCGGCCCGTGACCCGAAATGCATGTAGACGGTGCGGCGCGTGACGGCGGCGCGCTCCGCGACGGCCGCCATGGTGAGAGCTTCGGCGCCGCCCTCCTCGAGCAGGGCGCGCGCCGCGGACAGCAGCGCGCTGCGCGTCCGGCGGCTTCTCACGTTGGCGGGTGTCTCGATCTCGGGCACTGCTTGCAAAAGTATACAACATGTGTACTATCTGCAAGTACACACTATGTACACTTTACCTTCGAAGCGCAGCCCATCCCCCGACAAAGCAGGCACGCCGCTCGTCGTCGCGGCGGGCCCGGCCGCCTTCATCGCGCCCCCTCGCGAAGCCTCTCGGCGACCTCGCGAGCGCAAGCGGTGGCCGCTCGTCGTGGCGGCGGGCTTCGCGGTCTTCATGGCGCAGCTCGATACGACGATCGTCTTCGTCGCGCTGCCTACGATCGAGCGCGAGTTCGGAGTGACCGGCGCCGCGTCCGCCTGGGTCGCGCTCGGCTATCTGGCGCCGCTGATCGCCTTCACCCTGATGAGCGGCCGAGTGGTGGATGCCGCAGGTCCTCGGCGGGCCCTCATCGCCGGAACGGGCGGCTTCGCCGCTGCCAGCCTGGCCGCGGGGTTGGCGCCGACGCTTCCGCTGCTGATCGCCGCGCGAGCGGTGCAGGGAGCCGCGGCGGCGCTGCTGCTCGCCGGCGCTCCCGTCGTCGCTCTCCACGCCGCGCGGCGTGGCGCGACCGGCCGCGCGCTCGGGGTGGTGGCGACGATCGCCTCGCTTGGCGCTGTGGCCGGCCCGCCGCTCGGCGGCCAGCTCGTGGAGCTCGCGGGGTGGCCGGCGATCTTCTTCGTCAACGTGCCGATCGCGATCACGGTCGCTGCGATCGGCTGGCGCCACCTGCGGGCAACGCGGGCCCCCGTCGCGCTGAAAGCGTCGTCGCTGACGGAGGCAGCGCTCCTCGGCACCGCCGCCATCGCGCTGCTGCTCGCGCTCTCGCGCGCTCCGGGCGACGGTGCCGAGTGGCTGCTCACGCTGGTCGGCGTGCCGCCGCTCCTAGCCGCCTGGAGCAGGTCTCGGATCAGCCGCCCGGTGCGGAGGGTCGTGCGCGGACCCGCGCTGATAGGCGCGCACGTCGCGCTGGCAGCGGTGTACAGCGCGCTCATGGTCGTTCAGTTCCTGGTCCCGTTCTACCTGCACCGGACGCTGGGCCTCTCGCCCGCAGCGACCGGGCTGACCCTTCTGGCGCTGCCCGCTGCAGCCGCGGTCGTCGGACTCTTGAGCGGCGCGCTCGCCGACCGCTACGGCGCGCCGGCCACGGCGGCCGCCGGGGCCGCCGTTCTCATCGCGGCCCTGCTCTCGATATTCCCCCTGGACGCGGGGTGGGCACCGAGCGACCTCGTCTGGCGGCTGGCAGCGGCCGGCATGGGCTTCGGCCTTTTTCACACGGCAGCACAGACGCTCGTCATGACCCGCGCCCCGCGGAAGCTGCTCGGAACCGCGACCGCCTCCAGCAACCTCGCGCGCCAGCTTGGGATAGCGCTCGGTCCAGCGCTCGGCGCGGCGGCGTGGGCGGCATCGGGCTACGCCCTCGACGGGATGCGCGCCGGGCTCGCCCTGGCGGTCGTCCTGGGCGGGATCGCGCTGGTCGCGGTCGCACGCACGCGTGCGTCGGAGCTTGCTCTTGAGTCGTTCAGAGAAAGGAGACCCTCATGTCCCTGAAAGTGGCAGTCATCTACTACTCCTCGACCGGCAACGTCCACGCACTCGCGGAAGCGGTCGCCGAGGGCGCGGAGGAGGCAGGCGCCCAAGTTAGGTTGCGCAGGGTCCGCGAGCTCGCACCGCGGTCCGCGATCGACTCCAACCCGGCGTGGCGCGCGCATGCGGACGCCACGGCGCACATTCCGCTCGCAAGCCACGACGACCTGCGCTGGGCGGACGCGTACGCGTTCGGTACGCCGGCGCGCTACGGCGTGATCAGCTCGCAGCTCAAGCAGTTCATCGACACGACCGCGGCGCTGTGGGCCGCCGGCGACCTCAGCGACAAGCCCGCGACCGGGTTCACCTCGGCGATCAACACGCACGGCGGCAACGAGTCGGCGCTCCTGACGCTCTACAACACCTTCTATCACTGGGGTGCGGTGATCGTCCCTCCCGGCTACACCAGCCCGGCCGTCGCCGCGGCCGGTGGGAATCCGTACGGCACCGCGCATGTGTCGGGACGCGGCGCCCCCGACCAGGCAGTGCTCGAGGCCGCGCGGCACCAGGGGCGTCGGCTGACCCACGTCGGTAGCGGGCTGGTCGGCGAGCGATTGAGCGCGGCGGCATGAAGGCGAGGTGGCTCGGTTGGGCCGGCGTCGAGCTGGAGACGGGAGGCTCGCGGCTCGTCATCGATCCCTTGGAGGATCGCGCCGCGATCATGCCGACGCATCGCTGATCGCCCGCGCGCTGGAGGCCGGCGCGCCGGTCCTCCGGCCGCCGGCCGCCCGCGGGGACGAGATCGAGAACCTCGCCCTGGCCCAAGCCGAGGCAGAGCTCGCTGCGCACGAGCTTCGCTGCGTCGAGCTCGGGCCGTGGCGGTCCGTGCAGGCCGGACCGTTCTCGGTCACCGCGCTGCCGGCCGCTGACGGGCTCGGCGACCCGCAGCTGTCGTGGCTCGTAGACGACGGCGACCATCGCGTCCTGCACTGCGGCGACACGCTCTTTCACGGATATTGGTGGCGGATCGCACTGCGCCTCGGCCCAATCGACCTCGCGTTCCTCCCGATCAATGGACCCGTCGTCGACTTCCCGCACCGCCGGCCGGCGAGCCTGCTGCCGGCCGCGATGACGCCGGAGCAGGCGGCCGTAGCGGGCGAGTTGCTTCGGGCGCGGGCGGTGGCGCCGATGCACTACGCCGGCTACGACGTCGAGCCTCACTACCGGTCGGCCGCGCGGGCGGCCGAGCGCTTCGGCGAAGCCGGCGCCGGACGGCCATTCGCGGTCCGCCAACTGCAGGTCGGGGAGGAAACCAGCGTTGCGTGGTAGTCGACCTGACTCGGTCGCGAGCTTGCGGTCCGGGCGGCCCGTCGGCCAGCCTCTCGAGCTCTCTGGGCCCAATCGTGTGCGGAATCGACAGCGCGCCAGGTGCAGCAGACGCGGGACCCGTCGCAGGCGTGCTTGCCGCCGCGCTCGGCTCTTCGCTTGTGCTGGCGCCGATGGCCGACGAGTCGCGGTCTCTGCCGCATGGTGGCCGCCAGGTCAAGGACAGCCAGACAGCGTCCGGTGACCCGACGGCGACGCTCGTCGAGATCTGCCGCCAGCGTGACGCGCAGCTCCTCGTCGTCCCGCCGCGGTTCGGCGAGGCGTGGGAGCCTCCGAGCTAGGGTCGCCCCTCGTCTCGTGAGCCGCACGTTAGCCGTCGCGCGCCGACTGGCTACGGCGCTCGGCCTCGTCGCGATCCCTGTCTTCGTGGATCGCGGCGCGAGGTCCTACGCCGTTTCGGGGTATATGCCCGACCGTGTGCTGGTGGACATCGAGGATCCTCAGGACCAGCTGCCGCGTCGGGCTTCGCAGGAGAGGGCAAGCTGTTGGTCGTCGGATCGCGCGGGCGAGGAGCCGTGCGGGCGGCGCTGCTCGGGTCGGTCTCGCGCGGCCTCATGGCTCGTTCGCCGGTGCCGCTGGTGATCGTGCCCCGCAGGCGCGCCGTCCTTCGGGCACGATTGACGCTCGATGGAGCAGTCCTCCGAGCAGCCGCTGAGGGCCGAGCACACGCCCGCCGCGGTGCGCAGGCGCTTGACCGCCGAGCCGCGGGTGAGCTATTTGCGCGA
>Ga0114129_10001567_pt1 | contig 31025 bp, 27 predicted proteins | sample RhiMetdeltSRZDD1_FD_80071 | JGI IMG/M metagenome (GOLD analysis project Ga0114129, IMG submission 80071) | Populus rhizosphere microbial communities from Tennessee, USA - Rhizosphere MetaG P. deltoides SRZDD1 (version 2) (version 2) | ecosystem: Host-associated > Plants > Roots > Rhizosphere >...
ACCAGCCGGTGCACGTGCAGTACGTCCGCTGGCTGGGTCACGTCGCCCGCGGCGACCTGGGCCGCTCGCTGTGGATGAAGCGGCCGGTCCTGGCCGAGGTGCTGTTGCGCTTCCAGGCGACGCTGATCCTCGCCGGCACCGCCCTGCTGCTCTCCACCACGCTCGGCATCGCGCTGGGCGTGGCCTCGGCCACGCGCCCCAACTCGCTCCTCGACCGGCTCAGCGCCACCGCCTCGCTGTTCGGGGCGAGCATGCCGTCGTTCTGGCTCGGCATCGTGCTGATGGTCGTCTTCGCGCTGCGGCTCGGGTGGCTGCCGGCCTCGGGCATGTATGCGCCCTACGGGGGAGGCGGCCTCCTGGACCTGCTCGCCCACCTGCTGCTGCCGGCGGTCACGCTGGCCGCCGCGTCGGTCACGATCATCGCGCGGCTCACCCGGGCCACGATGCTGGAGACACTCGGGCAGGACTACATCCGCACGGCGCGGGCCAAGGGCGTGGTCGAGCGCGGGGTCGTGCTGCGCCACGGCCTCAAGAACGCGCTGATCCCGATCGTCACCGTGGTCGGCGTGCAGGCCGGCTATCTGCTGGGCGGTGCCGTGCTGACCGAGACCGTGTTCGCGTGGCCCGGGGTCGGCACCCTGATGGTGCAGGGCATCCTCGCGCGCGACGTTCCGCTGGTCCAGGGCTGCGTGCTGGTCGTCGCGCTGAGCTTCGTCCTCGTCAACCTCGCGGTCGACCTCGTCTACGCCTGGCTCGACCCGCGGATCCGGTACGAGTGAGGCCGTGAGCGCGCGCGTGGAGCCGGCGGATGCGGTGGCGGCCGGCGCCGCCGAGCGCTCGGTGCTGGTCCGGGCGCTGGCGCGCGGCGCCCGGCGCAATCGGGTCGCGGTGGCCGCGGCCGCGGGCCTGCTGGCGGCGGTCCTCGCCGCCGTGCTGGCGCCTTGGCTGCCACTGCTCGATCCCGACGCCGTCGACACGGTGCGGCGCTTGCAGCCCCCGTTGACCCCCGGCCACCCACTGGGGACGGACGAGTTCGGTCGCGACCTGCTGGCGCGGCTCGTGTGGGGCGCGAGGGTGTCGCTGCTGGCCGGCGTGGTGACTGCGGCGGCCGCGATGGTGCTCGGCGTCGTGCTCGGCGTCCTGGGCGGCTTCTACTCCGGCTGGGTGGAGACCGTCGTGATGCGTCTGACCGACATCCTGATGGCCTTCCCCTACGTGCTGCTCGCCATCGCGCTGGTGGCCGGGCTCGGCCCCGGGCTGCGCAACGCGATGATCGCCATCGCGATCGTCGGCTTCCCGTTCTACACGCGCCTGGTCCGCGGCGTGGTGCTGTCGCTGCGCGAGCGGGAGTTCGTCGAGGCGGCGCGCGCGCTCGGCGCGGGCGACGCCGTCATCCTCGGCCGCCACGTCCTGCCGCACCTTGTGTCGCCCGTGATCGTCGCCTTCAGCCTCGACGTCGGCGCCAAGATCCTCGTCACCGCCGGACTGTCGTTCCTCGGCCTCGGCACCCAGCCGCCGACGGCCGACTGGGGGAGCATGCTCGCGACCGGGCGGCAGTTCGTCATCCTCAGCCCGCACGTCGCCCTGCTGCCGGGGCTCGCGATCTTCCTGATCGTCCTCGCCCTCAACATGGTCGGCGACGCGCTGCGCGACGCCCTCGACCCCCGCACCCAGGCGAGCTAGGCCGGCGGCGTCGCCCCGGTACGCTCGACGATCAGGCGGTAGTGCTCGGGACGGCGGCCTCGCCTCGCGCGATCGGGCCGAGCTGGGCGGCGCCGACCGTGACGACGCTCACACCTGGATGTTCCAGAGCAGGGTGGCGCCGAACTGCAGCACGCCCTGGACGTTCTTGCGGAAGGCGCCCGGCACCACGAACTGCCCCCACGGCACGTAGGGGACCTCGTCGTAGGCGAGCCGCTGCACCTGCTCGGCGATCGCCTTGCGCTTGGCCTCGTTCGGCTCCCGCGCGAAGTCGGCCCGCAGCTTCTCCATGGCCTCGCTGGTGGGCCACCCGAACCACGACTTCTCGCCGGCGCCGCCGAGCACGGAGGAGACGGCCGGCGTCATCGTGTCGAACGAGGTCGACCAGGTGTGGAAGACGTTCCAGCCACCCTGGGCCGGCGGCTCCTTCTTCGCGCGCCGCGCGACCATGGTGGACCAGTCCATGGCCTGCAGATCCGCGTTGGCGCCGAGCGACTTGAGCACCTCCATCGTCACCAGCGCGGGCGCGTGCGCGTACGGCGAGTCGGTGGGGTCGAGCACGACGACCGGGCGCCCGTCGTAGCCGGACTCCTTGAAGAGCGCGCGGGCGCGCTCGAGGTCGGGCTTGGGGGCTCCGGCCGACGACTCGTACGGCAGGCCTCCGCACATGAAGACCGACGGGCAGGTCGTGTAGTACTTCTCGTGGCCGATGACCGCCTGGAGGTAGTTCTTCTGATCCACGGCGAGGAGGAGCGCCTGCCGGGCCTTCTTGTTGTTGAAGGGCGGGTGCAGGTGGTTCGGCCGCAGGATGCCCTGGCTCCCCTTGGGATCGGTCACGAAGACGCTGATGTTCGCGTTCTTCTCCAGCCGCGGCGCGAAGTCGAGGGGCACGTTCTCCCAGTAGTCGACCTCGCCGGCCTCCAGCGCGGCGCCGGCGGTGGCGGCGTCGGGGATGTAGCGCCACTCGACCCGGTCCACCAGGGCCCGCTTGGCGCCGGCGGCGCCGCTCGGGTTCTCCTTGCGGGGCACATAGTCGGCGTTGCGGATGTACACGACCCGGTTGCCGGGCTGCCACTCGTCCTTGGAGAACTTGAACGGTCCGGAGCCAATGACCTCCTTGACCTGCTCGTTGGGGTCGGTGGCGGCCAGGCGCGCCGGCATGATGAACGACGGGCTGGCCGACGGCTTGCCGAGCGCGTCGAGCACGAGGCCGAACGGCGTCTCCAGCTCGATGGCGAACGTCTTCCGGTCGGTCGGGGCCATCTTCGACAGCGAGGCCATCATGAGCCGGCCCACCGCGTCCTTGGCGCCCCAGCGCTTGATCGACGCCACGCAGTCCTCGGCGGTGACCGCGGCGCCGTCGTGGAACTTGAGGCCATCGCGCAGGGTGAACGTGTACTTCATCGCGTCCTTGCTGACGGTGTACTTGTCGACCATCTGCGGCTGCAGCTTGAGGCTCGCGTCGAGCGCGAAGAGCGTGTCGAAGATCATGTAGCCGTGGTTGCGCGTGATGTACGCGGTCGTCCAGATCGGGTCGAGGATCTTGAGATCCGCGTGGGGCACGAACCGGAGCGTTCCTCCGCGCTTCTGCGCGTGGACGTAGGGCCCGGCGACGGTGGTGGCGGCGACGGCGGCGGTCCCGGCGATGAAGGTGCGTCGGCTGAGGCTCATGCGTGATCCTCCTCGTTCGTGCTCCAGCGAGCGCGATGGTGGCACGCCGGCCCGCCCCGTGCAAGCGTCGCGGTGTGCCTGGCACCCGCCTTGCTCCTTTGGAAACACGAGGGAGGTGTCCGCATGCAGACTGTCGCTGGAGTCTTCACCGGCCGCGCCGACGCGGAACGAGCCGCGGCCGCGCTCGAGTCGCTCGGCATTCACCGGGATCGCATCACCGTCCTGACGCCGGGAAGCGACTCGCGTCGCGCGCCCACCGACGAGGGCGAGCGCCCCGGCGTGGGCGCAGCCATCGGCGCGGTCGCCGGCGCGGTCGCCGGCGTGCCGCTCGGCGCGGCCATCACGCTCCTGATCCCCGGCGTGGGTCCGGTCATCGCGACCAGCCTCATCGGCGCGGTGCTGCTCGGCGCCGGCGGCGCCGCGGTCGGCGCCACCCTCGAGGAGTCGCTGGTGAACGGGCTGCCGCGCGACGAGCTGTTCGTCTACGAGGACGCCCTCCGGCGCGGCCACAGCGTCGTGCTGGCGCTCGTCGAGGACGACGCGCGGGCCGAGGCCGCGCGGGCGTCACTGAAGGCGGCGGGTGCGGAGAGCGTCGACGCGGCCCGCCAGCGCTGGTGGGTCGGCCTGCGCAGCGCCGAGCAGGAGCAGTACGCCGACGGCCCCCACGCCTTCGAGCGTGACGAGGACCTCTATCGTCGCGGCTTCGAGGCGGCGCTGGCCTTCGACGCGCGCGGACGTACCTGGGAGGAGCTGCACGGCGCGCTGCGCGCGCGCTATGGCCTCGAGGCCGATGCGCCGGCGTTCCGGCGGGGCTGGGAACGAGGGCACGCCTACCAGCACGGTCTCGCCGATCCAGGGCTGAAGAAGACGGCCTGATACGAACTCCCTTGCGGGTTTCCTCACCGGCCGGTGTATGGTCGGAGGAGACCCGCGAGGAGAGTGCGCCCGATGTCCTCGAGCCCGCAGCGCGGCGGCCATCCGTATCACATGCACGATGCGATCTACGCGCAGCCCGGTGCGCTGCGGCTGCTCACGCGCGGACAGGGCGCGGCGCTGAGCGCCGCGGCGTCGCGGCTCGCCGGGGCTCCGCACGTCTGGCTGGCGGGCCTCGGCTCGAGCTGGCACGCGGCCCTCGTGGGCGAGGCGCTGCTCGCGCGGGTCGGCGGACTCGCCACGCGGGCCCGCGCCGTCGACGCCTTCGACCTCGCCGAGTACGGCACCGGTGATCCCGCCGCCGTGCTGGCCATCAGCCACCGCGGCGGGAATCGTCACGTGCTGGCGACGCTGGCGCGCGCCCGCGCGGCCGGCGGCGCGACCGTGATGGTCACCGCCAAGGGCGGGGAGGGGCCGGCGGGGGTCGAGCACCTGCTACGCACGGTCGAGCCGGAGGCGTCGTCGTGCCATACGGTCGGGTACACGTGCGCGCTCGCCATGCTGGCCGCGCTGGCCGCCGCCGTCGGCGGTGACGACGAGACGGCTCGCCAGCTCGACGCGGTTCCCGATCAGCTCGCGATGCTGCTCGGGCAGGAGTCGTGGGAGGAGCTGGCGGCCCGCTTCGGGGGACGCCGCCGGTACTGGGTCATCGGCGGCGGGCCCAACGTCGCGACGGCCTACGAGGGCGCGCTGAAGCTGAGCGAGGCCGCGTGGGTGCCGGCCATCGGACTCGGCAGCGAGCAGTTCCTCCACGGCGCGTGGGCGGCGCTGGAGCCGGACGATGTGGTGATCCTCGTCGCGCCCCCGGGGGCGGCCCATGCCCGCGCGCGTGACGTCGCAGGCGTCGCGGCGGCGATCGGCGCGCCGCTCATCGCGCTCGTCGGTGAGGACGACCGTGAGATCGCACCGCTGGCGGCCGAGACGATCGCGCTGCCCTCGGTGCCCGAGCTGCTCTCGCCCATCGTGGCGGTGGTCCCGCTGCAGCTGCTCACCTATCACCTGGCCGTGAAGGGCGGCGCCAACCCCGACACGATGCGCGCGGAGCAGCCGGCGTACGGCCGCGCCCGGGCCGTCGCCGGCTCGTGAGCGCGCGGCTCAGGCGGCCTTTCGGCGCGCGCCGGTGCCGCGCCGCCGGGTCCGCGTCTCGCCCTTGCGGCGGCGGGTCTTGTTCACGATGCGGGCGGCGACTTCCTTCTGTCGACCCTTGTAGCGGCCCTCACGCTTGATCGACTTCAGCACCTTCTCGTACTGACGCCCGCGCTTGCGACTCTTCACACCTCTCGGGGGCATACGCATCTCCTTGCCGCCTGACGACGTACAAGCGCTATGCCATCGCGACGCCTGATCGTCCTGCTGTGCCTCACCGGGGGCACGACGACGATCTCGATCGGCGCCTTCCCCGCGCTCTTGCCGGAGCTCGGTGTCGGCGCCGGCCTGGCCGACTGGCAGCTGGGCGCGGTCGCCGGTGCCTTCGGGCTGGCGCGGATGGTGGCCAACGTGCCGACCGGGCTCTTCATCACGCACCACCTCGCGCGCGCCCTCGTGCTCGCGCCCGGCCTCACGCTGGTCGGCGCGGTCCTGCTGGCCACGGGCAGCGGCTTCGGCGCGCTCCTGCTCGGCCGGGCGCTGATGGGCGTCGGTCACACGCTCACGATGCTGGGCGGGCTCACCGCAATTCTCCGCCACCGCGCCGGCCCGGGCTTGGCGTCGTCGCTCAACGCGGTCGAGTTCTCGGCCATGCTCGGCGTCTTGGCCGGCGCCACGCTGGTCAGCCTGCTGCCCCGATCCGTGCCGTGGAACGTGGCCGTCCTCATCGCCTGCGCGCCGATGGTGGCGAACCTCTTCTTGCTCCCGGCGCTCCGCGGAACGCTCCCGCGGCCGCAGGCGGGAGCCCGGCGCCCGCTCTTCGCACGCAGCCAGGACGTGGTGGTGGAAGGCCCGGAGCCGCCCCGTGCCGCCCCGATGCTGGGGCTGCTGGCCGGGGCCGGCGGTGCCGCGATCGCGCTGAGCTACTCGACCATCGAGCAGTTCGCCATCCCGCTGCGCGGCAGCCGCGAGTTCGGCCTCGACCGGGCCGGCATCGCGCGACTGCTGATGCTGTCCCAGGTCGTCGATCTCCTCGCCCTGCTCCCGCTCGGCGCCCTCGCAGACCGACGGGGGACGCCCCTCGTGCTCGGCGGCGTGCTCGTCGTGTTCGCGGCCGCGGTGGGGCTGGTCGGCTTCGGCACGCTGCCCCTCATGACGGTGGGATGTGCTCTGTTCGGCTTCGGCATGGCCGCGTGGATGCTGCCGCTGGGCATCCTGCGATCGGTGACACCGCCCGCCCAGGTGGCGTGGCGGACGGCGCTCTACCGGGTCTGCGTCGACGGTGGGATGTTCGCGGGGCCGTTCGTCTCCGGCCTCCTCGGCGCCCGACACGCGGGGGTCCTGCCGGGCGTGCTGACGGTGGTCGTGGCGGCGATCGGTGTGGCGCTGCTGACGCGCGCGCGGCTCACTGCACGGTCGCGGTGAGCACGACGCCCGTCTCGCTGGTGGCTCGCTCGCGGGCGATGCCGAGCATCTGGCGCAGCACGGCGTGCGTCTCGCTCGTCCCACCCCCGAGCACGACCGGGCGTCCGCTCGGGACGACGAGCTCGGTGGCCGCCTCGGTGACATCGATGGCGCCCGATCCGTCCGTCGCGACGTAGCTGATCCGCGGCGTCAGCCGGACCCGGATCTGGTTGCCGGCCACGACCGTCGCCCCCACGCGAAGGGACGTCCCGACGTCCCGGAACGTCACGCCCGTCGCGACGTGTCCCGCCCCCGTCGCGTAGTCGCGGTAGAACGCGATCTGCTGCACCGGGATCTGGGTGGCGACGGTCAGGATCGACTCGCCCCCGTCCTGGACGAGCGTGAAGACGCCGGTCGAGCGTCGAACGCGCCGCTCGGTGCTCTCGACGCCGATGCCCCCGCGCGGCCGCGCGGCGCCGCGCTCGGTGATGATGACCGACCCGCCGCCCTGGACGGCGTCGCGCGAATGCTCGACGGTCTGACGGAAGTCGAGGGCGACGCGGATGTGGCGCCCGCTCTGGGCGCCGGCGGGCACCGCGAGCAGAATCCCCAGGACGAGTGCGGCCCAGCGAATCATGCCGCGATCATCGCGCCGAACCCCCCGCGACTCAATGCCGTCGATGGCATCACCGTTGCTCCGTAGAGGCGGAGGAGGGGAAAGTGCGCAGGCGCTGGAAGTGGCTCCTGGTGAGTCTCGCGGTCGTGCTCCTGCTGGCGTATGCGATCGCCTTCCTGATCGACGAGCCACTGCGCCGGCTGACCGAGCACCAGATGAACGCGCGGATGAGCGGCTACACCGCGCGGATCGGACACCTGAATTTCCATCCCATCGGCTTTGCCGTCGATCTCAGGGATGTCGTCATCGTCCAGGACGCCCACCCGGATCCGCCGGTACTGAGCGTCCCGCTGCTGACGGCGAGCGTGCAGTGGAGCGCCATCATCTATGGCCGGGTCGTCGCCGACTTCACGCTCTGGTCCCCCGAGGTCTACGTCGACCGGACCCACCTGGTGCGCGAGCTGGAGGACCCCACCCCCGTCAAGGAGCGCGGCGTTCAGTGGCAGGAGGCGCTCCAGGCCATCTACCCGCTGAAGATGAACGAGTTCCGGCTGCGCAACGGGACGGTGACGTACGTCGACGCCGAGAAGGCCAAGCCCGTGACGTTGCGCCAGCTCGACGTCGTAATCAACGACGTCCGCAACGTGCGCTCGGCCCCGGACGTCTATCCCTCGCCGATTTCCATCGAGGGCACGGTGTTCGAGACCGGGCACCTGCGTATCAGAGGGATGGCCGACTTCCTGCGCGTCCCCCACCTCGGCGTGAAGGGCCACATCGCGCTGGAGCAGGTGGCCCTGGACGCCCTGGGGCCGATCGTGGCCCGCTACGGCTTCACGCTGACCGCGGGCACCTTCACCGGGTCGGGCGATGTCGAGTACGCGCCCGAGGTGCAGGTCGTCGACCTGGCCGAGGTGCGCATCGACGGACTGCGGGCGGATTACGCCTACCGGGCGCGCACCGTCCAGCCCGTGAAGCAGGCCGCCAAGGTCACGGCGGACACTGCCAAGGAGGTCGCGAACAAGCCGGGCATCCTGCTCAAGGCCCGGCGTATCCGGGCCACCGGGGCCACCGTCGGGTTCGTCAACGAGCAGGTCGCGCCGCATTACCGCGTGTTCCTCGCCGACACCGACGTGGTCATGGAGAACTTCACGAACCAGCTCACCGAGGGCACGGCCACCGCCAAGCTCACGGGCCGCTTCATGGGAAGCGGGGCGACAGTCGTCACCGCGAACTTCCGGCCCGAGCTCAAGGGGCCCGACTTCGACGTCGACGCCCGGATCGAGAACACCGACCTCAAGGCCATGAACGACCTGCTGCGCGCGCACGCCAAGGTCGACGTCGCGTCCGGCGTCTTCTCCGTCTACTCGGAGATCCGCGTCAAGGATGGCCGGGTGGCGGGGTACGTGAAGCCGCTCTTCCGTGACATGAACGTGTACAGCGCCGCCCAGGATGAGGACAAGTCGCTGGGACAGAAGCTGAAGGAGAAGGCGGCCGACGTCGTGAGCAAGGTGCTGCGGAACCGGCCCCGCGAGGAGGTGGCCACGGTGGTGCCGATCTCGGGACCCCTCGAGAAGCCGAAGGCGAGCACGGGGGAGACGATGATCGGCCTCGTCCAGAACGCCTTCATCAAGGCGATCCTGCCGGGCTTCGAGCGCGCCCGCAGCGTCAGACGCTGACGACGATCCGGCAGGCCCGCGCGAGGAGTCCCAGGAACCACATCGACTTCGGCAGCCACAGCTCGGTCTGCAGCCAGGCCGCCACGACGACACCGCCCAGCACCGCGATGGTCGCCGTCCAGTCCGGCAGCTGGAACCACCGCACGATCGGCAGCAGGAACCCGCCGAACACCGCGAGCAAGAACACCATCGCGACCAATCCCAGCAGGAGCGCCAGGGGCCCCAGGAACAGGGTCGAGAACAGCAGGATCAGGGCGTCGGCGCGACCGAAGTGCGGATCGGCGAAGGCGCGCGCCACCTCCGGCTGACTGGCGAACCAGGCGGCGATACCGCGCGGCTCGAGCAAGCCCATGTAGATGGTCCCGTACAGCAGAGCGCCGAACAGGATCAACCACTGATGGACGCGCAGCGCCGAATGGCTGATGGCTTCCCGCATTTCCCGCTCCTCCTAGGGCGACCGGTCACGCTCTCGATTGATGGCCACGAGAGCCGAGGCAAGCGGGGTGCCAGAGCGGCCCGAAGGGTGGCGCCCACCAAATCGTGGTGTTACACGCTCACGACCGGCGTCTCGTTGTCAGCGGCACCGGCACGTTGACAGAACGCGTGCCAAACCGGCGCCGAGGGTCAGACGGGCCAGGACTCCTGTCTCCACCCCATGTCCCAGAACATCCACTCGTAGCGGGTGGTGGTGAGGACGTGCCGGCGCATGGCGTCGCGCTCGCCCGGGCGGAGGCGTCCGGCCACGGCATCGGTGGCGGTCAGGACGGCGGTGACCACATCGCCGAACTCGGCGGAGGCGTACGTGGCGATCCAGCGCGCGTAGAGCGGGTCGGGCGAGGTCGCCCGCTCGAGCTGCTTACCGACCTCCCAGTAGATCCAGTAGCACGGCAGGAGTGCGGCGAGGGCCTCGTGATACGGCGCGCTGTAGGCGACCGCCAGCAGGTAGCTGGTGTAGGCGACGTTCGTCGGCGCGAGCGGCGTGGCGGCCACCTCGGTCGGCGACAGGCCGAACTCCTTGAAGAACCCCTCGTGCAGCGCCCGCTCGACGCGCAGGGCCCCCGCGGCGTGCTCGTTGAACATCACGATCCAGTCGTCCTCGGGCGCGCGCGCCGCCGCCAGCGACAGGGCGCGCGCGAACTCCCGCAGATAGAGGGCGTCCTGTACGGCGTAGAAGCGGAAGGCTTCGCGAGGCAACGAGCCGTCGGTGAGACCCTTCACGAAGGGGTGGCGCAGGATCGCGTCGTACACGGGCGTCATGTCGGACCACAGCTCACGCGTGAAGCTCATCGTTCGCCTCCCCGGCCTGGCACCAGGAGTATCATAGGCGCCCATTCCGCAGCCGCCCCGGAGGAACGTCATGGCGCAGGACCTGCTCGAATCGATCAAGGACGGAGTCGCCACGCTCACCCTCAACCGGCCCGATCGTCTCAACGCGATGTCGGGCCCGATGCTGGACGCGCTGCTGGAGGCCCTGCCTCGGCTCGCGGACGACGGGGACGTGGGGGCGATCGTGCTGACCGGCGCCGGTCGGGGGTTCTGTGCGGGAGGCGACGTCAAGGCGATGGCGGAGGGCCGCGAGTTCGGCGGGACGACACTGGAGGAAAAGGCTCAGGCGCTCCGCTCCCGGATGGAGGTCTCGCGGTGGCTGCACGAGATGCCGAAGCCGACCATCGCGATGGTCCGCGGGGCCGCCGCCGGCGCCGGACTGTCGCTGGCGCTGGCGTGCGATCTCCGGATCGCCGCGGACTCGGCCCGATTTGCCACCGCCTTTGCCCGGGTCGGCTACTCCGGTGACTTCGGGGGCAGCTGGTTCCTCACCCAGCTCGTCGGCACCGCCAAGGCCCGCGAGCTCTACTACACGGCCCAGATCGTCGACGCCGCCGAGGCTCTGGCCCTCGGGCTCGTCAACCGGATCGTCCCGGACGCCCGGCTCGAGGAGGAGACCCAGGCCCTGGCCACGCGCCTCGCGCAGGGCCCCCGTGTGGCCCTGCGGTACATGAAGCGCAACATGAATGCCGCCGAGACCGGGTCGCTCAAGGACTGCCTCGACCTCGAGGCGTGGCACCACACCCGCACGGGTTTCACCGAGGACCACAAGGAAGCGGCCAAGGCCTTCGTCGACAAGCGGGAGCCGGTGTTCCGGGGCCGGTGAGCGTCTAGAACACCGCGTAGCCGCCGTCGATGACGAAGGTGTCGCCGGTGTGATAGGCGGCGGCGTCGCTGGCCAGGTAGACGGCGATGCCGGCGAAATCCTCGGAGGCACCCCAGCGGCGGACGGGGACCCGCGGCAGGACCTTCTCCACGAACTTGTCCCACCGGAGCGTGCGCTCCGTCATGGGGGTGTCGATCCAGCCAGGGACGATCGCGTTGGCGCGCACCCCGTGGCGGGCCAGCTCGACCGCCAGGGCCTTCATCATCGAGATGAGCCCACCCTTCGACGCCGCGTAGTGCTCGCCCCGCGGCTGACCCGACAGGGCCGCGAGGCTGGCGGTGACAACGAGCGAGCCCCCACCAGGACGGTCGACCATGTGCCGAGCGGCGGCCCGGAGCGTGTAGAAGGCTCCGTCCAGGTTCACGGACAGGACCCGGCGCCACTCGGCGGCGGTCATCTCCACGAACGAGGTGACCTCGCGTCGGCCGGCGACGCCGGCGTTGACGAAACACGCGTCGACGCGGCCCAGGGTGGCGACGGTCTCGGCGAATGCCCTCTCCACGGCAGTCTCGTCGGCGACGTCGCAGACGAGCGCCCGCGCCCGACCCCCGTGCTTGGCCAGCCGCTCGAGCGCAGCCGCGTTCTTCGTCTCGTTGGTGCCCCAGATACACACGGCGGCGCCGGCGGCGGCCAGGCCCTCGGCCATGCCGAGTCCGATGCCGCTGTTGCCTCCCGTGATCAACGCCACCTTTCCACTCAAATCGAACGGTCGATAGGTCATCGGTCGGCCCCTCTCACCCGTGTCCTCGGATGCCGGCAAGCATACGGCCCGAGCGAGTTGCCGGCGACGGTGACAATCCTCGTCAGTTTCATCGGTCAGGCTCGATCCACATCGGCACCGTGGTCCGGCGGCCAATTTTGTAACACATTGAAAAATATGACTACTTTCGTCGGAATTGGGCGTGGCATTCCCTGTGCTATCCCACCCCGCAGGCAATTAGCCAGGCAGCGAACTCAGGAGGAAAGGCGATCATGCTCAGACTCATGCACAAGCGGCTCGGCGGTCAGCGAGGCTTCACGCTGATCGAGCTCCTCATCGTCGTGGCGATCATCGGCATCCTTGCCGCGATCGCCGTCCCGCTCTACGCGGACGTGCAGCGGCGCGCCCGCATCGCCAAGGCCCAGGCCGACACGCGGGCCATGGCCTCGGCGCTCTCGATCTATATGGCGCACTGCGGTGGTCTGCCGGCTCCCGGTGACACGGCCACGAACTGCCCGGTGTCGACCACCGGTGCGAACGGCGCCCTGCCGGGCTCGCTGCTGGTCACGCAGACGAACAACCAGAACCAGACCGGCGGTCCGTTCCTGGCCGCCATGCCGACCCTGCCCGGCACCAACTGGAGCGGCTCGGGCACCTCGTACAAGTACGTTCTGAACGCGAACGGTTCCTTCTTCGTGTGCGGCACCGGCGACAGCGTCGGCGTCGACTCGAACGGCGGCACCACCTGCCCGTAAGTACAGCTTGACCCCTGGGGCCGTCGCCACCGACATGGGGGCGGCGGCCCCAGCTTTTTTCCCGCCCTCGATCCTCCCTCCCCTCCGAAGACGCAGGCAACGATATTGCTCTACCCAGCGGCGGAGGTGTTTTTTCGATGAAGGCCACCGACCTGCTGAAGCGACAGCACAAGGAAGTCAAGGCGCTCTTCAAGAAGATCGAGGGTACCGACAATCCTCGCATGCGCCGGCAGCTCTTGAACGAGGTCGCCCGTAGCCTCGAAGGGCACACGCTCATCGAGGAGGAGATCTTCTACCCGGCCGTGCGTGGGCTCGAGACACAGAAGGCCGAGGAGATGGTGCTCGAAGCGTACGAGGAGCACCACGTCGTGAAGCTGGTCCTCGCCGAGCTGCCCCGGGTGAATCCCGAGGACGAGCGGTTCGAGGCCAAGATGACCGTCCTCTCCGAGCTCGTGGAGCACCACGTCCAGGAGGAGGAGAAGGAGATGTTCAAGCTCGCCCAGAAGCTCGGGAAGAGCGAGCTGACGGAGCTCGGCGCGCAGATGGAAGAGCGGTTCGAGAGCTTTCGCGCGAAGGCCGCCGAAGCGGCGTAGCGCGCCTGCCCGCGGTCGGCGCGACGGGGGCTACGCCTCGCACACCGCGTCGACCGCGGCCTTCAGCTCCTGGAGGGCGATCGGTTTGTGGAGCAGGGTGACCCCCGACTCCCGGGCCCGGCCGACCGTCATCTCCGCTGCCGACCCCGTGAGCATGATCACCCGGACCTGGGGATCGATCGTCCGCAGGGCGTCGACGACCTCGAACCCGTCCATGCCGGGCATCAGGAAGTCGGTGATCACCGCGCTGTAGCGCTTCGACTGGTAGCGCATGAGGCCGGTGGCCCCGTCCTCGGCGACGTCAGCCTCGTACCCGCAGGCCAGCAGCATGTCCCGGAGCAACCCGCGCAGCATGGCCTCGTCGTCGATCACCAAGACTCGAGCGGAATCGGTCGGCATCTCCTCACGTCTCCCGGGCGGTCCGTAACGCAAGACCAATACCACGGCCGTGCGCGAACGTCTGACGCGATTCTCGACACTTCCGATGCGCTGACCAGATGTTGCCTGGTCAGGCGTGGTCAGGAAGTCACCGACTCAGAGGGGCGGCGGCTCGACGGGGCAGTGCACCATCGAGCAGATGAGGAGCTGGCGCTCGTCCTTCGACTGCACCCGCCGCCGGTCGTTGGTCCGCGACACCGCGACCGCCCGCCGATCGAGCACGACCTCGACGTCCTTGATGGACGCGAGCGCGCGCTGCAGGTACTCGTGAACGCCGGGCTCGCGCCGGGGGACGATGACGACGACTCGGGTCGGAGGCGGCGGTGGGGAGGTCGGCCCGTCGGGCGGTGGGACGGTCATCGCGCACATGCTGCCACAGGCGTCGCACGCATGCCGATCGAATCTGGCGCGTTACCGACGGGGAAGCGAGCTCTCCAGCAGCTCCAGCGCCGCCTTGGCGAATGCCCACATGTTCCGCTCGCGATCGCCGTCGCGCGTCTCCAGCGTGATGACCCGCTCGACCGGACCGGCCACCGCCAGACAGGCGTGCCCGGCGGCGTCGCCGTAGCGGTTGCCGGTCGGCCCCGTGGCCCCGGTCTCGGCGAGACCCCACGTCGCGCCGAGCTGCGCGCGAATCGTGCGGGCCTTGAGCAGCGCATAGGCCTCGGTGCTGGATCGAATGCCCGCGACCGACTCGTCCGGCACTCGCAGGAGCGCGCGGCGGGCCACCTGGGTGTAGACGACCGCTCCGCCGAGGAAGTACGCCGACGCGCCAGGAACCGCGAGCAGCGCGGCCGAGATCAATCCACCCGCCGACGACTCCGCGACGGCGAGCGTCTCCTTGCGCTCCTTGAGCAGCGCCCCGAGCTTCGCGGCCAGGCCAGCCAGATCCGTCATGGCGGGCAGTCTACACCACCGCCCCTTCGCCTTGACGTGCCTGTCGGCGCGTGGGAGAAGGTTGGGCCGTGCAGCTTCGCGCGATCGCGGTGACCGTCATTGGTCTCCTGCTCGCCCTGGCGGCCACCGTCGGCCCGCTTCCCCAGGCCGCCCAGGCGCCCGGCGCCAGCCTGGCCGTCAGCCTGCCCGACGCCGTGCGGACCCTCGTGGTCGTCCTGCTCGCACTCTCGGCCCTCCTGCTGCTCGCGGTGCAGCGGCCGCGCCCCCGCGCCGAGAACGAGCCGCTGCCCCCGCACGATCCGCGGCGGCGGCCCGCGTGGGTGGCGGCGGTCCTCGCGCTGCTGCCGCTGCTCCTCTTCGTCGCGGTGGCCTGGTACCTCGTCTGGCATCCGTGGAACGAGGGGAACGGACACCCGATCGAGACGGCCTTCACGGCCATCGCCGGCCTGTTGGACCTGCTCTCGCGCGCGCGCAAGCCGCCGACGTCGGTTCCGTTGTTCGATGCGACGATCGCGGTGCTGCTGCTGGTCTTCGCGGTGGCGGTCTTCGCGCTGATGGTATTGGTCGCGCTGGCCGATCGTCTGGAGAAGTGGTGGGCGGCCCGCAGGACGGCCCCAGCGCGGCCGGGCGTGGGCGGGCTGGACGAGCCCTTCGGTGACCCGCGGGCCGAGCCGGACCCGCGCCGGGCGGTCATCCGCGCGTACGGGCGCTTCGAGCATGCCGCGGCGGCCGCTCGCGCGCCGCGGGTGCCGTGGCAGACACCGGCGGAGTTCATGCGGACGATCGTGCCGCGGTTGCCGGTGCCGGCTGCGGCCGTCGCGCGTCTGACCGCGCTCTTCGAGCTGGCCCGCTTCAGCGATCGCCCCGTGGCTCCGTCGGCGCGCGATGCCGCCTGCGACTGCCTCGACGAGATCACCGCCGCCCTGGCGCCTCAGCCCGACCCGGCCCCCTCGGCAACCGGAGACTCGCGTGACGAGTGAACGTCCGTTGACGGGCATCGCGGTGCGCGGCGCGGTCCTCGCGGGCGTCGTGGTGCTGGCCGCGGTGCCCGTCTACGTCTACGTCGAGCCCTCGTGGCGCGCCCTGGTCTCTCGCCTGGCCGCCGGGCTCGTCCTGGGCGTCGTGCTGCTGCAGCTCCGGCGGGCGCTCGTCGATCATCTCGCCGGCATCGGTCCCTCGCCCCTCGACGAGGCCCGCGCCCGGCGTGGGCCGGGGCCCAGCGTTCCGCACCACTTCGTGGACTTGGTGGCCGCCGTGCGGGCAGGGCTGCGCAGCCGGCGCCACTTCGAGGAAGGGCTGTGGCCCCGGCTGGCGGCGCTGACGACACGGCCCCTCGCCCCACCGCCCCGGCGCCGGGGCCGTGGCCCCAGCCTGGCGAGCCTTCGCGCGGTGATCGACGAGATCGAGACGCGACCGTGAAGATCACGGCCGTCGCCGAACGGGCGCGCGAGGTGGTGCAGACGCTTGGACGCATCGTGGTGGGCAAGGACGACGTCCTCGAGCGCATCCTCGCCGGCATCCTTGCGAACGGCCACGTCCTCGTCGAGGACTACCCGGGTCTCGCGAAGACGCTGATCGCGCGGCTGCTTGCCCAGGCGCTCGATCTCGGCTTCCGCCGCATCCAGTTCACGCCGGACCTCCTGCCCAGCGACATCACCGGCAGCTTCCTCTACGACCAGCGCGAGGCGCGCTTCGAGTTCCGGCCCGGCCCGATCTTCACCAACCTCCTGCTCGCCGACGAGATCAACCGCGCCACGCCCAAGACCCAGTCCGCCCTGCTGGAGGCGATGCAGGAGGCGCAGGTCACGGTCGAGGGCCAGTCGTTCCCACTCGAGCAGCCGTTCCTCGTCGTCGCGACGCAGAACCCCATCGAGCTGGAGGGAACGTATCCGCTGCCCGAGGCGCAGCTCGACCGGTTCCTGCTGCGGGTCGGGGTCGGCTATCCGGGGCCCGAGGCCGAGCGGGAGATCCTGAGGATCCGGCGCGCGCGCCGCACCGACGCCGCAACGGTCCCGACGATCGTGACCCGGGCGGAGCTGCTGGCCATGCAGGCGGCGCTGGAGGACGTGTTCGTGAGCGAGTCGCTGGAGCGCTACATCGTCGCGCTCGCCCAGGCGACGCGGACCGATCCGCGGGTCGCGCTCGGCGCCTCTCCGCGGGGGAGCCTCGCCCTGCTGAAGCTCGCCCGAGCGGAGGCGGCGATGCGCGGGCGCGATTTCGTTCTGCCCGACGACGTCAAGGCCGTGGCCGTGGCCGCCCTCGCCCATCGCCTCGTCCTGCGGCCCGAGCTGTGGGTCTCGCGGACGACGCCGGTGCAGGTGGTCGAGACGCTGCTCCAGCAGGTGCCGGCGCCGGCCGCCGAGCCCTCGTGAGCTGGCGGCCGAGCGCGCTCAACGTCTCGTTCGTCACGCTCGCCGGCTGGGCGCTCTTCCTCGGTGTCCTGACCGGCCGGGCCGATCTGGTCATCGTCGCCGTCCCCCTGGTCGTCGCGCTTCTGATCGGTCGGCGGGCCGGGGCCACGCCCACGCTCCGCGTCGATCACACCGTCTCCTCCGACCGCGTGCTCGAGGACGAGCGCCTGACGGTGACGGTGACGATCCGGGCCGACGGGCCCGCGCCGCTCGTGGAGCTGCTCGAGCCGCTGCCGTCACGCGTCACGGTCGAGCGCGGCAGCGCCCACGCGTTCTTCACGCTGCGGGCCGGCGAGGAGGTGCGCTGGGAGTTCGCGCTGCGCTGCCGTGGTCGGCAGCGGCTGCGGCTGGGCGGTCCGCACTGCCGGCTGTGGGGACCGCTGGGGCTCGCGACGGCCGAGGCGCGCTATCGCGTCACGCAGACGGTGGCCGTCTACCCGCACCTGGCGCCGCTGCGGCACCCACCGCGCCCGGTGCGCACCCAGACGTACGTCGGTCACCACGTCTCGGCGGCGCAGGGCGAGGGGATCGAGCCGGGCGATATCCGTCCCTTCGCACCGGGTGATCAGGTGCGTCACGTGAACTGGCGCGCCACGCTCCGCCACGGCACGCTGCACGTGACGCGGCACCACCGCGAGCGGAACGCGGACGTGGTGCTCCTGCTCGACACGCTGTCCGAGGTCGGGCCGCCCGGCGCCTCGGTCGTCGACGTCGCGGCGCGCGGCGCCGCCGACCTCGCCGCGGCCTACCTCGCCCGGAAGGACCGGGTCGGCCTCATCGAGTACGGCGGCCAACTCCGCTGGGTGAAGCCCGGCTCCGGCCGCGCCCAGTTCCAGCGCCTGCTCGACACGCTGCTCGACGCCTCCGTGGTGTTCACCTACGTCACCCGGGACCTCGACCTCGTCCCGCCCCGCATCCTACCGCCGCAGGCCCTGGTCGTGGCGCTGAGCCCGCTGCTCGACGCACGCTTCGTGCGGGCCGCGACCGACCTCGCAGCGCGCGGCGCGGACCTGGTCGTCGTCGCGGTGTCGCCGGCGCCCGCGGCGCAGGCGGCGCTGCCGCCGAGCCCGGTCGTCGATCTCGCCGCGCGCCTGTGGACGCTCGAGCGCCGCGCCGAGCTCGACGGGCACCGGCGCCGGGGGCTGACGATCGTCGAGTGGGACGGCGTCGGCCCCCTCGAGGTGGCCCTGGCCGCCCTTCGCTGGCCGCGCCTGCGCCGGGCGCTCGCCCGATGATGCGCCTGGCCGCCGCGGTCCTCGTCCTGGTCGTCGTCAGCTTCCCGGTGTCGGTGCTGCCGGGTCCGCCCGTCACCTGGCTCGCGGTCCTCGGCGGCGTCGTCGGCGGCGCCGGCGCCGTCCTGCTCTCGGTGACCCTCGTGACGGTCGGCGCCTCGGTGGCCCTGATCGCGTACGCGCTGGCGCTCCTGATCGCGCGACCCGTCGACGCCGACCCGCTCGCCGCGACCGGCTTCGGTGCCGCCCTGGTGGTCGTGCTGGTGCTCGTCCACTTCGCGGCCCGTGCCGATGGCGCCGCGCTCGGCCCGGCGGTGCTCGCGACCCAGCTCCGGCAGTGGCTGGCGACGATCGCGGTCGGTGTGCTGGCCGCCGCGGGCCTCGCGATGGCCGGCGCCCTGCTCGGCGCCGTGCTCGCCGGCACGTCACTCCCCGTCGTCGTCGCCGCCGCCGCGCTCGGGGCGCTGCTGACGGTCGCCGGCCTGATCGCATTGACCACCCGACAGGACCCGCCCAACCCGTCTTGACGCCGCTACTCCCGCCGGCGTAGGATCCCCGCCCTACGAGCACCGAAAGTTCCCTCCGGGGGCCTGGTCTCATGACGCGTCACTGGGCGAGCCTCGTCGTCGCGATCCTCGCAGTGCTGCACGTCGCAGCGCCATCCGCCGCCGCGGGACCGCCCGACGAGCTGGCCTGCGGACAGCAGCCCGGGAGCCGGTTCTTCTGGATCGAGCGGGCGTTCTGCGATCTCCCGGTCCACGGGCCCGAGCGCGCCAACGGCGTCGTCATCTGGAATCACGGCATCCACGGCTCGCTGCAATCGTGGATGGCGCCGGCGCCGCCGGCGTTCCGGCTGCTGCAGGCTCGAGGCTGGGACGTGATCATAGTCAAGCGTCACCACCTGGCCGAGACGATGGCGGGCGACCGTCTCTATCGCGTCGTGCAGCGCACGCTCCAGGAGGTGACAACGGCGCGGAAGCAGGGCTACCGGAAGGTCGTGCTGGCCGGGCAGTCGTTCGGCGGCTACGTCTCGCTCGAGGCGGTCGACACGGTGTCCGACATCGACGCGGTGGTCGCGTTCGCCCCGGGCGTGCGGTCCGCCACCGCCGACGGCCGTCTCGACGCGTCGGTGACCGACCGGATCCTGGGCCGCGCGAAGGTCGGCCGGATCGCGCTCGTCTTCCCGAAAGACGACGCGGTCTTCGGCTACACGGTGCGAGGCGAGAGCGCCCAGTCGATTCTCGCGCGCCGCACGCTGCCGTACCTGCTGCTGGACGAGACCAGCGACATTCGCGGACACGGCGGCGCCGTCACCGGCCGGTTCGCCCTGCGCTACGGCCTCTGCCTCGCCGACTTCCTCGCGACGCCCGACCTGGCGGCCGGGCGCTTCATGTGCCCGCCGGTGACCGAGGAGTGGCCCGTCGTCCGCGATCTGCTGCTGCCCCAGCTCGCCCAGCGCCCGACTTTCGTCCGCGACGGCGCGTCATTCGGGCTCGGCGCGCTGACGGGGCTTCGATGGGGCCTGCTCGAGGACACGGTCGTGCTGGTGGCCCCCGTCGAGGAGGGGGCGGGCCGGCTGCGTCTGATGTATCGCTCGACTGGGATCGGTGGCGGCGTCTTCGACGCGACCCTCAAGGACGGCATCGTGCGCGCGGTGCTCTCCAACGGCTCCAGGGTCACGCTGAAACCCGACGGCGACGGCGCCATCACGTGGACGTCGTCCGACGGGTCTCGGTCGCTCGACTCGCCGCTCGTCCGCGGCCGGGACGACCCCTGACGAGACGGATCAGGTCACACGTCGGCGGGCAGGGTGAACCAGAAGGTCGCGCCGCGGTCAGGGTTGGGAGCGGCGCCGAGATTGCCGCCGTGGGCCGCGACGATCGAGCGGCAGATCACCAGTCCCAGACCCAGCCCGTGCTCCTTGGTCGTGAAGAACGGCTCGAAGAGCCGTTCGACCCGATCGGCGGGGAGCCCCGCGCCCCGGTCGACGATGGCGATGCGCACCGCGCCCTCGCCGTCGACGGCGGTCGCCACCCGGAGCCGGCGCTGCGGCGGCTCCTCGAGGCGCATCGCGTCGCACGCGTTGACGATGAGATTGAGGAGCACCTGTTGCACCGCGATCCGGTCGGCGCGCACCTTCGGGAGCCCCGGGGTGAGCTGGACCGCGGCGGTCACGCCGTGACTGATCAGCTCGCTGCGGGCCAGGCGGAGGACCTCGCTCGTCACCTCGTTCACGTCGAGCGGCTGCCGCGGGGTCTCACCCCGCCGCAGGAGCGCGCGGAGGCGCCGGATGACGTCGCCCGCCCGCCGGTCCTCGTCGGCGATGTCGCGGAGGATGGCGCGGATCTCGTCGAGGTCGACCTGCTCCTGAGCCAGCAGGCGGAGACCGGCCTGGGCGTTGCTGAGGATGGACGTCAGGGGCTGGTTCAGCTCGTGGGCCAGGGCGCCGGAGAGCTCGCCGAGCGTCGCCACCCGGGTGAGGTGCGTGAGCAGCTGCCGCTGCTGCTGGACCTCGAGCTCGGCTTCCTTGCGCGCGGTGACGTCGGTGAGGATGCCGGCGAAGTAGGTGACCCCGTCGCGCTCGTACGGAGACGTGCCGCAGTCGTGGATCCAGATCCAGTGGCCGTCGCGGTGGAGCATCCGGTACTCGAAGTCGTACGGCTCGCGCCGTGACTCGAGCGCCGCGTAGCGCTCGCGCACCGTGACGACGTCGTCGGGATGGATCCGGGCGAACCACTCCTCCTTGCCGCCGGCGGACAGCTCCTCGGCGGTGGAGCCGATGATCTGTTCGGCGTTCGGACTGATGATGATCATGCCGCCGGGTCGGGTGTTGGCCACCCAGGTCATGGCGGGGATGTGGGTGGCGAGCGCGCGGTACTGCGCCTCGCTGCGCTGCAGCGCCTCGGTGGCCCGGTCACGCTCCACCGCGATGCGGATGAGGTGCGTCGCGCGCGCCACGAGCTCGACTTCCTCGGCGCTCGGCTCGGCGGGGACGCGCTGGTAGAGCGCGAACGTGGCGAGCACCTCGCCACCCCCATCCAGCACCGGAGACGACCAGCAGGCGCGCAGCCCGTGGGGGAGCGCGACGTCGCGGTAGTCGGCCCAGAGCGGATCGGTGGTGATATCGGCCACCGTCACGGGTGTCTTCCGGTACGCCGCGGTCCCGCACGAGCCGGTGCTCGGGCCGATCGCGACGCCGTCGATGGCCTCGACGTAGGCGCGGGGCAGGCGTGGCGCCGCGCCGTGCCGGAGGTGACCGGACTCCACGAGGAGGATCGAGGCGAGCACGTCGTCGCGCAGCGTCTCGATCAGACGGCAGATCTCGTCGAGCACGCTCGCGAGCGGGGCCCCGGCCGCGATCAGGCGGAGGATCTCGCGCTCGCCCCCGAGGAGCGTCTCGGCCCGCCGCCGCTCGGTGACGTCGACGATCACGGAGCGGAGCCGCCGGCGTCCCCCCGGCTCGGCGGGCAGGATCCGGATCAGGTCGTGCACCCAGAGCACGCGCCCGTCGGCGGTCAGCATCCGGTACTGCATGACGTGGTCGCGGTTCTGGGCGATCTCGTCCTGACAGTGCGCGACCGCCCAGTCTCGATCGTCGGGGTGCACCTGCTTGGCCCAGAAGTTCGGGTCGGCGTACCAGGCCTCGCACGGATAGCCGAGGACGGTCTCGGCCCGGTGGTTGACGAAGGTGACCTGGAAGGTGTCGGCGTCGGCCTCGAGGACGATGGCGTCGAGGGTGTCGACGAGGTCGCGGAAGTTCTCGGCGGAGCGCTGGGCTTCGGCGCGGGCGGCCTGCTCGGCGGCGAAGAGGCGGCTGGTGTGGATGGCGGCGGCGGCGTGGTCGGCGAGCCGGACGAGGACGGACTCGTCGGCGTCGCTGAACGTGCGCGGCGTGCGATTGCTGACGTAGAGCAACCCCTCGACCTCACGGCCGACGATGATCGGCGCGGTCATCGCGCTGCAGATCCCCTCGGCGTCGATCGCCGCGGCGTACTCGGGGGCCATCGGGGGCCACGCGACGCGCTCGGCGGCGCGGGCCGGCCGGCCGCTGACGAGGGCCCGACCCCCGATGCCCTGACCGGGCGCGACGCGAAAGCTGCGGTAGACCTCGGTGCGGGCACCGATCACGTGCCGGGCCACGAACATCCCGTCGGCCTCGCGCACGGCCAAGGCCGTGATGTCGGCGCCGCAGAGGGCATGAGAGCCGCGAGCGACGCGCGCCAGGATCGTGTCGGGGTCGTGATGGTCGGCCAGGTCGCGGGCGAGGTCGGCGAGGGCGGCGGCCTCGCGTCGGCGTCGCTCGGCGTCGGTGTACAGCCGCGCGCTTTCGATGGCGATGGCCGCGTGGCCGGCCAGGGCGGTGAGCATCTCGATCTCGTCGGGGCCGAGGGCCCCGGCGCGGCGAGCGGCGAGGATGAGGACGCCCACGAGGCGCCCGTGCGAGATGAGCGGCGTCGACGCGCTGGTCACGAGCTTCTCGGCGCGGTAGTAGTCGCGACAGACGTGGCGCTCGTCGGCCTGCACGTCGTCGATCACCAGGGTCCGCCGCTCGAGGACGGCGTGCCCGGCGATGCCCTCACCGATGTTCATCTCGGTGCGCTTGGACACGGTCGACAGGCGTCGCCCGGCCTCCGCTCGCTGCACCAGGCGCGAGCCCTGGACGATCCAGAGCGATGAGTGCGAGTCCTCCACGAGGCTGGCGGCCGACTGCACCACGCGGTCCAGCACCTTGTCGAGGTCGGGGGAGACCGTGATGCTCTCGACCAGACGCAGCAGGAGGCCGAGACGGGAGTCGAGTCGCGCGGTGTCGAGCATGGACTGACGCCTCCACCGATCGGGTCCGGGACCGAAATCTCCGAAAAAGAGCGGCCCGAGTTGATCACTCCTGTTACAGAGCGTCAAGACCGACCGTCCTGACGTACAACCTGGAGTGTTACCTCGAGGTCATGCCTCCGCGGGCAGGGTGAACCAGAAGGTGGCGCCCCGGTCGGGGTTAGGCGTGGCGCCGAGACGCCCGCCGTGGGCCGCGATGATCGAGCGACAGATCACGAGTCCCAGGCCGAGCCCGTGCTCCTTGGTCGTGAAGAACGGCTCGAACAGCCGCTCCATCCGGTCGGCAGGGAGCCCAGCGCCGCGGTCAACGATCGCGACCCTCACCGCGCCGTCGTCGTGGAGATCGGTGGCGACGGTCAGCTCGCGCTGGAGTGGCGCTTCCTGGCGCATGGCGTCGCACGCGTTGACGATGAGGTTCAGGAGCACCTGCTGCAGCGCGACCCGGTCGGCGCGCACCTTGGGGAGTCCTGGCGTGAGCTGCACCGTCGCCGTCACGCCGTGACTGATCAGCTCGCTGCGCGCGAGACGCAGGACTTCGCCCGCGACCTCGTTCACGTCGAGCGGCTGCCGTGGGGTCTCGCCCCGTCGCAGGAGCGCACGCAAGCGGCGGATGACCTCGCCGGCCCGCCGGTCCTCGTCGGCGATGTCGCGGAGGATGGCGCGAATTTCCTCGAGGTCGACCTCCTGTGGGTGGTCGAGCAGGCGCAGCGCGGCCTGGGCATTGCTGAGGATCGAGGTCAGGGGCTGGTTCAGCTCGTGGGCCAGGGCGCCGGAGAGCTCGCCGAGCGTCGCCACCCGGGTGAGGTGCGTGAGGAGCTGCCGCTGCTGCTGCGCCTCGAGCTCGGCCTGCTTGCGCGCGGTGATGTCGGTGAGGACCCCGGCGAAATAGACGACGCCGTCCCGCTGGTAGCTCGAGACACCGCAGTCGTGGATCCAGATCCAGTGGCCGTCGCGATGGCGCATCCGGTACTCGAAGTCGAACGGCTCCCGCTGGAACTCGAGGGCCGCGTAGCGCTCCTGGACCGCCGCGAGGTCGTCGGGATGGATCCGGGCGAACCAGTCCTCCTTGCCGCCGGCGGTCAGCTCCTGGGCGGTGGACCCGGTGACCTGCTCGGCGTTGGGGCTGACGAAGACCGTGCCGCCGTGGCGGTCGGCCACCCAGGTCAGGGCGGGGATGTGGGTGGCGAGCGCGCGGTACTGCGCCTCGCTGCGCTGCAGCGCCTCCGTCGACCGGTCGCGCTCGATCACGATGCGAATGAGATGGCTCACGCGGGTGACGAGCTCGATGTCCTCCGCGCTCGGCTCGGCGGGGACGCGCTGGTAGAGCGCGCACGTGGCGAGGACCTCGCCGGCGCCGTCCAGAACCGGAACCGACCAGCAGGCGCGCAGGCTGTGGGGCAGCGCGAGATGACGAAAGTCGGCCCAGAGCGGATCGGTGGCGATGTCGGCCACGACCACCGCCGTCTTGCGGTACGCCGCGGTGCCGCACGAGCCCATCGTCGGGCCGATCGGGGCGCCGTTGATCGTCTCGACGTACACGTCGGGCAGGCTGGGCGCGGCGCCGTGCCGCAGGCGCCCGGATTCCACGAGCACGATCGAGGCGAGCACGTCGGGGCGCAGCGTCTCGATCAGACGACAGATCTCGTCGAGCACGCTCGCCAGCGGCTCCCTGGCCGCGATCAGGCGGAGGATCTCGCGCTCGCCTCCGAGCAGCGCGTCTGCCCGTCGCCGCTCGCTGACGTCGACGATCACGGAGCGGAGCCGCCGCCGTCCGTCCGGCTCCCCGGGCAGGATCCGGACCAGGTCGTGCACCCAGAGCACGCGCCCGTCGGCGGTCAGCATCCGGTACTGCATGACGTGGTCGCGGTTCTGGGCGATCGCGTCCTGACAGTGCGCCACGGCCCAGTCTCGATCGTCGGGGTGGACATGATTGGCCCAGAAGCTCGGGTCGGTGTACCAGGCCTCGCACGGATAGCCGAGGATGGTCTCGGCCCGGTGGTTGACGAAGGTGACCTGGAACGTATCGGCGTCGGCCTCGAGGACGATGGCGTCGAGGGTGTCGACGAGGTCGCGGAAGTTCTCGGCGGAGCGCTGGGCCTCGGCGCGGGCGGTCTGCTCGGCGGCGAAGAGACGGCTGGTGTGGATGGCGGCGGCGGCGAGGTCGGCGAGCCGGACGAGGACCGACTCGTCGGCGTCGCTGAACGAGCCGGGTGTTCGGCTGCAGACGTAGAGCAGCCCCTCGACCTCACGGCCCACGATGATCGGCGCGGCCAGCGCGCTGCGGATGCCCTCCGCATCGATCGCCGCGGCGTAGTCGGCCGGCATCGGGGGCCACGCGACACGCTCGGCGGCGCGGGCCGGCCGGCCGCTGACGGCGGCCCGACCGCCGAGGCCCAGGCCCGGCACGACGCGAAAGCGCCGATAGGTGTCGCTCTCGGCGCCGATCACGTGCTGAGCCAGAAACGTCCCATCGGGCTGGCGCAGGGCCAGGGCGGTGACGTCGGCGCCGCAGAGGGCCTGGCAGCCGCGGGCGACGCGCGCCAGGATGGTCTCGGGGTCGTGGTGGTCGGCCAGGTCGCGGGCGAGGTCGGCGAGGGCGGCGGCCTCGCGGCGCCGTCGCTCGGCGTCGGCGTACAGTCGCGCGCTCTCGATGGCGATCGCCGCGTGGTCGGCGAACGCGGTGAGCATGTCGACCTCGGCCGGGCCCAGGTCGTCGGCACAGCGCGTGATCAGGGCGAGGACCCCGATGAGGTGCCCGTGCGAGACGAGGGGGATCGCGGCGCACGCCGCGATGTTCTCGGCCTTGAAGTACTCACGGTCGATCGTGCGCGGGTCGGTCTGCACGTCCGGCACCACGAGCGTCCGCCGCTCCAGCGCCGCGTGTCCGACGAGGCCCTCGCCGATCTCGAACTCCGTGCGGGCGTGAGCCTTCGATTGACGGCGCCCTCCGGCCCGGGCCCGGGCCACCAGCCGTGAGCCCTGGGTGACCCAGAACGTCGAGCGCGAGCCCTCGACCAGGCTGACGGCCGACCGGACGACGCGGTCGAGCACCTCGCCGAGGTCGGGTGAGGCCGTGATGCTCTCGACGAGACGGAGCAGCAGGCTGACGCGCGAATCGAGGTGCGCGGTGTCGGGCATAGAAGCGAGGCCTCCCACCGATTGGGTCTGTCGCGGGACCGGCCCTGAGTGGACCATCGTCGCCAGCACCGGTCAAGGGCCAACCGTTGTCCGTGGCCCGGGGGGCGCGTATCGTACCCGGCGAGGAGCCGCCCATGCCCAAGAAAGAGATCGTCAAGGCCGACCTCGCCAACGCCAATCCGCACCTCTCCCCCGCGACGCGGTTCGGCCACCTGGTGTTCGTGGCGGGACAGACCGGCCGGCACCCGCGCACGGGGGAGCTCGGCAAGGACGTGCGCGAGCAGACGCGGAACATCCTGGAGCGGATCAAGGTCGTGCTGGAGGCCGCCGGCACCTCGCTCGACAACGTCCTGACGGCGACCGTGTACCTGACGCGCCGCGAGGACCTCGCCGCCTACAACGAGGAGTACGGAAAGTACTTTCCGACCGACAAGCCGGCGCGCACCACGGTCACGGTGGCCTCACTGAACGCGCCGGAGCTGGTGATCGAGATCACGGTCACCGCCTGCATCCCGACCTGACGGCCGGCCGGCCCGCCCGCGCCTCGTGAGCGCGCGGGACGGACCGGCCGGGCCGGTTCAGCGCTTGGTCGCCGCGGCGGCGAGCCGGGCCTTCTTCAGCGCGGCCTCCCGCCGGCGACGGGCGAGACGACGGAGCCGCTGGACGGCGTGCAGGGTCTTCGAGTGCGTGGCGATGGCGGGTCTCCTCGATCAGCGCTTGGTGTTTTGGGTGACGAACGCCTGCACGCGCTTCCAGGCGTCGGCCGAGGCGTCGGCAAATTCCGTGAATTTCCGGTCGAAGAAGCTGTGGGGCGCGCCGGGATAGACCGTGGCGTCGTGCTTCACGCCGGCCTTGCGCAGGGCCGCGTCGAACTGATCGACGTCGGCCTGGGGGATTCCCTCGTCGGCACCACCGAAGAGCGATAGCACCGGGCTCTTGTAGTTCGGGGCGGCGTCGATGGGCTTCGGACGGTCCGGCCAGCGCTTGAGACCGAGCGGCCAGCCGTAGAAGCCGATGACCCCGGCGTAGCCGAGCCCGCTGGCGGCCTGGAGATACGAGAGCGCCCCGCCGAAGCAGAACCCGACCGAGAAGACCGAGCGCACCTGGCCGCCGTCGGGACTCTTGAGATACGTGACCGCGGCGGCGAGGTCGGCCTGGAGCTGATCCGGCTTGGTCTGCGGCACCTGCGCCATGAAGTCGAACTTGTCGCTGCGGTCCTCGGTGGTCGCCGTCCGCGCGAAGAAGTCGATGGCGACGGAGTCCACGCCGACCTCGGCGAAGCGGTCGGCCAGATCCTTGTAGTACTGGTGCAGGCCGCGGACGTCGGGGATGACGACCATCCCGGCGCCGCTCGGCTTGCTCGCCCGCGCGGCGTACGCCATGAAACGCGTGCCGTCGGCGGAGGTCAGCTTCAGGTCGCGACCACCGGCCGAGCCACCGGCGATCGGCGTGATCGGGGGACGAGAATCATTGTCGACGCACATGGCTGCCTCCCGGGAACAGAGTGGCTGCACTGTAATCCCCGGCCAGCAGGGAGGCAACCCGCCCGGTCCCGTGCACCCGGCCACTCGGCCACGAGCGGCGGCCGTTCGTCTCCGCCCGATTGGGAAGGCGTGTTCCCAACCTGGCCAGCCCATTGCGGCCGACGCCCGAGCGGCCCCGGAATGACGCGGCCGTGAACGCCCTTCGTCTTGGCACTCCACTTGCCCGTCCCTGGGCAGGGGCGGTGCGCAGGCATGCCTTCTGGGGGCGCCTACCGGACATGAACCGTAGTCGCGACGCGATGTTGCCGTCACCTGCTCAAGAGGAGCTGTGGCTCCTCGCTCGGCTCGCCGGAGACGTCCCGATCGGGAACCAGCCGATCACGATGCGCCGGCGCGCGGGCTTCGAGACGGCCGCCGTCGAGGAGGCTCTCGCGGCCCTCGTTCGGCGGCACGATGCGTGGCGGACGACGCTGCTCGCCGACGGTGGGCGCGTGACGGCGGTTGTCGGACCACCGGCGCCGGTCGCGCTGCCGGTGGTGGATCTCCGCGGGATCGGCGGCGCAGAGCTCCAGGCGTGTGTCCTGGCCACGAGCGACGCCGCCCGTCCATTCGACCTGGAGCGTGGGCCCCTGTTCCGCGCCCGGCTGGTCCGGCTCGGCGCGGACGATGACCGGCTCTATCTCACGATCCACCGTGCGCTCGGCGACAGCGCCGCGATCCACCAGGCTCTCCTGACGGAGTTCGCGGGTCTCTACGAGGCGCGGATCGGGCGTGGCCTCGAGCCGCCGGCACCACCGCTGGCGTACGGAGAGTTTGCCAGGCGGCAACGGGAATGGCTCCACAGCCCTGCGGCCGCCCGTCAGCTCGAGTACTGGCGCCGGCGTCTCGCCGGGCCTCCACCGACGAGGCTCGAGCTCGTCCCCGATCGCGCGCGTCCCGCTGTGCGCGGCTTCCGCGGAGCCCGTCACCGTGTCTCGCTCGACGCGGGGCTCACGGGTGCCGTCCGGCTGGCCGCGGCCAAGGCGACGGTGAGCGTCGAGGTGTTCCTGCTCGCGGCGCTCCTGGCCCTGTTGCACCGGCACACGCGTGAGGAGGACGCCGTCGTCGGCGCGATGACGTCCGGGCGAACGTCGCCCGCGCTGGGCCGGGTGCTCGGCTGCCTCGCGAATCCCGTCGCGCTGCGCGTGGATCTCGGGGATGACCCATCGTTCCGCACCCTCCTCGCGCGCGTGCGGGCCGAGGCGGAGGCCGCGGCCGACAACGGCGGCGTGCCGTTCGCGCAGGTGGTCAAGGCCGTCCAGCCGGTGCGGGACCGTGGACGGGCGCCGCTTTTCTCGAACCTCGTCACGTTCGAGCCGCTCGGGGCCGGCGCGCCGCCGGGCTGGACGCTGGATGCGTTCGAGATCGATCCCGGGGCCGCCGAGGTCGACGTGCACCTGATGCTGGTCGAGCGCGCGGACACGATCGACGGCGTCCTGACCTATCGCACCGACCTCTACGACCCGTCGACCATCGAGCGACTGCAGCGACAGCTCGACCGCCTGCTCGAGGCCGCCGTCGCCGATCTCGACTGTCCGGTCTCCCGGCTCGCCCTGCTCGACGATGACGAGCGGCATCGGCTGATCGTGGAGTGGAACCGGACCGCGCGGGCGTACCCGGCCGACGCCACCCTCCACGAACTCGTCGCCCGGCAGGCGGCCGGCGCGCCGGACCGTATCGCGCTCGTGGCCGGCGACGCGACGCTGACCTACGGCGAGCTCGATCAGCGGGCCGATGCGCTGGCCGCGCGACTCCGCGGACTCGGTGTCGGGCCCGGCTCCATCGTCGGCATCGCGATGGAGCGATCGCCCGAGGTGATCGTCGGCTACCTCGCGGCGCTCAAGGCGGGCGGAGCCTACCTGCCCCTCAGCGTGACCGATCCGCGCGAGCGGCTGGCGTTCATGGTGGCGGATGCCGGCGTCTCGGTGGTCGTGACCCAGGCCGCTGACGCCTCGGCCGTCGCGGGACTCGGGGCACCCGTCGTCGAGATCGATCGCGCGCGCGACGACGGCGCGCCCTACGACGACGCCCGCCCGCGCGTCACCGGCGCCGATCTCGCGTACGTCATCTATACGTCGGGGTCGACGGGACGTCCCAAGGGCGTGGCGGTGCCTCACCGCGGCATCGTGCGGCTTCTCTTCGGGCAGGAGGGCTACGTCCGGCTGGGGCCCGACGAGGTCATTCTCCAGTCGACCGCGCTCTCCTTCGACGTCTCCGTGTTCGAGATCTGGGGCGCCCTGGCCCACGGCGCCCGGCTCGTGCTCTACCCGTCGGCGATCCCGACCGCACGCGAGCTGCGCGAGGTCATCCGCCGCCACGGCGTGACGACGATGTGGCTCACGCCGTCGATCTTCAACATGGTGATCGACGAGGATCCCGAGTGCCTGGCGCCGCTCCGTCAGCTCGACCTCGGAGGCGAGGCGCTGTCGGTGTCGCACGTGGCCCGCGCCGCCGTGCTCCTACGCGAGACCCGCATCACGAACGGCTACGGGCCGACCGAGTGCTCCGTCTCGGCCACAGCCTACGTCGTTCCCGCGGCGGTGGATCCCATGCTCGCTTCGATCCCGATCGGACCGCCGATCGCCAACACGACGACGTACGTCCTCGATCGGCACCTCGATCCGGTACCGATCGGTGTCCCCGGGGAGCTGTGCCTGGGCGGCCCCGGGCTCGCGCGCGGGTACGTGAATCGCCCCGACGAGACGGCGGCCCGGTTCGTTCCGCACCCCTTCGATCCGACGCCGGGGGCGCGGATCTACCGGACCGGCGACCTGGCGCGCTGGCGGCCCGACGGCTCGCTGGAGTATCTCGGCCGGCTGGACTCGCAGGTCAAGATCCGCGGATTGCGCATCGAGCTGGGGGAGATCGAGGCGGTGCTAGGCCGTCACCCGCACGTGCGCGAGGCGGTCGTGGTCGTCCGGGGGGAGGATGCGGCCAGGCGCCTGGTCGCCTGTGTCGTCGCGCGGCCGGGCGCCGTGGTGCGAGCGGACGAGCTGCGCGAGCACGTTCGGCGGGCGGTGCCCGTGTACATGGTGCCGGCCGCGTTCGTGGCGCTCAATGCGCTCCCCCTCACGGCCAACGGCAAGGTCGATCGCCGCGCCCTCGCGGCCCTCGCCGAGGCGCCGGCGCACGAGCCGGGCCCGACCGTCGCGGCGCCGCCCGGCTCGCTGGAGGCCCAGCTGGCCGACCTGTGGCAGGCGTTGCTC
>Ga0114129_10001570_pt1 | contig 31004 bp, 27 predicted proteins | sample RhiMetdeltSRZDD1_FD_80071 | JGI IMG/M metagenome (GOLD analysis project Ga0114129, IMG submission 80071) | Populus rhizosphere microbial communities from Tennessee, USA - Rhizosphere MetaG P. deltoides SRZDD1 (version 2) (version 2) | ecosystem: Host-associated > Plants > Roots > Rhizosphere >...
ATCAGAATTTGCATCCCGATTTGCATCCTGCCGGCCGATACAATTAAACTGGAAGATTAGACTACCGGGATGAGGATATGTGATGGCGACTCTTTTACGCGTACTGATCGTGGAAGACTCCGAAGATGACACGCAAGCCATGCTGCGCGAGCTCAGGCGAGGGGGATACGAGGTGGAACACCAGCGCGTGGAGGTACGCCCTGCCATGCAGGCGGCTCTCGCGCAGAGTACCTGGGATCTCATCCTGTGTGATTTCACATTGCCCAGGTTCAACGCCAGGGATGCCCTGAAGATCCTCCAGCAAAGCGGCCTGGACCTGCCTTTTATTATTATTTCGGGCACCATTGGAGAGGAAAGCGCCGTGGAAATGTTGAAAGCGGGGGCGCACGACTTTATTGTCAAGGGAAGGCTGGCGCGCCTGCTCCCGGCCATCGAACGGGAGCTGAGGGATGCCCACACCAGGCGCCTGCAGCGTGAAGCCGAGTCTGAACGCAGGGATTTGATCGCTCGCCTGGAAGCCATCAATTCCGAGATCGAGCGATTTACCTATCTCGCCTTCCACGACCTCCGGGCCCCCCTGATCACCATCAAGGGCTTCACCGGCGCGCTGAAGCAGGACCTCGAAGCAGGACGGCGGGAGGAGGTTCACAGGGATATCGGACGGATCGAGGCCGCGTCAGATACGATGGATGAAATTCTGTCGGATCTGCTTGAATTCGCCCGAATCGGGCGTGTGCGTCGACCTTCTGAAGATGTGAAGCTGGAGCAGCTTGCCCGGCAGGCACTGGTCGGGCTGAATGGACTCCTCGAGGAAAAGAACATCACAGTGAAGATCGCAACGAGTCTGCCCACCGTCCACGGGGATCGCGTGCGACTGCGCGAGGTATTCGAGAATCTGATCGAGAATGCAGCCACGTACACCTCGGGGCAGAGGGAGCCGTTGATCGAGATCGGCACCCGGTTGCAGGGGGACCAGCAGATTATCTACGTGCGGGATAACGGGCAGGGGATCGATCCGCGCTACCATTCCAGGATATTCGAGCTCTTTGAGAAGCTGGACCCCGGGACACCCGGACCGGGTATTGGGCTGGCTCTCACCAGACGCATCATTGAAGTGCATGGCGGCAGGATCTGGGTGGAGTCTGCCGGGCAGGGAAAGGGCTCCACCTTTTGTTTCACATTGCCAGACAGCAGCTCAAACGGGTCGGAAGCGCCAGCGTAGGTCAGCTCTCGTAGCGGGCTACGTTTCCGGCCGGGTCAAAAGCTTCCACGCGGACGCGTCCCTCGATCGAGGTGGCATATTCCCGCCAGGTATCGTTCACCGATGCCGCGAGTCCCCGCTCCTGCGTATTTCCCTTGTCGTCTGAAATCGTGACCCGCACTTCCGTCACCTGCACGTTGTCGGTGGCGCGTATGCGGATACAGCCAGTCTGGCGCGTCACCTGGTGGATGACGGGCGGTTTGAACCAGTCAGAGAGGGCGAGGTTGTAGGCGTTCCTTTTCGTTCCTGCGGTTAATTGTGCGTAGAGCGGGTTGGACTTCGAAGCCTGCCTGGCGTAGGCCGCCGCTTCCTGAAAGCGGCTGTGGTGGACCTGTTGGTCTGCGGTCCAGGCATGACCTGTGTAATCCGGGCGGGTAGCGATAATGGTCCTGCCATCCCGCATGTGACGGATGACCAGGCGCTTGCCCAGTTTTCCGCTGAGCCCTTCGGTAATGAGATTATCGATAACCTGTGCCATGGGTTGTCTTTACTCCTTGGTAGATTGAATGTAGATGTATCATGACTGTATCGTAGGTGTATGCATTCGGAAGGAACTAGAAATGAATACTCAGGCGATACTCAATTAATACGCATTGTAAGCCCTTATATCCTCCGAGGCGGGGCAAAGGATTTACGGTTGGTTTACAGTTCTGATCATTCCGAGCGCACTGTCTCCCAGGGAAGGATACTGACCGGGTGGGCTGTAGAAAATTATGACATGTGCGTCGCAATCAGGATGAAAATCACTTGTAAATAGACAATCTAGGTCTTATATTGTCCAAATCAGCAGGTCTCTGCTTTGGCGTTCACGGCGATGTAGATGGCAAAGAAGATCAGCTCGCGGAGTGGCATCGCTGATTTTGAAAAGGCTCGATCGGCTATGAAGAGACTGGTCTTCTTAAGGAATACATTTTCTCCCCTCGTTCTCGTGGCTGGAATGTATATCGCATATGTCCTCCTTTTCGCGATATATCATGAATACGCTCAGACTGGCATCTCTTCCCTGCTCATTGTCCCGGTCATCGGGGCAAGCTGGTATTTTGGCGTTCCCGGGGGAATCACAATGGCGATCTTATGTTTACTCGCAACAGTGTTCATCCAAATCGTCGCCGGCAATTCGCGGGAAGTTTTTACGCTCAGCAACGATCTGCGGATGTTTACGGTCATCCTGGTGGCAGTCTTTACGGGCAGGTTCGGAGCCATTACCCGCGAACGAAGAGAAGCGCTCGATGGGCTGGAGGAGCTTGGTGCGATCACCAAAATCATCCTCGAGTCGCGGGATCTGGAACCGACCTTAAAGGGCCTGGTGAGCCGCATTGCGCGCCTGTTCAAGGCCGACGATGCTTTTTTTGCCTTCTGGGATGAAGAAAACGAAATTACCACGCCGCTGATCGCACACGGTTCCATGAGCACAACCTACCCCACACTCAGTTATGAGCCAGGGGAACGCACATTAGCTGCGGCGGTGATGGAGTCTGGACATCCACTGGCTGTCCCGGACCTTAAATCCTCCCCGTACTTTAGTTCCCGAGTCGCCGCCATGTTTCCCAGTCGTTCCATGCTCGGAATCCCGCTGATCATTCAGGGCCGGAAGCTAGCGACGTTTTATCTCGGCTATAACAGCGAGCGTCATTTCAATCAGAATGAAATCGCCTATGCGGAAAGTGCGGCGCAGCAAATTGCCCTGGTTCTCATGAAGACTCAGTTGCTGGACGGCGCGCAAAAGCAGGTAAAGCAATTAACGGCGCTGCATGAAATCTCGACGGTTGCCACACAGGTGGATAGTATCGACAGGCTGGTGGAGAGTACAACAGAAATCATAGGTAGGAACCTCTTCCCGGATAATTTTGGCGTGCTGCTTATGGATGAGGCAGAGGGGGTGCTCCGGGTCAACCCTTCCTATCGTTTCACTGTTGAGAATGTGAGGTATCCCGCAGAGGTTCCGCTTGGGCAGGGTGTTACCGGGCAGGTTGGACAAACGGGTAAACCAATCCGGGTCGGCAATATACGAGCCATCCCCAATTACCTGGATGTGGACCCGGGGACCGCTTCGGAATTGTGTGTGCCGATACGGCTCAAAGAGCGGGTGTTGGGAGTCATTAACGCGGAGAGCACACGAACTGAAGCGTTTTCCCTGGATGATGAGCTGCTGCTGGTCACGCTGGCCAACCAACTCGCAACCGGTATCGAAGAGCTGCGCGCAGCCGCCGCGGAACGTAAATGGCTCAATCAACTGGCTCATTCCAACCAGCTCATCAGTGCGCTTGCACATATTGGCACGCATCTGGAAAAGGCGTTGACCCAGGAAGATATCGTTCAGAGGCTCGGAGAAGAACTGAATAAAATCGGGATTACCTGCACCATGGCTGTTCATCACATGGATCGAACGTCATTTACGATCCGCTATACATCCATGTGCCCGGAGGACCTGGCCGGACTGGAACGGGGCATCGGTTCGCCCTTTGTCGGCTTTACGTTTTCCCCAGACAAAATAACTGCAGATATGGATGGGGAGGCTTTCTCCAACCATGCCGTCATCACAAACCCGGAGCAGCAAATGCAGCTGTTATTTCCCGGGTGGCAGGAACAGATGGACCCAGAAGCGCGTCCTTCGGTCAGGCATGATCCGGAAACCGTACTTTTCCGCCTGTCCTTGGTATTCGAAGAAAACCTGCTGGGGATTCTATGGCTATGGAGCAAAGCCCTCACAGAATCGGATCTGCCAGTTCTGTCCATTTTTGCGAAGCAAGTTACGGGCGCTCTGGAACGTGCCTGCCTATTCGAGGAAGTGCAGAGCCTCGCCCTCACCGATTCTCTCACCGGGTTACAGAATCGGCGGAGCCTGTTCGAGCTGGGGAGAGTTGAATTCGCCCGATCCTACCGTATGAATCGCCCGTTCTGCTGCATGTTATTGGATGTAGATCACTTTAAGCAGATCAACGATAGCTATGGGCATCAGGTGGGCGACCAGGTCTTAGTGGAACTCTCACAGTGCTCAAAAAGGTCGATCCGCGAGGTTGACCTGATCGGCCGATATGGTGGAGAGGAGCTGCTGATCTTTCTGCCTGAAACAGATTCGGATACTGCCTTATATGTTGCGGAACGGCTACGAGAGGCCATTGAAAAGATACCCATCAAGATCTCAGAACAGGAATTGCATGTTACTGTGAGCATTGGCGTTTCGGTGAGAGATGAGAACACATTCGAGCTTGAAACCCTGATTGCCCGGGCAGATCAGGCCATGTATATTGCAAAACACAGGGGACGCAATCGAGTTGCAATCAGCAAGTAGTCTGAAGCTCCAGAAACAAAAACACTCCATGGGTTGCATAAGCGGTTCGCCATACAAACCAGGCGATGTGGAAGTATCAGGGGCTACGTCTATTTCTCTAACGAATCACCGGAATGCCGGCGTCTGGCCCGGATAGCCTTGCCGTCATCCCCCATAGCCAGCAGGTCTCATCCGAGTCCGGAATCTTTATGTACCACCATGGATTGGCGGGGTCATTATTTCTGCCCAGCACTTCCACCTGCTGATCTCGATAAAGGAAGACAACCCTGCCGGCGTTTGGCCTGGGTTTTTCGCGGCAGTTGGCGCTTTCCACGGTGATCGTCGCTGTTGTTCCTGTCGCGGGCAGGGTGGGAGTCACCGGTGTCAGCCCCGCGGGCGTGGCGGTCGCCTCATCTTCACCCCCGGCCGCCGGCTCTGCTGTAGAAAGCTGGAAAATATCCGAGGTATCTGCCGGCAGGAAACGAGCATAATCCGGTAGACCGGCAGGGTTGGGAAGGAAACGGATCAGGCTGAACGTGCCGATCAGGACCATCGAAAAGGCGACCACCCAGCGCGCCGCAAGCTGCTCCCTCATGGGCTTGCCCTGCTCTGTGATACGGACCGGCACTCCCATCGCTGCCTCCCGTTTGAGGCTCAACAGGCTGTAGAGCGGCGCGGCCAGATAGAGACTGCCCTGCCAGATCAGCAGGAGGCACAGGCTGAACGTGCGCCAGTTGCGGTCGGAGCCAAAGGCGAGCAGACCTACCAGAACACAGATCAAACCGATGGCGGTTTCCCACTGCGTCACTTGAACCGCGTGCCATGTCTTCGAGGAGGTTGTGGCTTTGGGCGTACGGAGGAAGACTCCCTCGCGCTGCACGAGACCCTGAATGCACGCCAGAGTCACCACCCAGCCGAGGCTGAAAAAGTTGTACATGGTCGCCACTGCCATATCTGCCGACACCTTGAGCCTGTTGCGCAGGACCCAGATGAAGCGCAGGATGTGCAGGACGAGAAAGACGGCCGGTATGATCAGGACCGTATCGGTCAGTGGGCGTACCTTGATCGGGCTCGAAAAGAGGTTGAAAACCGCACCCAGGACAAGGAAGAAGGCAAAGAGCAGGTTGAACACATCTGAGAACCAGCCCAGACCGCCAACAAGATAGTAATAGCGCTGGGCGAGAGTCAGCTTGTTCCCTGGATCCACCCAGTGGGCCCAGGGCATGAGCGCCTCCCAGTGCTTCTTGAGGATCTGGATGCCTCCGAAGCACCAGCGAAAGCGCTGCTTCTTCAGGCCTTCGAAGTTGATCGGCATCATACCGCTGCCAAAGGCGCGATTGATATAGAGCGATTGGTAGCCTTTCTTCAGAATCCGCAGGCTCGCTTCGGCATCCTCGGTGATGCACCACTCGTCCCAGCCGCCGATCTCCTCCAGCACCGATTTGCGGATGAGCCCCATCGTCCCGGCGAAGATGATGGCGTTGCGTTCGTTGCGGGAGGGCATGGAGACCTCGAAGAAATACTTGTAGCCGCGATAGGTGGACTCGGAGAAGACATCTCCGGTCGAGTCACTGTAATCCTGGGGGGTTTGGACGAATGCCATCTGCGGGTCGGCAAAGGCAGGCACCAGCTCGCGCAGGAAGTCCGGATCCACCTCATAGTCGGCGTCGATGATCCCGATGATCTCGGCGCGCGGGTCGGTCTGGGTGACGGCGAAGTTCAGCGCACCAGATTTGTAGCCGGGCCACTGGTCCAGGTGCAGGCAATGGAAGTTGGGCCCCAGCCTGCGGCAGACCTCTTCCAGCGGACGCCAGGTTGCCTGCACCGGCGTGTTATTATCGACCACCAGCACTTCAAAGTCCGGATAGTTCAGCGCCGCCAGGGTTTTGAGGGTCTTTTCCACCACCTCAACCGGCTCGTTGTAGGCGGGCACCTGCAGCGACACCATCGGCAGATAGCCAGGAACGGGCTCGAGTTTCTCGACGAGCCGGTGCCAGCGCAGGCGGCAGACCACGTCCAGGCTTTCGTGCATGTGTGCCAGCGCCATCGCCAGAGTGATGGCCTCGAGGAAAAAGAACATCAGGGCAAAGACAAACGACAGGGGGTTGAGCGGCGAAAAGGCGGTGAGCAGGAACGTGTAAACGATAAATAGTGCCGTGGTGATGAGAGTCATGGTCCAGGTCACCTGCCCCGCGGCATTCCAGTCGCGCAGGCGGATGATCCAGTAGAGCCCAAAGCCAAAGGCGAGCAGGGAAAGCCCGAAGATCTCCAGCAGCCTGCCAAAGGTGAAGATGGCAACCAGGTTTCCCGCCAGGATCACACCCGTCAGCCAGAGAAGCGACAGGGCTGAGTCACTGCGCCGCAGGCGCGAGCCCATGACCAGCGTGGCGAACAGGCTGATGGCAGACCAAAGGGCAGACAGGTACAGGGCGCGGATGAGCATCTTGTTCAGGAAGGATAAAAGCGGATGAGGAGCAGCCAACTGATGGGAATGGCCGCCAGCCAGATGATCACAGCCAGAATGAAGACGATCAACAGGCGCGTCCGCTCTCCATCGGTGGGCGCGGATGCCTGGAGGCGCAGCGCCTGGAAGGCGGCGACCGGCGCAAAGAGCACCGCTCCCACACCGCCCAGGAACAACGCCAGCAAGGCGAGAGACAGCCAGCGGAAGGCGGGCTGGGCGATCCCGGGCTTCTTTTTTAGATAGGGTGTTTCGAAGACCCTGTTCTTGGGGATGTTGATAAGCAGGTTGCGCCCGCTCCGCACCTGGTAGAACTGCTCGGTTTCGTAGACATATGCCAGGAACGGCTCCTGCTTGAGCAAGCCGTGGACGGCGCTATGCAGCTCCTTCCTGGTCTCGGGGTGGTCCGGGGCGAGCGAGTAGGCGTGGCTCAGGCACATGAGCTGTTCTTCAGGCGAGGGCGCATTCTGCGAACGCAAATACCAGGCGAGAGGCTCGTCCGGCGCAATGGTAGTTGCTCTTAAACTGGCCTGGTACGCCTTCTCCCGCTGGCCCTGCCCGGCAAATGTACCCGCTTCCTCCAACAATTGAGAGACCTCGGTCTTGAGCGGCTTTTGCATAAAAGGTCCTGATAAATTCTAAGATCCTTTAGAGGATCAACAAATAAAGCTACGCCTCGTCCTGATTATAAATCGCATCTTACAATTATCAACCTTTATCCAGTAGCTGTAACTTTTTGGGAGTAGCTGTACTCTAGATGGTGAGATGGCATGTCACACTGAGCAAGACAAGTGTCTCCCGGGTATTTCAGCCAATTAGCTGAAATACCCGGGAATTCTTCGGTCGTAGCGCTAAAGCGCCACTCGGTCAGCATGCCATGTAACACGATTTTGCATTCACACCTCGCAACTCTCAACTTTTCGTATGAGTAACCGGGCACCAATAAAAAAAGTGCTCGCCATCAGGGTGAGGGGGGCACCCTGATGGCGAGCGCTCGTATTTTACGCTAACTCTCCAGACAGAACATTGCAGGTGCATATCACTGCCGCGCCTTTGACCGCTTGCCTAGATGCAAGAAGGCTCGGTGATCGGTCGCCTTCATTTCCCTCTCGTCAATTCATAAAGTTCCGGGTTTGACAGTGTGCCCTGTCTCACACCCCTACGGCGCCGGGGGCACTTCTCACACCCGGGAAGAATAGGGCTTTCCGCATACCTTGATACTCCAGCGCCTTGCGAAGCGCCATAAGGGCGCGCCCCTGGATGACCTTGACATGGTCCATCCGTTTGCCAAGGATCGCCGCGGTTTCACGCAGGCTGAAGTCCTCCAGGTAACGCAGGACAATCACGTGCCGTTGATCCTCTGTCAACTTGTGCCGCATGGCTTGCAGGATCTGTTTGAACAGGATCTCGTCCTCCACACGCAGAGACATAGAATGCTTATCCTGCGGCAGCCAGACTGCTGCGTCGAGAGAAGTGCTGCGCAGCGCAGCGCGCGCTTCATCCACGATCCGGTGATAGGCGGTCTCATAAAGATAGGAACGGAGGTTTGTTTCAGGTCCCTTCCCAGCTGCCAACTGGTCCATGAGCTTTGCAAAGACATCCCCGACGATATGGTCTGCCAGCACCGGGTCGCCGGATAGCCGCAAGGCATAATTGTAGAGAGAGGTTGAATAAAGATCAAAGATCCGGCCCAGTGCATCCGGATCCATTTCTCTTGCAGCATTCAAAAGTGAACGGTCTGTTTCCATCTTAATAATTCGAGTATAGCATTTGCGTCCGGTGTACTGAAATAGACGTTTGTACTCATTAAGCGCCATAGTTTTGCATACCAGGCTGGGGTCGGAATGAGATACATACACCGGTCTGTGTATGACCCTTCCACTGGCTAGAAGCTTTCCCTCTCCGCAAAGAGGGATTTCCTCACTTGCTCAACTCCCTGATCTCTGGAATAAATACTCTAAGACTGAGTGAGATTGTTAAGACACACCTTGGAACTCAGAATTCATTGACCCGGAGGTGAGCATGCAACAATGGGAGTACAGGAGATTATGTTATGGGTGGGATGATGAGCGGCGAGATTTGATCTGGGAGGACACAAAAGAGGGGGACGTAGATGGAGATACGCTGGACAAACGATTAAATAGGCTTGGCAGGGAAGGCTGGGAGCTGGTCAGCGTGGAGAAGATCAGCGATGTCTCACATGTGGTCGTGAATTTTTACTTCAAGCGTCCCATACAAAGCTCCACCGAGAATCAACTTCAATCTCCTCAAATGCAGCAAGTGGAACATTGATCTTAGCGGCTTAACCCGGCCGCGCTCTCGCGCCCTAGCCCCGGCTTCCGGCAGGGAGATCCCTTCGGGCACCAAACGCCCTCGCAACGACATGGTATGAGAAAGGTTTCACGAAAGCCAGCTGGTCTGGATCGTGGAAGTTAGAAAAGGGATAGGGAACGCTCATAGCGCTCCAGGGTGGACTGAATAAAGCGCAGCGTCAAGGCAGACTGATCCGATTCTCTATTGTGTGGCCGTGCCAATGCCCATTCGATCAACGCTGTCCATGGCTCACCAATGGTTTGTATCGCCCACGACGCGGCGACCGGCTTTGAGGCAACGCTGCCATGCTCCAGGGTATACAGCGTCCGACACATGGTGAGAATGGCAAAGGATTGTTTCTGACTTTGCTCGACCCAGGAGGGATTTTCGAGCAGGGGTCGCCACCATTTCTCTAAACTGTCCCGAAAAGCATTCCTTAAATCTTCGGTAGTAACTGGATCGATCAGGAGGCCGGGGCTGGGACCGGCAACCACCACGCCGTGCTGGCGAATGATGAGGCGTTGGATCACTGCAGATCCCTGATTCGTAACATAAAATTGGTCCTCCTCAATAAATGGGCACGGTGGAGCATTCGAGGTCCAACGGCGGAGCACGTGTTGCGGAACATAACTGCCATCCAGCTTCCTGGCCCATCTTCCGCCTGTGGTCCAAAGCCGGGCATGCATCTCTGCCAGCGCGGCAACCGTCTCAGGCGATGGCTCCCCAACGGTTACGGCAACAAAATCAATATCGCTACGATCCGGGTGGAAATCGCCAAGCGCCAGAGAACCACCAAGATAAAGACCGATAAATTGATCGCCCAGAACGGCATGCATGTGCGAGAGCAACAGGGTCAGGAAATCATTGATCTCCGGGTAAGGTGTCGGCTGAGGGGTCCGAGTTGACATGCAGCTCATGGATATGTATTTTGAAACGCGGGAAACAACGGAAGGGACGGTGTTCCAGGCCAACGTTCGTCCAGCAGGTCCAGCAAACGACCCGCTGTGCCGCGTGCAGCAGGGAAGTGACCAAAGTCCCTGGAGGTCGTCATGAATGCTTCTAACCGAGCCAGAATGCGCTGCCGTAAGCTTGCGCGTCCCCAGTTTTGATCGTCTTTTGAAGCCGGATCGAGATGCCATGCCAGTGTATGCAGAAGCCAAAAACCGCAAATTGTGACCAGTGCCTTCTCAAAGACCGCATCTTCCTGTGCCTGGGGACAGCCTTGAATCAGCTCCGTTCGATACTGATTCTCCATCTGCGCCACAATGGAGGGGGGCACACGGTTCGCACACCAGCAGGTTGGAAATAACATGCGGCCATAGGTTGCATCGCGCAGAGCATGCCCAAAATGTCCAAATTCAAAATCAATCAATCGTATTTGCTCACCACTATCAAAAACATTATCCGGGCATGGGTCAGCATGAATATAAACCAGGAATGGACCGGGATTTATCACAGCATTTGTGATCTCGCGCAGCTCCTGTAAGAAGCCTGACTCTATCTGCACTCCCAAACCCTCCAGGAGCGCCCGGACTTTCTGGATATCCTCTTCCAGTTCCTGTTGCATGGGTGCAGATGACATGTCACTTGCGCTCAGCGAGCGAAACAGATTCTCGAATGAGCTGGACTGGTTGACCGTATCCGCATGCAATTGACCCAGACGAGTCATGTGTCTGAGCAGCGCCGCCTCGGCAGTCGCTGCGTCTGCCTGCAAAAGTGGTTCGACTAAACTCCGATGGGGCCCCATATCTTCAAGAATGATAAAACCCATCTCGCGGTTGCCTCCATAAAAATGAGGTCCATGATCTGCCCGGCCTGCCAGAGAACTCAGGAATTGGCTGCCAACCCAGTCGTTGAAAAAACGCCGGCTATCCCAGGAGTTGGGATCCTCCGGATCATAGACATCTGCTTCGACCTTCTTGATAATAAAGCTTGACGGCAAGTTTCCGTTTGGCATGCTGAGGCAACGTAGGATCAAATTCCGTCGCCCTGTTTCAGAAAGACGTTCCACTTGCGTAAAGCGGATTTCAGAACCAGAGATCTGGGAGAGCATCCGCTGCGCCTCTTCGGTCACTGTGTCAAAGTTTTCTGCTTGCGGGATCCGGTTTGGGTCGTCCATCGTAACTGTACTCCTAGGTCTGTTTGGGCCGGCAGGGGACCGGCGATTTCGACACAGGGCCACCCGGCGGTATGAGACAACGCCGCTTTGCCGGAGCCAACTTCAAGCAACGCAAACCGCCTGACTGCCCGGAGGGCATGCGCACGCCCCAAAGCGGTACGTGTCGCAGCCACCACGGAAGTCCTGGTCCTCGCGCGGGGATTGGGCGCCCATGTTAGGCGTTTGTGGACGATACTTAATGCGCTCAGACCTCAGTCTAATCCATTTGCGCAATGGCATATTTTATGAAATGCAGCGTTTCGTAAAGTAATGGTAGTTCGGCTCGCTGGTGTATTTTTACTAAGAACCGAACACCCTCCCGCTCCTTCCAGGCCCGGTCAATTATTTCTACCCACCTGGGTTCTACGAATTGTTTCGCCCATTTCATCCCGGCCTTTTTTGATTGCACCGTCCCGGTATGAAGGGTATGTAACATTCGGCAGTATGTCAAAACAGTAAAGGACTGACCAAACCTGGAATTCCAAAAACCAAGCGGGCGATTTATTTCATCCTGAAAAAATTTCCATATCTCGAGCATAGTCGACTTTATTTCGCGAGACATTTCGTCTATGGGAATTGGCTGCAAAATTTCTGTGGGTCTTTGACCCACCAGAGTAATTCCACGCTCCCGAAGAATCCAGCGAACATGCCACTGGTTATCATGCGTTGAGAGTTCATAGGCGGTGCTGCCATTATCAAAATAATAGAGTTTCTTTTCTCCCACTCCATTCCAGTTGTTGAGGTCGCCGATACTTATGTATGACCCTTCCAAATGTTTTGCAGGGTAACAATCCATATTATGGATCTTTATCTGAATATCTTGAAGCGATTTCATGTCCGATTCAGTTAATTCAGTATTTGTCACAACTAAAAAATCTACGTCGCTATCTAAATCGAAGTCGCCTGAAGCAAGCGAGCCAACAAGATAAATGCCAATGAGGTTCCCTGCTAATTCTGTTTTGATTTCATCCACAAAGGTGTTGAGGACTCCCCGCAGTTCGGGATAAGGGCGGTCGGGTATTCTTGAGTCATCCACAAATTTCGTATTCATTCATAATCTTTCATTTCCGGAGTATGGGTGGGCGGGACGAGACAATGCTGTTTTGAGAGAGTGTGTCTTAACTTACCGCACACCTGCCCTGGCGGGCGGTGCGAGGGCAGGATACAAAGAACACAAAGGTGTGAAATAGAAAAGACAAAATTCGCGTCAATTCGTGGCTAACGGTTTGCTTTACGGACGCGAAGGCAGACGGCGTCCCTCCGTCCAATGAGAAAATGCCTGGAAACGATACAGAGAGCCCGAGTGAGTTTCGGTTGTAGAGATTACCGTCTCGACTCAATCCAGGTCCATCGGCAGGCCAGACCGGATTCCAGAAGCTAGGACATGCTGAAAAGCCGCCTGCTGCACATAATTAGTCAGGTCGCACTGCAAATCGGCTGTGAACGGATTGTCGTTGGGTAACGTGTCATATTTTGCTGCCGCGAAATCTTCAGCAACATCCACATCAACCTTTATTGCATCTAGCAGGAGCTGATCCTCCTCTGTCATTTTCGCCATCTCCCCATACAGTCCGCGTTATTTACAGGGTACTTTTCGCCTGTGTAGGTCAAAAAAGCCATGCTGGCGTTGTCTCTTTCTTTTGGAGTGGGTGTCATGTAAGTATTCTCACTTAGCTTGGCAGGTACATTAAGGGGATTTCAGATGCCGCTTTGACAGAATTGGGTGGGTGAAATTTCAATTGTTATTCCGCCTGATAAGTATTTTTAGTATACGGTTTTTGAATGCAATTACAATTTCAGGAATATTTTCACAAATAATAGGAGGTTCCCCAAAGGCTCCCGTTATGCCCCGCATGCTTCTAATGTTTGGCGGGACGATTCTGGCTCCAATAGAAAAGGTCTGGCTTTGATGCGCCAGACCTTGTAAACACATTGGGTAGGGAAATCTAACGCGTGATCTCCGCGGCCGGCAAGCCTGAAAGAGGGTTCCTATACAGTCTCCTCTGCAGCCAGAATGCCACATTGACCAGCCCAATCATCACGGGCACTTCCACCAGGGGTCCGATCACAGCTGCAAAGGCCTGTCCCGATGCGATCCCGAAGACCGCCACGGCAACGGCAATTGCCAGCTCGAAGTTATTGCTGGCCGCGGTAAACGACAGGGTGGCTGTCCTGGAATAATCGGCACCCACGGCTTTTCCCATCATGAAACTGATCAGGAACATAAACACGAAGTAGATCAGTAAGGGGACCGCAATACGCAGGACGTCGAGAGGCAACTGCACGATAAGCTCGCCTTTCAGGCTGAACATTACGACAATAGTGAAGAGCAGGGCGATCAGGGTCAGCGGGCTGACGCGGGGCACGAACTGGCTGTGATACCACTCCCTGCCTTTGAGACGGACCAATAGCACGCGCGTGAAGAAGCCCGCGAGAAATGGGATACCCAGGTAAATAAAAACGCTCCGGGCAATTTCGCCAATCGTAATGGAGACGATGGCGCCCTGCATGCCAAACCAGGGCGGCAGGACCGTGATGAAGACGTAGGCATAGACGCTGTAGAACAACACCTGAAAGAGGCTGTTGAACGCCACCAGACCGGCCGCATATTCGGTATCGCCGCGTGCCAGCTCATTCCAGACAATGACCATGGCGATGCAGCGCGCCAGGCCGATCAGGATCAATCCCGCCATGTACTCAGGGTAGCCCCGCAGGAACACGAGCGCCAGCACGAACATCAGGACCGGACCCACGATCCAGTTCTGGACCAGCGACAGGGCCAGGATCTTCCAGTTGCGGAAGACATCCCCCAACTGTTCGTAACGGACTTTGGCAAAGGGCGGGTACATCATCAGAATCAAGCCCACCGCGATCGGGATGTTGGTGGTCCCGATGGAGAAGGCCTCGTTGAAGGATTTCACGCCGGTGGGGAAGAGAAATCCAACGGCGACTCCGATCCCCATGGCAAGGAAGATCCAGAGCGTGAGAAAGCGGTCGAGGAACGATAAACGTTGGGAAACCGGAAGTGCGATCGGCACGGAAGTGGATGTTTTCATAGAGTCCTCCTGATTCATTGTAGCAAGCAAACCCGCCGCTGAATATGGCAGCGCATCCTCATTCTGGTGTGACGGGTATCACGTTTCTACGCCGCAGGGATCTGCTGCTCTGCCACTCATTGTTTGATCCTTTGTTCGATCTGATCCCGTAATGTCAATCCCAATCTCATTCATCACTCTGATGGTCAACGGATTGACTCCTTTGGGCCCCAACCCTGCGCTGTGCACCTCAAGGGCCTCGCCTGCGTTTCCTTCCCGAGAATGGGTTGAGCCTATTATCGGTTCATACTATTAACGGGCGGTTACCGAGCGGTAATCCTTGCGTTAAGACGGGTTTTTCTTCTGGCCTGTGGTATTACATGAGCTGCCACAGGGAGGCTTTCACCAGCCGACCGGTTAGTCTCTCCCTGTTATAAAATTGGGACTTGACCTTCCAGTACCTGGAAGGTGTAAAACAGGAGCATGACCTTGTTTATACAGGAACTCGCACAACGCAGCGGCGTATCCGCCAAGACTATCCGTTATTACGAGTCGATTGGCTTGCTGCACCACCCGCAGCGGGCGGAGAATAACTATCGGCAGTATACGCCCGATGCAGAAGAACGCTTACGTTTTATCGTGACTGCCCGCGGACTCGGGTTCAAACTCAGCGATATCGGTGAATTTCTGACAGCCCGTGACGAAGGAACGCTGCCCTGCAAGCGGGTGCTGGATTCGTTCGACGAGCGCATCCGTGATATCGATCGGCGCATCGCTGACCTGCTGGCTTTGCGCGATATGCTCGATCGGGTCCGCAGGGAGGGGCAGGCTCTGCCCCCAGACAAGCAGTGTGATGAACAGTGTGTCTGTGATCTCGCCAACCTTATGCAAGAGGCGAAAAGTTGATGAAGGAGAACCGAATCATGAACACGAATTCAAACGAAAACCAGGTGCTGGCCTGCGATCTGACTGCCCTCCCATCAGATGTCCGGGAAGCGCATGTGGTCCGGGCGCCACAGCTCTTTACACTCGCACAGGAAGTGCAGGAATTACAGGATGGATTCGCGATCCGCTTCTTGAATGAACCGGGCAGGTTCATGGAGATCGCGAAGTTCATCGAGAACGATCGGCTGTGTTGTCCGTTCTTCCGCTTTGGGCTGGAGGTGGAACCGGACGGCGGACCGCTCTGGCTGCGTTTGACGGGCGACGAAGGAGTCAAGGAAATGCTGCGGGCCACCCTGTTTGACGGCATCGAGGACAAGCCGGCGCTTAAAGAGTTGATCCAGACGGGTGGCGATGCGCATCTCGATGAGGTAGTTGCGCAGACCTCGCTTCCAATTCTAAAAGGTGTGCCCAGGAAAGCTTCGGCGGAGTAGACGGGAACCATCCCCGACTACTTGCCGCTCTTCCGCCAGCTCCAATAGATAACCGATCCCAAAACAGCCCAGGACGTTGACAACCAGTGTGCCTAGCGGGAACAGGGTGCTATTGGCTGCTTGTTGAATATAGCCGCTCAACCCGTAACGCAGCACCACGCCGATAAAGCCACCCCTGCCCACGAAAAGATATTTGTCCATCCCACTCCTGATCAAAAATGGCTCTGGTAGTAGTCATTTGCGCGCTGGCACTTTAGCGCGGACTCCATGGCCGCGTCTTTCCTGATTGCACTCTCTACTTTCCTCCATAAATCTGCTTCCATTGCTCCTCCAAAACCCTTGACTTGGAGTCAACTTCAGGTGTTAGACTCTCTTTCAAGATCAAAATCAAAGATCATAATGTAAACTGGAGATAATGATTAAAGGATGTTTCTGAGATGACTTGTGGAAAGTAGGACGTATGATACAAGGATCTGATGTGCTGCTTCTAAGCAGCTGGCAAAACTTTTATGTGATTATGGGTACCGCTGCAGCAACCCTGACAGGCCTGATGTTTGTGGCCACGACGATCATTGCCGGGATTGATACGCACGTACCGACTGCCAATGCTGGAGTAGCCGCATTCAATACACCGACGGTCGTGCATTTTTGCGCTGTCCTTCTGCTTGCCGGGATACTCAGCGCTCCGTGGCAAACGTTCTCAAGCCTTCGCCTTTTAATTGGCCTAGTGGGTCTGGGAATGGTGTTCTATTCGATCGTCGTGCTGAGCCGGATGCGGCGGATGCCTCACTACCAATCGACGCTGGAAGATTGGCTATGGTACATGGTATTGCCTCTTCTCGCTTATATTTGGCTCATTGCCGCTGCGCTGATGCTGTCCGCAAACCCGGCACCGGCATTGTATATCGTGAGTGCAGCAATGGGGATGCTCCTATTTATTGGGATCCGCAACGCCTGGGATAACATGACCTATCTGGCTGTCGAGCGTGCCCATTCTGAAAACAAGAGCACGTCGTAAGGATTCACAACCCTTGCAGGATAGAGAATAATTTTTGATAGGAGAAAACAATGGAATACGCTCGATTAGGCTCAACAGGTATGAAGGTCTCGCGCATTTGCCTCGGCTGCATGGGATTCGGGGACCCGGAGCGTTGGTTTCATAAGTGGGTGCTTAACGAAGAAAACAGCCGGCCGATCATCAAGAAAGCCCTCGAGCTTGGGATCAATTTCTTCGATACGGCCAACGTCTATTCCATTGGAACGAGTGAGGAGATCCTCGGACGGGCCCTGAAGGATTTCGCGAATCGGGACGAGGTCGTGATCGCCACCAAGCTGCACGGCAAAATGCGTGACGATCCCAACGGTTCCGGGCTGTCGCGCAAGGCGATCCTGAGCGAGATCGACAAAAGCCTGATGCGCCTTGGCACGGATTATGTGGACCTCTACCAGATCCATCGCTGGGATTATGAAACCCCCATCGAGGAGACTATGGAGGCGCTGCATGATATAGTCAAGGCTGGCAAGGCGCGCTACATTGGCGCCTCCGCTATGTGGGCGTGGCAGTTCCAGAAGGCGCTGCATGTCGCCGAGAAGCATGGCTGGACTCGCTTCATTTCGATGCAGGATCACCTGAACCTCCTCTACCGCGAAGAAGAGCGGGAGATGTTGCCGCTCTGCCGCGAGGAGAAGATCGGGGTCATCCCGTATAGTCCACTTGCATCAGGAAGGCTGACGCGCGACTTGTCATCGGAAACCACAATCCGCTCTGAAACAGATCAAATCCAAAAGAGCAAATACGATGCAGCCGCCGAAATGGATCGCCCGGTCGTGGAGCGAGTTGCGGAAATCGCGGAAAAGCATGGGGCCCCACGCGTTCATATCGCGCTGGCCTGGCTGTTGCAGAAGCAACCGGTGACGGCGCCCATCATCGGGGCGACGAAGATCAAGCATCTGGAAGATGCCGTCGGCGCTCTGTCCCTGAAACTGACTCAAGAGGAAGTCACCTATCTGGAAGAGCCGTATATTCCCCATCGCATTGTCGGTCACGGGTAAATCAGAGGCCCTTCCATTCCCCTGGTGAGATGCATCATTTGGAGGCAGCATACCGGCCACGGCCTGTGATCGGTGTTTCACAGGATTTTCGATTCGGAGGTGTCTGTGAAGAATCCCCAATCCTCGAATACCCCCACAGGAGGCAGTGCAGCCAGAAGCCCTGAGCCCGAGGTTTCTGCCTGGAGCCCGCTGCGCCAGGCTGTCTTTCGCTCGATCTGGATCGCCACAGTCGTGTCCAATATCGGCACCTGGATGCAGAGCGTCGGCGTTGCCTGGCTGATGACTTCCCTCACGCCTTCTCCGCTGCTGGTAGCCCTCATGCAGACGGCTGCCAGCCTACCCATCTTCGTTCTCGGACTGCCCGCGGGGACGATCGCCGACCTGGTAGACCGGCGTAAGCTGCTGCTCGCTACCGAGGCATGGATGCTCCTGGTTGCGTTGACCCTGGGCATCCTTACCCTGACGGGACATGTGTCCGCCTGGATACTGCTGGCGCTGACCTTCCTCATGGGATTGGGGAGCGCATTCGATGCCCCGGCGTGGCAGGCGATCGTGCCCGATCTGGTTGAACGACAGGAGTTACCCTCCGCGGTGGCGCTTAACGCCACGGGGTTCAATGTCGCACGTGCCCTTGGGCCAGCCTTCGGTGGGCTCCTGGTTGCCGTTGCAGGTCCGGCAGCCGTCTTCCTGCTGAACGCTGTGTCCTTCCTGTTCGTGCTGGCGGCGGTCTATCGCTGGCGGCATGCCCCGATCCAAAGCGATACCCATCCTGAAGATATGCTTGGAGCGACCGCGGCCGGGATGCGTTATGTGCGATATGCCCCGGCCTTGCAGGCCGTTCTCCTGCGCATTGGTGTTTTCACCTTCGGCGCGAGTGCCCTGTGGGCACTGCTGCCCAGCATGGCGAGGCATGACCTGGGTCTTGACGCAACCGGTTATGGGATTATCCTGGGCAGCCTTGGTTTTGGAGCCGTGGGCAGCGCTTTGCTCCTGCCACGCCTGAGAAGCTCCTTGCCCGTGGACAGATTGACCGCGATTGCGACGCTCATGTTTGCCGGAGCGACCTTTGCCCTCGCCTACATTCATTTTGTGCCGCTGCTGGTGGCATGCATGATGGTGGGTGGGATGGCATGGCTGTCCATGATGTCCAGCCTGACGATCTCCGCGCAGACAGCCTCTCCGGCGTGGGTGAGGGCACGAACTCTTGGCATCTATCTGCTCGTCTTTCAAGGGACAATGGCTGTGGGCAGTCTCACATGGGGTGCACTTGCCGAACGCCTGGGAAATGGCACCGCTCTCTCCTTTGCGGCGCTGATCCTGGTCGCTGGACTGGCCACTACCTTGCGCTGGCCGCTGCATCCAATCCAGCGCCTGGACCTGTCTCCCTCTGGCCACTGGTCAGACCCCAGGCTGGCGATCACACCGAATCCGGAAGACGGACCGGTTCTTATAACGGTCGAATACCGGGTTCCCACCGAACGGGCGGGTGAGTTCATCCAGGCAATGGACGCGATGCGCATCTTCCGCCGCCGAGAGGGAGCCGTCAGTTGGGGCATCTTCCGCGACCTGGAGAATCCTGAGCGTTACGTCGAAACCTTCCTGGTGACCACCTGGGCCGAGCACATGCGCCAGCATGCCCGTGTCACGGTGGAGGATCAGTCTATCGAAGCCCATACTTTTTCATTCCTGCAGGCAGGCGTTGCGCCGTTTGCCTCCCACCTCATCGCCGCCCAGGCCTACGATCGCCAGGCGCCGTCAGAGCCTCCCTATACCGAGCTCGTGTAATGACCGGACCAAAATTACGGCTGCACCCCCAGATCCTGTAAAGCCTGCACGGCGGGAACCCAATCGGCGTGCAGCTTCAAGGCGGCCCGATAATCGACGATGGCCGATTGGGCATCTCCTGTCATATACAATGCGCGCCCGCGCCACAATAACGATTCTTCCAGGGTGGGCTTTGCAATCGTATCGTTTAACGTGGTGTTCGCCAGACGGATCACATCGGAATAACGATTGGAATAGTAATAGGCAAAATACGGACCTGTCTGATACCACATCACGCGGTACGGACGGGAGGTCATCTCCGTGGGAAGCGCGGCGTACAAGGCAAAGGCGTTGTCATAGGCGTACGCCGCATCCACATATTCATGTAAGGCAACGTGACTCGTGCCAACATTGAACGCCGCCCAGAACTGATCGTTGCCAGTCAACGTGCCGACTTCCTCTTTTGCCCTGTCCAATGCAATGCGCGCCGCGGAATCCTGATCTGCCAGCGCGCCAAGCAAATCCACCACTTCACTTTCGCGCTCCACCGGGTAGACCACCAGGAACAAATAGTCAAATGCACGCCAGGCAGTCGTGAAGTCATCGTAATTCACATGGAAGTCTGGACCGTCCACATAGGAATCCTGCACGATCACTTCCTTTTTCGCGTCATCGTAACCGGTCACGAATTGATAATGTCCCATCCAGCCGAGCTTGCCAAGCATGTCCACCTCATAAATGCCCCTTTCCGCAATGACGGGAAACCCACCCGCGAGCAAGCGCTTGAGCACCTCAATGTCCCCGCCATAACGCACAGCAGATTTCAGCCCCGGGACATTCTCAGTAATATAGTCCTGGAACTCATACGGCATGACGTTCTTGTCATCGTTACCTGACTTGCCATCCTTATCCAAACCATTGCCCGGCATCAACACATCGCCAATCTTCGTGCGATTGCCCTTCCAGCCCCAAAACGTCAGCGCCATCGAAAAATTTGTCGGCCCGCAGTAATTATTGTGTCCGCTTTGCGATTCGTATTTGACTCCGCTCAGGGCGAGAGATGCGGGCAGGGGCGTGGGGGTGAATGTTGACGTAGGTGTCACACTTGGCGTGGATGTCGGCGTCCCCGTCATGTCGGGAGTCAATGTCAGCCAATATTCTGCCTTGGCTGTGGCGAGAATGGATTCGAATTCATCCGTCTGTGCGGGCTGAAAGACGGCCTGCTCAGGCGGATTGAAAAAGTATTTGAAGCGGGAATAGAGTTCATCCACGCGCCACGCAAGCCGGCTTTGCACAGGCGGAAGGAAATACACACCCACCATCACGACAAGTGTGAGGGGAATGTACCAGAGGTATTTATTGTAGTTTTTCTCCTGCGAAAGGTAGGCTTCATTGTCTTATTCCAGAGAAAACTGCTTAAGGGTGGCTGTCTTGCCTACAGAGAATTCTTCTGCGCTGCCAGAATGAGGAAAAGTGGAATCCGTTTGCGCCGCTGATATGTTTCCTCGTCCTCAATAAAACGTTCGGGCTGCGGCTCTGCCTCGCGCAGGCTTTCCACGACAAAGCCGGCACGCTGTAAACCGACGAAGTAATTCTCAACGGTTCGATGGTACTTGATCACCTGTCCACCCATCCAGGATGTGATTCGTTCTCCCAGATCAAAGTAATCGTCAACCAGCCAATCCTGGCGTAGACCCTTTCCCTGCCAGCCGCGGTCACTGGAAGTGATGACCGGATGTTCGACGGAAAACACAAACCGTCCCGGATTCGTAAGCGTCTGATATACGTGCCTGAACACAGCATCGACATCTTTGACGTAATGGAATACCAAACGGGAGATTACCAGATCAAAAGCCTGCGCTGGATAGCTCCAATCTTCAACTGTTGCATGTACAACTCTGCCGGTTGTTCCATCCAGGACTTGTTGAGCGGAATTTACCATGTTGCTCGAGCCTTCTATGCCAAGGTAGGACCGGCAGCCCCGGGTCAATGCTTCCCGGCCAAACGCTGCATCGCCGCAGCCAAGATCCAGAATCCGCTGGCCGGATAAGTCGCCCGCCAATTCGAGGATAACGGGCTTTTCTAACGTGTCATTGGGATTGTTTTCACGCTGCCGCCCTGCCATATACGTTTTGAAGATAGCATCGTCGTCATAGAAATCAGAACCCTGAAACACCATCGAGGCGTCCTTTCATGAATCTGGACAAGCAGACAACTACCTAGGGCGTATCTGGAATGGGTCCCATGAGATCTCTTACGGCACCAACGTTGCGGTTGGCGTCCTTGTCGAAGCGATGTTTTCCAAGGCTGTTGCAGAGGGGACTACCGGCGTTGGTGTGCCAACAGGAGGTCTCTTAATATAAGAATCGCTTGACCACACGGTCAAAAAAGCGAAAAGGAAACCACAGACAAATCCAAGCACAATGAACGTTGTCCACCACAACTCACGATGATTTATGCGTTTCGAGAGAGCGCTTGACGCTGCAAACCAAAGGATCCAAATCAGCAGAATGTAAAACAGGAAATCAACCAAAAAGCCTCCGGGCTGAATTCCTCCGTTAAACACATCGACATAATCGATTTTCCCCCAACTGCTCGTGGGTGAACTTCCCCCCCAGTCATCACAAATGAAAAGTAATGGAAAACCGCCTCCCAGCATTCCGGAACAGGCCGGGTGCTCAGAAAAATGAACATTGGACGAAGCAGCCAGGGCGCTGATTGCCAAAACTATGTTAAGCAGGCTGGTGAGACAACCACGCGATCCCTGTTGAAAGATCTGATTTTCATTCATGACCATAGATCTCCAATCTGATTACAGGTCTTCGGCGGCTCTATTCCTGGCTTGTAAATGATGGGATCGAGACACCCCCAGCTCAGTCAGCTGCTTTGTCGCGTTTCAGCCATCCAGCATGGGCTAAAACAGGTTTACTCCTGATCCTGAGCACTTCCGTAAGCCACCCGGGCTTTTGGAGATAAATAACGCTCACCTCTGTGTATGCTCTGGATGGCATCCACAAGCACTGTATCGATTTCATCCTTGTGGATGAAGCCATTGACACCCTTTTCCAGGGACCGCCGGATAAGGTCCGGCTCCACGCTCATCGAAATGGCCAGAATAGCTGCCGGGATTCCCTGTTCCTCGAAAAGGGCTGCCGCCAGGGCACTGTCCACCGGCGGCAAATAATCGTTCATGATGATCACATCCGGCTGCAATTCGCGGGCACGTGCCACCGCTTGATCCAGCTCCGGGGCCTCGCCCACCACTTCCATGCTCGATGCCCGTTCCAAATATAAACGAATTACATCGCGCAGAGATTTAAAGTCATCGGCAATCAGGATGCGGATCTTCCTGGTTTCGTTCATACTGAAATTGTAGCATCATTTTACTTTCCACGCCCATGGGAGAGCATATAAGCCAAATATGCCTCTATTTGTCATATTATTTAGGGGATAAAGTTCACTGGCAAGCCAGCCGAAACGCATATATATTCACCACCCATAAAAAAATCTGTCCTGCCTGAGCGTGCAAGCTACGATCCGAACGATAACAAGGAATGAAGTTGATGAATAGAATGATTTTACTGGTGGAAGATAACCCCGATGATGAAGCGCTAACGCTGCGTGCACTTCAGAAGAACAATCTTGGGAATCTGGCTGTCGTGGTGCGAGATGGGATGGAGGCGCTGGATTTTCTATTTTGCATGAATGAATATGCAGATCGCGACTCCCAAGACATGCCCCGGCTGATCCTGCTGGACCTCAAATTGCCCAAGCTGGATGGGCTGGAAGTGCTGCGCCGCCTGCGCGCACATCCGCGCACCCGGTTACTTCCCGTGGTGATTTTGACATCCTCCAAAGAGGAGCAGGACCTGATCGCGGGTTACAAGAGCCAGGTCAACTCCTATATCCGCAAACCGGTGGACTTTGATCAATTTGTAGAAACGATCCGTGAGCTGGGTCTGTACTGGCTGGGGCTGAACGAAGAGCCACCGCGGTAAATGATGTGAGGGACGGGAGTGGAGGTTGTCAGCTGGGTTTGGATAGTATCCTGCAGGAAACTGTAAGGCGAATGTTAGCCTCGGGGTGGCAAGCTGTAATACAATAGAGGTCGTCCAGATTCGAAGAGGGAGAGAAAGCTACCCAGGCAGGCTCCGTGTTGTGTATGCACAACACCACCAGGCCTGCCAGAGAGCGAATCTTGTAAAACGAGTGATCAAACTAAAGCTGACATTAAAACTCACACTGGTGCTGGTTTCCTTCGCCGCTGCACTGTTGCTCGGCATCAGCCTCATTGGATATAGCCAGGGACAATCCTCGCTCAAAGCTGCCACAGTCAATGAGATGGAAACGATCGCCGGGGAAAAAGAGGCGGCAGTCACAGCCTGGGTGCAGGAGAAGCAGACCAATATTGCTGTGCTATCGAATGCGCCATGGACCATCGATGCTGTAAGTGCGCTGGCAGCTGCTCCCCTTGATTCGCCCGATAGAGAGATGATCCACGACCGGCTGGTGGGGGACTTCAAGCCATGGATCCTCAGCGGCGAATTCCGGGATCTATTCCTGCTCGATCCGCACAGGGGGACGGTAATTCTTGCTGTCCAACCGAACCGGGAAGGCAAGTCAAAATCAGATCGAGCTTACTTTTTGCAGGGTAAGCAAAAGCCCTACACTACCCCCATTTATTTATCGCCGGAACTGCGAGCGCCAACTATGCTTGTCTCGGCACCCGTTTTTGGGGAGGGGGGAGAATTTCTTGCAGTGCTCGTCGGACGCTTGAATCTGGAAGAACTGAGTGCCATCGTCCAACGGCGCTCCGGACTGCGCGAGACAGACGATGCATTTCTGGTCAACGGCGCGCGTCTGGTCGTGACACAGCCGCGCTTTCTTCCGGATCCAGGTGTTCTCAGACAGGAGATTAATACCGTGCCCGTAAACCTTTGTGTCCAGCAGAAGAGAGGTACGGTCTTTGCAAACGATTACCGGAATGTGCCGGTGATCGCATCCTATCGCTGGATGTCTGAACACAAGCTGTGCCTGATCGTGAAAATCTCCCAGGCGGAAGCCTTTGCATCCATTGAGCATCTGCGAGGCAGCATCCTTGGGATTGTCCTGGCAACGCTCGGGGTGGCAACGGCACTGGCGCATGCACTATCGAGAACGATTGTCCGCCCCCTGACGTCCATGCAAGCCGCCGTACAGAGCTACGGGCGGGGCAATCGGGAAGTGCGCCTGCCAGAAATGCGCCGGGATGAGCTGGGTGTGCTGGCACACGAATTCAACCAGATGGCTGCCCTGCTGGCAGAGAAGGAACTGGATCTCGAGGAACACGCCCGCACACTTGAACAAAAAGTGCAGGAGCGCACCTTGCAACTTGCCGACGCGCATGAATTCATGCAGCGCATCCTCTCCTCTGCTCCGATCGGCATTTTCACCTACAGACTCAGCGGAGAATGTCTCTCTGCAAATGCAGCCGGGGCAGAAATGGTGGGCGCGACGGTCGTACAGCTCGAGCACCAGAATTTTCACGAGCTGGAGTCCTGGAAGAGATCGGGGCTCTATGACCTTGCAGAGCAGGCAATTGCCTGTAAGGAGCTGACCGCGGCGGACGTACACATCCTGACCACGTTTGGCAGAGATGCCTGGTATCGGGCAAAGTTCGTGACATTCAAATCGAAGGGCGAAGAAATCCTGCTCATGATTTTCGAAGATATCACTGGACGCCAGCAAGCCCGGGCCGCCCTGGAGGCTAGTGAGAAACGCTTTAGGACCTGGATTGAAAATTCCTCTGACATTATTTCTGTATTGGATGCCAGTGGGATCATTCAGTATGATAGTCCATCGGCAAAGCGGCTGCTGGACTACAGTCCGGAAGAACTGTTAGGCAAGAAGGCATTTGACTTCGTCCATCCTGAAGATAAGGATCGGATTATTACCTCTTTTGTAGAAAGTATCCAAAACCCGAACTCCACAATTTCCGACGAATTCCGTTTCCGTCACCGAGATGGCTCGTGGCGGTTTCTTGAAGCGATCAGCCGTTCCTACGTGGATGAATACGGGGAGGTGGTGAGCCTCATCCATTCGCGCGATATCACCGACCGGAAACTGGGGGAGAAGGCACTGAAGGAAAAAGAACGTCTCTTATCGGAGGCGCAGCGCATCGGGCATGTTGGAAGCTGGAGCTACGAAATTTGGAGCGATGCCCTGACGTTCTCAGACGAAATGTATCATCTGATGGACATCCTGCCGGAGGAATTCCAGCACAATAAAAGCGAATTCCTGGCGCTGGTCTATCCCTCGGACCGTCCCGCGGCGGCAAGATGGATGGAAAACATGAAGGAGGGTACACAGTCCAGTGATCTGAACTTCCGCCTTTTCCATAAGAACGGTGAATTATGTTACCTTTACTCTACGGGCGCCATCGAATACGAGCCCAACGGCAAGCCGATGCGTTTCATTGGAATGACACAGGATGTCACGGAACGCCGTGTGGCCGAGATCCAGATCAACCAACAGATCGAACGCCTGACAGCTTTGAGTGAAATCGACCGGGCGATCATCTCGAGCTTTGACCAGCACCATACTCTGGACGTCATCCTCTCCAGTACGATCTCGCAACTCCAGGTGGACGCAGCGGCTGTGCTCATTTTGGATTCGGAGGGGCAGGCACTCGACTATGCGGCCGGCCAGGGGTTCCGTACTAATGGGATGGAAGGTGCCCGCGTGCCTCTCGGAGAAATCCATGCCGGACGCGCGGCCAAGGAACGCCGTGTGATCCGCATTCTGGACCTGAGAGAGTGCACGAATACTGTGCCCTTCAGCCGGTTTGTGACGGCGGAAGGCTTTGTCAGCTATTTGGGTGTGCCGTTGATCGTCAAAGGAAAAGTCAAAGGCGTGCTGGAAGTGTACCAGCGCTCGCCGCTCCACCCTTATCAGGATTGGCTGGATTTCTTCCATGCCCTGGCCGGACAGACGGCGATCGCTATCGAGAATACCAGCCTGTTGATGAACCTTCAGTCAAGCAATCAGGAACTGACCCAGGCGTATGAGGCAACAATCGAAGGCTGGTCGCGAGCGATGGACCTGCGCGATCGCGAGACGTCCGGGCATTCTCAACGCGTGACGAATCTGACCCTTGAACTGGCGCGTGCCCTGGGGCTGGATCCATCCCGATTGGCCCATCTCCGGCGCGGTGCCCTCCTGCATGATCTCGGAAAGTTCGGGGTGCCCGATCATATCCTGTTCAAGACTGGCGAGCTGACCGTGGAGGAGCGGGTGATCATGGAAAAGCACCCTGAGTATGCGTATGAAATGCTCGCCCCGATTCCATACCTGAAGCCGGCCCTGAGCATCCCTTATTTCCACCACGAGAGGTGGGATGGGACAGGGTATCCTCTGGGGCTCAAGGGAGAACAGATCCCGCTCGAAGCGAGGGTCTTTGCCGTGGTAGACGTCTGGGATGCGCTCCTGTCAGACCGGCCTCATCGCAAAGCATGGGCACGTGAAGACGTCATCGAATATATTCGCAGGCAGGCCGGAGTGTATTTCGATCCGCAGGTAGTGGAGTGTTTTTTGGAGATGATCAAGAAGAGCTTTTAAAAACTAAAACTTCTGAGGCGATACACCTCGGAAGTTTTAGTTTTACAGGTTTATTCGTTTAGCTGTCTACGAGTTTTCTTCTTCAGTTTCCCTTCCATTCATAATCATAGACGGTCGTCAGTTGCTGGAAGCCATGCTTTGCGACGATGGGTTTGCTCATGGAGCCCGCCTCGACGACGGCATAGCGATAGCCGCGCTCGCGTATCTCCTTGAGACGCCTCTCGAGCAGGCTGGTGTACAGTCCCTGCTTGCGATATTCGGCAATCGTGGAACCGGCAAACAGGGTCGCGAACTGGCCATGCGGGAAATACGTCCAGGCGATGGAGGCAGGCTGATCTGCCACATAGGCGACATAAACACTCAGATAACCGGGGATCTGGAGATGACCACCGAGCCGGTCATTGACCCAGGTGTTGTGCCCACCCCAGACTTTGTCCAGCACATAAATCACATCCTTCAGTCCATCGAGAGTATCGATGCGCCGGATATCTGCGTCGACCGTTTGATGCGGCGACGCAGGGGCATGCTTTACATCCAGGACCATCACGGCAGCAGGGTCCTCATCAGGGGAAAAGCCGTGAGTGAGGAGTTCATCTTTCAGGTTCGGCAGCAGATCGTGATCGTACACCTTCCAGGTGAACGGCTGCTCCAGGGGCATAAAGTAGTCCAGCTCCTGGTGGATCACATGATGAAGTCTGGTTTCGTTCGCGAACGTGAAGGATACAAAGTTCATGCCCGGCGCTTTGCGGACAAAGCGCACCACATTATTTGTGATCTCCTTGCGCGCTTCGGGATAGAGGATCCGAAGGCGCAGATCTTTATCATAGCGTACTAATAAATTGTTCTTGTTCATAACATACCTTTCTATCAGCCCCACCCCGTCCCTCCCCAAATAGGACGTTGATGTTTTTCTTCTCATCCCAGATTTACGTATCGTATTTGGGAAAGGTGACCGGAGGTCGGGAGGGGCTATTCCTCTCTCGTCCATGCAATCATCGGACTAACCTTTTTTCCAAGCCGGTAGGCTGCATCCTTGAAACCAAAGCGGGGCCAGAACCGGGAAGCCAGGAGGTTGGGGCTGATCCAATTGCTGTAGCAGGTCTCGTAGCCTTCCTGCTGCGCCTGACCGAGACCATGCCAGGAAAGAACAGTGTTGATGCCGCGTCCACGTGCCTGTGGCTTGGTGGCAGCGATACTTAAGTAGACCGTGCGAGGAGACACAAGCATCTGCGTGTCCGTTTCTGCTTCTGGACGGAATCCGACAGTGCCAAGGGACTCATCTCTCTCCAGCGCCAGCCAGACCGTCCATTCTTTTTCGTCCGGCAATTCAGACCAGCCTTCATACAGCTCGTCCCAGTCCTCAGGCACAGTAGGATGCCAGTAGGGCGGCTTTGCCAGCGCCCGGAAGATGACGTTTGAGAAACTCCCGAGATGAGCGTTATCACCAGCACCGGCTTTGCGAATTGTTATTCCGGCTGGCTCTTCCACATCCGGGACCTGCGAACTGCGCAAATCCAGGAGCGCATCGATGCGTTCCTTGCCGAAACCCACATCGAAGAGTGCTGCGATAACCCCGGCGTCTGCTGCGCTGATGTAGAGATAATGGTCAAAGCAGCCTTTCTTCACCCAGAGATCGCCGAGCAAGGCATAGAGGTCCTGAATCACTGCCGGATTTTCATCTTCCGCTACCGCATACCCGGGCAAATAGACCGTGCCGGCGCGTCCCCAGGGATTGGTGGACGTTTGACCGATCAGATAGGCGATCATTCTTCCATGCCGAAACGCTGCATAGCCACCTTTGTATTTCTCCTGCCACAAGGTTTCTACAGCCTTGGTTGCTACATCGGTCTGCTCGAAACGTTCAGGCAAAAGGGGTAGTCGTTCGCGGTTGCAGGCGTGCCGGTGCGCCAGGAGCTTTCCTGCCCCGGGAATCATTTCATTTGTAAAGGGTAACAACTCGGTCTTCATTCTCATTGCTCCAGCCCCACCCTGCCCAATGGGCGGGTGGGGTCTAATCGGCAGCCAGAGCTTCCGGTGCTTCTTCTTTCGTCTCAATGCCGACTGCCTCTGCCAGCCCATACTGTGTTTCCAGCTCATGCCGGAACTGCTGTGTGTACAGGCGGTAGTAATGTCCGCCGAGGCGGAGTAGTTCGGCATGTGTGCCCTGTTCGGCGATCCGTCCATTCTCGATGACGAGGATGCGGTTCGCCCGCCGGATGGTCGACAAACGATGGGCGATCACGAACGAGGTCCGTCCTTTCATCAGCGCTTCCATGCCGCGCTGGATGAGGGCTTCGGTCAAAGTATCCACCGAAGAGGTTGCCTCGTCCATGATGAACAGTTCCGGTCGAGCCAGCACCGCGCGGGCCAGGCTGATCAACTGTTTCTGGCCAACAGAGAGTAGGTTGCCGCCTTCACCGACGTTCTGGTCGTAGCCCTTTTCGAGCGTGACGATGAAGTCATGCGCACCAGCGATCTTTGCGGCATCCATGATCTCTTCGTCGCTGGCATCCAAACGTCCGTAGCGGATGTTATCGCGTACGCTGCCTGAAAAGAGGTGCGGCGTCTGCAGCACGATGCCGATGCGACTGTGAATGGAGGCAAGGGCATAATCCATGTAGTCATGCCCGTTGATGCGGATCGTCCCTTCGCGCGGCTCATAGAACCGGCACAGGAGGTTGACGATGGTCGATTTGCCGCCGCCGGTCGGACCCACCAGGGCGATCATCTCGCCAGGCTTGACCTTCAGCGAGAAGTCCGTGAGGACGGATTTGCGGTCTTCGTAGTAGAAGTCGACGTGGTCAAATTCGATCTCTCCGAGCAGGGTTTTTGCTTCGATGGCGTCCGGCCGGTCGTGCACTTCAGGCGGGGTATCGATCAGCTTGAAGATCCGTTCGGCTGACGCAATGGAATGCTGCATCTCTGCATAGACACGAGCAAAGTCCTGGATCGGCCACATCATGAAGGTGAGGTACGAGACGAATGCCTGGATGCCGCCGATGGTCATCACGCCGAGCGTGATCTGCGAGCCGCCATAGCCGATGATCAGACCCATTGCCACGGCGGCAACGATCTGCACGGTGGGGAGGAAGAGCGCCGAGAGCCATGCTGCCCTATATGACGCTTTGTACATCTTTGTCGTCAGGCCCTGGAACTCCCTTGTGTTCTCGTCTTCACGCAGCAATGCCTTGACCACGCGCACGCCCTGGAAATTTTCGTTGAACGCACCGGTGATCTTTGAGTTCGTGCGGCGGGAAACCCGGTATTCGACCAGGATCCTCTTGCGGAACTGCACTGCGATGAAGAGCATCACCGGGATCGCGGCGGAGACGATCAGCGCCAGCCTCCAGTTGATGATCGCCATGAAGATCAGCGAGGTCGTGATGTTCATGAGCGCCCAGGTCGTGTCTACCACGCCCCAGGTCAGCAGCTCCGAGACGCGGCCCGTATCCGATGTGACGCGGGCGATGAGCCTTCCCACTGCGTTCTGCGCGTAATAGGAAAGCGACAGGTCCTGCAGGTGGTTGAAGAGCATCTTGCGCAGGTCATACTGGACCCGCTCACCGAGCACACCGGCCAGGTAGATGAACGTGAACACAAATCCGGCCTGCAGCAACTGGAAGATGCCATAGGTGATCGCAATGCGAGTCAGGGTGGATCGGTCCTTCAGTGTGATGCCCACATCCACGATCTCTTTGTTGAGGTAGGTGAAATAGG
>Ga0114129_10001571_pt1 | contig 31004 bp, 24 predicted proteins | sample RhiMetdeltSRZDD1_FD_80071 | JGI IMG/M metagenome (GOLD analysis project Ga0114129, IMG submission 80071) | Populus rhizosphere microbial communities from Tennessee, USA - Rhizosphere MetaG P. deltoides SRZDD1 (version 2) (version 2) | ecosystem: Host-associated > Plants > Roots > Rhizosphere >...
GAGCTCGGCGTCGGGACGCGCCTTCTGCATCAGGTGCAGGATGCCGACCTCGGTCGCGACGATGAAGCTCTTCGCCGGGCTCGACTTCACGTACTCGAGCAGTGCGCGCGTCGATCCGACGAAGTCGGCCATCGCGAGCACGCCCTCCTCGCATTCGGGGTGCGCGATGAGCTTCGCCTCGGGATGGCGCACCTTGAGCTTCACCATCTGCCGCTCGGTGAACTGCTCGTGGACGATGCAGAAGCCCGGCCAGAGCACCAGATCGCGGCCCGTCTTCTTCCCTACCCAAGCGCCGAGATGGCGATCCGGCGCGAAGACGATCGGCGTTCCCGCTGGAAAGCTGCGCACCACCTTCTCTGCGTTGGAGGAAGTGCAGATGACGTCGGACAGCGCTTTCACTCCCGCCGAGCAGTTGATGTAGCTGACCACCTTGTGGCCGGGGTACTGCTCGAGCCATTTCGCGAACTGTTCCGGCGGGCAGCGATCGGACAGCGAGCACCCCGCGTCGAGGTCGGGCAGCAGCACCTGCTTGTCGGGGTTGAGGATCTTCGCCGTCTCCGCCATGAAGTGCACGCCGCAGAAGACGATCACCTTGGCGTTCGTGCTCGCTGCCTGCTGCGAGAGCTGCAGCGAATCGCCCACGAAGTCGGCGATGTCCTGGATCTCGGGGTCCTGGTAGTAGTGGGCGAGGATCACCGCATCGAGGTCTTTGCGGAGCCGCTCGATCTCGCGGATCAACGCCTCGCCCTGCGGGACGGGCCCGCGAGCGACAGAAGGCGGCTGGCTGGCGACAGGCAGGATCATGGGCGCTCAGTTGGATGCATCGCTCCCCCCTTGGTTTTAACCGGGGCGGTCCTGCTCCTCCACCAGGCGGCCGAGCCGCTGTACGATCGCCTTGCCGGCGTCGTCCACCTGGGCGAATCGGTAGTCGCTCCGGCCGGCCTTGAGGTCGTCGACCCGCGAAAGATCGAGATCTTCCCGGAACGTCGCCGCCGTCACGGCGCGTCCTTCGATCACCACTCCCACGGGTGCGCGCGCCTCGAGGCGCGAAAGCAGCGCCTTTTTCACCGGGCGTCCGAGGTCCTTCGGGACGCGGACGACGAGGACGCCCCGGGCCTCCTCGCGCGCCGCGGCGGCCAGATCGTCCACGGGCGCGAGCGTCTCCGCGTGTGCGCGCTGCAGGTCCTGCAGTTTCTTGCGGAGCGGCTCGGGCAAGGGCTCCGGCGCGCGCGCCAACGCGACCGCGAGCTCCTGCCGCAGCGACTCGCGCGCTTTCGATCGCAGCGCGCTGCCGGCCTCGTCGAGCGCCTCGACCAGGAGCCGCCCGAAGGACGACATCGCATGGCCGCGCCCCGGGCTGTCGGCGGCCCGCGCATCCTCGTCGGCCTCGGGCCACGGCGGCTCGCCCTTGCGCAGGAACTTCACCGCCGAGAGGAGCCCGTCGAGGTCCGCGTGCGCGACGATCGCGTCGACCTCGCCGGCGCGCTCCACCACTTCGCGACTGACCAGCTCGGGGCAGGCGTGCGCGTCGCGATTCGGCACCAGCACGAAACGCGGGTCGCCGCGGACGCTCGACCAGCCGACGGGGTGCTCATGATGGTCGATCCACACCGCCAGCCGATTTCCCAGAGACTCCAGGAACGGCACGGTGACGGTCTCGAAATTGTCGCCGCCGGCGAACGCGACGTCGAGCACGGCGACGCGTCCTTCGGGCGGCGGAGGAAGGCTGCCGGGCTGCTCGACGAACACGATGCGCACGGCTGGCTAGAACCCACACGCGCACCCTTGCGTCAAGCATCTCGCGCGCGTTCTTCTTCCCGTCCGAAGGAAGTAGTCTACGGCCATGCAGAACTTGCGCGACAAGCTGCTCAAGGCGGGGCTCGTCACCGACAAGCAGGCCAAGGAAGCGGAACGCGACGCGCGCAAGCCGCAGGGCACGGTGAAGCAGCAGCAGCAGTCCGTCTCGGAGGAGGAGCGGCAGCGGCGAGAGGCGTTCGCGCTGCGCGAGGCGGAGCTCGCCGAGGAGCGCCGCAAGGAGGCCGCGAAGAAGACCGAGGCGCGCCAGCAGTCCGAGCGCGCCCACCGGCTCCGGCAGCTGGTCGAGAAGAACCGCGTCCGCGAGCCGCCCGGCGACGTCCATTTCCACTTCGTGAAGCGCAGCGGGAAGGTCGGGCGCCTCGCGGTGTCGGCGGAGACGGCCAGGCTGCTCGAGAGCGGTGCCGCCGCGGTCGTCGAGGATCCCGGCAACCCCGAGCACGCCGTCGTCCCGAGCGAGGCGGCGAAGCGGATCTACGAAGTGGACAAGCAGGCCGTCCGCTTCTGGTTCGGTCCGGAGAAGCCGATCGGGTTCGAGCTCGATTGAGCGTGACCTTCACTGCTTCTTCGACCGGCGGTACCGGACGAACGCAAGCGACATCGCTGCCACCGCGCAGACGATGGCGAGCGTGCGTGCGAGCCGCGGCGGCAGCGTCGCCGTCTCCGCCAGACCGCCGAACAGCAGCGTCAGCAGGACGAGGAAGTTGATCAGCGCGCCCACTGCGCTCGCTCAGGCCTGGCTGAACGCGTCGCCGAGGCGCTCGATGTCGAGCACGGCGGGATGAGGCGTTCCGTCGCGGAGCGCCTCCACGAGCGGCGCCTGCCGGCGCAGGATGACGCTGCGGACCACCTTGAGCGTGGGGGTCAGCTCGCCCGTCTCGATCGACGGCGGGGCGGCGATCAAGGCGACGCGCCGCACGCGCTCGTACGGCACCTGCGCCAGCGCGTTCGCCGCCTGCAGCGCTTCGGTGATGGCGCGCCGCAGCTCAGGCACGGCGGACAGCTCGTCCGGGAGCGGCAAGAGGCCGTTCGCTTCCGCCCAGGACCTCGCCGCCGCAGCGGAGAGCCAGCACAGCGCCGTCGTGAACGGCTGGCCGTCGCCGAGCACCACCGCCTGCTCGAGCAGGGGAGTCGACGCGAGCAGCCGCGCTTCGACGCTCGCCGAGGAGACCTTCTCGCCGTTCTCCAGCTTGAAGACGCCGTCGACGCGACCGCGCACGCGCAGGCCTTGCTCGGTCCATTCGCCGAGGTCGCCGGTGCGCAGCCAGCCGTCGCGGAGGATGCGCGCGGTCTCCGCGGGAGCGTTGCGGTACCCGCGCATGACCTGGGGTCCACGGACGGCGACTTCTCCCTGCGGAGGATCCGCCTGCTCGACGCGCTCCAGGCGCACCGACGTGCCCGGCAGCGGCCATCCGGCGACGCCGGACCGGCGCGGCTCGCCGGGTCGGGTCAGCGTCGCGCAGGGCGAGGTCTCGGTCAGGCCCCACCCTTCGTGGACGGGAATGCCGGCCTCTTCGAAGAAGCGGTAGGCGGGCGCGGGGAGCGGAGCCGCCGCGGTGAAGACGAAGCGGAGCCCTGGATGGAGCAGCGCCTCGCGGGTCTTCGCGTCGGCGCGCGCGCGGGCGATGAGGCCCTGGTACACGCGCGGCACGCTGAAGTAGACGGTCGGTTTGACCTCGCGGAAGTTGGCGAGCAGCTTGTCGAGGTCGCGGCCGCGGCTGTCGTCGAGCACGAGCAGCGCGCCGTTCCACAGCGCCATGAGCCGCTCGAACAGACCGCCGAAGCAGTGGTGCCAGGGCAGGTAGGAGAGGAACACGTCCCGCTCGTTCACGTCCCACACTCGCGCGATGGCGGCCTGCTGCGAGAGCGCGTTTCCGTGGGTCAGCTCGACGCCTTTCGGCAACCCCGTGGTGCCGCTGGTGTAGAGGAGGAATGCGATGTCGGACGGCTGCACTGCGGCGCACGCGTCCTCGACCGCGGCGAGCCGCGCGTCACGCTCCTGTTCGGGAAGCTGACGGATCTTGTCCAGCACCTTGACCGCGGTGAGCGCGCCGGGGAGCGCCTCCTCGTCGAGGACGACGATCTTCTCCAGGGCGGCGGCGCGCGACAGCTTGTGCTGCTGCCCGGTGGTGCCGCACAGCGCGATGCGCGCGCCCGAGTCGCGCGCGCAGTGCGCCAGCAGATCGGGGGAGTAGTCCGCGTACACCGGGGCACTGACCGCGCCGAGCGACAGCAGGGCGAGCTCGGCGACGAGCAGGGCCACGCCGTTGGGAGAGCAGATGAGGACCGGTTCGCCGCGCCGCACGCCGAGGTCGGCGAGGCCTGCCGACGACACGCGGCACAGGTACTCGAGCTGCCGGAACGACAGCTCCTGCCAGCGCCCGCTGCGCGTTCGGAACCGCACCGCGTCCTTGTCGCCGAACTTCTCTGCGCGCGATCGCAGCAACGCGCCGATGCTGCGCTCCGCGAAGGGCGGCAGCGGCTCCGCCTCGACCGCGTCGCCGCGCCGGAGCTGTCCGCCATGCTTCTTCATGCCGCCTCCGAAGGCGGCCATCTTATTACTTCTTGGCGGCCGCCTGCTTCTCGCGGAACTCCTTGATCATCTGCTCCTGCGTGGCGCGGGGCACCGGCTGGTACTTGGCGAATTCCATGGAGAACTCGCCCTTGCCCTGCGTGGCGGAGCGGAGGTCCGTCGAGTAGCCGAACATCTCGCTCAAGGGAACGTGCGCGGTCACCACCGTGTAGCCCTCGACCGTCTCGGTGGCCTGGATGACGCCGCGGCGCTGGTTGATCTGGCCCACCACGGCGCCCTGGAATTCCTCGGGCGCCTGCACCTCGACGTTCATGATCGGCTCGAGGATCACCGCCTTCGCCTTCTCGTACCCTTCGCGGAAGCCCATCAGCGCGGCGGTCTTGAACGCCTGCTCGCTCGAGTCGACCGCGTGCGAGAGGCCGTCGTTGATCACGCAGCGCACGCCCACCACCGGGAAGCCGATGAGCGATCCCTTCTTGATCGCCTCCTGGAACCCCTTGTCGCAGGCGGGGATGAACTCGCGCGGGATGGCGCCGCCCACCACGTCGTCGACGAACTCGTACGCCTCCACCGAGTCGGGCGGGAGCGGCTCGAGATAGCCGGCCACGCGGGCGAACTGGCCCGAGCCGCCGGTCTGCTTCTTGTGCGTGTACGAGAAATCGCCCCGCTGCAGGATGGTCTCGCGGTAGGCGACCTGCGGCTGGCCGACCGTCACCTCGCAGCCGTACTCGCGCTTGATGCGCTCCATGTAGATCTCGAGGTGCAGCTCGCCCATGCCGCTAGCGATGGTCTGCCCCGACTCCTCGTCGCGGTGCACGCGGAACGTCGGGTCCTCGCGGGTGAAGCGGTTGAGCGCCTTGGAGAAGTTGGCGGCGGCCGACTTCTCCTTGGGCGCGATGGCGAGCGAGATCACGGCGTCCGGCACGTGCATCGACGTCATCGTGTACTTCACCGCGCCGTCGGTGAACGTGTCTCCCGAGGCGCAGTCGACGCCGAACATGGCGATGATGTCGCCCGCCTCGGCGCGATCGATGTCGTGCATCTCGTCGGCGTGCATGCGGACGAGGCGCGGCACCTTGACCTTCTTCTGGTCGCGGTTGTTGACGATGAAGTCGCCCTTCGCGACCTTGCCCTGGTAGACGCGCATGTAGGTGAGCTGACCGTAGCGCCCGTCCTCGAGCTTGAAGGCGAGGCCGACGAACGGCTTGTCGGGACGCGATTCGAGGACGACCTTCTCCTCGTTCTTCGTCTGGTCGTGGGCCTCGTTCGTCACTTCCTTCGGATTCGGCAGGTAGTAGACCACGCCGTCGAGGAGATGCTGCACGCCCTTGTTCTTGTAGGCCGAGCCGACGAACACCGGCGTGAGCTTGAGCTGGAGCGTGCCGGCGCGGACCGCGCGGCGGATGTCCTCGACGGTGGGCTCCTTGTCCTCGAGGTACAGCTCGGTGAGCTTCTCGTCGAAGTCGGCTACCGCGGCGATGAGGTCGTGCCGCATCGTCTTCGCCTGCTCGAGCAGGTCGGCCGGGATTTCCTCGGTCCGGACCTTCTCGCCGTTCTCGCCGTCGTAGTAGTGGGCCTTCATGGTGACGAGGTCCACCACGCCCTGGAACTTGTCCTCGGCGCCGATGGGCAGCTCCATCAGCACCGCGTTGTGGTTCAGCTTCTCGCGCAGCTGCTGGGTGACGCGGAACGCGTTGGCGCCGGCGCGGTCCATCTTGTTGATGAAGGCGAGGCGCGGGACCTTGTAGCGCCGCATCTGCCGGTCGACGGTGATCGACTGCGACTGCACGCCCGAGACGGAGCAGAGCACCAGGATGGCGCCGTCGAGGACGCGCAGCGCGCGCTCCACCTCGATGGTGAAGTCGACGTGTCCTGGAGTGTCGATGATGTTGATGTTGTGGGTCTCGCGCGATGCGTCGGTCGCGTCCCACTCGCAGTACGTGGCGGCGGACTGGATGGTGATGCCCTTCTCGCGCTCGAGCTCCATCGAGTCCATCTTGGCGCCGACCTGGTCCTTCCCCTTCACCTCGTGGATCTGGTGGATCCGGCCGGTGTAATAGAGGATGCGCTCCGACAGGGTCGTCTTGCCCGAGTCGATGTGCGCCGAGATTCCGATGTTGCGGATGAGGTCGATGTTCGCCACGTCTGTCTCTGCCCTCGTGGAATGCAGTCTGGAACAAGCGTCGCGGGAGCGCGAATTTCCGAGCCGCGCCCGCGAACGGAGCCGCGCTCCCTACCCTGAAACGGGAGAAACGGCAAGCAAGCGGCGCTACGCCCGTTCAGGCGCCCTGATACCACCGCTGCCCGGAGACGGTGAGATGCTCCTCGGCCTCGGAGGGTGCTCCCTTCGCCGCTCGGGGGCTGTGCGTACATTGACGGGCGGATGACGGCGATCGAGAAGCTCCAAGAGACGGGGATCCGCCGTCTCGGCACGCCCAAGCGCGGCTTCCGCTGGGTGGGGGCGAGCAAGCAGGACCTCGACCGGCTGCACGACCTGAAGCTCCCTCCCGCCTGGACCGAGGTGGCGGTCAGCCGCTCTCCCGCGGCGAAGGTGCAGGCGATCGGCAAGGACAAGGCCGGGCGCTGGCAGTACCGGTACAACGACCGCGCCGTCATCGAACGGGAGCGGAAGAAGTACGACCGCCTGCTGGCGTTCGGCCGCGCGCTCCCGCGGCTGCGCAAGGAGATCGACCGCGGACTCGCGCTCCGGGGGCTGCCGCGCGAGAAGGTGATGGCGTGCATCCTGCGCATCCTGTCGACGTGCTTCATGCGCCCCGGCAGCGAGGCCTACGCCAAGGAGAACGGCAGCTTCGGCATCGCCACGCTGCACAACCGGCACGCGTCCGTCCACGGCGACGTGGTCCGTTTCGACTACCAGGGGAAGTCCGGCAAGCGGCAAGTGCGCGAGTTGCGCGATCGGCGCGTCGCCAACGTGGTGCGCGAGCTGAAGAAGCTCCCCGGCAAGGACCTGTTCGAGTTCCGCGACGAGGAGGGAAAGGTCGTCAACGTCACGCGGCAGATGATCAACGACGAGATCAAGCGCATCATGGGCGCGCGCTTCTCCGCCAAGGACTTCCGCACCTGGGCGGGGACCCTGATCTGCGCGAACGTGCTCGCGCGGCTGGCGGCGGAGGCCGTCGATGGCGTCACCGATCGCCGCAAGCTGCTCACCGCAGCGGTGAAGGAGACGGCCGGACAGCTGGGCAACACGCCCGCGGTGTGCAAGTCCTCCTACATCTGGCCGTCGATTCTCTCCTCCGCCTACAAGGGAGAGGTCCTCGCCGCGCACTTCCCGACCGTGGAGGAGCTGATTGCCTGCGCGGGGCGGAAGCGGTCCGCCTGCGAGAACGCGCTCCTCGAGCTCTTGCAGAAGGGGCGCGGCGCGACTCCCATCGCCATCGCGAAGAAGATGGCGCGCAGGCGCCGGGAGCAGGCGAAGGTCACGAAGCTCTCCCGCAGGATGCGCTCGCCGCGCCTGCGCAAGCTGGCACACGCGTTCGCCGTGCATTGATCCGCCGCACGATACTTGCAACAGCGGCGGGGCCGCCTTACACACAGCGCGGTCCATGGGATCCCATGCATCCGACGAGCAGGTCCGCGCCGTGGTGGAGGGCGTGCGGCGCCTGGTGAGGGCGTTGCGCGAGTCGTCGCGCGAAGCGGAGACCAGGGTCGGCATCTCCGGCGCCCAGCTCTTCGTCCTGCAGCAGCTGGCGGGGGCGCCGGCGCTCTCGGTGTCCGACCTCGCGGAGAGGACGCTGACGCACCAGAGCTCGGTGTCGGTCGTGGTGCAGCGGCTCGTCACGGCGGGCCTGGTCGCGCGCACGCCCTCCGCGTCCGACGGTCGTCGGAGCGAGCTGCGCCTCACCGCGCGCGGAAGGAACCTGCTCCGATCCTCGCCTCGCCTCGCGCAGGAGAGGTTCATCGACGCCGTTCGAGCGCTCCCGGGAGCGCGGCGCAGGCAGCTCGCCTCGTGCCTCCACGACGTCGTCGCCCGGATGCGCCTCGACGGAGGAGCCGCGACCATGTTCTTCGAGGATGGCGCGGCGCGCTCGCGGAGCCGGAGGACGAATGCCCGTCGATGAGGTGGTGACCGGAGCTACCACCGAGGCGATCCCCGTCGCCCCCTCGCTGGCTCCCGCGCTCGAGGCCGCTCGCGTGCCGCCGGAGCGGACGCTGGTCGACAAGCGCGTGGTGTTCATCAGCATGCTCTCGGTGCTGCTCGCGCTCGCCGCCGGCGCGGTCGCGCAGGTGCTGACGCGCCTCATCTGGTTCGTCACGAACGTCTCCTTCTACGGACGGTTCAGCGCCGCCTATGTCTCGCCGGCGGAGAACCGGCTGGGCGGCTGGGTCGTGGTCGTCCCGATCGTGGGCGGAATCGTCGTCGGGCTCATGGCGCGCTACGGGTCGGCGGCGATCCGCGGCCACGGCATCCCCGAGGCGATGGAGCAGGTGCTGCTCAACCGCAGCCGCATCCCCGCGCGAGTGACGTTGCTCAAGCCGCTCTCCGCCGCGATCGCGATCGGTACGGGAGGCCCGTTCGGCGCGGAAGGACCCATCATCGCCACCGGCGGCGCGCTCGGCTCGCTGCTCGGACAGATCCTCCCGACCACGGCGGCGGAAAGGAAGACGCTGCTCGCGGCCGGCGCAGCCGCGGGAATGGCCGCCACCTTCGGCAGCCCGGTCTCGGCCGTCCTCCTCGCCGTGGAGCTGCTTCTCTTCGAGCTGCGGCCGCGCTCGGTGATCCCGGTCGCTTTCGCCGCTGCGACCGCCACGGGGGTGCGCATTGCCTTCGCCGGCGCGGCGCCGGCGTTTTCCATGCCCGACGTGATCAAGCCGCAGGGCGCCGCGCTGGCGACGTACATGGCGCTGGGCGCGTTGATCGGCGTCGTCTCCGTCCTGGTGACGCGCGCCGTGTACGCCGTGGAAGACGCGTTCGAGCACTTGCCGGTGCACTGGATGTGGTGGCCGGCGATCGGCGCGGTCGCCGTGGGGGTGGTCGGGTACTTCGCTCCGCGCACGCTGGGCGTCGGCTACGACAACATCGACCACGTGCTGACGCACGACTTGACCGTGCAGACGATGCTCTTCCTCGGCACGCTCAAGTTCGTCTCCTGGTGCATCTCGCTGGGCAGCGGCACCTCCGGCGGCACGCTCGCGCCTCTGTTCACCATCGGCGGCGCGTTGGGAGGCGTGCTGGCCGCCGGGGTCGCTGCGGTCGCCCCGCACTTCGGCATCGATCCCCGCATCGGAGCGCTGGTCGGGATGGCGGCGATGTTCGCGGGCGCCTCGCGCGCGCTGCTCGCATCGGTCGTCTTCGCCTTCGAGACGACGCGGCAGCCGCTGGGCCTCTTGCCGCTCCTGGGCGGCTGCAGCGCGGCGTTCCTCATCTCCTGCCTCTTCATGCGCAACACGATCATGACCGAGAAGATCGCGCGCCGCGGCGTCCGCGTTCCCGGCGAGTACGCGGCGGACTTCCTCGATCAGATCCAGGCGGGCGCGGCGGCGGCGCGCCCGGTCGTGTCGCTGCGCGCCGCCGACCTGCTCGACGAAGTCCGCGCGCGCATCACTGCGCATGCGGCGGGGTACGCGCACCAAGGATTCCCGGTGGTCGACTCGCGCGGGCAGCTCGTCGGCGTCGTCACCCGCCGCGACTTGCTCGATCCGGAGCACCCCGGCACGCAGCGCGTGGGCGCTCTGGTGCGGCGTCCCGCGGCGGTCGCATTCGAGGACAGCACGCTGCGCGAGGCCGCGGATCACATGGTGCGCGAAGGAGTGGGCCGCCTGCCGGTCGTGTCGCGCGACGATCCGGGGCGCGTGATCGGCATGCTGACGCGCAGCGATCTGCTCTCGGCGCACAAGCGGCGGCTCGAGGAGATCGATCTGGCGGAGACGCACTTCGACCTCGGCGCGCGACTGCGCCGCAAGGCGGGAACGTAAGCCGCGTCACGAAGACGTTGCGCATTCGTGGCCGGCGGGGGCGCGCGCGATCCGTAGCATGCGCCGCGCTCGTCAACCCCTCCAGGAGGAGTCATGAACCGTCGCGCTCTCGCGCCGCACGCAGGTGTGGCGATCGCCGCCGCCGTCACCGCCGCGATCGCCGATTCGCAGCCTCGCCCGTCGCTCACCAACGTCGCGTCGGCGAACCCGAAGGCGGCGGGCTACGCGCCGGCACCGCAGCTCTCTCCCGAGCTGCGGCAGATCGTCCAGGCGCGGGGATCGATGCCGCTGGAGAACCCGGAAGGAATCATCGGCTGGTACGGCTACGAGAACGACGCGCCGAGCCCGGACAACGCCGCGCTGCCGCAGATGGTGCCGGGGACCCGCGCCAACCTGACCGAAGCGCAGAAGACCGAGCCGGACAAGAACGTCTACCTGGTGCTCAGGAACCAGCAGGGCGCGGATCCGAAGTTCGACTACGGCACGCACTTCCTCTTCCAGGGCCACGAGGCCGCGGCGAGGGACGCGGCGGGCAGGCACCTCGGATACGTCACGCGGATCAACCTCGACGCCGACACCAGGCACCGGGTGACGCTGCTCGCGACCCACGACGTCGGCGGCGCGCCCCTCGAGACGATCGACGGCATCACCTGGGATCCGTTCGCGGAGCGGCTCTTGCTCACCACGGAGAACCAGAACGCGCCGACCTATGCGGCGACAGTGACTTTCCCGTCGCAGGTGGAAGACGTGTCGGGAGCGCTGGGCCGCGGCGGCTACGAAGGAATCCAGAACGACTCGGACGGGAACATCTGGATCGTCGAGGACATCGGCGGTCCGAACAAGCAGGGTACGTCCGCCCGGCAGCCGAACAGCTTCGTCTACCGGTACGTGCCCGCGCGGCCGGGCGATCTCCATCACGGGAAGCTGCAGGTCCTGCAAGTGCTGAACGACGCCGGGCAGCCGGTCACGTTCGAGTCGCAAGCGGCGCTCTGCGCCCCGGACCAGGTGGCGCTGCGGACGTTCGGGAAGACGTTCGAGACCCGGTGGGTGACGATCCACGACACGGCGGTAGACGGGAACGCGCCCTTCAACGCGAACGTCGCGGCCAAGGCGGCGCACGGGACGCCCTTCAAGCGGCCGGAGAACGGCGTCTTCCGGCCCGGCACGGCGTTCCGCGAGTTCTTCTTCGACGAGACGGGCGATACGAACGCGACCAGCCCCGAGAACGGCGGCGGAGGCCCGGGCACCTGCGCCGCGGGCGGGTGGACCTCGCTCTTCAAGCTCGTGCAGCGGAGCCCCTCGGCCGACGAAGGCGCCATCTCGCTCTTCTTCGAGGGGAACAGGGCGGTCGCCGGACTGGACAACGTGCAGTTCCTCTCGCGCGACCTGTTGCTCGCGGTGGAGGATGCCGGCGATACGCTGCACGCGCAGCGCAACGCGCTCGACTCGGGCTTCGTCTTCGACGTCACCGCGGATCATTCGTCGGGCCTCCAGCCGGTGCGCTGGCTCGCGGAAGGCCGCGACGCGCCGGCGACGCTCGATGCGGCGAACGGCGGCTTCGGCAAGAACGACGGAGACAACGAGATCACCGGGCCGCATGTGTCCGACGGCGATCCGTCCGTCCGCGGGATCCTCGGAGCGAAGGTCCCCAACGTATTCCACGACGGCTGGCGCTGGTTCTGGACGCAGCAGCACGGGGACAACCTGACCTGGGAAGTGTTGCCCGCTGCGCGGCGCGAGGACGAACGGGACGGCAACTGACGCGGCGACCATTCGGCGGGCATGAGCAACGGAAAAGAACAGGCCGTGCGCCGGGGGGGCGCACGGCCTGGTTGCGCGCGGCACAGGGCCGCGTTTCAAAACGGGCTACTGTTTGCGAACGTTCTGCGCCTGGAGGCCCTTGGGTCCCTTGGCGACGTCGAACTCGACCTTGTCTCCCTCCGCAAGCGAACGGAACCCATCCATCTGGATGGCCGTGTGATGGACGAATACGTCCTCTCCCCCCTCCTGGGAGATGAAGCCGTAGCCCTTGCTGTCGTTGAACCACTTCACGGTACCCTGCGCCATGTCGCGAACCTTCTTTGCTAGCGGGCGGTCCCCCCGCCCGTGCCGGCCCTCCCGGCCGGCCACGGATCCGCTACCAAAAGTTTGCGGCGCGGGTCAACGCGGCGAGCGTCACGGGCGAGCGCGCGCGCGGAACATCGTGTACGTGAACGAACCCTCGGCGGCGTGCTCGATCGAGTGCAGCTGCGCGATCGCCTCGTCCACCTTTCCGCGCAACGCGTCAGGCAGCGAATCCTGCGCGCTGCGGAGGATTTCTCCGAATTCGTACAACGCGTTGTGCAGATACCCGGCCGGCGACCCTGCATGCATGTGCAGCGTCGTCGGCAGCACCTCGACTTGCGAGAAACCGGCCGCGGTGCACAGGCCGTAGAGCTTGCGGCCCACGATGGGATCGCCGCCGCCCGCGGCCTGGGCTTCCCAAAGGGCGCGGAAGGCGACTTCCGCCAGCGGCTGGCGCGGCCAGAGGAACAGGCTGTCGTTCTCGACCTCGCACAGGTAGAGCGTCCCGCTCCGGCGCAATACCCTCCGCGCCTCGCGCAAGATGGGGACGACGTCGCGGACGGCGACGTGCTCCAAAAACCACGAGGCGTGCACCGCGTCGAACGTCTCGATCGCGAAGGGCAGGGCGGCGGCGGTGCATTGCACGAGCGGAATCGGATCGCGCAGCCGGATCTGCGCGTCGCGGGCGGCGCGCAGCTGATCGAGCGAGATGTCGGAGCCGACCAGCTTGGCATCGGGAAAGCGCGCCCGCAGCCGCCGCGACATCGCGCCGGTGCCGCAGGCCAGGTCGAGCAGGCGCGCGAACGGACCGACCTCGACTCCATCGAGGATCCAGCGCGACAAGAAGCGCGCCTGGGTCTCGAGCCGGGCGACCTCCGCGGGGTCCGTCTCGCCGTGGATGTAGCGGGGCATGCGGGGACACCATACTGAATTCGGGCATGGTTGCGAGCACGGCGGGGGCCTGCTCGCCGGAGCTACTCCGCGCGGAGCGCGACGGCCGGATCGACGTCGAGCGCACGCCGCGCCGGTACCCAGGCCGCGGCCGCCGCGACGAGGAGGAGGAGCACGCTCACGGCGCCGTAGATGCGCGGGTCGGCTCGAGCGACTTCGGTCAGTTGCGAGGCGACCACGCGATGCAGCGAGACGGCGGCGACCAGCCCGCAGCCCAGCCCGGCAGCGGCAAGGAGGAGGCCGCCCCTCATCACCATCCGCGTCAGGGAACGCGGTGTCGCGCCCAGGGCGACGCGGATGGCGAGCTCACGGCCGCGTCGCTCCACGGCGTATGCGAGAACGCCGTACGTCCCGAGCGCAGCGAGCGACAGGCCGAGCAATGCGAAGAGCGACACGGTCTGCGCTCCGAGCCGCTCTTGCGCGAGTGTCTCCTCGCGGACGCGGTCCATGGTGGCGACCTCGGCGAGGGCGAGTCCAGAGTCCACCGCGCCGACGGTCCGCCGCAGCGACGCCGCCAGCGCCTCGGGCGGCGCGGCGCTGCGGACCATGAGCACCAGCACCTCGGCCGCGGGCGAGGCGGCGTTCTGCGCGTAAGGCAGGTACCAGGCCTCGCGCACGTCGAACCGCTCGCGCAGGTCGCCGGCGACGCCGACGACCGTGCGCCACGGCGAGGCAGCGCGCGCGATGCGCAGGCGCTTTCCGATCGCCTCCTCCCCGGGCCACAGCCTGGCCGCGAGCCGGGCGCTCACGATGCACACCGGCGCCGCGTCGGGGCCGTCGAGCGGCGTGAAGTCGCGGCCGCGCAGGAGCGGAACGCGCAGGGCGGAGACGAGGCCCGGGGTGACGAGCCGGTGATAGACGCTCTTCGCTTGCGCCTCCTCCTGCCCCTCGGCGATGAGCGGAGCGCTCCAAGTCGTGCCGCGCAGCGGGTTCATGGTGACGATTCCCGCGCCCTCGACCTCGGGCATCGCGGCGAGGCGCGCGGCGAGCTGCTCGACGACGGCGCGCCGCCGCGCAGCGTCCGCGTACCGCGCGCGCGGCAACTCGATCTCGGCGGTGAGGAGCTGCCGCGCGTCGAAACCGATGTCGCTGCGGCGAAGGAGGCGGAAGTTCTCGACGACGAGCGCCGCCCCGGAAAGAAGGACGGCGGCGACCGCGATCTGCACGACGACGAAGGCGCCCAGCAGCTTGCGGCGACCACCCGAATCGGTCGCGTGAGTCGTGCCGCGAAGGAAGGCGTCGAGATCGGGGCGCGACGCCTGGACGGCCGGCAGGGTTCCGGCGAGCAGCGCGGACCCGAGCGACACGACGAGCGCGAATGCCAGGACACGCGGGTCGAGCGGCGCCTCGGAAAGCCCGAGCTGCTCGGAGAGGTTCGACGGGACGAGCCCCCAGAGTGCGGGGGCGAACTCCCACGCGAGGAGCACGCCGACCGCGCCGCCCAGCAGCGCCAGGACCGCCGTCTCGGTGAGGAGCTGGCGCACCTGCCGCGCCCGCGACGCGCCCAGCGCGCTGCGCACCGCGAACTCGTGCTGCCGCGAGACCGAGCGCGCGAGCAGGAGCATGGCCACGTCGACGCACGCGAGGAGGAGGAACACGGCGAGGACGACGAGCAGCGCCAGCGCGATGCGGTCCTGATCGCCGACGAGGCTCTCGCGCAGCGGCGCCGCCAGGAGGCCGTACCCGGGGTACGTCTGCGCGTCGCGCTCGCGCATCCGCGAGGCGATCGCGGACATCTCCGCGCGGGCCTGCTCCATTGTGGCCCCGGGAGCGAGCCGGGCGAAGACGGCGTAGTCGTCGGGAGATTCCGCGTCGACGCGGACGGGCAGCCACGCGTCGGCGTGGTACGGGAACCGGAACCCCGCCGGGAGGATGCCGACGACACGAACGGTCCTTCCGTCGAGGTGCAGCGTCCTGCCGAGGACGCCCGGGTCGGCCGCGAGGCGAGCGCGCCAGAGCGCGTGGCTGATGAGGACGGCTCCGGAAGCCTCGCCCTGCTCCTCCTCGGCGGGAAGGAACGTGCGGCCCAGGGCGGGTCGGACGCCGAGCACCTCGAGGCTGCGCGGGGAGAGCAGGACGGCCTCGATCCGCTCCGGGCTGTCCCCGCCGGTCAGCACAGCAGTCCGGCCGCGCTGCGCGGAGATGCCCGCCAGCGTTTTTGTCTGCGCGGCGATCTCGAGGAAGTGGCGGCCGTTGATGTTGACGGGGCTGATCGCGCCGCCGGGCGCCGCCGTGAAGTCGCGCAAGCGCACCAGGCTGCCTTCGTCCGCGAACGGCAGCGGCCGCAGGAACACGGCGTCGAGGACGCCGAAGATGGCGCAAGTCCCGCCGATGCCGAGCGCGAGGGTGACCGCTGCCGCCGCGCTGAACGCCGCGTTCCGCCGCAGGGAGCGGAGCCCGAGGCGCACGTCGAGAAGGAAGCCGTCCATCGCCCCAGACAGCAGCAGCGAATTCCATGCCATGCCCCCCGGTGTCCGATGCGGCGGTGGGCGCGCGGCTAACGAACGCGCGTGTCCGGTTTCGCGACGCCGCGTTCCGCTTCCGGAACGGCACGGCGGATCTGGCACGAATTGCGTATGGTGTCCCCAAATTCACGGAACGGCACGGGGTCAGGTGGCGGGGAGGTGGAGGCCGAGTGGGAGCGCCTCGCCGAAGACGCGCTGCTCGTCTTTCTCGGCGAGCGCGCGGACCTCGCGGATCGAGCGCGACCATTCGGCGGGGGCGCGCGCCTTCTCCAGCGCGGCAGCGGCGCGGGCGCGCAGATCCTCGTCCAGGTCGCGGGCGCGATCTCCCGAGAGGCGCGCGAGCTGCGCGATGGCGAACGGGGCCTCCGCGTTCGCCTGCAGGTCGACGCCGAGCAGCACCTCGAGCCATGCAGCCGCCACTTCGGCGGGCACCGTCTGGTGCGCAGCGCCTGCCACCGGCACGCGCGCGCCGAGGCGACCCAGCGCCCAGGCCACCCCCGGCGCGGCCCCGGCGCGCAGCCGCTCGACGAGCCACGATCCCGCCTCGATCTTCGCCGACGGCGCCAGGCGCTCGAGCGCGCCGAGGAGGCGGACCATCTCGTCGACGACCAGGCCGGGCGCCTTCTTCCCGGGATTGGCCACGCGGCCCTTCGGCGCCGGGCGGAGGTGCGGCTCGATCGCTGCGAACAGCGCGGCGTGCTCCTGCTCCCCCAGGCCCGCGGCGATGCGCCGCCAGAGGATCCACCAGGCCGCCCAGACCGGTGCTTCCTTGTGATGGGTGAGCCCTGCCGACAAGAGCGTGAAGGTCTGCTCGCAGCGCCACGCGTCGAGGGGTGCGCCGAATCCAGGCCGGAGAGTGAATCCGCACAGTTGCAGGAACAGGCGCTCGTGGTCGGCGCTGCGCCTGCGCTTCTGCGCGCCCGCCCAGAGGACGCCCCACAGGTCGCGGTTGACCGCCAGCGTCCAACCGGAGCGGTCGCCGACCGCCTTCTCCAGGTTGCGCCAGAGGTCCTTCACCTCGCGCCCCGCGACGGGTTGCGGCTTCTTTCCGTAGACGACCTGCACCACCTCGCGCGCCGCTTCGATGCCGCGAGGGAGCGCGCCGACTGCGCCGCCTCGCTCTGCTTCCGCCGCTTCTTGCCGGAGCTGGAACTCGAGCTTCCAGCGCGCACCCGACGACGCCTGCTCGGGGACGCAGGACAGTTCGAGCGTGCCGATCTCCGTCAGGGCCGAGCGCAGGCGGACCTGCGCGACGCCTTCGCCTTGCACCACGGTCTGGAGCGGCGGCAGCTCCGCCAGGTCGTCGTCCAACGGGACCAGATCGCCCGGCTTCTCCGGGCGGTATCCGCTCGCGGCGAAGAGTCGGAACCGCACCGGCCGTCCCAGGGTCAGGCCGAACGTCCGGTCGCGCACCTCCTGCTCCACTCCTTCCGCCGCCCCGCGCGGCACCACGCAGAGCGCGTCGGTGCGATCGCCCGCGCCGATGCCGACGTAGTAGGTGCGCGGGCTGCCGCCGCCGATGCGCAGTCCCAGGCCGCGGCGGACGAGCGCATATGTCGCCGCGCCGCGCGCCACCGCCAGATCGGGTGCGTCGTTGCGCAGCCGGCGAAGCTTCGCCGACTGCCACCCTTGCAGCACTTCGTCGAGGCGCTGCGCGAGGATCTCCGCCCGCAGCGCGCCGCCGTTGTAGAGGACGGCGTCGAGCTCGACGCCGGGGCCGAGCGCCTCGGCGACGGTGCGCTGGTGGCGCTGCAGGAACGCAGCGGCATGGCGCGTGATGGCCGGATCGGTCGCGTACGGCAGTCCCAGCTCGGCCAGTCCCGCAGCGCGCGCTCCGCGCGAGGGCGCCTCGCTGCGCCCGACTGGCGGGAAGAAGCCTTCCAGGATCTGCTCCCGTGCCGATTCCCGCGAGAGCTGCACGCTGAGCGCACCCCCGACGAGGCGCGAGCCGGCGCCCGGGACCGCCACCGCCGTCTCGGACGGCGCCTCGCGCGCGAGCAGGCGCTCCTTCGCGGCGCGGCAGGCCTGCACGAGAGCGCCCCATTGCGCGGAGGGAAGCTTCATCTTCAATTCCGCTTCCGCGCGGCGGGCCAGCGCGATGTCCATGTTGTCGCCGCCCAGAAGCAGGTGGTCGCCGACCGCGAGCCGGCGGAGGACGGGCTGCTCTCCGGCCGCGTCCACGGCGATGAGCGTGAAGTCGGTCGTGCCGCCGCCGATGTCGCAGACGAGCACCAGGCGGACGCCGGCCAGCTCGTCGGCGAGGGTCGCGCGGTGCACGCGCGTGAAGTCGTAGAACGCCGCCTGGGGCTCCTCGAGAAGCAGCAGGCGCGGGAGTCCCGCATCCGCGGCGGCGCGCAAGGTGAGGGCGCGGGCGCCCTCGTCGAACGACGCCGGGACCGTGACCACGACGTCCTGCTCGGCGAGCGGATCGGACGGGTGCTGCGCATCCCATGCGTTGCGCAGGTGCTCGAGGATCCGCGCGCTCGCCTCGACCGGCGAGATCCGCGCCACCTCCGGCGGTGCGCCCCACGGGAGGATCGCCGCGGTCCGATCCACGGCGGCGTGGCACAGCCAGCTCTTCGCCGAGGCGACGTGGCGCCCGGGCACTCGCGCGCCCTGGTCGCGCGCGAAGCCGCCGACCGCGGGACCGCGGTGCCCCGGATCCCACGGCAGCGCCAGCGCGCCTTCGGGCAGCTCGTGGGGGCCGGGCAGGTACAGGTGCGACGGCAGCAGCGGCCGCGGCGCGACGTCACCCGGCCCGACGAGCTGCGGAACCTCGAACACGGCGACGGACGCGCCCGGATCGCGTGCCTCGAGATCCGCGAACGCGAGGGCCGTATTCGAAGTGCCGAGGTCGATGCCGACGCAGTAACGCAACGCCATCTCGAGCTTCTCAGGCCTCAAGGAGGGGACACCGTGTTCTCAGGGTGTCCCTCACGTGCTCACTCTCCCTCGCCGCGCACGGAGAACTCCAGCTTCCACGCGGCGCCGGCGTGGCCGGGATCGCGCGCGACGAGCTGAAGCTCCAGCGTGCCCACCTCGGTCGCGGAGGCGCGCAAGCCGACCGGCAGCACTTCGCCGGCCGACCCTTCGCGGGCCGGCAGCTCCGCCTCGATGGGAGGCAGCTCCGCGAGCTCGTCCAGGTCCTCGACCACCGTTCCGGGCTGGTCCTCGCGGCGCGACGAGGAGGCGAAGAAGCGGAACGAGGTGCGCTCGCCCACTACCGCGCCGACCTCGAGCGCGGGGACTTCCACGGCCGTCCCTTCCTCCATCCCGAAGGGCGCCAGGCACACCGCCCGGACCGGCGGCGCGTATCCCGGCACCGCCGGCGCGGCCGCCTCGACGCCGACGTAGTACGCGCGCGCCGTGCCGCCGCGGATGCGGATGCCGCGTCCCCGCCGCGCGAGCCCGCTGTACGCGGCGCCTTCCGCGACCGCCAGGTCGAGGCTGGTCGACGCGAGCCGCTTGAGGCGTGGGCCGCGCTCCTCCAGCACCCAGCGCTCGACGAGGGAGGCGACGCGTTCCTGAAGCGCGGCGTCCTTGAACACACCGCCGTTGAAGAGGATCGCCGTCGGGTGGATGAAGGTCGCGCCCGGCTTCTTCGCGGCTCCGCCTGCGCGGCGCAGGAAGGCGGCGAGGTGGCGGGTGACGCCTGGATCCTGCGCGTACGGCAAGCCGAGCGTGGTCAGTCCCGTGCGCCGCTGCGTGGCAGGGACGGCGTCCGCGTCGACCTCGGGGAAGAACCCCTCGACGACGTTGCGCAGCTCGCGCCAGGACAGCTCGGTGCGGATCGTGCCGCCGACCAGGCCGCTCCCGCGGCCGGGGATCGCCAGCGGCACCACGCCTTTGCTCTCCAGCTCGGGGTGCTCCTTGGCCTGGCGGCAGGCGTAGGTGAGCGCGGCGAACTGCCACGCGTCGAGCTTGCGCCCCTCCGCGCGCAGCCGCTCCTGCACGAGGTGGGCGAGAGCGAGGTCGACGTTGTCGCCGCCGAGCAGGATGTGATCGCCGACGGCGAGGCGCGAGAGCGCCAGCCGGCCCTCCTCCTCGCCCACGGCGATGAGGCTGAAGTCGCTGGTCCCGCCGCCGACGTCGACGACGAGGATGACGTCCCCGGGGCGCACCGACTTGCGCCAGGCGTCGCCGGCGTTCTGCACCCACGCGTAGAGCGCGGCCTGCGGCTCCTCCAGGAGCGTCAGCTGCGGGAGCCCCGCTTCCGCCGCCGCGCGGACGGTCAGCTCGCGCGCGACCGCGTCGAACGAGGCGGGCACCGTCAGCGTCACTGCCTGGTCTGCGAGGCGTTCCCCGTGCAGCGCGTCCCACGCCGCGCGCAAGTGGCGAAGGATGCGCGCGCTCGCCTCGACGGGGGAGAGGCGCGGCACCTCCGGATCGGCGCCGACGGGCAGGAGCTGTCCGCGGCGGTCCACGCCCGGATGCGACAGCCAGCTCTTCGCCGACGAGACGAGCCGCCCGGGCACCAGCGCGCCGCGATCGCGCGCGTATTGACCGACCACCGAATCGCCGGAGGGTCCCCAGGGAAGATCGAAGGCGCCCTTGGGCGCCTCGACCGGGGACGGGAGGTACACGAACGACGGGAGGAGCGGGCGCGCCACGACCTCGGCGGGGGCGACGATCTGCGGTACCTCGAGAGACAGCGCGGCCGGGAGCGGCTCGCCCGGGCCGGCCGGCTCGACCGCGAGGTCCAGCTCGGCGATGGCGCTGTTCGTCGTTCCGAGATCGATCCCCACCGAATACCGCGGCGAGCTCACGGAAGCTCCACCTCCGCGGGCGCCAACAGGCTCGCGTCCTGCCCTGCCGGCGCGGCCGGGAGCCGCACGTCGCGCGCCTTCCAGCCGTGGTGGCGAAGAGTCCCCGTGAAGGGAGGATTTCCCACCACGTTGCCCGTGAGGCGCACGGCGCCTGGATCGAACCCGGGCGGGACCTGGACCTGTGCGCCCTCGGGCTCGGCGCGGACCGGCTCGAGCGCGAGCGCCTCGCGCAGCACCTTGCGGCAGCCGGCGTGGACCGTGCGCGCGGCGGCGCCGACGTCGGCGTCGCTGTACCCGGAGATGTCCTCTTCGCAGAAGTCGAGGAGGCGACCCTGGCGCTGCAAGAGGCCGATGAGGTGCAGGGTCCCGTCGGGACGTCCGTCGCCGAGGGCGGGTCGCTGCGGCGGCGGAGGCGGCAGACCCTGCCGCAGCGCCGCGGCGCGCGCGGCGAACTCCGGATCGAAGATCACGCGGAAGAAGCAGACGACCGCGAGCCAGAGGCGCGCGAAGAAACCAGGTGCTGCGGGTTGGGGCATCGGGCAGGGACTCCGGCAGGGAAAGGTCTCGACAACCACGCCGCGACGAGACCGTCAACGGGTGAAGTCCACCTCGCGTTCGACGTGGACGGGCACCGAGGCGCCGCCGGACGACAACTGGCCGTCGAGCGCCACGTGCGCGCGGCCCTCCTGCAAGGCGCGCGCGGCGGAGAGCGCTTGCGCGAACCGCACGGTGACGGGCAGCGCCACGGTGCGGCTCTGCCGCCCCGCGATGTTGCCCAGCTCGGGCGAGGCGATGCGCCCGACGTCGGCTCCGGCGATGCGAAGGTCGGCGACGACCGTCCCGAGCGGCAGCGGGAAGGCGTTCGGGTTGTCCAGCTTGAGCGGCAGGTCGAGGGTCGCCTGGGTGAGCGACAGTTGCGCGATCCGAGGCGCCTGCAGCGTGACCGTCGGGACGCGCGGCAGCGGGAGCGTCCCGTCCTTGGCGAAGGCCACGGGCACGACTCCGAGCGGAGTGCTCACCCCGAGGTGGCCTTCCGCGCGGTACGGGAGCTGCTCCTGCTGGAGGACGGCGGCGACCGAGTCGCCGATGTCGGCGAAGCGGATCTGCGCGGGCAGGACGACGTCCGAGCTGCCTCCGCCCGCGATGCGGATGCCGCTCGCCGGCTTGCCGGCGAACAGCTGCCTGCCCGCGACCGACAGCTTATAGTCGGTCTCCGCCAGCGAGAGGCCCTGCTGGTTCGGGTTGTGCACCGTCAGCGTCAGGTTGACCGTCGCGCCGGCGAGCGAAACGTCCGAGAGGGACGCGTCCTTGAAGGACACCGTCGGCTCGTGGAAGTCGGTGACGCCGCGCACGAGCGAGCAAGCGCACAGCGCGGCGGCGCAGAGCAGGGCGAGGCGTTTCATCGCAGCGTAGCCTAACCATCCGCGGGGCGGCGTCGAGCCGTTCCAGGCGCCGTGCTACAACGGCCGCCCCCATGCGACGATCCCTGCCGGCCGTGCTGCTGCTCGCCTGTGCCCCCTTGAAGCCGCCCAACGCCACCGAGCCGCCCGATGCCCGCGAGAAGGCAGTGACCCCCAGCGACCGGCAGCTCGGCTCGCGAACGTTGCCGGGTTGGTCCCCGACCAGCAGCGACAAGGAGCTGATCGATCTGCTCGTGCAAAAGCATGGAGAGGCGCAGCGGGTGCGCGTCGAGCGCGGATTGAAGCAGGTCGCGGCAATGTGGCGGCCCCAGGACGGCGACGATCGCGCGCGACGAGCCTTCATCGAGCAGTGGTTCGAGGGGGACCCGCAGAAGTTGACCGCGCTGCTCGGCCGGTTCGAGCATGCGCTCGAGCAGGTCGACGGGTACTTCGTCGACCTCGGGCGCGAGCTGCGCCGCTGGAGCGAGCTCGAGCTGGGCCCCGAGCTGCCCATCGACGAGCAGTTCGCCGGGCTCGACCTCTCCGCGCACGCGCCCGAGGATTTCTTCCAGTCGAAGCTGGCGTTCATCGCGCTGCTGAACTTCCCGCTGCCTACGCTCGACGAGATGCTGTCGGAAGGTCCGCGGTACACGCGCGCCCAGTGGGCCGCGGTACGCCTCACCCGCCGCTTCGCGCTGCGGCCCAGCGGCGAGGCGCTGCAGGCGCGCGCCCGCGCCTCCGCGGCGGCCGAGGCGTACGTCGCCGGGTACAACGTCTGGATGCACCACGTCCTCACACGCGACGGGACGCGGCTCTTCCCCAAGGGCGTGCGCCTGATCAGCCACTGGAACCTGCGCGACCAGATCAAGGCCGAGTACGCCGAGCCCGACAAGTCGCTCGGCCTCGATCGGCAGAGGCTCATCCGCAAGGTGATGGAGCACATCGTGGCGCAGACGATCCCCCGCTCGATCATCGACGACCCGCGCCTCGACTGGTACGTGGACACGGGCCGCGTCACCGCCGCCGATGCGCAGGAGATCGAGACCGAGCAGATGGCGCGGCAGGGGAAGCGGCCGCCGAAGGCGGTCGCCGCGCCGGATCGGGAAGAGGACACCCGCTACGCCGTCATCCTCGAAGACTTCCGTGCCGCGCGGCGCACCGACGCCGACTCGCCGTTCGCGCCGACCGAGATCGATCGGCGCTTCCAGTTCGACCGGGAGATGCCCGAGGCGCGCGTCGAACAGCTTCTCCAGGGCATCGTCTCCTCGCCACTCGTGCCGCGCGTCGCCGCGCTCATCCGCAAGCGGCTGGGCCGCGATCTCGAGCCCCACGACGTCTGGTACGGCGGCTTCCTGCCGCGCGCGAAGCACCCGGAGGCGGAGCTGTCGCGCACGACGCGCGCGAAGTACCCGACCGCTGCGGCGTACAAGAAGGACATCCCGCGTCTGCTGGAGGGGCTCGGGTTCGCCGCGGACAAGGCGCGCTTCTTCGACTCGCACATCGTGGTCGATCCGGCGCGCGGCGCGGGGCACGCGCTCGGCTCGGCGCGGCGGGGCGACGATCCGCACTTGCGCACGCGCGTGAACCCGGACGGGATGGACTACAAGGGCTACAACATCGCGGTCCACGAGATGGGCCACAACGTCGAGCAGATCTGCTCGCTCTACGAAGTGGACCACACGCTCTTGCAGGGCGTGCCCAACACCGCCTTCACCGAGGCGCTCGCCTTCACCTTCCAGAATCGCGACCTGGAGCTGCTCGGCCTTTCGAAGCCCGACGCGCAGAGCGAGCGGCTGCGCGTGCTCAACGACTTCTGGGCGACGTGGGAGATCGCCGGGGTGGGCCTGGTCGACATGGCGGTGTGGCGCTGGATGTACGCGCATCCCGACGCCAGCCCGGAGCGCTTGCGCGAGGCGACGATGGAGATCGCGCGCGACCAGTGGAACCGCCACTACGCGCCGGTGCTGGGCGGGAAGGACTCGCTGCTCCTCGCCATCTACTCGCACATGGTGAGCGCGTTCCTCTACCTGCCGGACTACCCGATCGGCCACCTCATCGCGTTCCAGCTGGAGGAGAAGCTGCACGGGCCGCGCTTCGGCGCGGAGTTCGAGCGGGCCGCATCGTTCGGGCGAGTCACTCCGGATCTCTGGATGCAGCACGCGACCGGGGCGCCGGTATCGGCCGAGCCATTGCTGCGTGCCACGGAAGCGGCGCTGGTAACGGAAGCGGGCGCGCCGGCGGCGGCGACCTCCGCCCGCTGACTGCACTCGTTTCATTGCTCTTCGGGCGGTTCCTGGTCGTCCTCGAGCCGTGGCTGCGGCCCCGGCACGATGCCTGCGATGTCCGGATCCTCCTGGCCCTCGCCGCGCGGCGCCCGCGACTCCTTGTCGCGCTTTCGCTCCTCGCGGCGTTCCTGCTTGGCGCGCTGCTTCTCCTTCCGCGCCAGCTCTTTCTGTCGCTTGTTCGAGCGCGTTTGCACGAGTGTCGCCTCCGAAACGAACGAAGCCCGACCTGGGGTCCAGGCCGGGCTTCCATCCTACTGCCAGGACGGCTCGGTCAGGCGATCGGCCGGACGTTCGCCGCCTGCAGCCCTTTGGGCCCCTTCTTCGTCTCGAACTCCACCTTCTGTCCCTCGGCGAGGCTGCGGAAGCCGTCGGCCTGGATGGCAGTGTGATGGCAGAAAACGTCGGGTCCCCCGTTGTCCTGCACGATGAACCCGAACCCCTTCGCGTCGTTGAACCACTTCACGGTACCAGTTGCCATTCGATGCACTTCTTTCCTGTTCTCGCGGCGATTGCCGCTGAGGCCGCCGTCGCTGCAGCGGCGCCGACGGTCGTAACCCGGCTCCCGCAGGAAGTCCACGGGAAACGGCCTGGCTCGATCGCGTTGCGTACCTGGGAGTACACTTGCGGACCTTCGCTGGGGGTTTCGAGCATGCGCGGGACGATGATGGACGTGCCCCTGACGGTGTCGCTCCTCGCGGAGCGCGCCGCACGCTACTTCCCACAGTCCGAGGTGGTCTCGCGCCAGCCGGACCGCGCGCTCCACCGCACCACCTGGGGCCCGGTGATCGAGCGGGCGCGCTCGCTGGCCGGAGCGCTCCTGAAGGCCGGTCTGAAGAAGGGCGACCGGGTGGCGACGCTGATGTGGAACCACGCGCCGCACCTGGAGACGTACTTCGCCGCGCCTCTGGCGGGCGGCGTGGTGCATACCCTCAACCTGCGGCTGTCGCCGGACGATCTGGCGTACATCGCAGCGCATGCCGGCGACCGGTTCCTGGTCGTCGACGACGTCCTCTTGCCCCTGCTCGACAAATTCCGCGCGCGGGCGCCCTTCGAGAAGGTGATCGTCGTCCGCCACACGCCGCGCGAGATTCCGGCAGGAACCACCGACTACGAGACGTTCCTGGCCTCCTCCGGCGGGCGATTCGATCCCCCCCAGCTGGACGAGCACGATCCCTGCGGCCTTTGCTACACGTCCGGCACGACGGGCAAGCCGAAGGGCGTCGTCTACACGCACCGGTCGACGGTACTGCACACGATGTTCGTGCCGATGACCGACGGGCTGGCGCTGCGCAACTCGGACACGCTGCTCCCGGTGGTCCCCATGTTCCATGTGAACGACTGGGGCCTGCCCTACGGGTGCGCTTTCACCGGCGCGAAGCTCGTCTTCCCCGGGCCCCATCTCGATGCGCCGAGCCTCCTCGACCTGCTCGAGCGCGAGCGCGTCACCGTCGCCGCCGGCGTTCCGACCATCTGGATGGGCATCCTCGAGGCGCTGGAGAAGGAGCCGGACCGCTGGAAGCTGCAGCCCGGCCTGCGGATGATCGTGGGCGGGTCTGCGGCGCCCGAGGCGCTGATCCGCGGATTCGACAAGCACGGCCTGCGGCTCGTCCACGCCTGGGGCATGACCGAGATGTCGCCGCTCGGCTCGTGCTCGTGGCTCAAGTCGCAGATGCTCGACCTGCCGTACGACGAGCAGGTGAAGATCCGCGCGAAGCAGGGGCTGCCCGCGGGGCTGGTCCAGGTCCGCGGCGTCGACGAGAACGGCGCGGTGGTGCCGTGGGACGGGAAGACCCAGGGCGAGCTGCAAGTTCGCGGGCCGTGGGTCGCGTCGGCCTACACCGACATGGAAGGCGCGCAGGACCGGTGGACGAAGGACGGCTGGTTCAAGACGGGCGACGTCGTCACCATCGACCGCGACGGCTACCTGAACCTCACCGACCGGACGAAGGACCTGATCAAGTCGGGCGGCGAATGGATCAGCTCCGTCGCGGTCGAGAACGCGCTCATGGGCCATCCCGCCGTGAAGGAAGCCGCCGTCGTCGCCGTCCCGCACCCCAAGTGGGTGGAGCGGCCGCTCGCCGTCGTGGTGCTGCGCGAAGGCGCGCGAGCAACCGCGGACGAGCTGCGCCAGTTCCTCGCCGGCCGCGTGCACTCCTACTGGGTACCGGACGCCTTCGAATTCTCGGACGCCATCCCGCGCACCTCGACCGGCAAGTTCCTCAAGTCGGCCCTGCGGGAGAAGTACCGGGACTACCGCCTCCTGCCGGGCGCAGGAGCGTCTACGGCAGGAAAGACGTAGAGCGAGCGACAAGCGTGGCAAACGCCAGTCGTACCGTCGCGCAGCGAAAGGCCGGCCGACCAATGTCGTTCCGAGCATGCGGTGTCAGATAGTCGACTTGTTCCAGAACAAGTTCGCGATGGGCTACGGCCAGCGAGTCCGCGTACGTAACGCCCAGGTGATGAGGCCGCGGCGCTTGCTACAACGATGCGCCAAGGACGAGCGAAAGCCCGACCGAGCTTACCGTCAAGCCGGTTTGCGGTACGGGTGGTCCCAGGGACGTGGCGCCGCCCGATTCCGCGTTGAACATCGCCTGGTACCTGCCTTCGATCCCGAGGTGGACGGTTTGCGGCACGACGTACGCTCGTAATCCGAGCGCGACCTGGAGCACCGGCAGCCCCGATCCATGCGTGTCGTATTGCTCGCTGCAGTTGCACTGGAGCCGGATCAACCGTCCGACGCCGACCGCGAGCCCGCCCGACAGTTGCACGACTCCGACCGTGTGCAAGCGCGCGTCGAGCAGGAGGGATGCGGCGCGGTAGCCCGCGACGTTCTCACAATTCGACGTGCCGCAAACCCTTCCGGATCCCTCGGGCCCCAGGACTGCGGCGCCGCGCAATCCGAGCGAGGCGTACGGGAGCAGTTCGTACCCGGCGCGTACCGAGATGCCCAGCGGCGAGGGACACCCGTAGTTGCTGCAAAGCCCGGTCACGGCCCAGATCGGACCCATGCCGTACTCGGCTTCCAGGCCGAGCCTCTCGGTTGCCCGGATCGCTGGCGCGGCACAGACGAGCGCGATCATGATTCGCAGGCGCACGCTGCATTGGACCCTACCGGCGAGCGATCGAGCACGACCCGCGTCGGTTTCAGACGAGGTCGGGGCGGGCGGCTGCGGTGGCATCAGCCGAACTGCCAACGCGCGACGACCTTGCCCCCGTCGATCTGGGCGACGCAGATCACCTCGCGGTTGCCGGGGCGCAGCTCGGCCCAGGCGACGTGCGTGCGGCTCGAGCGCACCCAGAGGACCTCGGTGCGCCTCCCTTGTGCGGCCGCGTCGCGTTCGGAGACGAGCCGGGCGAGGACGTCGAGATGCTCCTTCGAGGCGCCACGGACGTCGGCGCGAAAGAGCTCGGACGGGACGCTCACCGGCGCCTGCGTCGGGGTCGCGGCGGAGGTCGAGGGCGGGGAGGTCGACGTCGCAGCAGGCGACGACCCGTCGTGAGACGTGAACGGCTCGCCCAGCGTGTCGCGCAGACGCTGTTCCTCCAGGATGCTTTCGTTGCGTGCCGCGCGGATGGCCCGGCGGACCAGCCAGGCGCAGAGCGCAATGAAGACGAGACCCGGTCCCCACAGGTCGCGCACGGCGTCGATGAGCACGCTCGCCGTCACGTCATTCCGCCTGCGCCCGGAGCGGCGTGCCGTTGACCTGCACGCGAGGGCGGCCGCTGTCGACCAGCGCGCCGGTGATCGGATCGTGCTGCTTCACGTAGCTCATCACGATGTCCCGCGTGAGCACCGATCCGACCTGCCTCGGCGCGTCCTTGAGCATCGCGAGACCGTCGCCGCCGTTGGCGAGGAAGTCGGACACGGAAACGGCATGGCTTCCGGCGGCGCACGACGCCTCGCACGCGGCGGGCGAGCAGCTGCGCGTGCGGCACAGCGGCTTGCCGGAGTCGTCCGTCAACTCGGTGACGAGCGCGCCGGCGGGCCAGGCGCGGCGATCGGCGCCGAGGTCGGCGAAGCGGTCCCAGTCGATCGTGTAGCGCAGCCCCGAGACCTGGAGAGGCAGCTTGCCTTCGCGCAGGACCGTCTCGAGCGCGTCGCGGATCGCCGTCGCGGGAACCTGCACGACCACCTGCAGGTTGTCGAACGGATACAGATCGAAGATCTGGCCGAACGTGATCGGCCCCGCCGGGACCTCCGCGACGCGCAGCCCGCCCGAGTTCTGCAGGGCGAACTCGGCGCGCAGGCCACCTCCCGCGCCGGACCGCAGCGCATCGGCGACCAGGTTGCCGAGCGACCCGTCCTTTCCCTTGCGCAAATCCACCTCGGTCGAGCCGATGCGCGTCTCGCGCAGCGTGCGCACTTGCTCGTCGTACCGCGCGACGAGCGCGGCCAGCCCTGGGTCGGCCGTCACCTTCCTGCCGCGCCACTCCGGCGGCCGGCCGTGCACGGTGTGGAAGATCGCCTGAGGCCCGCCGGGTTTCGGCGAGGTGCCCTCGTTCACGGCAGATCCACGCACGCGGCCCGACTCGTCGAGATCCAGCTCGACGATCGAGAAGTACTGCAGCTTGGTGCCCGCCTGCACGATGGGAATGCCCGCGACCACCAGGGGCGGCGGCCCGATCGTGGTGTGGTGGTGGCCGCTGACGATGACGTCGACCTTCCCCGCCACGGCTTCCGCGATGTGCTGGATCTCGTGCGAGGGGGGAAATGGCCCGGCATGCGCGGTCACGATGACGACCGTCGCGCCGCGCGCGCGCAGCGCGTCTGCCTCGGCGGCGGCGACCGGCCCGCCCGGCGCGAAGTCGAACCCGGCGACCACCAGCGGGTTCGTCACCGTCGGCGTGTCGACCGTGGCCAGCCCGACGATGCCGACCTTCACGCCGCCGACGTCCAGCAGTGCCGACGGCACTGCCCACGGAGGGCGCTGGCGCGTGCCCGCACGGAATACGTTCGCCGCGAGCAGCGGGTAGCGCGCCTGCTCGATGCGCTCCAGCAGCACCGGCAGCCCGAAGTCGAACTCGTGATTGCCGACCGCGGCCGCGGCGACGCCGAGCGCGTTGAACGCGTCCACGACCGACCGGCCGTGGAACTGGTTCGAGATCAAAGAGCCCTGCAGCTCGTCGCCGGCGTCGACGAGAAGCGCTTCCCCGCCGCGGTCGTGCGCCTCGCGGCGGATGGCCTCCATCCAGCCCGCCAACCAGTCGACGCCGCCCACCGGATCGCTCGTCCAGCCCGAGAGCGACCGGCCCGGCGGCGCCGCGAGGAGGGCCCCATGCACGTCGTTGATCCCGACGACGGTGAGGCGCCGCAGCGCCGCACGTAAATCGTGCGCCGGCGGTTGCGCGGGCCGCGGAGAGGGAGCCGAGCACGCAACCGCGACCAGGAGGGTGGGGAAAAGCGTGCGGACGAGGGGCATGCGCGGAATTGTCGCCGAATCGGAGCGCGACGGCAGCGGTCGAAGATCGGAGAAAGCGCCGCCTCATGACAGCGTGGTGACAGCGGCTATTTATTCCTCGTCTCGACACGGCCGGAATCGGCCCCGCCCGGAGACCGCTGAGATGACCGAAGCGTACGCCCTTGCGCGACGCGAGGACGAGAGGCTGGACCTGTGGAACTCGATCCCGTTCTTCGCGGCGCACGCGATCGGGATCGTGGCGCCGTTCTTCCTGCCTTTCTCCTGGAAGCTCGTCGCGCTGGCCGTGCTGCTCTATTACGCGCGGATGGCGGGGACGACGATCGCGTACCACCGCTACGCCTCGCACCGCGGCTTCAAGACGAGCCGCGTCTTCCAGTTCGTCCTCGCCTTCTGGGCACAGACCAGCGCGCAGAAGGGCATGCTCTGGTGGGCAGCGCACCACAGGAACCACCACAAGTACTCGGACCAGCCGGAGGACCCGCACAGCCCGCAGCGCGGATTCTGGTGGAGCCACCTCGGCTGGATCCTCTGCCACCGCTACGCCGCGACGGGCGAGATCAAGGACCTGTCCCGGTATCCGGAGCTGCGCTTCCTGAACCGCTTCCACCTCATCCCGCCGGTGATGCTCGGGACCGCGCTGTTCCTCATCGGCGGCTGGTCGTGGCTCGTGTGGGGCTTCTTCGTCTCCACCGTGCTGCTCTGGCACGGCACGTTCGTGGTGAACTCGCTCAACCACGTCTGGGGGACGCGCCGCTACGCGACCACGGACACGAGCCGCAACAACGCCTTCCTCGCGCTCGTCACCATGGGCGAGGGCTGGCACAACAACCACCACCACTACATGAGCTCGGCGAACCAGGGCTTCTTCTGGTGGGAGGTCGACCTCAGCTACTACCTGATCCGCCTCTTCCAGGCGCTCGGCCTGGTGTGGGACGTGCGCACGCCCCCCGAGCACATCCGCCGCGCTACGATCGCCGCCGAGGCTGTCTCCGCCGCGCGGCAGCCCGTGGCCGCTCCCGCCCAGATCGCGCTCGAGCTGTAGCTGCGCAGGAAGTTGCCGGACGAAGGACGCCGTCCATGATGGTCGGCGGAGGTCCTTCTTGCGGCTGCGCTGGAAGATCCTGATCGGCTTCGCGGCATCGGTCGCCGTCGCGTTGGCGTGGCTGCTCTTTCCGCGGCCCGCGCAGCGGAAGTGGCTTATCGAGGCCGCTTGGGCGGAGGAGCGAGCCACCGATTTCCGCACCTCGCACGTGGCCGCGCCGCTCCCGGCCACGTTCGGCGAGCTGCTCGAGCCCGCTCTGCCCGCGCTGCACGAAAGCCGCATGGCCTACCTGCGGCGGGGCGCCGCGAGCATGGATCGGGTGAGGC
>Ga0114129_10001572_pt1 | contig 31003 bp, 30 predicted proteins | sample RhiMetdeltSRZDD1_FD_80071 | JGI IMG/M metagenome (GOLD analysis project Ga0114129, IMG submission 80071) | Populus rhizosphere microbial communities from Tennessee, USA - Rhizosphere MetaG P. deltoides SRZDD1 (version 2) (version 2) | ecosystem: Host-associated > Plants > Roots > Rhizosphere >...
AGGTATCTTCCCTTGTGTTCGATACATTCGGCGATCAGCAAGGTTCCGAGTATCTCTCTTCTCATTGCAGCGACGTGTTCGTAGCGACTGCGATTACCCGTTTTACTGTATTCTAGGAAGAGTGAAGCTTTTAATGAAGGCCATTCGAAGCCAATGTACCTGTCGGCCTTTTTCACAATCTTCTCTTTATAAGATTGTGGAATGCTGTTCCATTGATCTCTTTCATCATAGTGTGGAAACTGGTGAAATGTTGCTGATATTATTTTATCCACTCCAACCCGTGAAAGTTCACGTGAAATTAAACTGCGTTGGGAAAATGAGAGGAAAGCTAAGCCAAGGAAAACAACGAGTGTGCAAGAAAAATTCCAGAATATCATGCGGAATATTTTCAGTTGATCAAGAATGCATTCGAAAATACGGCAGTTGTGGAATATGTTCACAAGTTCTTTGCTTGCTACCCTTTGGCATAATTACTGTGGATCGCTATAAAAAAACTGGTTATGCCTGGACGTGGAGACAATAACAAGCACGGCTCTGCAGGACGCGGAGCCCGTAATCAAAGCAATCAAAGGTTTGTTTCCGACGGGAACAAAAAACCTGCATCGGATCATAATAAGAAATCCACTAACTTCAGAACATTCGATCTTACTGTAGATGATATTCCATACTATGTGGAAGCTGAGGGATTTCAGTTTAATGATGAGAAAAGGTTCAATGTGCGGATAAATGGTGGCGTTGAGCATGTATTTGCCTATGACAGCGAATTGCGACGATTCAGGTCGCTTGATGATGATGCCACTATTTTGCCCGATGCGCTTGAAGAGGGCATCAGCGGGAAGCTCATAACCGGAAGAGCCTAAACTTCAAGAAAGTCGCATAAACTGCTAATGAGCCAGCCTTGAAAGTTGAAAGGAAGCGGTTATTACTAAAACTTCTGGCACAATCATCACATATCAATTAGCGTTATGGAATAAGTAGATTGAACTTTGGACTATAAACTTATTAATCACCTAAACTGAGAGTTATGAAAAGGATTTTTGTTATTTCGATGCTGCTAATTGCCATAAACGCGTGTAAAAAAGATGATGTTAAACCAGCCTCAAAGTCGGATTTGCTGACCTCCGGAACCTGGAAGCTCACCGCCGCGGTGACAGATCTGGATGGGGACGGCACCTTTGAAACAAACGAATTTGCCGATTTCGAGCCATGTTTCACAGATAATATCTGGACTTTCAACTCAAATGGCTCGATTGCCGTGGACGAAGGTGCAACAAAGTGCGATCCGTCTGATCCCCAGGTACAAACCGATTCCTGGCAAATGACCAACAATGAAACAAACCTGACTTTCGCCGGAGACACCTATTTAATAGAGCAGCTGGACGCCAACACGCTCATTTTAAAACTGTCTTATGGCGCCAATAGCAGTTCTAAAGTGACGCTTACGAAGAATAACTAATATCGCTTGCCTTCTATCAGAAAATCGCGGAATGAAAGAAGAGCCTGAAATATTACGGTTCGACGTATATGTTAAATGAAATGTTACACGTGCTCAACAAAATATATTTTTCAATAAATTTGTGTGTTCACCAAAGAAAAGGAGGTATTCATGAAATCAGCAGTCAATTCATGGAAACATCCAGTTAGTATCGCCTAACCAGATTTTTCATTAAAATACTGTGACGTAAAACGTCGGAAGCCGTAGGATCTAACCTATGGCTTTTTTAATGCAAAATTCCTATAATTTCATGGAATGCGCTTAATACTTCTGGTTGGTACGGGCAGCTTTATCGGTGGTGTTTGCCGGTATCTCATTTCGGGTTTCGTTCAATCAAAATCTTCGTCAATCTTTCCTTTTGGCACATTAGCGGTAAACCTCGTTGGCTGTTTACTTATTGGGATTCTTTACGGCATTTTAGAAAAAACAGACATGAGCACCGGCTGGCGGATTTTGATGGTTACCGGTATCCTGGGAGGATTTACAACTTTTTCAGCGTTTTCGATAGAAACGCTTAATCTGCTAAAAACCGGGCACGCGGGATGGGGATTTCTTTATATGCTGTTAAGTGTCGCAGGAGGAGTAAGCCTTAGTTTTCTTGGCGCGTGGATCATCAAAACATCCATCCAAGGCGGAACGTAAAGCGCTTGAAGTCGTATTCAAATTTTTGATTGTATTCCGGGCAAGGAGGGTTAAAGCAAGGAACAGTGCTTTTGTATCTCTCATTGATCTGTTTGGCAGAAAACCCCACAGACATCAATACAGACCCGCTTTTTTTATTAATACCCAGTTTATATCCTGCACAGGCACCATAATACAATGATGGCGCGAACTCGCCGTCGTTACTGTAATAATTGTAAAAGTTTGCTGTTGTTTTATCCCAAACGAAATTTGTTCCTCCATCAAGTGTAAAATATACCGACTTCAGCTTTGTTGTGAGAAACCTGGTAAATGATAAATACAATGGAACAGTTCTTATGTAATAATAATCCACCCCTGTTCCTATTCCTCCAAACCACGGTCCACGCTGGATACCATTTATAGTATTTAGGCTTAGTGCCGCATCCAGGTCGCCCGTCATTGCACCGACAGTATTTTGTGAATGAAACTTATATTGGCAGGCGGCATTGTGAAGGAGCATTACCGCAACGAAAGTTGCTATGACTCTCATTTACCAGAAATATGAATTGTGCTGAGCGATCTTATGTTTTGCACGTCACTGTAATCATATTGGTGTAGTCCGTCTTCGCCGCTGACAATTAACCTGTCTGCCCAGGGGATGGCATCAAAGGCGTTTATACCATTAATATGCGAAACGAGCTTAATGTCGTTCACGTCTGTGGCATCGTATACTTTCACACCATCCTCTCCATCGCAAATGAATAAAGTGTTGCCATCTTTTGCAAGACCATGAGGATTGGTCATCTGGTATGATTTCACTAGATGAGGAGACATCAGGTCACTAACGTCAACAACATCCAGCTGGTTCGTATATCCCTGACAAGCGGTGCCCGAACGAAGCGTTACATAAGCGTAATCACCATCGGATATAACCGGATCGCAGGCACTTGCATGGTTGAAATTACCCTTCTGGTCTGGAGAAGCCGGCTGATCGATACTGTATATGAACATTCCGCTTGACGATCCTATAAAAAGATTGTTATTGAACGGATAAATAGTTTCTATGCTCCATCCGGAGAATTGTTCATTTACCTTTTCAGGATTGGAAGCATCGGTTATATCATAAACGAGGAGTGAAGAGTTATTTACAGCATAGAGATAATTGTTTACAACAACAAACCGCGCCATGGAGCCGGAAATGCCCGGAACATAATTCGCTTTACTGTCGCCTCCACTCGCCTGAGGTGCAAGTAAGCAAGAGGTGCATATGTTGGGAGCATAAAAGCCGTATCCATATCCATAATCAGGTTCGTCCGTTACCGTGGTGTCTTTGATTATCCAGTCAACGATAATCGTATTTTGGTCTGCTATCCATCCATTTCCGTAATTTCTTTCAGGGAAAACGTTGAAGTTGCTGTCTACCACTTTCGCATCGAGTGGATTGGCAATATCGATGGTGAGAAGATCGGTGTACATGTCGGCATACAAATAATGGCCGCTGACTGCTACATCAAGGTTGCCGGGAATTTTTATAAATGAGATCGCCCTGGGATTAACCGGGTCGGAGTTGTCGTAAATGTGAATACCCTTATCTACTTCATTGATGTACAGATAATTTCCCCTGATAAAGATCTTGCCCGGTTTACTAAGTTCCTCTACCGGTCCGCTTTTGACATTGTTATATACTACGGCTTTGTCGGCATACACAGGCCGCATTATTTTGTAAGTTCTTGATACTTTGTCTTTGATGCAGCCTGAGCAGAGTACGATGATGGCTGGCAACAGCCAGGAGATTGGCAGCAGCTTTTTCATACAGGGGCTTTTTTTATGTGACATGAAAAAGCCCCCGAACGTTGCAATTCAAGAATCGTGTCATCGTTTTTCTATCATGGCGGTACCCCCGTTTGGCAGCAGGTCATACAAAACCGCACCATCTTTTACTATGGCCTCCTGAACCTTGTCGCCCTGTTTTATGGTCACTTTCTTCCATGACGAAGGCACAGAGGTACGGAGGGTGAGCGGTTGATTGTACATGGTCTGATCGAGCGTGTGTGTAAGTTCAACAGAAATTTTATCACCATCCATCTTACCATCCACTTTTGCGTTCATTCTTTCGCGCATGTACCTGGCTACGTCACCAAATGTGGCTATCCATGAACTATTTTCATGTTGCTTGATGTAATTGAAATATTCCTGAAGAAGCGATCCCGGTAAAGCTTCCCATCCTTTTCCATCCACGCCATGAAAAACCAATACCAGCCAATTGTTATTGTGTGCTTCCACTGAATCTATCCATGACTTCATCAGGGGCAATGATGTTTTCGTTACTGCACCCCGCTGCCATTGAACATATTCTTTGTTAACGGTGCCGGGTTGAATTTTCGATGACCTGTTTAACTCTCCGAGCCACGGCTCGGGCATCCTGTTACGCAATGCGGGATAAATTTTATATGCATAGCTCATTACTCTTTCGTCTTCTGTTCCATAGGGCCCTTCAGCAGAAAAAGTATATTGCTCTCCGAGTTTGTTCTTTATCTCCTCCTTACTTTTCTCCAGCTCATAGATCATGTTTACTTCGTCGAGTACTGCGAGGCGTGGATGAGTAATGGTATGGCTTGCAAATTCATGCCCTTGCGATGCATACTTTTTCACAGCTTCCCATGTGAGGTGGGGTTGATCTTTTGAATTACCTGCAGGTTGAAATTCTTTATTTCTCACTTTCATATAAGCGGTATCAATAAGCTTATATGCCTGCTCAATTTTACCATCTTCATATAAAATACCGGCGTTCGTATGATAGCTTAATGCACCTTTATATCCTAAAAATCCGATTGCAGATGCGCGTTCAAAAAAATTATCCTTATTGGTGGGAGTGTCTGCAGTGCCTTTGATAATGTCCTCCACGGGTCGGCCGATAAATTTTCCATGAAATTCCGAACCACCTATTTCTCCTGTAATCACAAAAAATGTGGCAGGTATCTTCAGCTTGTTCAACATTGGCAACGCAACAGAAAACTGGTTTGGCGAACCATCATCGAACGTTAGGGAAATTGCGGCTCTCTTATCACCTTTCCATTTGGTAATTTCTGTTTGCTGCGAATAAGTAAGAGAAAATGAACACAACAATAAAAAAGCGAAGGATAGTTTCAGCATACGAATCATTTATAACCCCACTTCTTCATGATTGCAAGGTCTTCCTTCACACAATCGAGTGGTGTTTTACCCTGATAAGATTCCTGTTCAATAATAAAGTGTTTTGTGCCGCCAATTTTCCTTCCGGCATCAACGATATCCTTTACCGGCAATATTCCTTTACCGAGGATGGTACTTTCATATCCGCCCATCTCACCTTTCTCGCTCTTGATCTCATCTTTAACGTGCATCGATTCGAACCTGCCAGGATATTTTTTAATTACATCCACCGCGATCCCACCTGCACCGTACATATTACCAACATCAAGCTGTTGTGTCACGAGCGCAGGATCTGTATTTTCTAAAATAATATCATATAATTTTTTACCATTCAGCGATTCAGCAAATTCGAAATCGTGGTTATGGTATCCGAATTTCATTCCCGACTTCTTGCACAATTCGCCGCTCTTATTAAAAACGTCCATGAACTTCAACAGACCGTCATAATCCTTGCGCAGCGATTCATCGAGCCAGGGGCTGATCACAATCTGTTGTCCAACAATAGCTGCATCCTCAACTGTGTTCTTCCATTCATCGGTAAAATCATTAGCATCTGCTTTCCAGTGTTCACCACGCATTACAGTGTGCCCACTTGGCATTTTCATTCCAAAATCATCGAGAATTTTTTTAAACTCCGTAGCTGAATATCCATAAAATTTGCGATCTGAATAATCAGCATGCTCAACGTGCTTGTATCCCATAGCCGATATTTTCTTAAGGGTTCCAAGTGGGTCGGCTTTCATCTCTTCACGAACTGAATATAACTGCACACCCACCAGCTCGGCGCCTGCATTGGCAGAAGCCATCAGAAATTTGGAAAACATAGCGGCACCTGCAATAGTGAGCGCACCATTCTTAAGGAAAATTCTTCTCGACGTTTGCATTTTGTTTTATTTGAAAGATAAGGAATTTTGATTCACGCCTCACGCTCACGATCATGCCCCGCACCCTGAGCCACATTAAAAACATGCAGAACATGAGGAAACAATGCATCCATTGTTTCGATGGTGGCCTTTTCTGAGCCGGGAAGGGTAATGACGAGTGCATTTTTAATAAAACCTGCAACACCACGCGATAACATGGCGTATGGAGTACGTTGCTGGCCATAGCTGCGCGCCGCCTCCATAATTCCCGGGATCGGCCTGTCGATCATGGAGCCGATAACATCGGGAGTTACATCGCGGGGCGACAATCCGGTTCCGCCTGTAAAAAGGATGAGCCTGCATCCTTCCTCAATTAACTCGTTGGTTCTCGAGCGAACTTTTTCTTTTTCATCAGGAATCACTTCGCAGGAAGCTTCGATATGATATTTCCTGAGTTTTTCTACGATCGTTTTCCCCGACCTGTCCTGACCTTTACCCTGCGAAATACTATCCGAACAAACAATCACAGCCGCTTTGATATTTTCAGTGCCATTCGCTGACGCGTCGGACTTACCGCCCGTTTTTGAAATGAGTTTTATAGAAGATATCTGTACATTTTTATCTATCGGCTTCAACATGTCGTACATCGTCAATGCCGTTATGGATGCACCGTGCATGGCTTCCACCTCAACACCGGTTTTATATACCGTGTGAACTTCTACTGTAATTATTATGTTGCGACCTTCGATAGTGTGCGCGATCGCAGTGTATTCAACAGGCAGCGGGTGACAATCAGGAATTACATCACTTGTTTTTTTCACTGCAAGTAAGCCGGCCGCCCGCGAAAATTCAAACACATCTCCCTTTGGCACCTGCCTGTTTTTTATCGCATCTATGGTAGCTGTCTCCGAAACTGTAACAGTGGCACTGGCAATAGCTTTCCGCAGTGTATTATATTTGTGAGTGATGTTAACCATGTCAGTTGTTTTCCTTCCATTGATAGGTATCGTCTTCAAACAATTCCTTTCCCCAAATGGGCAATTCTTTTTTTATACGTTCAACTACTTCTTCGCAGGCATCTATTGCTGCCTTACGGTGCGCTGAGGATGTGAATACAAAAAGGCATATTTCGCCTGCATTCACCTTGCCGAGGCTGTGATAAATATGCATGCAGGTAAGATCGTATTTATTAAAAGCGTCCTCACGCACCTCGCTCATTTTTTCCAGTGCCAGTTCCTCATACGAAGTGTATTCAATGGCAGTTACTTTTTTGTTGTCTATGTCGTCAGCACGTACCTGTCCCAAAAAAATCGAGTGCCCGCCAATATTCAGTTTATCCTGGTGAGCCTGTATTTTTTCTGCGATGAACGCAGCAGAAATAGCTCCTCCAACAAATATGTTTTTGTGCTTCGTCACAGATGTAAAATTTATCCGCCCGAATATGGCGGCAGCAATGCAACGGTATAGTTGTCTTTAAGCATAGTGTTTCCCTGAACAATTTCCTTTTCGACCGCTATTAGAAATTTCATTTTATCGAGGCCCGGGTACATCTTGTTCATCTTTGTTACCATTTCGCTGGTGTCGGCAACATCAATTACCTGGCACACATGAGTTCCTGTTACATCTTTAAGCGGACCGAATATCAGCACATTCACTTTCATTCGTCATGCATTCGTAAATAATAATTTATATGCGGCTACCAGCAGTACCGCCGCAAGAACATTTTTTAGCGCTACCGCCTTCAATTTCAACGAACCCACATATGCTCCGAGCATGCCACCGGCAAATGCTACTACAACATACATAAGCATATCTCCGCTGAAATTTATGCCTTTTGTTAATTGTCCCATCAACCCAGCAAGGGAATTTACAAAGATAAACAAGGCGCTGATAGCAGCCGTTTGCTTCATGTTGCTCCAGCCAAGCAGCAATAATATAGGAGAAAGTATGATACCGCCGCCGATACCGATTAAACCTGATAAGAAGCCGATGACAGCTCCGATCAGCAAGGCCGGTATGATCTGCGCGTCCTTTGTTTCAGTGTTTTTGAATTTGCTGAAGAAAAGGAAGCGGGCCACGGCGATCACCAGTAAAATGCCAAGAATGATTTTATAAATGGAAGCATCCATATGAATCAATCCGCCAACAAAAGCAAGGGGAACCGAGCCAAGTGCCAGCGGCCAGAATAGCTTCATCATGAAGTGGCCACCGCGATAAAACTGGATGAATGATACGACTGAAACGAAAAGGTTGAGTAGCAGGGCCGTGGGTTTCATCACATCTGGCGAAATGCCATAAATCGCCATGAGCGCCAGGTAACCGCTCGCACCGCCATGGCCCACAGATGCATATAAAAATGCGATGATGAACAATGCGATGTAAAATATTATTATACTGTCTGCCATTAAATGATCAAGTGTATTTCCTTCATGTCGCCCTTTTTACATTCCTCATCGTTTTCGCCGAGCACTATAAGGCAATTTGCTTTTGCAAATGAATTCATTTTATACGACTCCTGGCCCGTCAGGGGAGTAACGGTGCTACCGTCGTAATAGCCTTTCAGGAATTGGGTAAATGGTACGTTCTTCCTAAAAGGTTGTGATAATGGCGCTTTTGATATTTTTACTTCGTGGTGTCCATTAGTCATTTTCTTCAACACGGGCACAACGTACTCATAAAAGCAGGTGAGCACAGAAGAAGGATTGCCAGGTAAGCCGAATACAACTTTGTCATCCTTCATTCCAAAAAACAGAGGCTTGCCCGGCCGCTGTTTTATTTTATGAAACAAAGTTTGTATTTCACACTCTGCTGCAACCTTAGTTACAAAATCGTAGTCGCCTACGCTTACCCCGCCGGTCAGTAATAATACATCACTTTCCATTAAGGTCTCCTGCATTATTTTTTTGAGAACACCGGGGTCATCTTCGGCTCTTACAATTTTCAACGGATTATGATGAAATTGCTTTAATGCGGCTGTTAAGGCGAACGAATTACTTTCATACACTTCGCCATACTGCAATGGCTTGCCAATAGTTTTCAATTCATTGCCGGTTACAATTATACTGACCACGGGTTTTGGATGAACAACAACATGCGTTATTCCTATCCCGGCGAGAAAACCAAGTGAAGCGGCACTCAAATAGGCTCCTTTTGGCAGCGCCAGTTCTCCTTGCCTGATCTCGGATCCCCTGCCACGCACATTGCTTCCGGCAACGAGCGCTTCATCTTCAACTATTAAATGCCCGTTCTGCACTTTCACTTTTTCCTGCATTACCACTGTATCGGCGCCTTCCGGAACCGCTGCGCCCGTAAATATTCTCGAAGCGGTGTTTTCATTCAACGCAAATTCATTCCGGTTACCGGCCGCAGACTCACCTGTAATTAAGAGCTTTTTACGGATATCCCTGAATGAAAATGCATATCCATCCATCGAAGATTGCGGGTACGCTGGAATATCCTGCGAAGCATACACGTCTTCAGCGAGAGTGGTGTCCCAGGCGTCCTGTAAGAGTAGTGATCTACGCTTCAGCACCTTTACTGATTTATCAATAATTGTCTTTGCTTCGGTTACGCTGATCATGAATTTTATTTAACCGCCGATTGTGATCATGCTCCTGTTGCTGATCTCAGAAGCGTCGATATGCTCGAAGTCGTTTGAGAATTGACCTCCAAGCTCCTTAGCCTTGCGCATAATGTTCGAATGTATCAACGGAACCACATCTTTACCATTCCGCAAAGCACCCAGCAGATCCGTTTCGCTGCGCGAGAACAAACAATTCTTCAGCTTACCATCTGCAGTAAGCCGCATGCGGTTGCAGTCGCCGCAAAAGTTTTCAGTCATTGTACTTATTACGGCAAAAGTGCCGGCATGCCCGGGCACCGAAAATTTCTTTGCGGTGTCGTGTACCTCATTGTTGAGCCTGATAAATAAATATTTTTCTGCAATCACATCCAGCATTTCCTGCAGTGTGAACACTTTATTGCTCGTCCACCTGTTTCCTTCAAATGGCATGAATTCGATGAACCTGATGTGAACCGGCTCATTGCGTGTCCACTCAACAAAATCATTTATTTCAGAGTCGTTCAGTCCTTTCATCACCACAACATTCACTTTCACATGAAAGCCGTTATCGATCATCATCCTGATGTTGTTCATCACCACATTAAACTGTTCGCGGCGGGTGATAAGCCTGAATCTGTCTTCCTGTAATGTATCCAGACTGATATTAATAGAAGAAATGTTGGCGCGTTTCAGCACGTCAACAAAATCATGGAGCCTGGTTCCGTTCGTAGTGATGGTAAGATTTACCGGAAGCTCCGAAAGTGTTAATATTATTTCAGCGGCATCTTTTCTTACAAGTGGTTCGCCTCCGGTGAGACGGATCTTTTTGACTCCTTCCTTTACAAATATTTCTGCGAGTTGCCTTATCTCATTCACCTGCATCAGTTGCGAAGCTGGCGTAAATGTATATTCTTCTTCCGGCATGCAGTAGAAGCAACGCAGATTACAATTATCCGTAAGGGATATCCGTAAATAGTCATGCACCCGATTATAGCTGTCTACGATCATACACTACATTTTTTGCTGCAACAGCATTTCATAGTCTGCCATGTTATCGATATCAATGTCGCCCAGCGGAAATCTTACCGCCTGCACCTGTTCGCTGTTATCCATTAATATCTTCTTTGCTCCGGCATCACCTTTCAATTTAAGAAGTTCAGGAAAAAACGACTTATGAAACAACACCGGCGTTCCAAGTGTATCTTTGTATTGAGAGGCAACAATATTTTTTTGCGACTCTACATGCTGGCTAACCAAATTCTTCAGCAATGCGGCATTCACATAAGGCTGGTCGCATACCATCAGAATAATAGCCTCTAAGTTAGCGGACAAGAGAAGCGATTGCTGCAAACCTTCCTTAATTGAAGATGCTACGCCTTCTTCCCAATTCTTATTATAAAGAACATTCGCCTGTTTTTTGTTGATCTGTTCTGAAATCTTCTCAGCATTTGACCCCAGTACGACAAGCACTTTCTGAGCACCTGCAGCCAGTGCTTCATCAATCGCATGCTGAATAAGATTTACATCATGATATTTCAGTAGCTGTTTGGGTTGGCCCATCCGCGTTGATGCACCAGCCGCGAGAATAATAATGTTATAATGAGTTCCTTGTTTCAATGGCTGTTTCATTTCGGGGATGAATAACATCGCCGTTATTTCGCAATGGGCTACCCGTTCTGCCCGCTAATATTGCCTTAATCTCAGCAATCATGGATAGCGCAATCTCTTCAGGAGATTCAGCGCCTATGTCGAGTCCGACAGGACTATGCACAGCCTCGAGCTGCTGTTCACTATATTCATTTCCCTCCGTTTCGAGCTCGCGAAGCATGCGGTCCATTTTTTTTGCAGGTCCCAGCACACCAATATACCTCACTTTTTTTGGTAACAGCTCACGAAGCATAGCCTTATCATAATTAAAGTTGTGGGTCATCAACAGAAAGACTGTATTATCATCCAACACAATGTTTTTTAACACTTCCCCGGGCTTTGCCACCATAAGCTGGCAGCTACCTGTGAACCGGCCAACCTTTGTGTTTTTGTCGCGCCCATCGTCTATCAGTGTAACCTGCCATCCAAGTATCGATGCCATCGCAACAACCGGTTCAGCATCATTTCCCGCACCTACTATTACAAGTGATACCGGCGGTGGAATAAATTCAATATAGGCGGTCAGCTCGTTGCCGGCCATCTTGTAGTTTCTGAATGAAGATTTTTTGTTGCTGAATGATTCGTTAATGTCGTGCTCAAGCATTTTCTTAATTGAAGGTTCAACTTCCCGCAGATATTTAATTCCCTCATCATCCCTTATGATCACCGTTCCGGCTTGTTCCGCCTTCCTGTTACCCAATGTAAAAAGCGTTACCAGCACATTGTTACCACGGCCGGCAACTATTTTTTTTATCAACTGCACCGGTCCGTTCTGTTGTCTATTGTCCACCGGCTGTATTAGCACCTGAATAACGCCATTGCATCCGAGTCCAAGCCCAAGCACGGCGTCATCCTCGTCAGTTGTGTCGTACGTCACGAGCATGTTCTTCTGCTGATGCATCGATTGCAACGCTTTATTTAATGCATCTCCTTCCAGGCAACCTCCGCTGATTGCGCCAGTTAACTCACCCGTGTCGGTAACCAGCATTCGCGCACCGGGTCTGCGATATGATGAACCGTCTACATGCACCAGCGTAACCAATGCGGTTTGCCTGCCTTCGCTTTGTGCCTTATCGAATGCATTAATTATTTCGGTTATTTCTTTCATTTCTAAATCAGCTTATCGAGCGTAATGGGCAACGATCGAATTCTTTTTCCCGTTGCATTAAAAATTGCGTTGGCAATGGCAGGTGCCATCCCAACCAATGCAATTTCTCCAAGTCCTTTCGATCCCATGGGGTTAGTGTAGGGATCTTTCTTGTTGACGAAGTAAACTTCCATTTCCGGTATATCGGCATTTACCGGCACATGGTAGTCTGCAAAGTTATTATTGATAAATTTACCGTAACGCTGGTCGATCACAATTTCTTCCATCAGCGCCATGCCTATCCCTCCTACTGCGCCGCCAATCATCTGGCTTGCTGCAGTTGGTAAATTAATAATGGTTCCCGCATCGCCACACGACACAACTTTATTGATCTTCACCATCCCTGTGTTGGCATGCACACTCAGCTTAACAAAGTGAACCGAAAAAGAATACATCGAATACTTGTCCTGGTTCGGGCCACCTCCTTTCGTTTCCTTTGTTACCTCCATTTGAGGCAGACTGTTTTGCCTGAACAGGTCGGAATAGCTGACTCTTATTTTCGGGTCTTTTGAATATATAATATACCCGTCGGCGAACATGAGGTCCTCGGCTCTCACATTGTGAATGCTTTGGGTATGAAACACAGAGCCTTCTTTTCCAAGCATCTCAGCAATTTTCACTTTCATCTCTGTGCACACTTCATGTATCGCGGTGCCTACGTTAGCTGTGGTCGCAGAACCGCCTTGTGTTGGACCCGGAGGTAGTCCCGTGCTGCCCATTTCAACTTTTATCTGCTTAACCGGTAAGCCCATCATGTCCGATGCGATTTTGGTCATCATCGTTGCCGTGCCAGGTCCCATGTCGTTCACAGAACATTGCAACAAAAGTTTACCGTTACTATCGATCACTCCTTTTACTGAGGCTCCCCATCGGAATGATCCGAATACACCTGTTCCCATGCCATAACCAACGTACCAATCGCCTTCACGTACGCCACGTGGTTCCATGGACCGGTTTTTCCAGCCGATTTTTTCCATACCTATGTCATAGCAATCTTTGAGATATTTGGTAGACCAGGGCAAATTTCTTTCAGGATCGGTATCTGCATGATTAAGCCGGCGGAGCTCGATCGGATCCATCTTCAGCTTATAGGCCATTTCGTCCATTGCGCATTCCAAAGCAAAGCTGCCGGTGGCTTCACCGGGCCCGCGCATCCAGATCGGTGTGCACGTGTTCAGTTTAACAAGCTTGTAACGGCCCGTCATATTAGGTGTTGCATACAACATTTTTGAGATGTTCACTATGCCTTCTGTAAATTCTTCGTAAGTTGATGTGTGTGCAATCGCTTCATGCGTAAGTCCGGTTATCTTTCCTTCTTTAGTTGTGCCGATTCCCACCTTTTGTACCGCCGATGGCCGTGATCCAACATTAGTAAACATCTGTTCACGCGGCAGAACAATTTTTACCGGCCGGCCGATCTTTTTTGCGCCTATAATAGCCGCAACTTCGTATGGCCATGTACGTAAGGCCATGCCAAACGACCCACCGATATATTCAGCGTGAACGGTTATGTTTTCCTTTTTCAGCTTGAACATGTCGCTTACCGACTGCTGCGTGTCCTGAACGCCTTGTGTTTTTGTATAGAGTGTAAGCTTGTCATCGGCATCCCAACGCGCAATGATACTGCCCAGTTCCATCGGGCTGTGCACTTCTATGGGCTGCTCATACTGTGCTTCTATACTCACTTCTGCTTTTTTATATGCATCTTCTTCTCCGCGTGTGTAGTCTTTCATATCAGGACCCTTTGCCATTTTGGCCTTAGGTATTGCGGCTTCTATGTCGGTATGGTGTTCTGATTTCTCATAAGTGGCCTTTACCAGCGTTGCCGCATGACGCACTTTTTCCAACGTGTCTCCTAGTATTAATGCAACAGGCTGATCGTAGTATGCAATCTTATTATCATAGAAAATTTTAAGCGGCCGGTTTTCCGTGGGCTCTTTCGACGGATCCGATGGTTCCGCTTCATGTCCCGGCACTTTCGGCGAATTCAAATATGTTATCACGGCAACAATGCCGGGTGCACGTTCAGCAGCCTTTGTGTCTATCGTTTTGATGGCGCCACTCGATATTGTACTACCAACAAGATAGCCATAGGCAACATTTGCGGTCTTGTGCTCAGCTGCGTATGTTGCTGTGCCGGTGACCTTGGCGCGCGCGTCTACACGGTCTATAGGATCTTTTTCCATCTTCTTACGATTTTGCTGCTGCGGTCTTCAATGCGTCCGCAATTGAATTGGCCGAAAGTTTTATTTTGAAATTATTATACCCGTAACTTTTTGCGTTTTTTACCGACAACTCACCCGCTTCCCTGAACACAGTTTCCGAAGCATTCTTTCCTTTGAGAAAATTTTCTGTGTCGTTAAGGCGCCATGGCTTATGAGCAACGCCTCCCATTGCCAGACGTGCATCTTTGATCATTCCATCATCAATAATTAAAGCAACCGCAACAGACACGAGCGCGAAAGCATATGATGAGCGGTCGCGCACTTTCAGGTAATGAACGTTCTTTGTAAAGTTATTTTCCGGCACTTCGACAGAAGTAATCAACTCACCTTTAACAAGCGTATTGTCTTGTTGCGGAAGATCGCCCGGTAGCCTGTGAAATTGTGAGAATTTGATCTGCCGTTTACCCTTTGCTCCTGTAAGATGTACTGTTGCATCGAGCGCAGCAAGTGCCACACACATATCGCTGGGGTGCACGGCGATGCATTTATCTGATGCGCCGAATATAGCATGCATGCGGTTGTAACCTTTAAGAGCTCCACATCCAGAGCCGGGTTCACGTTTGTTACAAGGCATGTCGATACTGTTAAAATAAGGGCAGCGGGTGCGCTGCATCAGGTTGCCACCTACGGTCGCCATGTTTCGTATCTGCTGCGATGCTCCTGCCTTTAATGCCATTGCCAGCAATGGCAGCTCCTTATTGATCATTTCATCGTCGGCTACATCACTGTTAAGAGCCATGGCTCCGATGAATATCCGGTTATTCTTTTTTTCGATTTTGTTCAGGTCGAGATGCGCAATACCAATTAGTTTCTGCGGATTTGTAACGCCCTTTTTAATCAGATCTACCAGGTTGGTGCCCCCTGCGATAAACATGGCACTTTTATCTTTTGTCATGGCAGTTACAGCAGCTGCTGCAGAAGGGGCCTTAGTATATTGAAAGTTGATCATAGCTTGGTCCCTCCTTTACTTACGCTCGCTACAGCTTTAACAATATTTGCATATGCACCGCAGCGGCAGATGTTGCCGCTCATATACTCTCGGATGTCGTTGTCGTTGGTAGCGTGGCCTTCTTTAACGCAGGCGATGGCCGACATGATCTGGCCCGGTGTACAGTAGCCACATTGAAATCCGTCGTGCTTTATAAATGCCTGCTGCATCGGATGGAGATTCTCTCCATCAGAGATCCCTTCGATGGTGGTGATCTCTTTCCCTTCCTGCATTACTGCAAGACTGAGGCACGACAACACCCTTTTTCCATTTACATGTACGGTGCACGCGCCACACTGACCCACGTCACATCCTTTTTTTGTTCCGGTAAGAGCCAGCTGTTCACGGAGCAGGTCGAGCAGCGTTACCCGTGGCTCAATGGTAAGCCGGTGATCTTTTCCGTTTACTTTTAGCGAAACCTGCACCGTTTCAAAAAAAGCCGAAGCTTTTTCGTCCCATTCATTTACTGCGGCCTTCAACAGCGTTGCCGGAGTGATAGCCAATGCAGTTAGCAGTGACGAGTGTTTAATAAAATCACGGCGGGTTTCGTCAGTGCATTTATGTTCGTCGATGGAATTGTCGTTGCCCATAATATGAGTGCGTTGTTTGTTCGTTTGTGGGAATGCCTGCATGAATTTACAGATTCCAGCACACTTTCCCGCTAAACAGAAGTCACCAGCACATTATCAGCAAACTTCCTTGAAACAGAGATCTGCTGGCCGCGCTTCATGCTTATTGTTAGCGAACCATCATATGCGATCCTTTCTAATACTTTTATTTTAGTGCCGATGCCTATGTTAAGTTGCTGCAGATACTGAAGAAAAGGGGATGAACTGTCTTTCACGCCAACAACACTGCACGCCTTTCCCGATTCTACATCAGAAAGAATGATACGGTTGGCCTGCGACAGTTCACCATTGGCAGATGGTATGGGGTCGCCATGAGGATCATAAACCGGATAACCCAGGAATTTTTCGAGCCGTAATATCAGCTCCTCCGAATGAATGTGCTCGAGTTGCTCTGCCACCTCATGCACCTTATCCCATGTAAACTGCAGTTTGTCATGAAGGAATACTTCCCATAGCCTGTGTTTGCGGATAATCTGTATCGCCATCTGCCGGCCTGCTTTAGTAAGCTGCACCTTTTTATATTTCTCATATGTCACCAGCTTTTTCGCAGTGAGCTTGCGCAGCATGTCTGAAACAGTAGGCGGCTTTGTATTGATCTTTTCAGCGATTTCATTGGTGGATGTGTCGAATGAATCCTTCCTTTCGCTTAAAGTATAAATGGCTTTCAGGTAATTCTCTTCAGTAAAACTTAATGGTTGCGAAAGGGCCATTGGCGAAAATAATACAGTTTGATATTAAAGTGCGAGTTAGACTTATCTAACATTATTTTTCGATATACCAAATATTTGCATAGTTTTGATGTCCGGATATGTACAGAAAACATTACTTGGTAATTATACTACTCATTGCGGCGATAGGAGGATTGGCATCATGCGAGAAGCTTTTACCAAAAGTTGAAGATGATGACCAACTTCTTGATGGTCCGGTTGATGGGCTGACCCCAGAACAAAATAAGAGGTTTTTAAGAGGCGATGCGGCCTTCAACAACGAGATATTTACCAATGAAACCGGCCTGGGGCCACTTTTCGTTGCAAACTCATGCGGCACCTGCCACGCGGGCGACGGCAAGGGTCATCCTTTCACCACACTTACGAGGTTTGGCCAAACCGACACAACTGGTAATAAATTCTTACACATGGGCGGACCGCAGCTACAGCACCGCAGCATCCCCGGATTTCAGCCCGAAAGCATACCCGCAGGCGCAACTTTTTCAAATTTTACACCTCCGGCAAATACGGGACTTGGTTTTCTAGATGCTGTACCCGATGCCACTCTTTTAGCGCTGGCCGATGAAAACGATTCGAACAACGACGGAATTTCGGGCAGACCCAACTGGATATCAGTACCGGAATATTGTTTGATCCGGCCAGGCACCATTTTAAATAATAACAAGTACATCGGAAGGTTTGGAAAGAAAGCGGCGGTCTACGATCTGTTTCAGCAGACGGTAAATGCCTACAACCAGGACATGGGCATTACATCTACATACGAACACTACAACACTTACGACGGCCAGGACTCCGATCCCGAAGTAACTAACCAGAGGGTTCAGGATGTTGTATTCTATTTGCAGACGTTAAAGGCGCCTATACAACGCAGACAGAAGGACGCAAAAATCCTTGAAGGACGAAAAATATTTTCCAATGCCGGTTGTGATAAATGTCACACTCCCGAAATGCAGACTGGCAATTTCCCGGTTCAGGCGTTGTCGAATAAAACATTTTTTCCCTTCAGTGATTTCCTGTTGCACGATATGGGTGCTGAACTTGATGACGGTTACACTGAGGGATCGGCGCTTACTTCTGAATGGCGCACGCCGCCACTATGGGGACTGGGATTATCGAAAAACTCGCAGGGTGGAAACTATTTCCTGCTGCACGATGGCCGCGCACATTCGATAAATGATGCGATAATGCTGCATGGCGGAGAAGCAGACCAGAGTAAAAACGCTTATGTTCAACTATCTGATTTAGAGAAACAACAACTCATCGAATTTTTAGAATCGTTATAAGAATTATGGACAGGAGAAAATTCATAAAAACATCGTGCGTTTCATGTTTATCTGCAACGTTGTTTTCTTCTGCTGTTCTCACTGCGTGCACCCCGACTCAATACATCAGCGGAACGCTTGAGAAGGACGGGCTCATTATAGAGAAAGAGCAGTTTAAGTTGGGAAATCAAGGCAGCTACTCTTCCTTTGTGATCGTAAGAAATGAAAACCTCTTGTTTCCCATTTGCGTTTACAGGTTCAGCGATGAAGACTACTCGGCGATATGGCTCAAATGCGCGCATATGGGCGCCGAAGTGAATGTTGTAGGCGACATGCTGCAATGCCCCGCTCATGGAAGTGAATATAACAACCGCGGTGTTGTAACCAATGGTCCGGCAACTTCCAACCTGCGGACGTTTCCAGTCGTAGTAAGGGGTAACGAATTGTTCATTGATCTCCGCCGGCAATCATGAAGCATCTATTACTTTGCATTGTTCTGTCATCAGCATTTTTATCAGCAAGTTCGCAGATAGATCCCGAGTTGTTACGCAAGGCTCCGAGAGCAACTGATAGTCTCAAATTGAATATGGACGCAGTGTACGACAGACCGATGATAAAAGCGGGCAGGCTTCCTGTTTCAATCGGCGGCTATGTTGAAGCTAATTATCAGTATCTCAGCGAAAAGGGTATTTCTGAAGGTCATCAGTTTCAGTTTCGCAGGCTCACTCTTTTCATGGCCTCGTCAATAGCAAAACGGCTAAAGTTTCTCACTGAAATTGAATTTGAAGATGGCACAAAGGAGATAAATATAGAATTTGCCTCAATAGATTTTGAAGTAGCGCCATTACTGAACTTTCGTGGAGGAGTGATCATGAACCCGATCGGAGCATTCAACCAGAATCATGATGGCCCTAAATGGGAGTTCATCGACAGGCCGCTTTCAGCAACACAGATGCTGCCGGCTACCTGGAGCAACGCAGGCTTTGGAATCTTTGGCAAGAAGTACACCAACGACTGGGTATATGCATATGAAGCGTATTTGTCGAATGGGTTTGATGAAAGGATTATCAATAACACAGAAAATAAAACATTTCTGCCTGCAACGAAAGCAAATCGCGACAGGTTCGAAGAAAGCTTCAATGGAAACATGCTTACAACAGCAAAATTTGCTTTAAGAAATAAAAGAATAGGGGAAGTAGGCCTTTCCTATATGGGTGGCATTTATAATAAATTCAAAGACGATGGCCTGGTACTCGATAAAAAACGCCGCGCCGATGTTTTCGCGGTTGATTTTAATACTGTGCTTCCATTTATTAAAACATATGTGAATGCGGAATGGGCCTTCGTGAAAGTAGATGTCCCGTCAACTTTTACCGAACAATTCGGATCGAAACAACAAGGTGGATTTTTAGATATCGTTCAGCCGGTATACAGCAAGCCGGTTTTCGGATTCGACCAATCTGTTGTGAACGCGTCGGTTCGATTTGAATATGTTGACTGGAACCTCGGGTCATTTAAATCAACAGGAGGGAAAATTTCGGAACACATATTTTCTATTGTGCCTTCGCTTAGCTTCAGACCCGTTCCTCAAACCGTTTTCAGGATTAACTACAGGCACAACTGGCAAACTGATATGCTGGGTAATCCGGCGGCAGAACTGGGAGCCTTTCAATTCGGCATTTCGTCTTATTTCTGACGTAAAAAAAAAATTTGGGCGTCGCTCCACAGCGTGCGCCCAATACATATGATAGGCTTAATGGTTACGGACTGCTACAGCCCTCTTAATCTCATCATCACGCAATTCACGAAATCCTTTCTTGGCCTGGTGTCCTGGATGTTATTACAACAGGCCTTTATTGCGTTTTTTATCAGTTCTTCGGAAAAATGCCTGTACACTCTCCTGATTTTTGATATGAGGAAGTCTACTTCCCAACTCTCGTTACAACTAAACTTATCCGGATCATGGTTTTCCATGATCTTTCGTTTGTTGTACTCTTCCCAATTTTCCTTCAAAATTCTTATTCCGGACATAGTCCGACGTATAATATGTGTCCCTGGTTGAAATCGTGGTAAAGGTGAGGTATAGCCGCTTTTCCAGCAACGTGAATTACACGGTGTATTTGAGGGGTGTTTTAACGGTGTACAACGTGAAGCGTGATCCGTGATGCGTGATGCGAAAAGCATGCTCGCCGCCTCACGCATCACGCCTCACGATTAATCACTTTATACATTAATCAAATGATTCTTTATAGCAAACATCACCAACCCTACCCTGCTCTTTATTCCAAGCTTTTCAAAAAGGGCATCCCGGTATCCATCAATGGTGCGGGGACTTAACTTCATCACTGCGGAAATCTCTTTGTAGGTCATTTCGGAACAGATCAGCTGAAGGAAACGCACTTCCTTCTGGCTCAATTCGGGATATCCATTGCGTGCCTGGCCGCTTCCATCGGAGTTTTGCATGGTATGAATGAGCTTGGAGCTGACAAGCTCATTATGGTAATATCCTTTTTGTACTATAGCTTCAATCGCTGTTTTCAATTCAGCGGGCTCGCAGTCCTTCAATATATATCCACCAGCGCCATGCCTTAACATTCGGATGATCGAATGCTCATCATCGTACATCGAAAGCGCAAGAATCTTCATATCGGGGTGATGTTCCTTCAGCCACGTGGCGGTGGCATAGCCATCCATAACGGGCATGTTTATGTCCAGCAACACAATGTTGGGCACTTCCCCAGCCTCCAGCTTTTCTATAAACTGTTTTCCGTTGTCGGCCTGAATTACCGATGGATAGCCGTTCTCCATTAGCAGTGATGCTAATCCCTTTCTCAGTAGAACGTGGTCATCTACCAGTCCCACAACAACTGGCTTACTCATGAAGTTGGTATTGTAAGTGTGATAATAGTTCCGGCAGCCGCTGCGGGTTGCATGTCGAAATGGGCGCCTATGATCCTTGCCCTGTCTGTCATGTTCCGCAGGCCGCTTCCCTTGTCTTTATTTTCTTCCCAGTTAAACCCGGTTCCGTTATCCGATATAGTTAACCTCACCTGTTCGAATGAGTAGTGAATATTTACTTCCAGGATCGTTGCTTTCGCATGCTTCACAATATTCTGCAGTGCTTCCTGTACAATCCTGAATATGATGAGACTTTTGTTATCGTCGAGGTGCACGGGTTGTCCGAACACACGGAAAACTGGATGCAATATGCCAAGTTTTTCGATTATTCGTATTTCTGTTTCCAGGGCAGGAACGAGGCCGTTCCTGGAAATGATGTCGGCGTGCAGGTTCCTGGATACATCTCTCAGCGACTGGATGGTTTGTGTGATCATGTCGATTGCGCCATTAAGCCGCTCACGCGACTGCTCGGTGTTCTCGAGTGCCAGTGTGTTCAGGTGCAGCTTGGCGAGGGTAAGTATCTGGCCGATGTTGTCGTGCAATTCGCGGGAAATGGATTTAAATGTTTCTTCCTGTATTTCCAGGCGGCTTTGGAGAAGCGTATGATCAAATTCCATCAGGGTTTTCTCATGCGCCCTTTTGCGGTTATGATAACGCCACACAGCTATTATCACAACTGCAATCAACACCACGAAAAATATGGTGGCTAGGATAACTGTATAGACGATCTCCGTGGAATTGCCCATAAAAACCCAATGATATAACAGGTGTACTGTATCAAATTAGCCGTATTTACTATACTAAAAAGTTTTTTGGCCTGAACCTTATCTATTTCATTCAGGTATGTGTAAACCCCATTAGTGAAAAATGTTCCACCGAAAAATATGATGACCCCGAGGCTGATCCAGAAATCCGGATTTTTATATATCGCATCATAACGGCGTACATCGAGGTTAAGTAACACATACGTACAAATGATGCAGATAAGCACCCCCTCTGTATTAATATTAGCTCCGGGGAAGCTTTCAAAGTGGTAATACCAATAAGAAATTGACGCGCTAGCCAGCGCGAATATAATTGTACTGACAACTATCCATCGCCGGTATTTCGGGGAAACCAGTTGCATGAAATATATGCAGAACAACGCATAATCAATTGGAGCGTAAATATGATACATCCATTCGTGTTCCATCTTCCTCACAAACAGCCATGCCGCCGTGAACTCCATAGCAACCTGTATTGTTAGTACAATGCTCAATGGAAGAAAACGCCGCTGTCCCTTCATGCATAAAATAATCGAAAGGATCCACGATATAAAGATCAAAATATTGTATATGTAGTAATAGGGGCTCAGCTGTTAGTTTTCCCCGAAATATAAGCCAAATACCTATTTACTTGAGAAAGAGAGCGTAGAAAGGGAGCGAAATTTCTCTCTTTCTCTTTCTCTTTCTCTTTCTTCACGCAAATTTGAATGATGTATAAGAAACATCATACCGTGTTTTCACCGAAGGACGTAAGTGTTTTAACTGTTGAGCTGGCGGGAGCAATGGGTAACAACACATGGAATTGTGCACCCATACCCGGCGAAGAAACAGCGAAGATTTTGCCACCGTGGTTCTGAGCCACCTTTTTACAGATGGCGAGGCCGATACCGGTTCCTTTAGTGTCACTGTCTTTCTGTAAACGTTCAAAAACAGTAAATATCTTTTCGGCATGCTGCTGCGCAAATCCAACTCCATTGTCGGCAACGATGATCTCGTGGTAATTTTCCGCCTCATCTTCTCCGATGATGTCATTCACAGTGATGGTGATCCGCGGCGGCACGCCCGGCCTGGCATATTGCAGCGCGTTAAATATGAGATTATAAAATAACTGGTGCAACTGATGTTTTACGCCCTGTATAACCGGCAATCCTTCCGCTTTCATTTGGGCATTCTTTTCTGCTATCAGCAATTCAAGATCTTCGTGAACGCTCCAATAAACCTCATTCAGGTCGGTTTCCATGAACAGTTCCTTCTTCTGCAGAAATGCATATTGAAGGAGATCGCGCAGCCGGTCGCTCATTCTTTCCGCAGATGTACATATCTTGTCGATCTGCATTGATGCCGATTCGCCAAGTGAGTTGCTGCTGGTGGCTTTCAGCAGTCCGGCAAACGTTCTGATCTTACGAAGCGGTTCCTGAAGGTCATGGCTGCTGATTCGTACGAACTGCTCGAGCTCTGCGTTAGTTCTTTTCAGAATTTCTGTTTGCGTTTCGAGCTTTGCCTTAGTCCTCACTCTGTCTGTTACATCATCAACCTGATGAATAATGTACAGGACGTTATCATCCTTCATCACCGGAGTGTTAAGCGGCCTCCAGTATCGTTCCTCAAACCCATGTCCGTCGGGATACGGAATATCATACTTCTGTATGTCCATCTTGTGCGGTTCGTGGAAATGTATTACATGCTGCAGTGATGCAGTAAGGTTGCGAACGCCTGTAGCTTCAGGATCGTCGGGGTTGTCGGGGAAAACTTCAAATAATTTTCTGCCGAGCATATGCTCCCTCGTGTTCATGGTTACCCTGGCATAAGCATCACTTACAGCTATGATCGTATAATTAGGTGCATCGGGGAGAAGTATCAGATAATTACCAGGAATTGCATTGAACAATAGTTCAAAGTCTGGTTGGAACTTTTCTGACGGGTTCATGGAGGATGGTTTAAATACAAGGATACTGTCTCCAAAAATATGCAAATTTCTAATATTCAAAGCGCGGTTCGGCAAATCTCCAGTTCACCCACCGGAATAGCCAATTCATACCTGTTGTGGTTGACCCCGGCTTTGGCGCAATGTAGATTTGTGCCGCTAATCAAAACGATTACGATCAAATCAAAAAAATGAAACAGAAAACCAGGCTTATAGGGTATTTAGTGTTTATGACACTGCTGATATCGGCGACGCTGTTTCTGGCGCGATCGGCAGGCAATGATAGCTGCCCGATCTGTAATCATTCGATTGCAACAGAAGTTCTATACCAACATCCAACAATATCAATAAACAAATAAAACAAACAACAATTCAAAACAAACAAAAAAAACAAACAACAATGAAAACAACAGTTATGTTTGGCTCGCAGGTGTTCATTACGCTCATCCTGTTTATGGCCATCTTTGTTACTTACCTTGAACGAAAAGATGTTCAGCCGGTTGAAAATGCTGATCGCAGCGAAGTACACGGCAATTCCATAGGAAGCACTGGGTCGCTTGTCGACAAAATTGCAACCTCTTTCACTACATCTTTTTCAGGAGTTATTTCCTGTGGTAAGTAAACTTTGACCCCAAGAACAAAAATTATGGCTCCTAAGAAAATTTTATTTGCATGCGCCCCTTTCGATGGTCATTTCAGTCCACTCACAGGCCTTGCTGTTCATTTATTGAATGAAGGGCACGATGTAAGATGGTACGCGCAGGATTATTATGCTGAAAAGCTTAAAAAACTTCAGATACCACATTATCCTTTCGTGCTGGCGCAGCAAATAAATCAGGTTGATCTGGAATTGATATTTCCGGAACGTAAAAAGATCACCAACGTAATTAAGAAAGTGAACTTCGATATACAGCATGTGTTCATCAAACAGGGACCACTGTATTATCAGGATATTGTGAGTATTGAAAATGAATTTGATTTTGATCTGCTTATTGCAGATACGGCATTCGCAGGCGTTCCATATGTGAAAGAACTTATGGCCAGGCCTGTATTTTCAATTGGCGTATTGCCCCTAAGCGAAACGTCGAGGGATCTCGCGCCATCAGGATTGGGGTTAACCCCCTCAAAATCCTTTTTCGGACGCTTAAAACAAGACATATTGCACTACCTGGCGCAGAACATTCTATTTAGTGCTTCAAATAAAATATCAATAAAAACTTTAAGAGAGTTTGGAATTCAGAGCAAGAACTTCGTGTTTGACGAAATCATCAGGCGCAGTACTCTGGTGTTGCAGAGCGGTACGCCAGGATTTGAGTATTTCAGAAGTGATATGAGCAGGAATATACGTTTCATCGGTCCGCTTTTGCCATACTCACAGAACCATAACAATCCTTACACCATAAATACATCATTTAAATATAACCGGATTATACTTGTTACGCAGGGAACAGTTGAAAAAGACATTAACAAAATTCTTGTACCGACACTCGAGGCGTTTAAAAATACAAGAACGCTGGTACTGGCTACAACTGGCGGAAGTAATACAGATGAGCTCAGGAGAAGATATCCGGATGAAAATTTTATTATTGAAGATTTCATTCCATTTGCCGATGTGCTGCCGTATTGCGATGCATATGTTACCAACGGCGGATATGGTGGTGTGATGCTTGGTATACAAAACAAGGTTCCGATGGTGGTTGCGGGAGTTCATGAGGGCAAGAATGAAATTGCCGCAAGAGTTGGATATTTTAAAGTCGGACTAAATTTGAAAACGGAGAGGCCCACTGCCACGCAGATCATGAATGCGGTGGATGAAGTTGCTGGGAATGTTATTTATAAAACAAATGTTGCGAAGCTAGCACGCGAATTTTCGCAATACAAGCCTGAATCGATACTTGATGGATATATATGCAAGCTTTTTGGCGGAACGCAGGCGTTCACGCGCCGTTCCAGGAATGCTGTACATACAATGGGTTAATTTCTTACATACTCACCTAACACTTCGGTTGCCTCAGGAGAGATCCTTACAAATTTCCAGTTGTTGCTTTTTTCGATTTTAACGAGATAAGTCGCGCCTACAGGCGTTTTAACATGCTGCGCGAAGAAGATCGAGAAATTTCTGAATTCTGATCTTACCCGGCCAACTATCCATTTTGGCAACATTTCAAAGGGAAGATATCTGATAGTCGCCTTCCATTTTCCCTTTTTGTTGTAAAACACATGGAATTTGATGTTGTCCCGCTCAAACTTAACCGTGCTCCCTTCATCGGTGGAATGCCATTTGGGATTTTCAACATTAATAAACATTTTATTAAACGATTGCAGTGTTGCAGCAGAAATATTTTCCTTTTGTGACAATGAATCAATAAAATAATCCGGACTCGTCACGAACGATTCTCCGGATGACTGTGCAAAGCCACTTACAGTGCTAAAGATTAGGGTTGAAATGACAAATAACTTCATGGTTCGGGGTTTAGAGGTTTTTAAAAAGAAAGGCTTGTTGAAACAAGCCTTTGATGTTTCAGAGGTTAACAGAAACGAGAGTATAACAAATGATTATCAGGCAGTCTACCAAAACGAACAAAATAATCAGTGGCCCAAAGTTGTAATAAGGGAGCGTTGCAGAAATCAATTGCCTGTTAAAGAAGGAAATGATTCTTTTTTTGGTGTTTTAAGCAGAAAATTTGACTGAACGATATACTTCTATACCGTGGCTGGAAGAAAATTTTTCAGGACATCTCCTGTTAAATACGTAAGAATTAACACGTTATACAATTACACTTACTAAGCCTCAGCATAAACCCCTACCAACAAGCCTTCAGTTCACATATATTTTTACACCCTTACAACATTATCAAAATATTACGTTTTTATGTAAGGTAAAATCTGATTCCTTTAAAAGCCACCATTATGAGTTTTCGCCAGTGCTGCTGGTCATTCATTTTTCTCCTGATCACTATTGCAGGCAATGCGCAGAAGCACCGCCTAAATTTCGAACACCTTACCTCGAATGAAGGACTATCGCAAAGCAATGTGCTTTGCATTATGCAGGACAGCCGCGGCTACATGTGGTTTGGAACTCAGGATGGATTAAATAAATATGATGGCTACGAAGTAAGAGTATTCCGGAAAGACCCATCAAACCCAAATTCGCTCAGCAACGACTTTATAAAGTCAATTGCGGAAGACAAATACGGCAACCTGTGGATCGCCACCTGGGGAAGCGGCATCAACAGGTTCGATAGAAAAACAGAAAAATTCAAGCATTTTTACAACGACCCAAGGGATCCGAAAAGCATCCCCAGCAATTTTATTACCAATATCATCACCGACAACGAAGGCATACTCTGGCTTACCTCTGAAAACGGACTTATTACATTAGACCCATCGTCAAACAAATTCACACACTTTAAACATGATACTTCCAACAATGGTAGCCTGAGTATCGATTTTACTTCATGCGTAATAGAAGACACCAGACATAATATCTGGATAGGCACAATAAACGGTGGTCTGAATAAATTTGACAGAAGAACTAAAAAATTCATAACCTACCGGCACGATCCAAAAAATAAAAAATCTCTCGCCGGCAATAGTGTACAGACGCTCTTTGAAGACCGCAAAGGGAATATTTGGATCGGAACCCTCGGCGCAGGCATAAGCGTGCTGAACCAGGAAGAACAAACATTCACCAATTTCCGGTCGGATAAAAGGAATAAAAACGGTTTAACCGATAACGTCATATTCTCTATAGCAGAGGATGCTGGAGGAAGGATATGGATCGGTTCTGAAAATGAAGGTATCAGCATCTACGATCCGGAAACATCAACTTTCCAAAACTACAAACGCAATGCACTCGAAAGAAGCGGTTTGAGCAGCAGCTCAATCAACAATATATACGCCGACCAGAAAGGAAACATCTGGATAGGCACCTATAACGCCGGGATCAACCTCGTAAGTCGCGATATCAATAAATTCATCCATTACAAACACCTTGAGAATGAGAACAGCTTAAGCCATAACAATGTGCTTGGTATTCTTGAAGATTCTAAAGGCCGGTTGTGGATAGCTACCGATGGCGGGGGTTTGAACATGCTCGACAGAAAAACGGGGTTGTTCAAGAACTACAGGCATATCGAAGGTAATAACAACAGCATAAGTGGCGACTATGTTCTTTCACTTGGGGAAGATGCCGATCACAACATCTGGATGGGCACATGGGCGAATGGAATTACGGTGTTCAATCCGGATAAAAATATATTCCGGCGAATCAGGAACAACCCCAACGACCCTTCATCTATCGCCGACGATAATATCTGGAGCATATTCCGGGATCACAATAATGTAATGTGGGTTGGCACACTCGAGAAAGGCTTATGCAGTTATGAAGCAGCCACAGGGAAATTTACAAACTACACCGTCCAGAAAAATAACCTTAGCAGCAACAATGTGATGGCAATCACAGAAGACGCTTTCGGCAACCTTTGGGTAGGGACCGATGGAGCAGGAATAAATATGCTCGACAAAAGAACTGGTCAGTTTACCCAGTACCAATACAACTCTGCAAAAAACAGCTTAAGCGACAACGGCGTAAACGCATTATACGCAGATAAAACCGGCAAACTGTGGATCGGTACGAATGAGGGCTTGAACGCGCTTGATCTCATCACAAAAAAATTCAAAAACTATCACACGGCCGATGGATTGCCCAACGCCACAATATATGGTATTCTCGAAGACAACCAGTCGCAGTTGTGGGTGAGCACAAACAAGGGCCTTTCACGTTTTGATCCTTTAAAAGGAACTTTCAAAAATTATGAGCCTTCAGATGGATTGCAGGGGAACGAGTTCAGACAATCGTTTTGCAAAAGCAAAAGCGGTGCATTGTACTTCGGGGGCATCAATGGCTTTAATGAGTTTTACCCCGACAGCCTCGTAAGCAACCCGTACGATCCGCCGCTTGTGCTCACCGACTTCCTCATTTCACACAAGCGTGTAGCAATCGACGGAGATTCTTCAAATTCGCCGCTGAAGCAAAGCATAACTGAAACAAGTGAACTTCAACTGCCCTACGAAAACAACGTGATCTCCTTTCAATTTGCATCACTGAACTATACAAGCTCGAAGAGAAAGAAATATTCTTACATGCTTGAGGGATTCGATAAAGCGTGGAACGATGTGGGCGCGCGACGTACTGCATATTACACTAACCTCGACCCCGGCACTTATGTGTTTAAAGTAAGAGGTACAGACAATGAGGGTTACTGGTCTGATAAAATGGCAACAATAAGACTTGTTATTACTCCGCCTTTCTACATGACGTGGTGGTTCAGGTTCCTGGCTGTTCTTACAATCGTTTTTCTCGCAATTGCATATTATCAGTACAGGATGTTTATTATCAAGAAACAAAAGAAAGCGTTGCAGAAAGAGGTACGGTTGCGAACTGCCCAACTTGCCAATTCTACCGCAGAAGAAAGAAAAGCAAGACAGGAAGCCGAGCAGGCGAACAAAGCAAAGAGCATTTTCCTCGCAACTATGAGCCATGAAATCCGCACTCCTATGAACGGCGTGATAGGTATGGCATCCCTGCTGCGCAAAACATCGTTAACACCAGAACAAAAACTTTATACCGACACTATCAGCACCAGTGGTGATGCGCTGCTCACCGTGATCAACGATATCCTTGACTTCTCAAAAATTGAATCGGGAAATCTCGAGCTCGAACAGAAAGATTTCAATCTTCGTACCTGCATCGAGGAAGTGCTCGACGTGTTTGCAGAGAGAGCAACGCAATCAGGTCTCGATCTCATTTATCAGATCGATGAGAACGTTCCGGCTGATATTGTTGGAGACAGTGTGAGGCTGCGCCAGATACTGATGAACCTTGTAAGCAATGCTATCAAGTTCACACACCACGGCGAAATTTACATTGAAGTATTGCAAAAAAGTAAATCCGACAAAGGTCACCTTGAACTGCAGTTCAAGGTTAGGGACACAGGCATAGGAATCCCCGCAGACAAGCTGGACAGACTCTTCAAGGCATTTTCGCAGGTTGATTCATCAACCACAAGAAAATATGGTGGTACGGGACTTGGTCTTGTTATTTGCGAAAAGCTGGTAAACCTGATGGGTGGCGCAATAAACGTTCAAAGCAAGCCTGGCCAAGGAAGTACATTCTCTTTCACCCTATTTACGATTGCCGGCAAAGAAACTACCCGCGACGAAATAAATATGAACATGGTAGGAATTGAGGGAAAAAGAATTCTGGTGGTTGACGATAACTATACCAACAGGCTTATCCTTCAAAAACTGCTTGAATACTGGAACCTGATACCTGTTGTCGCAAGCACCGGAATGGAAGCGCTTGAGATATTCTCAGGCAATAAACAATTTGATCTTGTTCTTACCGATATGCAGATGCCGTTTATGGATGGAATTGAACTGGCGCGAGGCGTAAAGAAAAAACAACCATCGATCCCCATCATTTTGCTCAGTTCACTAGGCGATGAAAGGAACAAAGATTACCCCGGATTGTTTAATGCTGTTCTCACAAAGCCCATCAAGCATAACGTACTTTGTAAATATATTTTGCAGGAACTGAGAAATACAGGTACTAAACCTATAGTTGAAGAACGCACCGAAGCGCAGGATGAACAGGAATTTTCACAACAATATCCTTTGCGTATACTGCTCGCCGAAGATAACGCCATAAATCAGTTGCTGGCCACAAAGATGCTCAATACCATCGGTTACGAACCAGCTAAAGCAGAGAACGGAGTTGAGGTGCTTGAGATGATGAATGCTGAACGCTTCGACCTGATACTGATGGACGTACAGATGCCTGAAATGGATGGCCTCGAGGCAACCAGGCTCATCAGAACAAAAAATAATAACCAGCCCGTGATCATAGCCATGACAGCAAACGCTATGCAAAGCGATCAGGAAGAATGCCTGAAAGCCGGCATGGATGACTACTTAAGCAAGCCCGTAAGGGTAGATACGCTAAAAGAAATGATCCAGAAGTGGGCCATTCAGGCACGCATGAAGTCGGCAGGATA
>Ga0114129_10001573_pt1 | contig 30997 bp, 29 predicted proteins | sample RhiMetdeltSRZDD1_FD_80071 | JGI IMG/M metagenome (GOLD analysis project Ga0114129, IMG submission 80071) | Populus rhizosphere microbial communities from Tennessee, USA - Rhizosphere MetaG P. deltoides SRZDD1 (version 2) (version 2) | ecosystem: Host-associated > Plants > Roots > Rhizosphere >...
CGGGTTGGCGCCAACGAAATCGCGATATTGCACATCCGCGACGGTCGACGTGCTCCCTGGAAGGGGGCCGAGTGAATGTCGGTCACCCTGATGCCCGGGCTCGAACGCCGCCTCAAGGCCGAGGTCGCGGGCGACGTGCTGTTCGACCGCTTCAGCCGCGCGCGCTACGCGACCGACGCCTCGCATTACCAGATGATGCCGCTCGGCGTCGTGGTGCCGCGCACCGTCGCGCAGGCCGAGTGCGCGATCGCCATCGCCCGCGCTGAGGGCGTGAGCGTTTTGCCGCGCGGCGGCGGCACATCGCAGAGCGGCCAGACCGTCAATCAATCCCTGGTGATCGACTGCTCCAAGCATCTCACCAATATCCTCGAGCTCGACGTGCCCGGCCGCCGCTGCGTGGTCGAGCCCGGCGTCGTGCTCGACGAGCTCAACCGCGCGCTCAAACCTCACGGCCTCTGGTTCCCGGTCGATGTCTCGACCGCCTCGCGCGCGACCATCGGCGGCATGGCCGCCAACAATTCCTGCGGCGGCCGCTCGCTGCGCTACGGCACCATGCGCGACAACACGCTCTCGATCGGGGCCGTGCTGGCGGATGGGGCGCACGCGCAGTTCGGCCCGGTCGCGCCCGACCTTTCGGACTTGCCGGCGGATGCGCCGCTGCGTCCGCTCGCACGCGACCTGCTCGCTATCGCCCGGCGCGAGGCGGACGAGATCGAGCAGCGCTATCCGAAGGTGCAGCGGCGCGTCGGCGGCTACAACCTCGATGCGCTGACCCCCGGCCGCAACGACGTCAACCTCGCGCATATCCTGGTCGGGTCGGAGGGAACGCTCGCGTTCTCGACCCGCCTCGAGCTCAAGCTTTGGCCGGTGCTCGGCAGCCGCGCGCTCGGCGTCTGCCATTTCGGGCGCTTCTTCGGCGCGATGGATGCCGCCCAGCACATCGTCAAGCTCGCGCCGATCGCGGTCGAACTGGTCGACGCGACCATGATTGCGCTCGCGCGCGAGATCGCGATGTTCCGCCCGGCGCTCGATCGCTTCGTGCGCGGTGCGCCCGACGCCCTGCTGCTGGTGGAATTCGACGAGGGGCCGGACGAGAGCGCCAAGCGGCTCGCGCGGCTGCATGACCTGATGGGCGAGCTCGGTTACGGCTGGGACAAGAGCGGCGCCCGCTGGGGCGGGGTCGTCGACGTGCTCGAGCCCGAACTGCAGGCCGCGATCGCCGATATCCGCACCTCCGGCCTCAACATCATGATGTCGATGAAGGAGGCGGGAAAGCCGGTCTCCTTCGTCGAGGATTGCGCCGTGCCGCTCGAGCACCTCGCCGACTATACCAGCCGCCTCACCGACATCTTCGAGAAGCACGGTACGCGCGGCACCTGGTACGCGCACGCATCCGTCGGCTGCCTGCACGTGCGGCCGGTGCTCAACCTGCGGCTCGACAAGGACGTCAAGGCGATGCGGGCGATCGCCGAGGAGGCCTTCGCCATGGTGCGCGCCTACAAGGGCTCGCATTCGGGCGAGCACGGCGACGGCATCGTGCGCTCCGAGTTCCATGCCGCGATGTTCGGGCCCGCCTTGGTGTCCGCGTTCGAGGAAGTCAAGGATCGTTTCGATCCGGTCGGCCTGTTCAATCCCGGCAAGATCGTGCGCGCGCCGAAGTTCGACGACCGGCGCACCTTCCGATACGGCCCCGGCTATCGCGCCGAGGAGCTTGCGACCGAGCTCGACTGGTCCGACTATCCCGGCGCCGGCGGCGGATTTCAGGGCGCCGTCGAGATGTGCAACAACAACGGCGCCTGCCGCAAGCTGGCGGGCGGCGTGATGTGCCCGTCCTACCGGGTCACGCGCAACGAGCGCGACACCACCCGCGGGCGTGCCAACACCCTGCGGCTGGCCATCACCGGCCAGCTCGCGCCGGACGCACTCACCTCCGACGACATGGCCGCGACGCTGAAACTCTGCGTCTCCTGCAAGGCCTGCCGGCGCGAGTGCCCGACCGGTGTCGACATGGCGCGGATGAAGATCGAGGTGCAGGCCGCGCGCGCGCAAAGGCGTGGCCTGTCGTTGCACGACCGCCTGGTCGGCTGGCTGCCGCGTTACGCGCCGCTCGCCGCTCGGGCGCCTTGGCTGCTCAACCTGCGCGATCGCCTGCCCGGCCTCGCCGCGCTGGCGGAGGCCGTCGCCGGCTTCAGCGCGGGCCGCAGCTTGCCGCGCTGGCGCCGCGATGCGTTTCGCGCGCCTGCACAACCGCTCGGGCCGGCGCAGGGCAGCGAGGTGGTGCTGTTCGCCGATACATTCAACCGCGCGTTCGAGCGCGAGACCATCGACGCGGCCGCCCGGGTGCTGGTTGCGGGCGGCTATCGGGTGCATTTCGCCAGGCCCGCGAACGGCTCACGTCCGCTCTGCTGCGGACGCACCTTCCTGTCGATCGGCCGGGTCGATCAGGCGCGGCTGGAGGCCGAGCGCACGATCGCGGCACTCGCTCCGTTCGTCGAGCGCGGCGTGCCGATCCTCGGCCTCGAGCCGAGCTGCCTTTTCACTTTTCGCGACGAGATCCCCGCCATGATCGCAAGCGAAAGCGCCAAGCGCGTTGCGGGGCGGGCGCTCCTGCTGGAGGAATTTCTCGCGCGCGAGGCTGCGGCCGGACGCCTCGACCTTCCGCTGGCGCCGGTCGGCGGGCGGGCGCTGCTGCACGGACACTGTCATCAGAAGGCGTTCGGTGTCCTCGCCGCCAGCGAAAACGTGCTCAGGCTGGTGCCCGGGCTCACGGTCGAGACCGTGGAGTCGAGCTGCTGCGGCATGGCCGGCGCCTTCGGCTACGACGCCGAGACGATCGAGATCTCGCGCGCCATGGGCGAGCTGTCATTGTTGCCGACGGTGCGTGCCGCCGCCCTCGATACCTGGATCGTGGCGGACGGAACCTCGTGCCGGCATCAGATCAAGGACGGAACCGGCCGCGAGGCGCAGCACGTCGCGCGCCTTCTGGCGGCCAGCCTCGATCGCGGCCGCGCGGCCTAGGCCGCAGGCGCGCGCTCACGGACCCTGAGGCGCCATCGCGCTGTCGATCAGGGCCTGCCCTTCCGGCACCGCCGCCGCGAACTCTCGATAGATGGCGCCGCTCGCGCCGATCAAGGCGTCGCGGGCAAAAATGTGCTTCCGCCAAATCTGCATCGATGTACGTGCCAACTCTCTCCTGCGGAGTCGGCATGGTTGTGTGGAGGGCGCCGGGCGTGGCATTTTGTCGAGCCTGCCCGCCGGACATCGTTGCATTCACCACCAACCTGGACCTCGACAGCCATGCCCCATCGCTGCGCCATCCTGGACGACTATCAGAACGTCGCGCTCAAGCTCGCGGATTGGTCGGCGGTCGCGCAGGAGCTCGACATCGAGGTGCTCTCGGCGCCGATGGCGGACCAGCGGCGCACGGTCGAGGCGCTGCGCGATGCCGAAATCGTCTGCCTGATGCGCGAGCGCACGCCGTTTCCGCGCGCCGTCATCGAGGCGCTGCCGAAGCTCAAGCTCATCGTCACGACCGGCATGCGCAATGCCGCGATCGATGTGGCCGCCGCGCAGGAGCGCGGGGTCGTGGTCTGCGGGACCTCGACGGCGCACCATCCGACCGCCGAGCTCGCCTTCGGGCTCATGCTCGATCTCGCGCGCAAGATCAGCTTCGAAGATGGGCAGCTCAGAAAGGGCGTCCCCTGGCAGACGACGATCGGCGTCGACCTCGTCGGCAAGACGCTCGGCGTGCTGGGGCTCGGCAAGCTCGGTTCGCGGGTGGCGCGCTATGCGCAGGCGTTCGAGATGAGCGTGATCGCCTGGAGCCAGAACCTGACCGACGCGCGATGCCGGGAGCTGGGCGTCGGCTATGCCAGCAAGGACGAGCTGCTGCGGCAATCGGATTTCGTCAGCATCCATCTGGTCTTGAGCCCGCGCACCCGTGGCCTGATCGGCGCTGCCGAGCTGGCGCTGATGAAGCCGACGGCGTTCCTGATCAATACCTCCCGCGGGCCGATCGTGGACGAGAACGCCTTGATCGAGGCGCTGCAAAACCGCCGCATCGCGGGTGCCGGCATCGATGTCTATGACGTCGAGCCGTTGCCGGTCGCACACCCGTTGCGCGGCCTGCCCAACGCCGTGCTCACCCCGCACCTCGGCTACGTCACCGAGGACAACTATCGCATCCTCTATCGCGAGACCGTGGAGGACATCCGCGCCTGGCTCGACGGCAAGCCCATCCGCCCGCTCACCGCGGGCAAGTGAAGACCTGATGTTGTCGGAGCAGCCGATCTTCACGGCGCGCGCCGAGCTTGCGGAAATCCTGCATTTCGGCGCGACGCCGTTCGGCGTTCGACGGGTGATCAATATTCTGGGCGGACGGGTCGAAGGGCCGAGACTGCGAGGACGGATCCTCCCCGGCGGGGCGGATTGGCAGCTCATCCGCGCGGACGCGGTCGCCGATATCCATGCCCGCTACACCATTCAAGCCGACGACGGCGCCCATATCCTGGTCGAAAGCCTGGGGCTGCGGCACGGTCCGCCGGAGGTGATCGAGCAGCTTGCGCGCGGAGACCCGGTCGATCCCTCGCGCTACTATTTCCGCACGGTCATGCGCTTCGAGACCGCCGATCCGCAGTTCGCCTGGCTCAACCGTATCATCGCCCTCGCTCGCGGCGCGCGCGAGCGGCTGGCCGTGAGGCTGGACGTGTTCGAGGTGCTCTGAGACATTCGGCGACCAGGTTTTCAGCAAGAGGAAAGCAGCGATGGATCCAGAGGGACACGCCGCCGTCGTCACCGGCGGTGGCTCCGGCTTGGGCGCCGAGACCGCCGCCCAGCTCGCCCAAGCGGGCGCGAAGGTGGCGGTGCTCGACGTCAATCTCGACGGAGCGCGCCAGGTCGCGGACAGGATCGGCGGCATCGCGGTCCGCTGCGACGTAGCCGATGCCGACAGCGCGGTCGCTGCGCTCAAGGAGGCGCGGGAACGACACGGCGCTGCGCGCATCCTGATCAACTGTGCCGGCGTCGGCACGCCCAAGCGCATCGTCGGCCGCGACGGGCCGATGCCGCTCCCCGAATTCGAGCGCGTGATCCGGATCAACCTGATCGGCTCCTTCAATATGATGCGGCTCGTCGCCGCCGAGGCGAGCAAGCTCGAGCCGCTGGCGGGCGACGAGCGCGGCGTCATCATCTCGGTCGCTTCGGTGGCGGCTTTCGAAGGGCAGATCGGACAGGCCGCCTATGCGTCCTCCAAGGGAGGCATTGCCGCGCTGACCATGCCGGCGTCGCGCGAGTTCGCGCAATTCGGCGTGCGTGTGCTGGCGATCGCGCCCGGCATTTTCGCGACCCCGATGCTGGCCGCCCTGCCGCAGGAAGCGCAGGACAGCCTCGGCGCCTCGGTGCCCTACCCGAAGCGGCTCGGGCAGCCGAGCGAGTTCGCTGCGCTCGTGCTCCACTGCGTGACCAACCAGTATCTCAACGGCGAGGTGATAAGGCTCGACGGCGCGTTGCGCATGGCGCCGCGCTGAATGCCATGTTCAGCCATACCCGAGGCCTGCAGATCGAATGGGGTCATTGCGATCCGGCCGGCATCGTCTTCAACCCGCGATTCTTCGAGTTCTTCGACTGGAACACGGCGCTGCTGCTGGAGCGGGCGCTGGGCGTGAACAAATACGAGGTGCTGAAGAAATACGGCGGCGCCGGCATTCCCTTGGTCGAAACGCGCGCCAAGTTCCTGGCGCCATGCCGCTACGGCGACATGGTCGAGATCACCTCGACGGTGGCGCGGCTCGGGCGCTCGAGCTTCGATGTCGCGCACCGCCTGGTCAATGGCGGCAAGCTCGCGGTCGAAGGCTTCGAGACCAGGGTATGGACCGGCCGTGACCCGGACGATCCGGCTCGCATCAAGGCGGAGCCAATCCCGTTGGAGATCGTCGAGCGATTTCGATCCGGCGGGTGAAAGGTATTGCAGATCACGCCAATTCCGCGGCGATCCGCCTCAGGATGCGCAGGAAGCGTGCTCGCTCGGCCGTACCGATGACGCGGTCGAGATTGTCCTCGTGGCGCCGTGCGCATTCGGAGAGCTTGCGCAGCAACTCCTCGCCAGCAGCGGTCAGCGCGAGCCGATAGGCGCGCCGGTCGCGGCGCGTGCGCGTGCGGCTGACCAGCCCGCGCCGAACCAGATCATCGAGCGCCGGCGTCAAAGTTGACTTGTCGCGCGCATTGGCGCGGCTGAGCGCGGTCTGGCTGATCCCGGGATTGTTGCCGATCAGGGTGAGGATGGCGAAGCGCCCGGGGCGCAGATCGATATCCTGCGCCTGGCGGGCGAAGGCCTGGAACGAAGCGGTCTGCGCCATGCGCAGGTGAAATCCGACCCAACCGGCAAGCGGCCCATAGTTGATGCCCGCGGGCGCGCCCCTGTCATCGGGCGGACGGTTCTCCCTCGATGCACCAGCCTTGCTGCGCGCCAATGGTAGTCCCTGCGGAATGCTGCGGCTGCTCAACGTCGTTGTGGCCGGCCGCGGCAATTGTTTTATATCCAACTATTCCGCTTTACTATGCGGCAGAGTTGAGGCTCAATGACAAAAATCAACCATCGCCAACACGTTGAAGGAGGAACGACATGCCGTTGCATCTGCGACGATGCGTGCCGGCGCTGGCCGCGGCCTTAGGCATCCTTTCGCTCGGCTTCGCCGGGGCCGCAGACGCGCAGGACAAGACGTTCGAGCTGCGGATCTCGCACTGGGTGCCGCCATCGCATCCGCTGCAGAAGGCATTGGAGGACTGGGGCAGCTCGATCGAGAAGGCGACCAACGGCACGGTCAAATACAAGGTGTTCCCGGCGCAGCAGCTCGGCAAGGCGTTCGACCATTACGACATGGCGCGCGATGGCATCGCCGACGTCACCTACATCAATCCCGGTTACCAGCCCGGCCGCTTCCCCATCATCGGCGCAGGCGAGCTGCCGTTCTTGATGTCCGACGCCAAGGGCGGATCGCAGGCGCTCGATGCCTGGTACCGCAAGTACGCCGCCCAGGAGATGAAGGACGTAAAGTTCTGCCTCGGTTTCGTGCACGACCCCGGCGCGATCCATTCGCGCGCCAAGAAGGTCATGGTTCCGGGCGACATCAAGGGCATGAAGATCCGGCCGGCGCAGGCGACCATCGCGGCTTTCGTCACGCAACTGGGAGGCAACAACGTGCAGGCGAGCGCGCCGGAGGTGCGCGATATCCTGGAGAAGGGCGTCGCCGACGCGGTCACCTTCCCGTGGGGCTCGATCCCGCTGTTCGGAATCGACAAGGTCGTGAAATACCACATGGACGCTCCGCTCTACGTCAGCACCTTCGCCTGGATCATCAACAAGGCGAAATACGATCAGATGTCGGCCGCGCAGAAGAAGGCGATCGACGACCATTGCACCAACGAGTGGGCGCTGAGGGTGGCGGCGCCCTGGGCCGACTTCGAGCATGCCGGCGTCACCAAGCTCAAGGCCGACCCCAATCGCGAGGTCTACAAGATCTCGGACGCGCAGCTCGCCGAATGGCGGCAGGCGGCGGAGCCGCTGACCAAAGCTTGGGCCGACAACGTGCGCAAGGCCGGCGGCGACCCGGACGCCATCCTCAAGGAGCTCAAGGCGCAGCTCGGGCAGTACAAGGCCGCCTATTGATGGGCGGCGCGGCCACGTCCGTCGTCGGCCGGTTCATTGACCCGATCGAGACGACGGCGGCGAGCGTGCTCGCCGCCGTTGCCGCACGCGCGGCGCGCTGACGGTAGGGAGCGGGAAGCGTGGCGCGCAACCTGATGGACCGTTTCATCGACTCGATCGAATGGATCGCCGCCTTCTTCGTCGGCGTCGTCGCGCTCGACGTGTTCGCGTCGGTCCTGCTACGCTACTTCTTCAGCATCTCGATCCCGGACGCCTACGATTTCGGCCAGTACCTGCTGGGGATCCTGATCTTCTGGGGGATCGCCGCCACCAGCTATCGCGGCACCCACATCACCGTCGACCTGGTCTGGGCGAATGTCGGTCCGCGCTGGCAACGCGCGATCGATATCTTCGCGACGCTCGTTCTGCTGTTCGTGGTGTCGGTACAAACCTACACCTTGTTCGACAAGACGGTGAGCACGCGCGACGCCAACCTGCTCACCTTCGATCTCCGGCTCCCGGTCTGGCCGTTCTTCGCGCTCGCATGGATCGGCGATGTGGCCGCCGTCCTCCTCATCGCGGTGCGTACGTGGCGGCTCATTTTCCATCCCGAGCTGATCGCGCGCCCCGACCCGCTGGCGCGGCCGGTGGAATGAGATCAGCCCGATGAGCACGGACGCGGTCGCCATCATCGGGTTCGTTGCGCTGTTCGTGCTGATGCTGCTGCGCGTGCCGGTCGGCATGGCGATGGGCTTGGTCGGCGTCAGCGGCTTCGCCTACCTCACGAGCGGCGGTCCGGCCTTGAAGATCGTCGGCCACACGACCATGCGCACCGTGACCGACTTCAACTTCGCAGTGGTTCCGCTGTTTCTGCTGATGGGGGCGTTCGCCTCGACGTCCGGCATGAGCCGGGAGCTGTTCCGCGCCGCCAATTCCTTCCTGGGACATCTGCGGGGCGGGCTCGGAATGGCGACGATCGCGGCATGTGCGGCGTTCGCGGCCATTTGCGGCTCGTCGGTCGCGACCGCGGCGACGTTCTCCAAGGTGGCGTATCCGGAGATGCGGCGGTTCGGCTATCCGCAGTCGTTCGCCACCGGCGTGATCGCCGCCGGCGGCACGCTCGGCATCATGATTCCGCCGTCGACGGTGTTCGCCATTTACGGCCTGATCACCGAGCAGGATGTCGGCAAGCTGCTGATCGCCGGCATCATCCCCGGCATCCTGGCGACCGCCATGTACATCGCCACCATCACGATCATCGGCATCGCAAGGCCTGGATTCTTGCCGGCCGGCCCGGCGGCCCCGACCAAGGAGCGCATCGCCGCGCTCGGCAATGTATGGGCGACGCTGTTGCTGTTCGCCTTCGTAATCGGCGGCCTCTATGGCGGGCTGTTCACCGCGACCGAGGCGGCGGGCGCCGGCGCCGGCGGCGCGTTCCTCATCGGGCTTGCGCGCGGACGCCTCTCCCGCGACGACATCCTGCGCTCGCTCCTGGAGACGACGCGTACCACTGCGGCGGTGTTCACCATCCTGATCGGCGCCCTCCTGTTCGGATATTTCCTCACCATCACGCAGACGCCGCAGAAGGTGACCGAGTTCCTCACCGGGCTCGGCATCGGCCGCTACGGCGTGCTCGCACTGATCATGCTGATGTATCTCGTGCTCGGCTGCCTGATGGATGCGCTCGCGATGATCATCCTGACGGTCCCGATCATCTTTCCGGTGATCAAGGAGCTCGGATTCGACCCGATCTGGTTCGGCGTCATCATCGTCATGACGGTCGAGCTCGGGCTCATCCATCCGCCGGTCGGCATGAACATCTTCGTCATCAAGAGCGTGATCGAGGACGTGAAGATTTCGACGATCTTCTATGGCGTCTCGCCCTTCATCGTCACCGACCTCATCCGTCTGCTGATCCTCATTGCGTTTCCGATCCTTTCAACCTGGCTGCCGTCGCAGATGTGAGCGCGAAGCGTGCAACCCGCGCGCTTGGAGACCGACATGGAACGCTCGTTCAAGAAGGAAGTACAAGCCCTGACCCTCGGTGCGGGCGAGACCTTCCGCGGCGAAGGCATCCTGGCCGTCACCAAGGCCTTGCTGCAGTCGGGCGTGAACTACGTCGGCGGCTACCAGGGAGCACCGGTCTCGCACCTGCTCGACGTCATGGTCGAGGCCGAGGACCTGCTGGGCGAGCTCGGCGTCCATGTCGAGACCTGCACCAACGAGGCGTCGGCCGCCGCCATGCTCGGCGCCTCGATCAACTATCCGCTGCGCGGCGCCGTGACCTGGAAGTCGATCGTCGGCACCAACGTGGCGGCCGATGCGCTCTCCAACCTTGCCTCGCCCGGCGTTGCCGGCGGCGCGTTGATCATCATCGGCGAGGACTACGGCGAGGGCGCGAGCGTCATCCAGGAACGCTCCTACGCCTACGCGATGAAATCGTCGATGTGGCTGCTCGACCCGCGACCCGACCTGCCGACCATCGTGCGCATGGTCGAGGAGGGTTTTGAGCTGTCGGAGGCGAGCCATGCGCCGGTCATGCTCGAGCTGCGCATCCGCGCCTGCCACGTCACCGGCGAGTTCACCGCCAAGGACAACGTGCGCCCCCGGCATTCCGCGCTCGAGCCGCTGCCGCCTGCTTGCTTCGACTACGGCCGGCTGGCGCATCCGCCGGTGACCTATGCGCAGGAGCGCCTGAAGGTCGACGAGCGACTGCCGGCGGCGTGGGCGTTCATACGCGACCACGAGCTCAACGAACTGATCGACGGCGACCTCGGCGATATCGGTATCGTCGTGCTCGGCGGGCTGTTCAACGGGGTGAGCCGCGCGCTCGCGCGGCTCGGCCTCGCCGACCTGTTCGGCAAGTCGCGCATTCCGACTTTGGTGCTCAACGTCGCCTATCCGCTGGTGCCGGAGGAGATCGGACGTTTCTGCGCCGGCAAGCGCGCAGTACTGGTGATCGAGGAGGGCTATCCGGACTATGTCGAGCAGCAGATCAACGTCGAGCTGCGACGCGCCGACATCAACACGCGCGTGCTCGGCAAGGGCTGCCTGCCGAAGGCCGGCGAGTACACCGCGGAAGTGCTGCTCAACGGCATCGCGGACTTTGTCGCCGACGCGCGGCCCGCCGGGGTCGATGCCGACGCGGTGCTCGCCTGCGCCCGCCAGGCGAGCTCGCGCCGGCAAGCCGCCGCCGAAACCGTCGGCGATTTGCCGGCGCGTCCGCCGACGTTCTGCACCGGCTGTCCCGAGCGGCCGGTGTTCAGCGCCATCAAGCTCATGCAGCGCGACCTCGGCCCGACCCACATCAGCGCCGATATCGGCTGCCACTCGTTCGCGACCTTTGCGCCGTTCAGCATGGGCAACTCGATCCTCGGCTACGGCATGAGCCTGGCGAGCGCGGCCGCGGTCGCGCCCAACCTCGACCGGCGCCCGATCGCGGTGATGGGCGACGGCGGCTTCTGGCACAACGGCCTCATCACCGGCGTGGCCTCGACCCTGTTCAACAAGGGCGACGGCGTGCTGGTGGTCATGCAGAACGGCTACACCTCCGCGACCGGGCAACAGTTCATGCCATCGAGCGCGGTCGGCCGCAGCGGCATTGCGCCCGGCATGGACATAGAGGCGACGCTGCGCTCGATGGGCGTGACCTGGCTGCGCAAGGTGCGCACGTACGGCGTCGCCGCCATGGTCAAGACCCTGAAGGAGGCGATGCGTGCTACCGAGCGCGGCCTGAAGGTGATCATCGCCGACGGCGAATGCCAGCTCGCGCGCCAGCGGCGGCTGCGCGTGGAGGAGGCAGGTCAGCTCGAGCGCGGCGAGCGCGTGGTGCGGGTGCGCTACGGCGTCGACGAGGAGATCTGCACCGGCGATCACTCCTGCATCAGGCTTTCCGGCTGCCCGTCGCTCACCGTCAAGCCCAATCCCGACCCTCTGCGCACCGATCCGGTCGCGACCGTGATCGAGAGCTGCGTCGGGTGCGGGCTGTGCGGAGAGGTCGCACACGCGGCGGTGCTGTGCCCGTCGTTCTATCGCGCCGAGATCATCCACAATCCGACCTGGCGAGATCGTGCGCTGCATCGCCTACGCCGGCGCCTGATCGCCTGGCTGGGAGCGGGCCATGCCGCCGCGTCCTCACCCGTCGCTGCACAGCAGGAGCCTGGAGAGGTCGAACGCCGGCTCCGCTCCTCGACCTTCGCCCGCAGGCCGGCAACAGAGGCGGGTGCTCCCGCGCCCACACCATCCGAGGGGGCGAAACAGCAGGGCGGCACGATCGGCGCCGGCCTGCAACCCGTGAAGATCCTGATCGCCGCGCTCGGCGGCGAGGGTGGCGGCGTGCTGACCGATTGGATCGTGGGCGCGGCCGAGCGCGTCGGCCTGCCCGTTCAGAGCACGTCGATTCCCGGTGTCGCGCAGCGCACCGGGGCGACCACGTACTATGTGGAGATCTTGCCGACACCGCGGCGCGAGCTCGAGGGACGCCGCCCGGTTCTGGCGTTGCAACCCGGTATCGCCGACGTCGATCTCGTGGCCGCGAGCGAGTTGCTCGAGGCCGGCCGCGCGGTCTCGTCGGGCTTCGTGACGCCTGACCGCACGCTGATGATTGCGTCGACGTCGCGCGCCTATCTCGTCAGCGAGAAGATGGCGATGGGCGACGGCCGCTACGACGACCAGCGCCTGATCGATGCCATTGAGCGCAACGCCGAGGGCTACGTGCTGTTCGACATGGCGACGCTGGCCAAGCGGAGCGGCTCGATGATCAATGCGGTGCTGCTCGGCGCTATGGCCGGCTGCGGGCGTCTGCCCATTCCGGCAGAAGCGTTCGAAGATGCTATCCGGGCGGAGAACCGGGCGGTCGAGAGCAATTTGCAAGGATTCCGCGACGGTTTCACGGCGGCGCGCCAAGCCGCAAGCCTTTCGCTGCCTCCGGAAGCGAGAGCTCCGTCTCGCCGTGCCGAGCCGATCGAAATGTTCGAACGGGAAATTGCCGAAAGCATGCCGAGGGCTGCGTGCGAAGTGGTCGTGCAAGGCGTCCGCCGGCTCGTGGCCTACCAGGATTCCGCCTACGCGCGGCTCTATCTCGACCGCCTGCGCCCGATCCGAGACGCGGACGAGACCGGTGGCGCCGACGGGCGCCTGGTGCGCGAGACGGCGCGGCATCTCGCCGTCCGCATGTCGTACGAGGATGTGATCCGCGTCGCACAAGCCAAGACCGATCCGGCGCGGCTTGCCCGCATCGAGGCCGCAATGGGGGTAAGGCCTGGCCAGCCGATCGCGGTTGCCGAGTTCCTGAAGCCGGGGGTCGAGGAATTGTGTTCGGTTTTGCCGCCGAACCTTGCCCGCCGCATCCTGGACGTGGCCGAGCGGCGCGGCTGGCTCGGGCGCGTCTATTGGGGCATGGAGGTCAATACGCTCTCGCTCTGGGGCTACTTGCGCCTGCGGCTGTTGGCCAGCTTGGGCCGCTGGCGCCGCAAGACGTTGCGGTTCGAGGAGGAGCAGGCGGCGATCGAAGCTTGGCTCGGCCTCGCCGTCGACGCGGCGCGGCTGTCAGCCGCCGTGGCGCTGGAAGTCACCGGGTGTGCCCGGTTGATCAAGGGTTATGGCGACACCCTAAAGCGAGGCGCGGCAAACTATCGGCTGATCGAGGACCGCGTCATTCGGCCGGCCCTGGCGGGGAAATTCGAAGCCGGGCAGGCGGCCGACGCCATCGCCAGTGCGTGCGCCGCCGCCTTGGCCGATCCGGAGGGCGAAAGCCTCGCCCGGTGCCTTGCCGATATCGAGCGGCAATCGGCCTATGCGGTAGCGGCCGAATAGACCGAAATAGGCTCGAAACGTCACCTCCCTTAGGCAACTTAACCGCGCTCTGGGCGTTGAGTTGCCGCGGTTGCGTTCGCGCCGGAACGCCCCGCGCTCGCGCGGCCCGTGGAGGGGCGATGAACCAGCAGCAGAAAGTGGCACGCCTGAAACCGGAAGGCCGCGGCACGTCGCAACGCGACAACGCGGCTGACGCCGAGCGCAATGGCAACCGCGCAATTGCTGCGTCCAGCGTGTCGGAAGCGGCAGCCTCGCAGGTTCAGGTCACGGCCCCGGAGCCGCCGTCGAGCGCCGAGGTCAGCTGGGAAGAGCTCAGCCAATTTGCCCTCATCAGCATCGGCTTCGTGGTGGCGATTGCCGCCTTCTTCTTCGCGCGCTCGATCCTGATGCCGGTGCTGGCGGCGACCATCATCGGCATCACGCTCAGCCCGATCCAGAAATATGCCGAGCGCTACCGCATCCCGCCGATCGTCACGGGCGTGGCCCTGCTGCTTTTGTTCTGCGGCGGCCTATGGCTCGGGATACTGCTGGCTGCCGGCCCCCTCACCGAGTGGGTTGCAAGGGCACCCGAACTGAGCGGCTTGCTCAAGGCCAAGCTGCAGCTGCTCGACAAGCCGCTTGCGATGCTGCGCGACTTGCAGAGCACCCTCGCGGGCGTTACCGGCGGCCCGAAGCCGACCGTTGCGGTCGAAACCAGTCCCGCTCAGATCGCTCAGCAGGCTTTGTTCATCATCACCCCGGCCCTGACCGAGCTGGTGATCTTTTTCGGAACGCTGCTGTTCCTGCTGGTCGGCATTACCCGCATACGCCGTCAGTTGATCGTATTCTTCTCGAGCCGCGATGCGCGGCTGACGGTCGTGCGCATCTGGAACGACGTCGAGCAGAACCTGATCGCCTATCTGGCGACGGTGACGATCATCAATCTTGGCCTCGGCGTCGTGACGGCCGCGGTGTTGTACATGCTCGGATTCCCGAATCCCATAGCCTTCGGCATCCTCATCAGCGTCCTTAACTATGTTCCGTATATCGGCGCCGCCATCTTCGTCGCCATCCTGTTCGTGGTCGGCCTGATCGCTCTGCCGACGCTAGGCGGCGCCCTGCTCGCACCCGCGCTGTTCGTCGCCATCGCGACCATCGAGGGGCAGTTCGTCACGCCGGCGATCGTCGGACACCGTCTAACGATGAGCCCGTTCCTGGTGTTTCTGGCGCTGGCGTTTTGGGCCTGGCTATGGGGACCGCTCGGGGCGTTCCTGGCCACGCCGTTCCTGATCGTCAGCCTGGTGGTGATCGGTCACCTGTTTCCCCGCGAGGACAACGGCGCGCTGCCCGGCTAGCCGAAGCCGTCTACGCGCGCAACACGCCGGCGGTACGCTTGACCACCTCGGACACGATCCTGGTGCCGACCGCGTCGATTTCCTCGTCGGTCATGGTGCGCTCGCGCGGCTGCAGCGTCACCGCGATCGCGATCGACTTCTTTCCGGGCTCGATGCCGGGTCCCTGGTAGACGTCGAAGACCGACACCGCCGAGATCAGCTTGCGGTCGGCGTTCTGCGCCGCGCGCACGACGTCGGCCGCCTTGACGGCGGCGTCGACCGCGAAAGCGAAATCGCGCTGCACGGGCTGGAACGGTGACAGCTCGAGTGCACGCCTGCTGCGCGTCGGCTTGGCTTTCGGCTCCGGAATGCGGTCGAGAATGACCTCGAATGCGACCAGCGGGCCCTCCGCTCCCAGCGCTTCGAGCGCGCGCGGATGCAGCTCGCCGAAATAGCCGAGCACGTTCTGCGGCCCGATCTGGAGCGTGCCGGAACGGCCGGGGTGGAACCAGGATGGCCCGCCCGGCGCGGTCGTCACGGCAGCCACCGGGGTCCCGGCCGCCGCCAGTACGGCGAGGGCATCGGCCTTGACGTCGAAGGCGTCAACTTCCTCCGCTTCGCTCGACCAATGACGGCCGGCACCGGCGGGCTTGGCCAAGGATCGGCGGATTCCGCTTGCCGCGGTGAGCTGCTCCTCGGGCCGGTCGCCCTGAAACACCTGCCCGACCTCGAACAGCGCTACGTCCGGGAATCCGCGGTCCGCATTCCGCTGCGCGGCGACAGCCAGTCCCGCAATGATGCTCGGCCGCATGTCCGAGAGGTCGGCCGCGATCGGGTTGGCGAGGGCGAGCTCCGGCTTGCCGCCACCGAACATCGCAGCCTGCGCCCGCGAGATGAACGACCACGTCACCGCTTCGACCAAGCCGCGGGCGGCGAGCGCGCGCCTGGCCTTGCGGGTGCGCGACTGCCCGACCGTGAGGACCGGCTTGCGCGGCGCATCGCCGCGATCGAAGGGGGTCGGCTGCACGCGGTCGACGCCCACGATGCGGACCACCTCCTCGACGATGTCCGCCTTGCCCTCGATGTCGGGCCGCCATGACGGGACCGCAACCTTCACGAGGTCGCCCTGCCCGGCCACCAGGAAGCCGAGTTGTCCCAGCACGCGGCGGAATTCCGGCAGCGCGACGTCGAGCCCGGTGAGCCGTTTCACCTCGCCCACGGGGAAGTTGATGATCTTGTCGGGCGCCTGCGGGTTGCCGGCGACAAAAATCTCCGATGGCGTTCCGCCGCAGAGGTCGAGCACGAGCTTGGTCGCAAGCTCGAGCCCCGGCACCGTGAAGGCCGGATCGACGCCGCGCTCGAACCGGTAGCGCGCGTCCGACTGGATGCCGAGTTTGCGCCCGGTCTGCGCGACGTTCTGCGGAACCCACAAGGCCGATTCGATCAGCACGTCGGTCGTCGCCTCGGAAACGCCGCTCGCCTCGCCGCCCATGATGCCGGCCAGCGATTCGACGCCCCGCTCGTCGGCAATCACACACATCGTGTGGTCGAGCACGTAGTTCTTGCCGTCGAGCGCAAGCAATGTCTCGCCGCGCCGCGCACGCCGAACCGTCAAGTTCCCCTGCACCTTGGCGGCATCGAACACGTGCAGCGGCCGGCCGCGATCGAACGTGATCAGGTTGGTGATGTCGACCAGCGCATTGATCGGCCGCAGCCCGATCGCGGTCAACCGCCGTTGCAGCCACTCGGGCGCGGGGCCGTTGCGGACGCCCCTGACGAGCCGCAGCGCGAACGCCGGGCATAGCGAATCGCCGTCCGGAAAATCGAGCTCGACCGAGATCGGCGACGGGAACGCGCCCGGCACTGGCTTGATCGCCGCGTCCTTAAATGCGCCCAGTCCGGCGGCCGCGAGATCGCGCGCGATGCCGTGCACGCCGGTGCAATCCGGCCGGTTCGGGGTGAGCCCGATCTCGATCACCGGATCACTCAGCCGCGCCCACTCGGCATAGCGTACGCCGACCGGGGCGTCCGCCGGCAGGTCGATGATGCCCTCGTGGTTGTCGGAAATCTCGAGCTCGGCCTCGGACAGCAGCATGCCGCGGCTCTCGACGCCGCGGATGGTGCCGACGCCGAGTGTGATGTTCTTTCCCGGGATGAAGGTTCCCGGGCTGGAGAACACGCCCTTCATCCCGGGGCGCGCGTTGGGCGCGCCGCATACCACCTGCACCGGATCGCCTTGGCCGGTGTCGACCATGCAGACCCGCAGGCGGTCGGCGTTCGGGTGCTGCTCGGCCGAGATCACGCGCGCGATCGTGAAGGCGGCGAGCGCCTTCGCCTTGTCCTCGACACTCTCGACCTCGAGCCCGATCATCGTCAGCGTCTTGACGATCTCGTCGAGCGAGGCCTCGGTGTCGATGTGCTCCTTGAGCCAGGCGAGCGTGAACTTCATGTGCTCAACCCTCCCGCCAGCGTCGGGAAATCCAGCGGGCGGAAGCCATAGTGGTCGAGCCAGCGCACGTCGGCTTCAAAGAACTGCCGCAAGTCCGCCATGCCGTATTTGAGCATGGCGATGCGATCGATCCCCATGCCCCAGGCGAAGCCTTGATAGATGTCGGGATCGAGGCCGCAGTTCTTGAGCACGTTGGGATGCACCATCCCGCAGCCGAGAATCTCCAGCCAGTCCGCGCCTTCGCCGAAGCGGATCTCGCCTTTGTCGCGGCGGCACTGGATGTCGACCTCGAGCGACGGCTCGGTGAACGGGAAGAACGACGGCCGGAACCGCATGGTTACGTCGTCCACTTCGAAAAACGCTTTGCAGAACTCGCGCAGGATCCACTTCAGGTGGCCGAGATGCGATCCCTGGTCGATCACCAGGCCCTCGACCTGATGGAACATCGGCGTATGGGTCTGGTCGGAATCGACGCGGTAGGTGCGGCCCGGACAGATCACGCGGATCGGCGGCTTCTGCGCCAGCATGGTGCGGATCTGCACCGGCGAGGTGTGCGTGCGCAAAAGCATGCGCGAGCCGTCCGGCTTCGGAGGAAAGAAGAACGTGTCGTGCATGTCCCGCGCCGGATGGTCTTCGGGAATGTTGAGCTTGGTGAAGTTGAGATCGTCGGTCTCGATGTCGGGGCCTTCGGCGACCGCGAAGCCCATGTCGGCAAAGATTGCGGTCAGCTCGTCCATCACCTGGCTCACGGGATGGATGCGGCCGGCCTCGGCCGGGGGCTCCCGCACCGGCAAGGTCACGTCGACGGTCTCGGTGTTGAGGCGCGCGTCGAGTGTCGCGTCCTTCAAAGCTTGCCGGCGGGCCGCGATCGCTTCCGTGACGCGATCCTTCAGGCTGTTGATGAGCGGGCCCTTCTGCTTGCGCTCGTCCGGCGTCATCGCGCCGAGCGTCTTGAGCAGCTCCGACACCGATCCCTTCTTGCCGAGGGCGCCAACTCGAACGGATTCCAGCGCCGCCTCGTCGGGCGCAGCGGCGACGGCGCCGAGAATGTCCCGCTCCAGCGTGTTCGGATCCGACATCGCCTCACTCCGGCAACCGGGGCAGGTCGGTGGGGTCCGGCCGTCCCCCCGCCTGCGTCAGCATGCAGTGCACCTGACCGCGATGATGGGTCTGGTGATTGAACATGTGCGTCACCAACAGCCATTTGGCGTTGGTCAAGTCGCGCTTGGCCGCGCCCGAGTACCAGGTCAAATTCCCGGCAAGCCAGGCCGGATCGAGCCGATCGGCCCAGGCAACGATCTGGGTGTCGAAATCGGCCCGCTCGCGCTTGAGCCCCTCCCAATCGGGATACATGGAAACCGACTCCGGGATTCCGCCCCCCGGCCGCGGAACGTCCGCAAACCGGCTCATCCACATGCGGTCTGCCCACAACAGATGGCTCAGCGTCTTGTGGATCGACCCGAAGAAGGCGCCGCGCTCGCGCCGGCGCTCGTCGTCGGACAGCGCGTCAGCGACGCCGTACAGATTCGCGTTCTGCCAGCGATTGTAGCGGGCCATGCGCTGGACGTAGCCGAGGTCGATCATCGTTCGCTCCGTGGTAACGATGGAGCTTCACGCCTACGGTAGAGGCTCCATAGAACTCACGCCGGCAGCGCGGCCTTGGCCTTCTCGACGATCGCCTGGAACGCCGCCGGCTCGCGGATGGCGAGGTCGGACAGCACTTTGCGATCGACCACGATTCCGGCCTTGCTCAAGCCGTCAATGAAGCGGCTGTAGGTCAGGTCGAACGGCCGTACCGCCGCGTTCAGGCGCTGGATCCACAAGGCGCGGAACGTGCGCTTGCGCCGCTTGCGGTCGCGGAAGGCATATTGGTTCGCCCGCTCGACCGCCTGTTTGGCGACGCGGATGGTGTTCTTGCGCCGGCCATAATAGCCCTTGGCGGCTTTCAGGACTTTCTTGTGCTTGGCATGGCCGGTGACGCCGCGCTTGACGCGAGCCATGGCTGATCTCCTTTAGGGTCTTGTGCGGATCGGTGGTGAACGCGGGCCGCCCAGGGGCGGCCTTGCGGGCAATCAGCCGTTGGGCAGCCAGTATTTCTTGATCTTGTCGCCGTCGGTCTTGAAGCGGCCGGTCATGCCGCGGTGCTGACGGATCTGTTTCGGTGTCCGTTTGATCATGCCGTGCCGCTTGCCGGCCCAGGCCGACATCACCTTGCCGGTGGCGGTCACTTTGAAGCGCTTCTTGGCGCCCGATTTGGTTTTCAGCTTGGGCATTTGGCTCTCCTTTGCCGGCTGGGAGGCGCGCTGCGGCCAAAGGCCGGGCCTCCACCGGACGGGTGCTCGAACTCGAGCTGCTCGGAATTGAGCTTGAGCCGCCGCCACGGCAGCCCTTATCAGCCGGGCGGCGGGCGGCCGGCGTTATGGCAGAGGCGGCGGCGGATGGCAACCGGATCGCATTCGGCCGGTTTCGGCCGCCCTGGCGGGCGCCGAGCCGCTACCGCGGCGCCAGGACCATCACGATCTGCCGGCCCTCATATTTGGGCTCCTGCTCGACTTTGGCGGTGGTGGCGAGGTCGCTGCGCACCCGGGCGAGCAGTTGCGCCCCCAATTCCTGGTGGGCCATCTCGCGGCCGCGGAACCGGAGCGTGACTTTGACCTTGTCACCTTCCTCGAAGAAGCGCTTCATCGAGCGCATCTTCACGTCGTAGTCGTGATCATCGATCATCGGCCGCAGCTTGATCTCCTTGATCTCGACGACCTTCTGCTTCTTGCGAGCCTCGGCCGCCTTTTTCTGGGCTTGGAACTTGTATTTGCCGTAGTCGAGGATCTTGCAGACCGGCGGGGTCGAGTTCGGCGCGATCTCGACCAGATCGAGACCGGCTTGCTGGGCCAATTCAATGGCTTGGTGGAAATCGACGGTCCCGTGGTTCTTGCCGTCCTGATCGATCAACTGCACTTCGCGGGATCGGATCTCATCGTTGACGCGCGGGCCCTCCTTCTGGACGGGCGGCGGGGCTCTCATGGGGCGACGAATGGGTTCAATCTCCTCTGCCGTTAACACTCTGGCCTTTGCGACCGATCGAACGCAGCATCAGCCTGGCCGTTCCGTCCTCGCTCGGGCCGCTGAGAAGATCGGGAGAATCGCGTCCGAAGTCAACGGCGCGGCGAGCCGGCGCTGCCCAGCAGTGCGCCATAGACTGCAAGTGTTGCGTCGGTAACCCGTCGTTCGGAGAACTTCCGTTCGGCAAATTGGCGGGCGCGGCTGCCGAGCGCATGCCAATCCTCGGATTCGACCATGAGGGCGCTTGCCAACGCCCGCGCCAGATCGAGCGTGTCGCGCGGTCGCATAAGCCAGCCTATGCGATTTTCAGCCGATACCCGCGGGGGCGCGAGAACGATCTCCGGCAGCGACCCGACATTGGAGGCGATCACCGGACGCGCCATGGCAACGGCCTGAGCCGCATCCTCCTCGAACGCCGACTTACGTTCCGTCGGCACCACGACGGCGTCGGCCGCCGCATATGCGGCCGGCATATCGCTGCAGTGCCGGACGCGTCGGACCATGGCGCCGAGGCCCTGCGCGGCAATACGCGCGTCGAGCGCCTGCGCATGATCGTCGCCTTCGGTACCGGCAGCACCTACGACGAAGACGACCTTGCGCAGACCGCCGTTGACCAGGATGCGCACCGCATCGACCAACGTCAGATGGCCGCTCGCGGGCGCCGAAGCGCCGGCGGCCAGAACGATGCGCTCATCCGGGTCAACCTGCCATTCATGCCGCAACGCCGCAACGCGGTCGGTTCTCACCGCGGCGGGGTCGAACCACGCGGTATCGACGACCGGCGGGATCACGCCGAGGCGCTCGGGCGCAACGCCCCGGTGCCGCGCAATGAGCTCGGCCGCGAACTCAGAGGGGGCGAGAACCGCGTCGGCCTGGGAAAGCGGATCGGCGCGAAACGAGGTCGAGGAGCGAGGGGGCGGCAGACCGTAGCAGGTGGCGATCGAGGGAACCGAGGCCTCGCGGGCGCCCGCTACAGCCGCGCGGGTCGGCTCCGACCCATGGGCGTGCACCAGCTCGATGCGCTCGACTGCCAGCAGCTCGCGGAATGCGTGGAGACTACGCCGTCGCTTCAGCGGCTGACCAATTGTCAGATCAAAGTCCATCCACTCGCCGCCGACCGCCTGCAGTTCGCCGACCAATTGACCGCCGCCGCCGGCGATGATCGCGCGGGCTCCGGAGCGGAGCTGCCCAAGCGCCAAGTTCAGCGCCGCGCGTCCGACCCGGTCGTCGTTCAACGCCGGCACGGCCTGCAGAATCGTGGCGCCGGCCAGAATCCGGCCGGTGCGGCCCGAAGCGTATCCGCCCTCGATCCCCGTCACGCGGAAAAATCCTCATGACTCGAGGGCAGCCGGTTCGCTAACACTGGGATCATGAGCGATGTTTGCCTCAAGTCGGTGCAATGTGGAACAGGGGCGCAGGCACGACGGGTTGCGGTACGCGCCCGCTCCGGCTCGCCGCCCGGTCTGTTCTGGCTCGGCGGCTTCAAATCCGACATGCGCGGGACGAAGGCCAGCGCCATCGACGCCTGGGCCGGCCGTGAAGGTCGGGCCTGCGTGCGGTTCGACTATTCCGGCCATGGCGAATCCGAAGGAGCCTTTACCGAAGGCACGATCGGCCGCTGGCTCGAGGAGAGCATCGCGGTGTTCGAAGCCTTTTGCCGCGGTCCGCAGGTGCTGGTCGGCTCCTCCATGGGTGGTTGGATTGCCTTGCTGCTGGCGCGCGCCCTAAGACTGCGCGCATCGGCGGCACCGCATCCAGCGGCTTCGATTGCCGCCATGGTGCTGATCGCTCCCGCCGTCGACTTTACCGAGGCATTGATGTGGCAAAGGTTTCCGGCGGCCGTGAAACGCGCGATCGCAACAAAAGGGGTATGGGAACGGCCGTCGTCGTATGGCGACGGCCCCTATCCGATCACGCGCGCACTGATCGAGGAAGGCCGCCAGCATCTTCTGCTCGGCAATCTCATCGAGACCGGCTGCCCGGTGCGCATCCTGCAGGGCGTCCAGGACGAGGACGTACCCTGGCGCCATGTCGCGGAGCTGGTGTCGCGGCTGGCGCACGACGATGTCGTCCTCACCTTGGTCAAGGATGGCGATCACCGCCTGTCGCGGCCGGAGGACATCGAGCGGTTGACCGCGGCCATCAGCGAATTCTAATGCCACCGGCCGCGGGAATCACGCGCATCCCGCTACCTCCAACCTGGCGCAAGCACCGGTTTTGAGTGTTTGCAGGAACAGAAATGCTGGACAGTCGCGACCCGATGAGCGTTGACGACGCGCAATCGTGGAGCTTGCATCTGTGTGCTCCGTCCTGCGCCGGTGGTCGTGGGGCCGGGGCGCGCGGAGACGCGGACGGATGAATCGGCGGCCGGCGTCGTGTGCCGCGACATCGGTGCCGGCCGGCATCGATGCACGCTATTCGCCGGGGCTTTTGGCATCAGTCGCGGTGCTCGCCCTTCTTGCGGCGCTCTTCAGCGCCTGGCCGATCTGGCGTGCGCTGTTTGCGCTCGAGATCAGCTCCGACGAGCCGTGGAACGCCTATCAGGTCGACATCCTCTCGCGCGGCCGTGCGCTTTACCCCGACTCTGAAAGCCTGATCACGAACAACTATCCGCCCCTCTCATACTACCTGGTCCGCGGGTTATCGGCGGGCTCGGTCGACCCCGTCTATGTCGGGCGCATCCTTTCGCTACTCAGTGTCGTTGCGACCGCGGTCGCGGTCGGCGCCTGCGTTCGGCAGCTCGGAGGATCGAAGCTTGCGGCTACCGTCGCCGGCCTGTGGTTCGTCGCCACCATGGTTCGCTTCTTCGACGGCTATGTCGGCGTCAACGACCCTCACCTGCCGGCGCTTTCGATGACGGTGGCCGCGATGGCGTGGCTCCTGCATCGACGCGCCCGAAAACGGGCGCCGGAGCCCGCGATCCTCGTCATGGCAGTGGCCGGCTTCTACAAGCACAGCCTGATCGCGACGCCGGTTGCGGCTCTGTTGTGGCTCGCGACGCAGGACTGGCGCGTCGGGTTGCGCGCTGCGCTTTACGGCGGGGGATTCGCCGTAGCCGGTCTTGCGCTTTGCACCGCGATCTACGGCACCGCCTTCTTGCATCAACTGCTGTTCTATCCGCGCGCCCATTCGATCTGGTGGGCGTTCGGCAACCTTGGTCAGCTGCAGTTCGTCGCGCCCGCACTGTTCATTTGGGCGATCTGGGCGTGGTCGGAGCGCGAAAGCGATGCGGCCGGCTTTACGGCGCTTTATGTCGTGGCCGCGTTTACCGCCTATTTTCTGCAAAAGCTGGGGATGTCCATCGGCGTCAATGCGCAATTCGAGCTGGCTGCGGCGACCGCGATCGGCCTCGGATTGGCCTTCGAGCGCATCATGGCCACGCCGTTCGGGCGCCGCTGGGGCGCGGATTTCAGTCGTGTCGCCATTGTCGGCATCGTGGTCGCGCGCCTCCTATTGTCCAATCACGTCGAGCCTTACCTGTTGGTCGCCAGCCCCGAGTACGCCGCCTGTTCGCGGACCACGCCGCCGTCACCGCCAAGGAGGTGGAACGGGTCAGGGCGATCGCGGGGCCGCTCAACTGCTCCTTCATCAGCGTATGCCGCTGGGCCGGCCATGATTTCGTCTACGACCCCTACGCGGACGATCAGAGACTCGTCGCCGGCCGTATCACGCCGGATCAAGTGAGCGAAAGGCTCAGGCTCGCCGGTATCCGCAATGTGGAGATTGACCGCCGCGTGTACGCGGCGACGCTGCAACGCAAGTTGTTTTCGTGGATGCGCTGATTCTGGCGGCCGGCGCATTTGATGATCCGCCGGCGGCCGGGCCGCCGCGGCAACCCCACCCGCATCCAACGCGCGGAGGCCCGCGCCGGTTCTGCGCTGAGCTTTCTCGACCGGCTGCGCCTTTGCGCCCTGGCGGGCGAACGCTCATGCGCCGGCGGTGTGGCGGACAAGGCTTGCGACCGCCGTCTGCGCCGGCTCCGACGGTTCGGCCTCGGTTTCCGCGATCACATAGACCGGCCAGCCGCGGGTCGATCGCAGGATGCGGCCGACGTACTCGCCGATGATCCCGAGCACGAGGAACTGTCCGGCACCGAGGACGGCCATAACCGCCATGATGGAGCTCCAGCCGGCCACCGTATGGCTGATCCACAAGAAGCTGACGAGCGAATAGGCCAACAGCAATACGCCCAACATCGCAAAGGCCAGCGACAGATAGATGCCGATCCGCAGCGGCTTGATGCTGTGTGCCACAATGCCGTTGATCGCGAAGCGGACCATGTGCCGCAGCGTGTACTTCGACTCGCCCGAGCTCCGCGTTCCCTGGGTGTAAGGCACTGTCGCCAAGGGATAGCCAAGCCAGCGCACCAGGCCGCGTAGGAAGATGTCGTGATCATCCAAACGGTTGATGGTATCAACGACGACCCGGTCCATGAGCAGGAAGTCGGCGCTGCCCGGCTCGATGCGCACGTCCCCGATGTAGTCGAGGATGCGGTAGAACCAGCGCGACGTGACGCGTTTCGCGAGCGAGTTTCCGGCCGACTTGCGCTCGGTCACCACGATCCTGGCGCCCTCTCGCCACGCAGCGACGAGGGCCGGGATCACCTCCGGCGGATGTTCGAAATCGGCGTCCATAAGCACGGTGGCGGCGCCGCGGCTATGCCGTAGGCCGGCGCGCAAGGCGGCCTGATGGCCGAAATTGCGCGCGAAACGCACGAAGCGCACGCGCTTGTCGCGCGCGGCCAGGCTCTTGATCTCTGACGTCGTGGAATCGGTCGAGCCATCGTCGACGAAGATCAACTCGAACGCCCCGAGCGCGCCCACGACCTCGGCTATCCGCGCCGCGATGGCGCGGATGTTGCCGGCCTCGTTGTAGGCAGGCACCACGATCGAGAAGTCGGGAACGGGGCGATCCATCGACAAGGATGCGGCGGCTCATGCTTCTAGGTCTGTGGCCGAGCATATCGCGCGCGCGGCCATCGAGGCAAAACGGCGCCCTCCGGTTGCGGACGCTCCCGCAGCGCGCCTCGGCGGTGTGCGCCCGCAATCGATGCGGGCACAATCTGCCGCCTCGACCGGTTTGGAGGTGCATGCCTCGCGAAACCGCACGGTCAGTGGAAGCCTAATCGCGCGGGGCATGGGTCGACCTACGCATGCAACCCGGATAGCGCCGCCTCCCACTCCTCCCGAATGGCCGGTGCATCCTCGCGGGCGCGCCGTGCGCTCGCCGCCGCGAGCCGCGCCGGCGCAATTCGCCCGAGCGCCCATACCGCTGCCCCGCGCACCAGCGGCGAGGCATCGGCGAGCAGCCGCTCGGCTTCGTCAGCGAGGCCCGTATCGCCCGAATTCCCGATCGCAATCAGAACGTTGCGCACGAATCGGTCGCGGCCGATCCGTTTCACCGGAGATTTCCTGAACAGCGCGCGGAAACCTGCATCATCGAGGCGCGCCAGATCGGCGAGCCGGGGCCCCGCCAAGTGTGCGCGCGCCGCAAGGCGGGTCTCGTGCCCGACCTGCGCGAACTTGTTCCATGGGCAGACCGCCAGGCAATCGTCGCAGCCGTAGATGCGATTGCCCATCAGCGGCCGCAGCTCACGCGGGATCGGCCCCTTGTGCTCGATCGTCAGGTAGGAGATGCAGCGACGGGCGTCGAGCCGGTAGGGAGCCGGAAACGCCGCGGTCGGGCAGACGTCGAGGCACGCGCGGCAGGTGCCGCAATGATCCTGTTCCGGTTGATCCGGCGGAAGCTCGAGCGTCGTAAGAATCGCCCCCAGGAACAACCAGGAGCCGCGATCTCGCGAGACCAGGTTGGTGTGCTTGCCTTGCCAGCCGAGGCCCGCCGCCGCCGCAAGCGGCTTCTCCATCAGCGCCGCGGTGTCGACGAAAACCTTGGCGTCGCCGCCGGCAGCGCCGCCCAGCCATCCGGCGATCGCCTTCAACCGCGGCTTGATGACGTCGTGATAGTCGTCGCCGAGCGCGTAGACCGATATGGCGGCGCGGTCCGGCCGCTTCAGGATCGCGAGCGGATCGCCGGCCGGCCCGTAGTTCATGCCGAGCATGATGACGGATCGCACCTCGGACCACAGCGCACGCGGATCGCCGCGCCGTCGGCTGTCGGCCATCCAGTTCATGTCGCCGTGCGCCCCCTCGGCCAGGAAGCGCGCAAGATGCCCCCCGGCCGCGGGAATCGCATCCGGGCGCGCGATCCCGAGGACATCGAATCCATGCTGACGGGCGACCCGGGCGAGCGCGCGCTTGATCTCCGCCAAGTCGTTCAGAAGTCGAGGTCGGCGTAGGTCGTCGACGGCGGCACCCCCGGCAGCATGTCCGCCAGCAGCGGCCGGAACGACGGCCGCGATTTGACGCGGGCGTACCAAACTTTCGCCGCCTCGTTCTCGGTCCATGGCACGTCGCCCAGATAGTCGGCGACCGACAGGTGCGCCGCGGCCGCAAGATCGGCATAGCTCAGCCGGTCGCCGGCCAGCCAATTTCGATTGGCGGCCAGCCAGCCGATATAGGCCAGATGATAGCGGATATTGCTGCGCGCAACCCGCAGCGCGCCGGTATCGGGCGGGCCGCCGCCCTGCTCGACCGGCATGTGGCGTCGATACACCCGCTCCATCACCAACGCTTCCGTTACTTCCCCATAGAACTTGTCGAGGAACCAGCCAAGCAGCCGGCGCACCTCGACGCGCGAGGCGGGATCTTCCGGCAACAGCCGGCGGTCTTCCAGGAGCGGACCGCGGGTTTCGTCGAGATATTCCGCAATGACGCCGGCGCCCGGCACCGGCGGCCCGGTTTCCTCGATCAGGACCGGCGTCGTGCCGGCGGGATTGAGCTCGATGAACGCCTCACGGCGCTCCCATATCCGCTCCTCGACCAGCCGCACCAGCGCGCCATATTCGGCCAGCGTCAAGCGCACGAAGCGCGAGTGCGGGCAGAACGGGTAGTGAAACAATGTGACCATGGAGATCGACGCGGCGAAGGCTCGAGAACGCATCCGATTCGCTGCTGCGCATCCCTATAGCGCGCCGGGGGAAACGAGCAACCTCTTGCACCGGCGAGCGTTCGATCTTGCGCCGCGGGGGCGTTCATTGTCCGCTGCACGCGCGGGTGTCCAGGTGATTCGTTTCGGGGCTACGAAAATCCCGCGCGAGCGATGCTGCGTCCATGTGACCTGGAGGACCAATGCTGTTCGACCTCTTCAAGGCGGCCGTCCTCGGCGTGCTCGAAGGCCTGACGGAATTCATCCCGGTCTCGTCGACCGGACATCTGCTGCTGCTGGAGCATTTCTTCGGCTTCGATGACGATGCGTTCGGCAAGACGTTCGTCGTGCTGATCCAGCTTGGCGCCATCCTGGCAATCCTGTCGGTCTACTTCACGCGTCTTTGGGCGATCGCGATGGCGCTGCCCTCCGACCCCGAAGCCCGGCGCTTCGTGATCGGCGTGCTCGCCGCATTTCTGCCGGCCGCCATCATTGGCGCTGCCGCCCACGGATTCATCAAGGGCGTGCTGTTCAACGTCTGGATCGTCTGCACGATGCTGATCGTAGGCGGCGTCATTCTGCTTTGGATCGACCGGCTGGAGCTTTCGCCACGCTACCGTGACGCCACCCGCTTCCCGCTCGGCATGTATGTCGGCATCGGCGTCGCCCAGTGCCTCGCCATGGTTCCCGGTGTGTCGCGCTCGGGCGCGACCATCGTCTCCGCCATGCTGTTCGGCGCCGACAAGCGGTCAGCCGCCGAGTTCTCGTTCTTTCTCGCCATGCCGACCATGGCGGGCGCGTTCGCCTACGACCTGATGAAGAACTGGAAGCTGATGAGCGGCGGCAACGCCGTCATCGTGGCGGTCGGGTTCATCACCTCGTTCGTCGCCGGATACTTCGTCGTCAAGAGGCTGCTCGACTACGTCTCGCGCCACGGGTTTGCGCTGTTCGCCTGGTGGCGCATCGTCGTCGGCGCGCTCGGGCTCATCGGTCTGGCGCTGATGGGCTAGATCTGCTGCGCCCGACCCGGGCGATCACGCCAGGCGGCTCCTGAACTGCCCGTATTTGCGGAAGCGCCACAGATAGGACGGGACGACCACCTCCATGGCGGTCGGGTCGATCCCCAGGCCTTCGAGCGTACGCCCGTCGCGGCGCGCGGCCTCCGAGACGACGTTGTCGCGTTTCAACAACAGCACCTGGTCGGGCGTGAGCAGCGGCTTCGGCAGCAGCTGCAGAACTTGTGCCTGCAGTTTCGCCAGTCCGAACGGCAGCGGCACCAGCAGACGGCGCCGTTCGATGGTGGCGAGCACGAACTGCATGAGCTGCCGGAAGGTGCGCACCTCCGGGCCGCCCAGTTCGTAGATCGTGCCGGGCCGGGTCTCGCCCTCCGCCGCCCGCGCGATCGCCTCCGCAACGTCGGCAACGAACACCGGCTGGAAGCGCGTCTCGCCGCCGCCGATCAACGGCAGGAACGGCGACACCCGCGCCATCGCGGCGAACCGATTGAAGAAGTTGTCCTCGGGCCCGAATACGATCGAGGGCCGCACGATGGTGGCGGAAGGCACCGCTTCGAGCACCGCCGCTTCGCCTGCCGCCTTGCTGCGGGCGTAGAGAGACGGCGAGTCCGAGTCGGCGCCGAGGGCCGACACATGCACCATGCGGGCGCCCGCGGCAGCCGCGGCGCGCGCTACCTGGCCGGCGCCCGCCCCCTGGACGAGATCGAACGTTTGACGCCCGCGTTCGAACAAGATGCCGACCAGGTTGATCACAATGTCGGCGTCGCGCACGGCGGGCTCGATCGACGCCGGATAGCGGACATTAGCCTGCACGGCGTGGATCTGTCCGACCCGGCCGAGCGGCTGCAGATGGATGGCTAGGTCCGGCCGGCGCACCGCAGCACGGATGCGGAAGTCCCGGCGGGCCAGGGCTCGCACCACATGCCGGCCCAGGAATCCCGATCCGCCGAAGACGGTCACCAGCGTGTTGATATTGTGCCGCAGGGTCATGCGTCGTCGAGGCCGGGCGGTGGGCGAAAGGCTATCCTCAAGGCGCCGAATACAAGATCGCGCGGCACCTGTATAGGCGCCGCCGGCGGAACGTTGACAAGGCCGAAGCCGCGACCCTATGTGACGCGCGAGCCCAGGTGGCGGAATTGGTAGACGCGCTGGTTTCAGGTACCAGTGGTGAAAGCCGTGGAGGTTCGAGTCCTCTCCTGGGCACCACCCATTTTCTATCCTCCTGAAGCCTTGCGTGAATTTCCGGTCTCTCCGGCACCGGACGCAGGCTGCGGGCGATTTCTCGTTGCCTGACCGTGCGGGTGGCAGCAACGACGCCGCAGTCGAAGCGAGCCGCTTGCGATCAGCCTTGCGCGTGTACGGGAGCGCCATCTTCTGAGGTTTTCCAGCTGACTGGCGCCATCAGCTGATTGACAGTCGCGCCGTCGCGCGCCCGCCGACCGATGTTGGAGCGGGTGAGCCGGGCCGCCCGCAATTTGACGCCGGGCCGTCCACCGCCTCGATGGCTTGGACTGTGGAAATGCCCGCGATTGCGCGCTTCGTCGAGCCCCCACCCAAATGCCGCCGCCATCGCGCAGCGTTGTGAGGCGCTTCACACATTCTGTCCGCGAAACGGGAAACAATAGGACACTTGGAATACCGCAGATAGCTCAGCAGGAAGGCGTTGTCTCACGCGTCCGTCAATCGCGCCCCACCTGTCGTCCAGCAAGTGAACAGACCTCAGAGGGTCGAAGGCAAGGGAGACCAGCAATGTGGAAGCAACTCGCGCTCGTTCTGGCTTTGGCTGCTGCTCCGCTGACCACTGCCAAATCCAACACTTTGACTGTCGGACAGGCAAAGACCACCGCATTGGCGGACTGGTATGCAAACATTCACTACACGGCATGGAAGAAAGCGGCGAGGTCGTGATCACGATCGCGCCGGGCGCCGACCAAGCGGGCCGTCCGATGCGGGTGGTGAGCCGCCTTGCCGATGGCGAGAGCCAAACGATTTCGATTGGCGGTTATGGCGAGAACACGCTGGTCACAACATTGACGGTGACCCGCATCGCCGATCGAGTCGCCTTCGGTGTCGACAGCCGGAATGTCCCCTGGAAGCGGAAAAATTCCCCAGGTATTGCAGATTGAACCTGCTCCGACCCACGTCGGTGCAGAGAGTTGGAAATGAGAGCAGCTGGCTTTTCCCTGTTGGCTGCCGCTCTGGTGGCGCCTCAAGGAAACTTGGTGTGTGAGCATGCTCACATTGTTCGCCGAGCAAACGAGGCTAGGTAATAGGTCGCTGCTCCAACGGCGCGGCGACAGCGATTGGCGAGCAAGACAAGTCTACGACCTAGGCGACGAGGAACTAAAGGGCAACGAAAGACCAACCTCGATGATGACGGCCCTCGTATTGATCTGCTCGCTTGCAAAGGCACCTTTTGCGATGGACTGCGGCACTGACAATGCAGTCGACGTGCTCAAGTTGCCGGGGGAATACTACTCGCTAGCTACGTGCTTTACCCGCGCGCAGGCGGTCCTCGCGGAATCCCGATACGAGCTTGCTGTCGGCCTCTACCCCAAGATCGTCTGTAGGAAGCCACACCGGCCAGCGAATGTTGGCTAGCCCGGATTTCTCACACTAAATAGGCGCATCGGGGCGCCGAATCAGCGAAAGTTGCTGTGCTGCAACGACTTTCGATTGACTCGAGGAGCGCCCCGATGGCGACGGAGTGTAGCGCAGA
>Ga0114129_10001574_pt1 | contig 30996 bp, 33 predicted proteins | sample RhiMetdeltSRZDD1_FD_80071 | JGI IMG/M metagenome (GOLD analysis project Ga0114129, IMG submission 80071) | Populus rhizosphere microbial communities from Tennessee, USA - Rhizosphere MetaG P. deltoides SRZDD1 (version 2) (version 2) | ecosystem: Host-associated > Plants > Roots > Rhizosphere >...
GCCGGACTGCCTGACGGCAGCGCAGGTGGCGGTCGTTCGGAGGCTGTACCACGGGCCGACCGACGAGCACGGCCGGCGGCTGTACCCGGGCTGGGAGTCGCGCGGCTCCGAGCTGGCCTGGTACGGCGTCGTGATGCCGGATCCGCAGTTCGGGTCGTTCCTGGCGCCACTGCCGGACAACTACCTGAAGTACGTCGGCTACCCGATCGGCACGCCGCACTCGTCGCTGGCCGACATCCGCTTCACCGTGCCCGAGCTGAGGCGGCTGACGCCGGAGGGTGTGAAGGGCAACGCGATGAACCCGGACCTGACCGCCTTCCGGCGCGCCGGCGGCAAGCTGATCATGTGGCACGGCTGGGACGACCAAACTGTCCCGGCGGTCGGCACGCTCGACTACTACGAGCGGGTGACTAGGCAGGCCGGCGGGTCCGAGGCGACGCAGCAGTTCGCCCGGCTGTTCATGGTGCCGACCGTGTACCACTGCGCGATGGACGGCTACCGGCTGAACACCGTCGACCCGTTCCCGGCGCTGGTCGACTGGGTCGAGCGCGGACAAGCGCCACGGCACATCGTCGCCGAGCAGCGCGACACCGCGGGCCAGGTGCTGAGGTCACGGCCGGTGTTTGCCTACCCGCTGCTCTCGGTGTACGACGGCACCGGCAGCATCGACGACGCGAGCAACTTCGTGCCCGCCCCGCCACGGACACGCACGATCGACCGCATCGACTGGGCCGGCACAGATCTCTATCACCGCCCTGGTCCGGTAGCCCGCTGACCCGCCCTGTCGCGGGTCTCAGGACAGTGCCGGGATGATGTGCTCGCCGTACGCCGCCAGCGTGCCGGGCTTGTCATCGTGCTGCAGGTAGACGGCGAACTGGTCGACGCCCAGGTCCTGCAGCTCCTTCAGCCGGGCGAGGTGGTTCTCCACCGGACCGAGGATGCAGAACCGGTCGATCACCTCGTCCGGCACGAAGTCGGCGTGCGGGTTCCCGGCCCGGCCGTGGTCGGCGTAGTCGTAGCCCTGCCGGGCCTTGATGTAGTCGGTCAGCGCCTGCGGCACCGCGCCGGAGTCGCCGTAGCGGGACACGATGTCCGCGACGTGGTTGCCGACCATGCCGCCGAACCAGCGGGTCTGGTCCCGCTGGTGCGCCTGGTCCTCACCCACGTACGCCGGGGCCGCGACGCAGAACTTGATCGCCTCGGGGTCCCGTCCGGCATCGCTCGCCGCGCGTCGTACCGCGGCGATCATCCAGGCCGCGATGTCGGGGTCGGCGAGCTGCAGGATGTACCCGTCGCCGACCTCACCGGTGGCCTGCAACGCCTTCGGCCCGTACGCCGCGACCCATACCTCGAGCGCACCGCCGTCCGCCCACTTCAGCTGCAGCTCGCGGCCGCGGTAGGAGACCGGCCGGCCGCAGGCGAGCTCGCGCACCACGTGCACGCACTGCTTCATCTCGGCGATGGTGCCTGGTTTGGCGCCGAGCGTGCGGAGGGCGGAGTCGCCGCGGCCGATGCCGCAGACGGTGCGGTTGCCGTACATCTCGTTCAAGGTGGCGAACTGGGACGCGATCACGGTCCAGTCCCGGGTGCCGGGGTTCGTGACCATCGGCCCGACGACGACCCGTGAGGTCCGGTCCAGGATCCGGCTGTAGATCACGAACGGCTCCTGCCAGAGCAGGTGCGAGTCGAATGTCCACACGTGGCTGAACCCGGCCTGCTCGGCCTTCACCGCCAGGTCGACCACCTCGGCCGACGGCGGGTCGCACTGGAACACCACACCGATGTCCATCCGCGCTCCTCTGAAAGGTTGTGTGTTCACGAATCGCCAAGGATCCGGCCGGAAACCTGGCGATTCGTGAACACACTGGCGTCACAACAGGTACGACGACAGGCCGCGGCGGAGGAACTGGCCGTGACCCTTGCGGCCATGGTAGTTGCCGTCAGCAACGACGACCTGGCCGCGGGAGATCACGGTGTCGACCTTGCCGGCGATCTCGTAGCCCTCGTACGCCGAGTAGTCCATGTTCATGTGATGCATGTCGACGCCGATCCGGGTCCGCCCGGCCGGGTCGTAGACCACGATGTCCGCGTCCGACCCCGGCGCCACCACACCCTTGCGCGGGTACAGGCCGAACATCCGGGCCGGCGTGGTCGCGATCGTCTCCACCCAGCGCTCCAGCGAGATCTTGCCGTCCACCACACCTTGGTAGATCAGGTCGACCCGGTGCTCCACTCCCCCGATCCCGTTCGGGATCTTGGAGAAGTCGCCGATCCCGAGCTCCTTCTGGTCCTTCATGCAGAACGGGCAGTGGTCGGTCGACACCACCGCGAGATCGTTGCTGCGCAGGCCCTTCCACAGGTCGCGGTGGTGGTTCTCGTGCTTGCTGCGCAGCGGTGTCGAGCAGACCCACTTGGCACCCTCGAACCCGGGTGCGCCGAGCTGGTCCTCCAGAGTCAGGTACAGGTACTGCGGGCAGGTCTCGGCGAACACGTTCCGGCCCGCGTCCCGGGCGGCCGCGACCTCCTCCAGCGCCTTCGACGCGGACAGGTGCACGATATAGAGCGGGCAGTCGCGAGCGACCTCGGCCAGCGAGATCGCCCGGTGCGTGGCCTCCGCCTCCAGCGCCTCCGGCCGGGTGATGCCGTGGTGGATCGGGTCGGTCTCGCCGCGCGCCAGCGCCTGCTGCACGAGGACGTCGATCGCGATCCCGTTCTCCGCGTGCATCATGATCACGGCGCCGTTCTCACGGCCGGTCTGCATCGCCCGCAGCACCTGACCGTCGTCGCTGTAGAACACGCCCGGGTAGGCCATGAACAGCTTGAAGCTGGTCACGCCCTCGTCGTGCACCAACTGGTCCATCGCCTTCAGCGCGTCGTCGTCCACGCCGCCGAGGATCATGTGGAACGCGTAGTCGATGTGGCAGTTCCCTTCGGCCTTGGCGTGCCACGCCGCCAGCCCGTCCTGCACCACCTCGCCGGTGCGCTGCACGGCGAAGTCGATGATCGTGGTGGTACCGCCCCAGGCCGCCGCCCGGGTCCCGGTCTCGAACGTGTCCGACGCCGCGGTGCCGCCGAACGGCAGCTCCATGTGCGTGTGCGCGTCGATCCCGCCCGGGATCACGTACTTGCCGGTGGCAACGATCGTCTGGTCGGCCTGCGCGCCCTGGTCGAAGCCGGGCTCGAACAGCGCGACGATCTTCTCGCCGCCGACCAGTACGTCGGCAGCGTGCGCACCACTCGGGCCGACGACCGTGCCGTCCTTGATGAGCAGAGTCACGGCTGCACCAGCCCGTCGTACGCGTCCGGCCGGCGGTCGCGGTAGAACTGCCAGCGGTCCCGGACCGTCTCGAGCAGCTCGAGGTCGAGGTCGCGGACGATCAGCTCCGGCTCGTGCGGGTCACCGGTCTCGCCGACGAACTTGCCCTCCGGGTCGACGAAGTACGACGTGCCGTAGAAGTCGTTCTCGCCGTAGTCGCTCTCGATCCCGACCCGGTTGATCGCGCCGATGAAGTACTCGTTCGCGACCGCGGAGGCGGGCTGCTCGAGCTGCCACAGGTACGACGACAGACCGCGGTGCGTCGCGGACGGGTTGAACACGATCTGGGCGCCGGCGAGGCCGAGTGCGCGCCAGCCCTCCGGGAAGTGCCGGTCGTAGCAGATGTACACCCCGACCCGGCCGACCGCGGTGTCGAAGACCGGGTAGCCGAGGTTGCCCGGGCGGAAGTAGAACTTCTCCCAGAAGCCCTTCACCTGCGGGATGTGGGTCTTGCGGTACTTGCCCAGGTACTTCCCGTCGGCGTCGATCACCGCCGCGGTGTTGTAGAGCACGCCCGGCTGCTCCTGTTCGTACACCGGGAGCACGATCACCATGCCGAGCTCTTCGGCGAGCGCGCTGAACCGCTCGGTGGTCGGGCCCGGCACCGACTCGGCGAACTCATAGAACTTCGGGTCCTGGAGCTGGCAGAAGTACGGACCGTAGAACAGCTCCTGGAAGCAGATCACCTTCGCGCCCTGCGCGGCCGCCTGGCGCGCGTACTCCTCGTGGGCCTTGATCATCGACTCCTGGTCGCCGGTCCAGCTCGTCTGGACCAGCGCGGCGCGGACGTTTCGGGACATGTCAGACCTCCCCTATGACGAAATCTCACTCTGTCTCGGCGACGACCGTCCGTCAACGCATGACCGAGCGCGTCGCGTCGACCACGACGCGCCCACCGACCGTGGCCCAGCCGTCGCCCAGGTACGTGGTGGACAGCACCGAGCCGCGGCCCTGGGTGATCTCCAGGTCGCGCTCCAGCTGGACGGTGAGCGCCACCGCCGCCATCCCGGTCGCCTCGTCCTCGGCGATGCCGAGATCCCGGGCGAACATCCGCGACCGGATCGCACCGGCCGCCTCGTCGGACCAGGCCCAGGCGTAGTGGCGCCCATCGCTGAACGACGCGGGGTCGAGCATTGCGACCTCGTCCGGTCCGGCGAGCTGGTGCAAGACGAACGGCGACACCCAGTCGTTGTGCGCGCGGACCCGGGTGGTGTCACCGTCGTACGTGACCGGGACCTCGCCGGCCGGGACCCGCAGCACCGGGACGTCGTACCCCTGCTGGCGCAGCCACCAGGCACAGCCCACCGTCGGGTGGCCCGCGAACGGCAGCTCGCGCACCGGGGTGAAGATCCGGATCCGGCCGGCCGCGGGGTCGTCGACGAAGACGGTCTCGCTGAAGCCGAGCTCGTACGCGACACCCTGCCGCAGCGGCTCGGCGATCGCGGCGCCCTCGATCACGCCGAGCTGGTTGCCGTACTCGCCGGCGGAGGTGGTGAACACCCGCACGACGGTGACAGGAATCTCGGCGGCCATCGAGGATGCCGAAGGTCAGAAGACCGCGATCGCGGCGACCACGGCGATCACCACGATCACCGCGGCGACGATGGCGAGCGCCTTGGTGCTCACCTGCTGCGACGGGGCGGCGTCGGTGGTCTTCTCCTCGACGAAAGCGCGGAACATCTCGGTGCTGGCGCCCGGGTCTTCGTCGTGGGTCGGCGAGTCCGGTTGCGGGATGGCGTTGTCAGGCATGGCCAGGACCCTACCCACCGCGGGTGTCGACAAGGTTGCCGACCTGTGTACCATTTGGTACATGAACTTTGAGTCATCCGTCCACATCGATGCCACGCCCGCCCGGGTCTACGAGGTGTTCAGCGACGTCGAGCGGTGGCCCGAGTGGACCGCGTCGATCAGCACGGTCGAGCGTCTCGACGACGGTTCGCTGAAGGTCGGGTCGAAGACCCGGATCAAGCAACCGAAACTGCCGGTAGCGGTCTGGGAGGTCACCGAGATCGTCGAGGGCAGCCACTTCGTCTGGGTCGCGAAGGGCCCCGGCGTCACCACGACCGGGGGCCACTACGTGGAGCCGGACGGGAACGGCGCGAAGGCGATCTCGCGGATCGAGCAGGCGGGTCCGGGCGGCTGGCTGATCGGCGTCCTCACCAAGGGTCTGACCAACCGCTACCTCGCGATGGAGGGCGCGGGGCTGAAGGCGCGGTCCGAGAAGAGCGGGTGACCCCGCGCGAGCGACTACTGGCGGCCGCGGTCGAGCACTTCGCCACGCACGGCGTCGGCGACCACAGCCTGCGCGCCCTCGCCACGGCACTCGGCACCAGCCACCGGATGCTGATCTACCACTTCGGCTCCCGCGACGGACTGCTCGCCGAGGTGGTCCGCGCGGTCGAGCAGCAGCAGCGGGACACGCTCGACGCGCTGCTCGCGGACGCGTCGCTGTCACCGGCCGAGCAGTCCTGGCGTTTCTGGCACCGGGTCGTCGACGCGACGATGACGCACGGGCGGCTGTTCTTCGAGCTGTCCGCGCTGGCGATGCAGGACAAGCCGTACACGGCGCCGCTGCGGGACTCGCTGGTGTCGCTGTGGCTCGAACCGCTGACGGAGCTGTACATGCGCGCAGGTGTCCCGCCGGACGAGGCGCCGGTGTACGCACGGCTCGGGCTCGGCGCGGCCCGCGGGCTGCTGTTCGACCTGCTCGCCACCGGCGACCGCGCCGCCGTCGATGAGGCCGCCGCCCTGCTCGCCCGGCTGGTAACTCTTCCGGGTTGATTGGACCCAAGTTTCAGCCCACCGGACGCTGCCGATGCACGCTGGCGGGCCTGCGGCTGAAACTCGGGTCCAATCAAACCCTTATAGTCGGCTCGGCGATCCAGCCGGCGACGATCGGCAGGCGGGTGGCCCGGTGGACGGCCGCGAATGCGAACGGGCGGTCGAGGTCCAGCCGGAGCCGCTTGGCCTGTTGCGTCGGCATCGCCATCCGGGTCATCCCGATCGCGGTCACCGCGGCCGCCTCGAACCCGGTCGCGAAGAACCGCGCGAACACCGACTGCTTGGCCTGCGACACCTTCAGCAGCTCGGGACTGATCGCGCTGAAATGCCCACGACCCCGCGGCGTGGAGCTGACCGTGGTGAGCCCGAACAACTCAGCGTGCTCGAGCAGGTCGTGCTCGGATCGCACCTCGAACGGCGGCAACGACAGCTGGACGTCCGGCTTCCGCGCCGTGGTCGTCGCGACCCGCAGTCCCGGACCCGGCTCGGCCCCTGTATCGGCCGTCCGCAGCAAGTCCTCGCCGACCGTACCGGCCCGCGCGAGCGACTCCACCAGCGCGGGTACGACGTCCCGCGCCGCCGCCTCCGGCGCTGCCAGCCCGAGTACGACGTCGACGTCGGCATCGCCCGCCACCGTGGCGGTGACGAGCGAGCCGGCGGGCGTGTCGTCGTACAGACTGATCGTTGCGGGCTCGGCGTCGGTCCGCGTCAGCCAGCGCCACTGACCCTGCCACGGCCCGTCGTGCAGCCGGCGGCGCTGCTCTTCGAACGGCTTCGCCCACGTGGTCCGCAACGACAGCGCCGAGGCGAGCGCGAGGACCAGATCCGGCGTGACCTCGAGCGGCATCCGCTGGATCAACCCGCCGGTGTGCTCGGCGACCCAGGCGTCGAGCATCGCCTTGTCCCGGGCGCCGTCCCCAGTAAGTGTGCCGCGGAGCGGGGCCGGCATCACCGAGTCGAACGAATCGGCCAGCTTGAGATCGTCCCGCACCCAGACCCCCAGCGCGGCCTGCAGATCATGCGATGTGTCCAGCGTCTCGATCAGCCGGGCCGCCTCCTGAGCCGAGCCCTCCGCGTCCCGTCCGATCGACGCCGACAACTCGGACCGGCCCGGCTCGTCCGCGGCGGTCGCAAGGATCGCCAGCAACGGCCATAACCCCAGCCCGGACAGCACAGAGTTCCCAGCCGGCGCCTCCCGCAGCCACCGCGTGGTCAGCCCAGTCACACTCCGTACGACGTCATCGTTCATAGGCCAACCCTGCCACGCCGGTCGCTCGTGATCGGCCGCACGGCGTGGAGTCGAACCCGCCCTCGCCGCGCCCGCCAACCCCTACGAGTAGACCGGTTCGCGCTCCTCGACCGGCCTCGACGGCTTGGCGGGTGGGCGCCGCCGCAGCACGGTGCCGGCCATCCCGGCGATCACCAGTACGGCGGCCGCGGCCCGCAGCGGCGTCACGGTCTCGCCACGCAGCAGCCAGGCCGCTCCCATCCCGACCACCGGGACGAGCAGCGAGAACGGCGCGACCGTGCTCGCGTCGTACCGGCGCAGCAGGTAGCCCCATACCCCGAAGCCGAACAGCGTCGTCGCCCAGGCCAGGTAGCCGACCGCACCGACACCGGTCCAGCTCAGGTGCCGCAGCGCGTCCAGGTCGGCTCGCGGTCCCTCGAGAATCAGCGACAGCACAAGCAGCGGCAGTACGGCGACCGCGCTGACCCAGACCATGAACCGCAGCGTGTCCGGCGGCCGAGCGTGCCGGGTAACGATGTTCGACAGGCCCCAGCAGGCACCGGCCGCGATCACCAGCCCGAACGCGCCGAGCGGACTGCTCAACCCCTTGTCGGCGGCGATCAGCACCATGCCCGCACACGCGGTCGCGATCCCGGCAAGCTGTGCCGGTCGCGGCCGCTCCTTCAGCAGCACGACGGCGAACAGCAGCGTGAACACCACCTGGCTCTGCAGCACGAGCGACGACAGCCCGGCCGGCATCCCGCGGTCCATGCCGACGAACAGCAGGCCGAACTTGGCCACGCCGAGGATCAGCCCGACGGCCACGACGTACCGCCACGGCACCCGCGGCGCGCCGAGCAGCAGGATCGCCGGTACCGCGGCGACCGCGAACCGCATGGCTGACAACAGGAGCGGTGGTACGCCTTCCAGACCGACCTCGATGACGACGAAGTTGACGCCCCAGACGACGGCGACCGCGACGGCCAGGGCGAGATCACGTGGGCTCACGATGGCCAGTGTGCGAGGCAGTATTGTTAAGGACCAGCACGGATTGCTACATCGTTCATTGTAGGAGTGCTACATGCTTGATCTGGGTCGGCTGCGCGCCCTGCACGCCGTCGCGACGTACGGCTCTGTGGGTGCGGCGGCGGCGGCGCTCGGGTACACACCATCGGCGGTGTCCCAGCAGCTCGCCAAGCTCGAGCGTGAGACCCGGACTCCGCTGCTCGAGCGGCGCGGACGTGGTGTCGTCCTCACCGACGCCGCGCAACTGCTCGCCGCCACCGCGAGTCAGGTGCTCGGGCTGGTCGAGGAGGCCGAGCTGGCCCTGGAGGAGCAGCGCGGAGCAGTGATCGGCGAGCTGCGGCTGGCAGCGTTCCCGACCGCGGCGAGAGGCCTGCTGCCGCCGGTGCTGGCCCGGCTGCAGGCCGAGCACCCGGCGCTCAGCGTCGACGTGGCCGAGCTGGACCCGCCCGACACGGTGGCCGCCGTCGCCCGAGGTGAGCTGGCCGTCGGCGTGGTGCACGACTGGCACAACACACCGCTCGCGCTGCCCGAGGAACTGTCCCGGGTGAAGCTCGGTACCGACCTGGCCGACATCATCCTGCCTGCCGCGCATCCCCTTGCGGACAAGGAGTTCCTGCGTCCCGCCGACCTCGCGGACGAGCGCTGGATCTGCCAGCCGGAGGGCTCGATCTGCCACGACTGGCTGGTCCGCACGATGCGCAAGGCCGGTTTCGAGCCGCGGGTCGCGTACTCCGTCGCCGAGTACCAGACCCAGCTCGCGATGCTTGCCCACGGCATCGGTATCGCGCTGATCCCGCGGCTCGGCCGCGGCCCGCTGCCGGAGTCGGTGGTCGCGGTGCCGCTGCAACCCGCGCCGAGCCGGCGGCTGTTCGCGGTCTGGCGCACCCTGACCGCCCGGCGACCGGCGGTCGCCGTCACGGTCGATGCGCTGCGATCGGGCTGGCGCGAGCGCGATACCACCTGAACTACACGAGGGTCTTGAGCTTGCGGGCGGTGTCGTCGTCGGCGGGGGCGTAGATGGCGATCCGGATGTCGGCGTTCTGGCCGACCCACAGGTTTGACGGCTCCAGGCGGAGCAGGCCGACCGCGGGATTGTCGACCAGCTTGATCCGGGTGCCGGGGCCGGCCACGTCGTGCCGTGACCACAGCTCGGCGAATCGCGGGGACGCCACAAGCAGCTTGTCGGTCAGGTCCCGCCAGGCCGGCTCGCCGATGTGCTCGGCCAAGCCGGCGCGGTACCCGGCGACCAGGGCCGCGTGAAGGTCGTCCTCGTCCAGGAAGACGCACTCCCAGCCCGGGTAGGTGAACGCGAGCCACAAGATGTTGTGCTCCTCCACCGGCACCTTGTCCAAGTCGAGGATCACCTTGCGGTACGCGTCGTTGGACGCCAGCACGTCGTACCGCTTGGTCAGCGCGGAGGCGGGGAACGGCGAGAGCTGGTCCAGGATCCGCTGCGTGTTCGGCGTCAGCGCGGAGCAGTTCATCGTGCCGGGCGTGACCGGTACGCCGGCCAGCGTGTAGAGGTGGCTGCGCTCGACCCGGTCCAGCCGTAGCGTCCGGGCGACCGCGTCCAGCACCTGCTCGGAGACGTTGATGTCGCGGCCCTGCTCGAGCCAGGTGTACCAGGTGACCCCGACGCCGGCGAGCTGGGCGACCTCCTCGCGGCGCAGACCCGGCGTACGACGCCGGCCGCCGGGCGCGAAGCCGACCTCCTCGGGCCGGATCCGCTCCCGCCTGCTGCGCAGGAAGGACGCCAGCTCGGTACGACGCGTCGCCGAACTGTCGGTGGCCCGTGCTTGGCTCGGTGCGGGTCGAAGCGCCGTGCTGGTCATCTCCCCATGGTGGCCGCTCGCGCGCGCCCGTAGAAGGGTGGTGCCGGGTGCTGCTGATACCAGGATAAACAGGCTCTCACTACCCGGCTGACACTACCCACACCCTGGATGCCATGACCGAACTGACTGCCGCGGCACCGCGAGCCGCCACGCCCGCCCGGGCGGAGCGCTTCGGCACGGTCGCCCTGCTCACACTGATCGCGGGCGGCTTCCTGCCGGTGCTGTCCTTCTTCATCCTCAACGTCGCCCTGCCCGCCATCGGTGCCGACCTGCACGCCTCCGAGGGCGCGCTGCAGCTGGTCATCGCCAGCTACGGCATCGCCAACGCCACGCTGGTCGTGGTCGGCGGCCGGCTCGGCGACGCGTTCGGCCGGCGGCGGTTGTTCATCACCGGGATGGCCGCCTTCACGCTCACCTCGCTGCTGTGCGCCCTTGCGCCGAACATCGAGCTGCTGCTCGCCGCCCGGGTCGCGCAAGGTGCCGCGGCCGCGCTGATGATGCCGCAGGTGATGGCCACCATCGCCGCGACCCTGACCGGCGAGAGCCGGGCCCGGGCGATCGGCCTGTTCGGCGCCAGCGGTGGCGTCGCGGCCGCGCTCGGCCAGATCCTCGGCGGCGCGCTGGTCGACGCGGACGTGGCCGGTACCGGCTGGCGCGCGGTGTTCTTGCTCAACGTGCCACTCGGCGTGCTCACCGTCGTGGCCGCGTGGCGGCTGCTGCCGGAGACCCGGGCGACGCACCGGCTACCACTCGACCTGACCGGCGCGGCGCTACTGGCCACCGCGCTCGTCGTACTGCTGCTGCCGCTGACCGAGGGCCGCCCGCTGGGCTGGCCGTTGTGGACCTGGATCCTGCTGGCCGCGGTGCTGCCGGTCGGGCTGGTGCTCGGCCGGCACCAGTCCCGGGCGGAGCGGTCCGAGCGGGCCCCACTGGTACCGCCATCGGTGCTGCGACTGCGCGGGATGCGGATCGGGCTCGGGATCGCGGTGCTGTTCTTCACCACGTTCAGCGGGTTCATGTTCGCGTTCGCGCTGGCGACCCAGGTCGGCGCCGGGCTGACCGCGCTGCAGGGCGGGCTGTCGATCCTGCCGATGGGTATGGCGTTCCTGGTCGCGTCGATCGTCGGCCCGCGGCTCGAGTCCCGCTGGGGCGCCGGGATCATCACCCGCGGCGCACTGATCCAGACCGCCGGCTACCTGGTGCTCGCGGCAACGACCTACTGGGCCTGGCCGGACATCGACGCACTGGTGCTGGCGCCGGGCATGCTGATCGCCGGTCTGGGCGGCGGCTTCGTGATGATGCCGATGTTCGGCGTCGTGATGCGGCAGGTGCCGGTGCAGCAGGCCGGGCTGGGCAGCGGCGTGCTGATCACCACCCAGCAGACCTGCCTGGCACTCGGTGCCGCGACCATCGGCACGGCGTACCTGTCGATGGTTTCGCGCTGGGGCGCCGCGGACGCGCTGGTCACGGTCGAGGTCGGTATCGCGGTGGTGTCGGTCGGTCTGGCGCTGTTCAGCCGCCGGCTGACGACAAGCTGAGGTCGCGCCGGTGATGCGCCGGGGCCGGCTAGTCGGCGGCGGGGCCGGCGGTCTGGCCGGTACGGCGCCAGCGGATCCCGGCCTCGATGAAGTCGTCGATCTCGCCGTCGAACACCGCGGAGGTGTTGCCGGACTCGTACAGCGTCCGCAGGTCCTTCACCATCTGGTACGGGTGCAGCACGTACGACCGCATCTGGTCGCCCCACGAACCCTGGACGTCACCGCGGAGCGCGTCGATCTCTGCACGCTCCTCGGCCTTCTTGAGGGCCAGCAGCTTCGCCTTCAGGATCACCATCGCCGAGGCCTTGTTCTGCAGCTGCGACTTCTCGTTCTGGCAGGACACCACGGTGCCGGTCGGGATGTGCGTGATCCGGACCGCGGAGTCGGTGGTGTTGACGCTCTGCCCGCCGGGGCCGCTGGACCGGTACACGTCGATCCGCAGCTCCTCCTCGGGGATCTCGATCTCGTCGGTCTGCTCCAGCACCGGGACCACCTCGACCGCGCTGAACGAGGTCTGCCGCCGCCCCTGGTTGTCGAACGGCGAGATCCGCACCAGCCGGTGCGTGCCCGATTCCACGCTCAACGTCCCATAGGCGTACGGCGCCTTTACCGTGAACGTGGTCGACTTCAGCCCGGCCTCCTCGGCGTACGACACGTCGTACACCTCGGTCGGGTACCCGTGCCGCTCGGACCAGCGTAGGTACATCCGCTGCAGCATCTCGGCAAAGTCCGCTGCATCGACACCGCCGGCGCCGGACCGGATCGTGACCAGCGCCTCGCGCTCGTCGTACTCGCCGGACAGCAGGGTGCGGACCTCGAGCGACTGGATCGCCTTGGTGAGGTCGGCCAGCTCCTTCTCGGTCTCAGCCAGAGTCTCGGCGTCGTTCTCCTCGCGGGCCATCTCGACCATCACGCCGAGGTCGTCGACGCGGCCGCGCAGGCTGGTGACCCGCTCCAGCTCGGACTGCAGGGCGGACAACCGGGATGTCACCTTCTGCGCGTTCGCCTGGTCGTCCCACAGGTCGGGCGCGGCGACCTGCTCACCCAGCTCGGCGATCTCGGCCCGCATCTTGGGCAGGTCGAGCACCTTCTCGATCGACGACAGGGTCGCGTCGAGAGTCTTCAGGTCAGCATCGAAGTCAGGTCCAGCCACAACCGAACAGCGTACGCCCCCGCCTGTAGTCCGGCCGAATCCCGCGGTCTCCGCACGTGCGCACCCGCGGAGGAGTGATCACGTCGCATATCGATATCGGTATGTCTTACCGGAATCGGTATGCGCCCGACCCATCACTCTCCAGGCGCGACTGGCACCGGCCGCAAGTCCGCGGAATCGTCAGCGCCGCCTGAGCTGGGACGAGCCGTCGGCGCCGACCGTGATCGCGCCACTCGTGCCTGGGAACGTCAGCGGCAGGGCGATGACGGCTTCGAGGTGGACGACGACCTCGTCGGCCTGCACCGCGATCGTCCAGGCGAGGTTGCCGTAGCCCCCGTTGCCGGTCGCCGCCAGGTACTGGGCGACCTCCTGCTCAGCACGCGCCCCGTCCAGCTCGATCCGCGCTTCGCCGGAGCCTGCGGCGACCGAGTCGGACACGCCGCGGGTGCCGGCCAGTGCCGCGCCGTCGGCCAGCTGCGCCAGGTCGCGTCGTACCAGGAATGCCTTCGAGACGTCCACGACCACGACGAGCAGCAGCAGTACGACGATTGCGAAGCCGAGCATCAGAACCGTGAGCTGGCCACGGTCGCTGGGAACGCGCCTCACCGGGCCTCGCAGAACTGGCAGTAGGTCTCGGTGTGCGCGGCGTCGACGCGTACCGACGGGCGGTGGTCGCCGACGAGGTCGGGGACCAGCGGCAGCGGAACCTGGGTGCGCAGCCGGACGGTCACCGTCGAGTCCGGCTCCAGGCAGGCCGGGTCGCAGCTGACATCCAGCTCGGACGGGTCCAGCTCGACGCCCTGGTCGAGCATCGCCACCCGGGCGGCTTCGAAGGCGCGGGCCCGGGCGACGTCCTCGCCCTCGCCTTCCTGCACGAGCATGAACGCACGGCCGGCGGCATGGGTCGCGGCGGTCGCGCCGTACGCGGTGCGCTGCACATCGAACACGGTCAGCATGACGTAGAGCAGCGGCAGCAGGAGCAGGATCGCCAGCCAGGAGAACTCGACGACCGCGTTGCCACGCTCGTCCCGGCTCCGGCTCACGGCACCTCCTCGATGCCGTGCCCGCGGACCGTGAAGTCGACCGCCGGCCCCCAGACGCCGAGCACCGGCATGTGCGCGTCGACCACGATCGCGACGGCCGGCTGGCCATCGATCTCGGTCGGCGCGGCGGTGACCGACTCGACCAGCCGGGACGACACCGCCTCGCCGATCATCGACTCGGTCCGGGCGATCCCGTCGGCGGGACCGCGGTCCACGGTGGCCGCCAGCCGGGCGCCGTCCGACGCGGCCGCGACCATCGTGTTGCGCACGTAAAGGTAGAACCCGATCTGCAGCACACCCAGGAACAGCGGGACGACGATCGTCGACACCAGCACGAACTCGACGACCGCCGAGCCACGCTGCGACCCGTGCAGCGTCCGGGTCACGGCTTCACGAGCTCCATCGCATCCTGGAAGATCTCCGTCAGCGCCGGCTTGGCCACCGCGAGCAGCGCCGCGACCAGGCCCGCCGTCATCAGCGTGATCAGCACCCAGCCGGGCACGTCGCCGCGCTCGGACTCGGCCGGCCGGGACCGCATCAGGCGGGTTACCAGGAACTTGGTCATACTGCGCATCTCCAAGGCATCTCCTCGGTCATCCGGCGATCAGCTGTATGCCGACCACCCCTGGGTAGAAGGCGAAGACGACGGTCACCGGCAACACCAGGAATACGACCGGGACCATCATGGCGATCTCGCGTCTGGCGCCCGACTCGATCAGCTCGCGCCGGTTCGCCTCGCGGATGTCGCCGGCCTGCGCGCGCAGCACGTCGGCCAGCGGCGTACCGCGTTCGAGCGCCACCGCGAGCCCGTCCGCGAACCGGGACAGCGCGATCAGCCCGGTCCGCTCCGCGAGCCGGTCAAGCGCACGTACCAGCGGGTCGCCGGTCCGGGTCTCGGCCAGCACCCGCTGCAGCTCCAGCGAGAGCTCGCCGCGGCAGGACCGCGCGACCCGGTCCAGTGCCGCCGCCGGGCCTTCGCCGGCCGCGACCGCGAGTGCGAGCAGCTCCGCGACGGTGGGCAGCTCGGCCAGCAGCCGGCGCTCCCGGCGCTTCACCTGGGCGGTCAGGTAGGTATCGCGGGACAGTACGCCGAGCGTGCCGGCCACCGCGCAGAGCAGGATCAGCCCGACCGGATCGCCGGCGCCGACGGACATCGCCACCAGCGACAGCAGGAGCGCGGCACCGAACGCGGCCGCACCCCACAGCACCTGCTCGATCCGGAACTCCTCGACGTTGCGCTCGATCCCGGCCCGGGCCATTCGCTTGCGGACCGAGGTGGTGCCGCCGAGCAGCCGCTCCAACCGCGACGCCCCGCTGCGCAGCGACGGCTCGAACAGCCGGAACACCGCGTGGATCGGCGAGTTCGACTCGGCCAGGCTGAACGGCGTGTGCAACCCGCCGAGGTCGCGCAGGTACGGCCCGATCCGGTCGTCGACGGACGGCCGCTGCAGGAACGGCAGCCGCCGCAGCACCAGTACCAGGCTCAGACCGAGTACGGCGCCGAGCAGGCCGCCGGTCAGCCACGGGCTCATCGCAGTACCCGTTCGGGCTCGGGCAGCCGGCCGATCCGCAGCATCAGCCGGTACGCCAACACGCACACGGCCGCACCGGCGACCAGGATCAGCGCGCCGGTCGGCGAGTTGTACCGGGCGATCACGTCGCGCTGGAACGACAGCATCGCCAGCACCAGCCACGGCGCGGCCACCGCGACCCGCGCACCGTTCACCATCCAGGACTGCCGTGACTCCAGCTCGGAGCGGGTCCGGGCGTCCTCGCGCAGGAACGCCGACAGCGACCGCAGCAGCCGGCCGAGGTCGCCGCCGCCCACCTCACGGGCGATCCGCAGGGCCTCTACCACTCGGTCGCCGACCGGGTCCGCGAGCCGCGCCTTAAGCCGGTCCAGCGAGTCCGCGAACCGCCCGGTCGACGCGTAGTCGGCGCCGAACCGGCGGAACGGCTCCCGCAACGCCTCCGGCCCGCGTTCGCCGACCTGCGCCAGCGCCTCGGACAGCGACAGCCCGGCCCGGACCGCGGACGCGATGTTGTCCACCACGTCCGGCCACAGCTCGCGGAACTCGGCGTGCCGGCGACGGGCCCGGCCCTTCAGCAAGGCGACCGGCGCGGCACCCGCCATCACGCCGAACACCGCGCCGACCGGCCAGGCGCCGGAGACGCCGTACATCAGCACCACGGCGATCGCGCCGAGCAGCACGCATGCGCCGATGAACGCTGCCGGCGTCACGCCCTCCACACCGGCGGAGGCCAGCAGGTCCCGGCCGGACCGTTGCAGCCGGCCCTCGGTCCGTTGCTTGTGCGCCGGCGGCGACACGACCGACCAGGCGACGAGCAGGACGCCGATCCCGAAGAACAGCCCGAGCAGCAGACCCATGTCAGGCACCGCCCTGCAGCAGCGCGTGTGTCGAGTAGCCGGCCTGCTGGAACCGTTCGGGATGCGGCAGCTGGCCGCCCGCGCGGACCAACTGATCGTCCAGGGTGTGGAACAGCGTCTCGGTCTCGATCGTCTGCTCCTCGATCCGGCCGCTGAGCGCGACGATCTCCCGGACCCGGCGCTGACCGTCGACGGCGATGCCGAGGTGTACGATGAGGTCGACGCAACCCGCGACCGTCGGGAGCACGAAGCGCGAGCCGATGTTCTCGCCTGCCAGCAAGGGCAGGGTGCACATCTTGGTCAGTGCCTCGCGGGCGGAGTTGGCGTGGATCGTGCAGAGGCCGGGCAGGCCGCTGTTCAACGCGAGCAGCAGGTCCAGGCACTCCTCGCCGCGAACCTCCCCGACGATCACCCGACTGGGTCGCATCCGCAGCGACTCCTTCACCAGGTCGCGCAGTCGGATCTCGCCGGTGCCCTCCAGCCCGGCCTGCCGGGTCTGCATCGCCACCCAGTCCGGGATGGGCAGCTTGATCTCGAAGACCTCCTCGCAGGAGATCACCCGCTCGCTGCCGGGGATCGAGCCGGCCAGTGCGTTCAGCATCGTGGTCTTGCCGGCCTGAGTGCCGCCGGACACCAGGATGTTCAGCCCCGACGCGATCGAGGCGTCCAGTACCGCTGCGGCGTGCGGGGTGAGCGATCCGAGCGAGACCAGGTCGGCGAGCCGGGTCGCCCGGACGGTGAACTTGCGGATGTTGATCGCGGCATACCGCTGGGTGATCCCGCCGAGCACGATGTGCACCCGGCTGCCGTCCGGAAGCTGCGCGTCGGTGAACGGTTGCGAGATGTCGATCCTGCGGCCGGTTGTCTTCAGCATCCGCTCGACCAGGTCCGAGACCTCCTCCTCGGTCAGCACCGTGGTGGTCAGCTCGTGCCGGCCGTCGCGGGCGATGAACACCCGGGACGGCTCGTTGATCCAGATCTCCTCGACGTGCGGGTCGTCCAGGTAGCGCTGCAGCGGCCCGAACCCGGCGACCCGGTCGAGCACCTCGCGGGTGACCGCCTCCGCGTCCTCGAGCGGCGGCACGATCCCGGTCAGGCTGCGTTCGTCGTACTCCCGGATCACCGACAGCACGATCGCGCGGACCGCGGCCGGGTTGCGGAGCGGGTCGATACCCTCTCGTCGTACGACGTCGCGCACCTGGCCGTCGATCAGCTCGACGGCGCTGGTACGCCCGGAGCGACGCACGGCAACCCTGTCAGCGGCCATCGTCTCCCCGTCGTCGGTCCCGTAGCGTGGGCGGTCCACCACACGGCGCGACAATCTTGGCAGCCCGCAGGGTCCTCACGCCGACGAAGTCGCCGGCCTGTGGATAACCGCGCTCAGCGGGTGCTGCGGGCCACGGTGAGCAGAGCCATCGCGCTCGGCGACAGGTCCGTGCCCGCTCTCCAGACCGCCTGGAACGGCCGGGTGAGGTCGAGGTCGCGGACGGAGACCTGGACCAGGCGGCCGGCGGCCAGCTCGTCGGCGACGGCCAGCGCCGACAGTACGACCGGGCCCATGCCGGCGACCGCGGCCGACTTGAGCGCGGTGTTCGAGGCCAGCTCCAGCCCCGGCAGCAACTCCAGGCCGGCACGGTCCAGCGCGTGCTCGATCGTCTCCCGGGTCCCGGACCCAGGCTCCCGGACCAGCAGCGGGGTCGCGGCCAGCGTCCGGGCGGCGATCGTCCGGGTGGTCGCCCATTCGTGCCCGGGCGTGACCGCGACCACGACTGTGTCGGTTCCGATCCGCCGGCGGCGCAGCCCGCGCCGGACGCTGGGTGACTCCACGAACCCGATGTCCACGTGCGCGCCCTCGACCAGGGCCGCCGCCTCGGTCGAGTTCACCACCGTGAGCGAGACCAGCGCGTCCGGTTCCTGCTGGCGCAGGGCTGTCAGCCAGCGCGGCGCCAGGTGCTCGGCCAGTGTCATGCTGACGGCCGCGCGGACCGCCACCGTGCGCTGCACCCGAAGCGTCTGCACGGACCGGGTGAAGTCGTCGGCGGCGGCGAGCAGCACCGTCGCCCAGTCGACCACCGCCTTGCCCGCCGGGGTCAGCGTCGTACCGCGCGTCTCCCGGTAGAGCAGCGGCACCCGCAGGCTGCGCTCCAGTGCTGTCATCCGGCGGCTCACGCTGGGCTGCGACAGCCCGAGCCGTACGGCGGCCCTGCCGATGCTGCCGGTCTCCGCGACCAGCACCAGGACCGCGAGGTCGTCGAGATCGGGCCGGCGCGGGGTCATGCATGGAGCGTATGACCCGATGCCGGAGTGCTGTCTACCCGCCGGGCGATGTCGCACCGACGCTGGAACCATGGCACGCCACCACGCACCCGGTCTGGCTGTGGCCGCCGGCGGCGTCGGGCTGGCGATGCTGCTGCACCGGCTGGTGCCCGGCGTCGGGGTGCTCACCTGTGCCGTGCTGCTCGGCGCGGTCGTCGCGAACGTCGGTCTGCTGCCGGCGACCACCCGGCCGGGGCTCGCCCTGGCCACCAGGCGGCTGCTGCGGGTGGGCGTCGTACTGCTCGGGTTCAGCCTGTCGCTGGTCACGATCGCCCAGCTCGGCCCAGCGGTGATCGCGCTGGTCGTGATCACGCTGGCCGGCACCCTGGTGGCGACCCTCTGGGCGGGCCGGAGGCTCGGGCTGGGCCGGCCGCGCAGCCTGCTGATCGCCACCGGGTTCGCGATCTGCGGCGCCTCCGCGATCGCCGCGATGGAGCGCAACGCCGACGGCGACGAGGACGACGTCGCCACCGCGGTCGCCATGGTGACGATCTGCGGCACGGTCGCGATGGTCGCGGTTCCGTTGCTCCAGGCACCGTTCGGGCTGACCGACACCCAGCTCGGCATCTGGGCCGGCGCCAGCGTGCACGAGGTCGGCCAGGTGGTGGCCGCCGCCGGTCCCGCGGGCGCAGCGGCTGTCGCCGTCGCGGTGGTGGTCAAACTGACCCGGGTGCTGCTGCTCGCACCCGTAGTGGCCGCGGTCGGCGCCCTCCAGCGCCGGGCGGGTGCCGGCGAGTCGCCGCCCGTCGTACCGCTGTTCGTGCTCGGGTTCCTCGGCTGCGTGCTGCTGCGCACCCTGGATCTGGTGCCGGCCGGTGCGCTGACGGTCCTGACCCGGGTGCAGACCGTCGCGCTCGCCGCGGCGCTGTTCAGTCTCGGCACCGGCGTACGGCTGGTGCCACTCGTGCGCCGCGGCGGCTCCGCACTGCTGCTCGGAGCGCTGTCCACCGTCGTGATCGGGGGAGTCTCGCTGGCCGGCGTGCTGTGGGTCGGCTGACGGCAGACTTCCGTAGGGAAGTCCTCATCCGCACAGACGCCTCGAAGGCGTCGGCGCGTTACAGCACAATCGGGGAATGACCTCTCTGCAGCCCGACACCGCCGCCGGCGACCTGTACGCGCGGATCCGCGCGTCCTCGACCGCGACCCTCGACCTGATGACCATCCAGCTCGGCCGCCGCCTCGGCCTGTACGACGCGCTCGCGGACGGCATGCCCGTCACGGCGCCGGACCTGGCCGAGCGCACCGGGCTGAACGAGCGGATGGTGCGGGAGTGGCTGGAGCAGCAGGCCGTCACCGGGTTCGTCGACCTCGCCGACGCCACCGTCGCGCCGGAGCAGCGGCGGTACTCGCTGCCGGACGCGTCCCGGCAGGCCTTCTGCGATGCGGACAGCCTGAGCTTCGCGGCCCCGATGGCCGACGACGTGCTGCGCACCACGGGCCGGATCGCGGACCTGGAGCAGGCGTTCCGCACCGGCACCGGGCTGAACAAGCCGTACCACTGGGAGGAGGGCCGGCCGGACGGCAGCCGGGCCTGGTTCCTGCAGCTGCTCGGCACCGCCTGGTTCCCCGCGGTACCGGACCTGCACGAGCGGCTGTCGGCGCAGCCGCCGGCGCGGATCGCGGACATCGGGGTCGGCAGCGGCTGGTCCAGCATCGCGATGGCACAGTCGTACCCGGACGTACTGGTGGACGGGTACGACCTCGACGAGCTCGCGATCGGCTATGCCCAGCAGCACGCGCGGGATGCCGGGCTGGACGACCGGGTGCGGTTCGTGGCCGGTGACGCGACCAGCTTCGACACTGTCGGCCGGTACGACCTGGTCACCGTGTTCGAGGCCCTGCACGACCTGTCCTACCCGGTCGCGGTGCTGTCCCAGCTGCGCGGCCTGCTGGCCGACAGCGGCACCGTGCTGATCGCCGACGAGCGGGTGCCGGACCAGATCGTTGCCCCGGGCACCGAGCTCGACCGGCACCACTACGGCTGGAGCGTCCTGAACTGCCTGCCGGCCGTGATGACCGAGCCCGACTCGGCCGCTACCGGTGCGGTGATGCGGATCGGCACGCTGCGCCGGTACGCCGAGGAGGCGGGCTTCGACGAGGTCGAGGTGCTGCCGATCGAGCACCACGAGTGGCGGTTCTACCGGCTGCGGCCCTGAACGACCGACGCCGGCGTCATCGCTGCAACAGGGTGTGCTCGAAGGAGTACCGGGAGGCCCGGAACAGGTGTGCGCCGTACTCGACCGGACGGCCGTGGTCGGCGTACGTGATCCGGGTGGTGGCCAGCAGCGGGGCGCCGACCGGCTCGGCGAGCAGCCGGGCCTGGTCCGGTGCAGCCGGGCGGGCCGAGATTGTCTGGTGCGCGACCTTGAGCCGCACGCCGCGGGCCCGGAGCAGCTCGTACAGGCCGTGCTCGGCGAGCGCCGCGGCGTCGGTGTCCAGCACCTCGACGGGCAGCCAGTTCCGCATCAGTGCCAGCGGCTCGCCGTCCGCGCTGCGTAGCCGCTCGATTCGCAGCACCCGGTCGCCGCGCTGGCAGTGCAGGGCGCCGGCGACCTCCGCGGTGGCGCCCATCGAGCCCAGCCGCAGCACCTCCGTCTGCGGACGGCGGCCGTGCTTGGCCAGGTCGTCGTACAGGCTGGTCAGCGCCAGCGAACGGCGGACCTGGTCCGCCCGGCCCACGACCTGGGTGCCGACCCCGCGCTTGCGCACCAGCAGTCCCTGGTCGACCAGCCGGGCGATCGCCTGGCGGACCGTCGGCCGGCTGAGCCCGTACATCGCGGCCAGGTCGAGCTCGTTGCTCAGCCGCGAACCGACCGGCAGCTCACCGCCCTGGATCGCCTGCTCGAGCTGGTCGGCCAGCTGCACGTGCAGCGGCGTCCGGCTGGTGCGGTCGACGGTGACCGGAACTGTCTTCATGCGAGACATGATGGTGAGTGGCAGGGCCACTGTCAGGACAAAGTCGGCGTGAACGCCGCCCGGAACCTCTCCAGCGCAACGACACTGTCTCCGGACGCCCAGGCCTCGAGCGCCACCGTGCCGCGGTACCCGGCCCGGTCGAGCGCTGCTGCGACGGCCGGATAGTTGATCTCGCCGGTGCCCGGCTCGCACCGGCCGGGCACGTCCGCGACCTGGATCTCACCGACCAGCGGCAGCGCCCGCCGGATCAGCTCGATCAGGTTCCCCTCGCCGATCTGGGCGTGGTACAGGTCCAGGTTCAGGCGCAGGTGCGGGCTGCCGACCGCCTCCACCAGCGCGATCGTGTCGGCGGCCCGCGCGAACGGCACGCCCGGGTGGTCGACCTCGGTGTTCATGTTCTCCAGGGTGAAAGTCAGGCCCGCGGTCTCCCCCAGCGCTGCGACCCGCCGCAGCGTGCGCTCGGCCGCGAGCCACATCGGGCCGGTGACCTGGTACGACGGCGTCACCGGCAAACCGTCCGGGCCGAGCCCGGTGCCGTGCAGGTTGAGCCGCGGGCAGCCGAGCTTCTCCGCGACCGCGAGGGCTTCGGCCGCCGTCCGGAGCAGCTCGTCCGCACCGTCCAGCAGGTCCCCGGTCACGTACCCGGTCATCGACGAGAACCGGGCGCCGGTCCCTTTGAGTGTGTCGGTGTCCTTGGCGGTCCAGTCCCAGAGCTCGACCGCGAAGCCGAGCTCGTCGATCCGCCGGACCCGGTGAGCGAACGGCAGGTCGGTGAACACCATCTCGGCGCACACCGCGAGCTCGAAGCCCATCAGGTCCGCGCCGTGAGGTCGAGCGTCCGGTAGCCTTCCAGCTCGGTCAGCCGGACCGGCCGCTCCTGCTCGACCGACGCGATCGCGGCCACCGCGATGGCCAGTGCCGACCGCGCGTCCGCGCCGGTCACCTCGGGCACCTTCTGCTCGCGCACGCAGTCGACGAAGCTGGCCAGCTCCGCGGTGTAGGCGTCGCCGAAGAGCTCGACATCACTGCGAACCGTCGGCTGGGACAGCCCGTCGGCACCGTGGAACCGCATCGCGTGCCGGCGCAGGTCGCCGGCGCTGACCATGCCGGCCGAGCCGAACACCTCGCCGCGCACGTCGTACCCGTACGCCGCGGAGAAGCTGGCCTCGGCGGTCGCGATCGCCCCGTTCTCGAACCGGACCACGACGACCGCCGTGTCCAGCAGCCCCTTCGCCTTGTACGACGGCGCGACCAGCGCGTCCGCGGTGGCGTACACCTCGACCGGCTCCGCGTTCAGGTTCAGCCAGCGCAGGACATCGAAGTCGTGGATCAGCGTCTCCCGGAAGATCGTCCACGGCCTCACCGCGCCCGGGTCGGCGACCGCGCCGGCCGGGTCCCGGGTGACCGACCGCATCAGCTGCGGCGTACCGATGCCGCCGGCAACGATCAGGTCGTGCGCGGCCCGGAAGTCCGCGGCGAACCTGCGGTTGAAGCCGACCTGCAGCGCTACCCCGGCGGCCCCGACCGCACCGAGCGCCCGGTCCGCGTCGGCGAGGGTGAGCGCCATCGGCTTCTCGCAGAACACCGGCCGGCCGGCCTCCGCGGCGGCGATCACCAGCTCGGTGTGCGCGGTGGCCGACGCGGTGATGACGACGGCGTCGACCTCCTTGACCAGCTCGGCCGGGTCGGTGGTGGCCTCGGCGCCGAGCTCGGACGCCAGCCGCTCGGCCGCGCCCGGCACCGGGTCAGCGACGGCGGCGAGCCGCGCGGCCGGGATCCGGCGGGCGATGTTGCGAGCGTGCATGGTGCCGATCCGTCCGGCACCGATCAGGCCGAGCCGGACCGGGGTGTGCAGACGTGACATAACGTCCTCTCGATGGCGCTTGCGTGTCATGGCCGAACTACTAGAGCGCTCTAGTCCTGCCAGGGAACACCGGGCGTCCACGGTTCGTCAAGAGGTCTGGCAAAGATTGCTAGAGCGCTCTACTCTTGGTCCGGTTCGACGGGGAAATCACGAGTGGCAGGAGAGACCACTGAGTGACGTGAGAGGCCCCGACCTCAGATCGCGCCGCCCGACCATGGAGGACGTAGCGGCCAAGGCGGGAGTGTCGAGGGCCCTGGTATCGATCGTGTATCGCGACGCGCCCGGAGCGAGCGACACCACCCGCGCCCGGGTGCTCGAGGCGGCGGCTGAGCTGGACTACCGCCCGGACCACCGGGCCCGGCTGCTCGGCCGGCAGCGCACCAAGCTGCTCGGTGTCGTGTACGGCGTCCGGCACGCCTTCCACGGCGACCTGGTCGAGGCGCTGTACGCCGCCGCCGACCTGGCCGGGTACGACGTCGCGCTCAGCGCGGTGGCGCCGACCCGGGACGAGCCACGGGCGATCCAGGCGCTGCTGGACTACCGCTGCGAGGGCCTGATCCTGCTCGGGCCGGACCAGCGGGCGAAGGCGCTCGCCGAGCTGGCCGCGGCGATGCCGACCGTGGTGGTGGCGCGGAAGGTGACCGCGGACGGCGTCGACGTGGTGCGCAGCGACGACAGCGACGGCCTGCGTCAGGCGGTCGAGCATCTGGTCTCGCTCGGCCACCGGCGGATCGTGCACGTGGACGGCGGCCGCGCCCCGGGAGCGGCCGAGCGCCGGGTCGGGTACAAGACCGCGATGCGGCGGGCCGGGATGAGCGAGCACATCTGGGTGGTCGGCGGCGGGCTGACCGAGGACGACGGAGTCGCCGCCGCGAAGCGGATCCTGCGTGAGGCGCCGCGCACCACGGCCGTCGCCGCCTTCAACGACAAGTGCGCGATCGGGATGCTGGACACGCTCCGCAAGGCCGGCCGCGACGTCCCCGGTGAGATGTCGGTGGTCGGGTACGACGACAGCAACCTGGCCGGGCTCTCGCACGTCGACCTGACCACGATCGGGCAGGACCCGAAGCGGCTCGCGGAGCTGGCCGTCGGCCGTGCGGTGGCCCGGCTGGACGGTGATGTCTTCGCCGACGACGAGCTCGTCGTACCGCCCTCGCTGGTCGTGCGGGGCACCACGGCCGCGCCTAAGGAAGCCTGACCGGCACGTTGTAGGGCGTCACCACCTGGACGTTCGACGGCAGCGTGTGCGGCGCGCCCGGTAGTGCGCCGTGCGCCTGCAGGATCGCGCGGCACACGCGCCGTACGTCGTCGGCGAGATCGTGGTGCAGCACCGCGGACACCCGGCCGGCCCGCAGCAGCCGCCGGTTGTCGTCGTCCAGGTCATGCGCGACGAACACCCGGCACTCCCGGTCCAGGTCCTCGAACGCCCCGACCGTCGCCAGGTTGCCGCCGCCGATCGAGTACACGGCACACAGGTCCGGGTCGCCACGCAGCGCCGCCTGCGCCATCGCCCGGACGGTCTCGTCCAGCCCGTCGGTGTCGGTCAGCTCGACCAGCGTGCGGTGCGGGGCCCGCTGCCGCATCGCCGCCCGGAAGCCCATCTCGCGCTCCTCCTCACCGCGGAACTCGTTCCGGCTCAGGGTGACCAGCACGTTGCCCGGCCGTTCGCCCAACCAGCTGTCGATCAGGTACGCCGCGGTGGCGCCGGCGGCACGGTTGTCGATCCCGACATACGCCAGCCGCCGGCTGCCCGGCACGTCGGTCACCAGCGTCACCACCGGGATCCCGGCCGCGACCAGCCGGTCGACCGCCTCGGCCACCTCGGGCACGTCCGGCGTCTTCAGCACCACGCCGTGCGAGCCGCGGGACCCGATCCGGTCCAGCACACCGACCAGGTCGTCGATCCCGCCCGCCTCGCGCAGGTGGAAGCGGCAGCGGATCACCGCCGGCCGCAGCGCCGGAAGCTCGGCCTCGAGCGCGCTCCGGACGGCGCCGCTGAACCGCTCCGGCGCCTGCATGACCAGGTCGACGATGAATGTCCGGCCACCCAGCCGGAGCTGTTCCTGCTGCCGGTCCAGGTCGCGGATCGCCTGCTCGACCTGACGGGTCGCCCGGATGCTGACACTGCCACGCCGGTTCAGCACCCGGTCGACGGTGGTCTCGCTCAGGCCGGCCTGGACGGCGATGTCGCGGACCCGGTACGGACGTCCCACGCGGCCTCCGTTGCTGACGGACCTGACGGACTTGACGGGTTTTTGACGGGTTCGGGGTGTGGCCGGACCGTCATCGTGGTTCCAGGCTAGGGGCATGACCACACTTCCGACCTCACCCACAGCCCAGGTCTGGCTGCGGCCTGCGGACTGCCGGCTGGAGGACCTGCTGACCGTCGTCGCCGAGCGCACCGACCCCGCCGACTATCCGTATGCCTCGCAGGTCGACCACGAGGTGCTCGTGTACGACGCCGCGCGGCTGCGGGCCGCATCCGATCCGCGGGACGTCCAGGCCGAGCTGGCCCGGGCGCTGAGCGACGGCCCGGGCATCGTGGTGCTGTCCGGCGCCTTCGCCGCGCCCGCTGTCGACGCGGTCACAGCGGCGTTCGAGGCGATGATCGCGGACCAGCGGGCGGCGGGTGGCGCGGCCGGCGACCACTTCGCCAAGCCGGGCGCCAACGACCGGGTCTGGAACGCCCTGCAGAAGCTGGCGCTGCGGGACCCGGCGGCGTTCGCGGCGTACTACGCCAACGACCTGCTCGCGCTGATCGCGACCGCCTGGCTGGGCCCGGCGTACCAGGTCACCTCACAGGTCAACGTGGTGAACCCCGGCGGCGAGGGCCAGACCGTGCACCGCGACTACCACCTCGGCTTCCAGTCCGACGAGGTGGCCGCGTCGTACCCGGCACATGTGCACCGGTTGTCGCCGGTGCTCACCCTGCAGGGCGCGGTCGCGCACTGCGACATGCCGGTGCAGAGCGGACCGACGCTGTACCTGCCGCACTCGCACAGGTACGAGCCGGGGTACCTGGCCTACCGCCGGCCCGAGTTCGCCGCGCACTTCACCGAGCACCACGTGCAGCTGCCGCTGGCCAAGGGCGACGCGGTGTTCTTCAACCCGGCGCTGTTCCACGCGGCGGGGTCGAACCACTCGGCGGACATCCGGCGGATGGCGAACCTGCTACAGATCTCGTCCGCCTTCGGCCGGGCGATGGAGTCGGTCGACCGGGCCGCGATGTGCCTGGCGCTCTACCCCGAGCTGCTCGCCATGGACGACCCGGCTGCCCGCGAGCACGTGATCGCGGCAAGCGCGGAGGGGTACGCGTTCCCGACCGACCTGGACCTGGACCAGCCGATCGGCGGTCTCGCCCCGCCGTCCCAGGCCGACGTCCTCCGCCAGGCGGTGGCGGACCGCTGGCCCGCCGCCCGTCTCGAGACCGCCCTGGCGGACCACGCCGCCCGCCGCTGAACCACCTCTGTGTGTTCGCGAATCGCCAAGGGAGAGCGCTCCCGTATGGCGATTCGCGCACACGCTGGCACTTACAGGGCGGCCTGGGCGGCGAGGAGGGTCTTGGCGGCGGACTCCAGGCCCTCCAGCTGGTCGAGCTCCTGGTCCTCGTGCTCGATGTTGACCGCCATCTCCGGGTCGATCCGCTGGATCGCCCGGAGGAACTCGGTCCAGAACGCGACATCGTGTCCCCGGCCGACCGCGACGAAGTCCCACGACGAGTTCTCCGGCCACCGGCTGAGGGTCTCCGTGCCACCGAGCCCGAGCGCGCCGGGGTCGGTGGGCAGCACCCGGCCGAACCGGTCGTCGAGCACGCCGTTGACCTTGGCCGCCTCGTTGATCCGGGTGTCCTTGGCCGCGGCGTTGTAGACGAGGCCGCCGAGGCTGTCCAGTGCGGCAACCGGGTCGATGCCCTGCCAGAACAGGTGGCTGGGGTCCATCTCGGCACCGACGTGGGTGGCGTTGATCTCCTCGGCGAGCCGCACCATCGTGGCCGGGTTGTAGACCACGTTGTGCGGGTGCATCTCGATGCAGACCTTGACGTCGGCATCGGCGGCCCGGGCCTGGATGTCCTTCCAGAACGGGATCGCGACCTCGTTCCACTGGTAGTCGCGGGCGTCCAGGTAGACGCTGACCCACGGCAGCACCGTCCACGACGGCGCGCTGCCACCGGCATGCGCCTCCGGCAGCCCGGACATCGTGACCACCCGCTTCACGCCGAGCAGTGCGGCGAGCTCGATGGCGTCGCGCACGTCCTGGGCGTGCTTCTGCCGGATCCCGGGGTCAGGGTGCAGCGGGTTGCCGTTGCAGTTCAGCGCGGTCAGGGCCACACCGCTGGACTCGAAGAGGCCCAGGTAGTCGTCCCGGGCGGTCTGGCCGGCCCGGATCTGCTCGATCGGCAGGTGCGGCGCGGGCAGGAACCCGCCCGAGTTGATCTCCGCACTGTCCAGCCCCATCTCACGCAGGATCTTGAGTGCGTCGGCGATCGGCTTGTCGTGCAGGCATGCGGTGTAGGCGCCGAGCTTCACGGTGTGTCCTTCCGGTCTGTGGGTCGAGCTAGCTGACGGAGACGGCTGCGCCGCCGGCCTCCGCGGACTGGACGACAGCTCCGAGCAGTCGCAGGTTGCGCAGGCCGTCCTCGAAGGTCGGGCAGGGCGGCAGTCCCTCGATGCCGGCCACCTGGCCCAGGAACGCCCTCGCCTGGAACGCGAACAGGTCGTTCTGGCCGTGGCCGACGCCCGGGAAGTCCATCGGCAGCCCACCGGTGATGTAGGGGTGGTCCGGACCGACCAGGACCTGGCGGTAGCCGTTCGTGGCGTGCGGGGCGCTGTGGTCGACGAAGCCGAACTCGGATGCGCGGGCGAGGTCGAACGTCGCGGCACCGGTCTCGGCGAAGATCTCAAAACCGAGCCCGTTCGGGTGCCCGTACGCGGTCCGGGAGGCCGACAGCGTCGCGGTGGCGCCCGACGCGAACCGCGCGGTGAAGCTGACCAGGTCCTCGTTCTCGACCGGCTCGGCCTCCTCGCTGACCGCGGCCAGAGCGTGCCCCACGACGGCACCGACCGGGAGGTGCCGCTCGGTGATGTACGTCGCCAGCACCGCTCCGCTGACGGACTCGATCGGCCCGCAGAGGAACTCCGCCAGGTCGACCAGGTGCGCGCCGATGTCGGCGAGCGCGCCGCTTCCCGGCCCGCCCTTGTACCGCCAGCTCATCGGGGCGTTAGGGTCGCAGCCGTAGTCGCACCAGTAGTGACCGTCGAGGTGCAGCGGACGGCCGATCACGCCGGACTCGAGCTGTGCGCGGATGGCGTTGATCGCCGGCGAGCGGCGGAAGGTGAAGCCGGTCGCGGCCTGCCGCTCGGCTGCCCGGGCCGCGGCCACCATCGCCTCGGCATCCTCGACACTCGGCGCGAGCGGCTTCTCGCAGAGCACGTGCTTGCCGGCCGCGAGCAGGCCCTCGACGATCTCGCGGTGCAGCGTGTTGGCGACGACGACGCTCACGACGTCGATGTCCGGCGCGTCGGCGATGGCCTGCCAGCTCGACTCGGCACGCTGGTAGCCGAACCGGTTCGCGGTCTCCTTCGCGACGGTGGCGTTGACGTCGCCGACGGCGACGAACCGCACCTCCGGCAGACCGGCGCCGTGGATCGCGGTTGCGGCGCGGTACCCCGCCACGTGCGCGCGACCTGCCATGCCCGCGCCGATCACGGCCACCCCGATGGACGAAGACGACATGGTTGCTCCTCGGCTGCCGACGGACTAGGTCCCCTGCGCTGCTTGGATTTCAAGCGCTTGAATTCCCTGTACTATCCTTCCGAGACAAGCGCCTGTCAAGAGCTCGACACCACGCCAGGAGATTCCGTGGCCACTCGCGATCAACCTCTGGACGCCGACGGCACGCGCGCCCGGCGGCTCCGGCTGGAGGACGTGGCGGCCGCGATCGGGATGTCCCCGTCGTCGGTCTCGCTGGCACTGAGCGACCGGCCGGGGCCGAGCGAAGAGACCCGGCGCCGGGTCCGGGAGGCGGCCGACCGGCTCGGTTACCGGCCGGACCGGACCGCTCGCCTGCTCGCCCGCCGGCGCACCCGGCTGCTCGGCGTCATGCTCGACATCCGCAGCCCGTTCCACGCGGAGCTGGTCGAGGACCTCCACCAGGCCAGTGAGGGACGCGGCTACGACCTGGTGCTGAGCACGGTGACCGCCGGCCGAGACGAACGACGGGCCGTCGACGCGCTGCTGGACTTCCGCTGCGAGGCGGTCATCCTGCTCGGGCCGGCCGTCTCGGTCTCACAGCTGGGCGCGCTCAGCCGGCAGCTGCCGGTCGTCGTCATCGGCAAGCAGACCGGTGCTGACATCGACGTGGTGCGGGCGGCCGACGACCTGGGTGTGGCGCAGGCCGTCGACCACCTGGTCGGGCTCAGGCACCGCGACATCGCGTTCGTCGACGCCGGCAAGGGCCCGATCGCGTCGCTGCGCCGCCGCGGCTACCGTACGGCGATGCGCCGGAACGGCCTGACCGGGTCGGTACGTGTCGTCCCAGGCGGGCTCGACGAGCGGGCGGGCGCGCAAGCCGCCCACGCACTGCTGGAGTCCCCGGAGCTGCCGACCGCGGTGGTCGCGTACAACGACATGTGCGCGGTCGGTCTGCAGGACGCGTTCAGCCGGGCAGGCGTCGGCGTACCGGAGCAGGTGTCCATCGTCGGGTACGACAACAGCACGCTGGCGCGGCTCGCGCACATCGACCTGACCTCGGTCGACCAGGACGCCGAACAGCTCGCCGCGCACGCCGTCCAGGTCGCGGCCGACCGGCTCGAGAACGGCCGCGGCGCAGCCGAGGAGTTCGTGCTGACACCGCACCTCGTGGTCCGCGGCAGCACCGGACCCGCCGCTACGGCGTGACCGGCAGACCGGACTCGGCAGACCAGCGAACCAGCTCGAGCACCCGGGCCAGCTCGACCGCGTCCGCCCGGCCGAAATCGGGATCACGCTCGCCGCGGATCGCCGCGGACGCCGTGTCCAGCTCGATCCGGTACACGTCGGCCTCGGCGCCGGTCAGGCCGTACGCCGCGTCCGGGTCAACGGCCTGTTGCTCAGCCTGGCCGTCCCGGACCAGCTCGACGCGTCCGTCCCGGCAGATCCACGGGTCGCCGACGACGATCTTCCCGGCGGTGCCGATGATCTCGAGCTCGTCGCGGCGAGGCAGGTCGAGGCCGACGTCGAACTGTGCAAGCACGTCGTCCGGCATCCGCAGCGTCGCCGCGAGCCGGAGGTCGACGCCGTCACCATCGGTATCGACCACCTGCTCGGCGTACACCCGCTGCGGCGAACCGGCGAACATCAGGAACGCACTGAGGCAGTAGCAGCCGAGGTCCAGCAGTGCACCACCGCCGAGTGCGCGCGAGCGCCGGATGTCGCCGGTGCCGACGCTCATTCTCAGCGCCGCGCGGACCGTGGTCAGCCGCCCGATCGCGCCGTCCGCGACCAGCCGGCGCGCTAGCAGCGTCCGCGTGCAGAGCGACCGGCAACGCGTCGTACACCGCGTCGACCTTCTCGCTGGCCAGCAGCTCTTCGTACGCGCCGAAGCTCAGCTCCAGCC
>Ga0114129_10001575_pt1 | contig 30981 bp, 23 predicted proteins | sample RhiMetdeltSRZDD1_FD_80071 | JGI IMG/M metagenome (GOLD analysis project Ga0114129, IMG submission 80071) | Populus rhizosphere microbial communities from Tennessee, USA - Rhizosphere MetaG P. deltoides SRZDD1 (version 2) (version 2) | ecosystem: Host-associated > Plants > Roots > Rhizosphere >...
CGACGGGCGCCGGCTCGGTCGGCTGGGCGGGGGTGACCACGCGGTGCGAGCGCCGCAGCACGACCGCCGTGGATGCGGCGCCGACGAGCGCGATGCCGGCGGCCACGACCACGAGCTGCCAGCGGACCGCGGGCGTTCGAGCGACCGCGGCCGGCGGAGTCGTCGCAGGCTCCGCGCCGGCGGGAGCGCGGGCGACCCGCAGCGCCCCCAGCGCGACCGCGGAGGCACGCTCGCCGAGCGCGCCGGGATTCATGACCGGAGCGGAGCGCGGCGGCGTAGCGCGGTCCAAGGGCTTCGCGCCGCTCTCTGCTGCGGCAACGGCGTCTGCCAGCGCCGCGCTGATTTCGTCGCTGGAATCGGCGGCCCTCGAGGTTTGCTCACGCGGCGCCTTTTCGGGGGCGGGCGCGGGCGCCGCTTCCGGCGGCGCGCCCGGCGCCACCCAGGGACGCACGACGCGCGAGATCGGCAAGTCCGGCGCGAAACGCTTCGCCGCCTCCCCCACCGCCTGCGACATCCTCCGCCGGCCGTCCGCCAATCCGTCGCTGCCGCCTGGCGTCGGCGGCAGCTCGAGCACGTGCGTCAGCCGCACGGGATGGCCTGCGGAGATCCCGTGCCGCGCTTCCTCCGCTTCGCGCCGCAGCCGCTCGCGGCGCATGCCGCGCAACGGAGGAAAACGAATCAACGGGATCGGGCCGGCGCTGCGGACGACCGCACTCGCGCCGTCGGCCTCTGCCGCCGCCATCGCAGTTGGCGGCGTGTCCACTGCTTCTTGCGCGACTCGCGGGGCTGCCCCGGGATCCCCGGCGCTCTCCGGCGCGCCGTTCCGCGGCGTCGCCGATCCGAGCCACTGCTGCAGGGTCGGCTTCTCGCGCGGCGGTCCGGCCGCCGCTCCCTGGACCAGAACGCCGTCGCCGGCGAGTCGCTGCACCGCCGCCATCGTAGACAGGTCGTCGAGCGGCGATTCGGAGACCACTTCGCGCACCGTGCGCCGGCCGTCGAAGAGACGCAGCACGCCGTTCAGCTCGTCCGGCATGTCCGCGAGGCGCGCGGCGAGTGCGGGAAAGTCGACGCCGAGCACGGCCGAGAACGGCAGCGTGTCGGCCAGGCGGCGCATCTCGTCGATGCGACGCATGCCTTCCATGAGGAGACCCTGGGTGCCCGCCTCGGTGCGTGCCTCCCGGTCGACCGGGCCGAACTCGACGCGGAACGAGCCGGACTCCCAGCTCAACAGACGGTAGAAAGCAGCCTCGCCGGCCAGCGGGTCGACTTCCGCGTCGATGACCTGCCCGTCGCGCACCCAGACGCGCGCGGCGCGCCCGTCGCCCGAGTCGCAGTAGACGGTGGCCGTCTTCTGCCAGTTTTCCAGCGAGGTGAAGAGGTCGACGAGGCCCAGGTCGCCCACGCTTCCGGTCAGCGCGGCTGCCCCGCCGCCGCGCTGCGCGTTGCGCGACTGCTCGCGATTGGTGAGCAGGGCGCGGATGCGCGCGACCACCTCCTTGATGAGGAGGGGCTTCACGAGGAAATCGTCGGCGCCGGACTCGAGCGCGGCCGCGCGCGCCGCCGGCGTCCGGTCGGCGCTCATCAGGAGCACGGGCAGTCCCGACAGCCGCGAATCCTCGCGGACCCCGCGGCACAGCTCGACGCCGTCCTGTCCCGCCAGGTTCACCTCGGAGAGCAGCAGGTCGGGCGCGTTGCGCTGCACCTTGCGCAGCGCCTCGGCCGCGTCCGCCGCGGTCGAGACGGCGAAGCCCGCCTTGCGCAGCGCCACCTCCAGGATGCGCAGGCTACGAGGGTCGGCGTCGACGACGAGCAGGCTCTGCTTGGCCACGTTGCGCTCTTCACCACGGGCGGCGGGGCCGCTCTCTGCGAGAGCAGCACCCGCGCTCGGACCGTGTCAAGGCTTGCGCCGCCCGAACAGTCCCGACAGCACCCCGCCCTCCTTTTCCTTCTTCGCGGCGCTCCTCCCCTGGCGCGTCTCGAGGAGGCGCAGCTCGAGGGAAGCGTCCGAATGCTTCGGATCGAGCTGCAGCGCCTTCCGGAACGAATCGGCCGCGGCCTCTGGATCCTTGGTCCGCCACAGCACCCCGGCGACGTAGTGCGTGCGCGCCGTCAGGCCCGCGGCCCGCAGCGCCCGGTTGATGAGCGACATCGCCTCTTCCTTGCCGGCGGCGGTCACCTTCGGATCGGAGACGATGCCCCAGGCCAGCGCCGCCAGCGCATCGGCGTTCGGATCCAGGTCCACCGCCCTGCGCAGCTTGTGCAGCCCGGCCTCGAAATCGCGCTTCTTGAGCAGCACCTCGCCCATCTTGAGGGACAGGCTCGCCTCCTCGCGCCGCGAAGCGACCTTGCCGGTGCCGCCCGCCTTGAGCTGGTGGTCGTATCGCGCGCGCGACTCCGGACTGCCGATGTCGTCGTGCGCCTGCTTGAGCGCGCTGAAGAGCGCTTGCAGATCGGGGAGGATCGGGGCGAGCGCAGGCGACGACGACGCGCGGTCGGGATGGAACCGCTTGGCCGCGGCGATGTACGCCTGCTTGATCTGGTCGGCCGACGCGTTGTTCGGGACGCTCAGGCGAGCGTAGGCATTCTGGGTATCGAGCGTGTCGACCCGGTGCCGTACCTCCTCGACGAAGGCGCGTATCGCCGGATCCTCGTGCTCGGTGGCGGCGGGCTTCGCGGGGCGAGGCGGCTCGTCGACCAGCTCGGCACCCTCGGGCCGCGGGACGGCGATCCCGAGATTGCGCAGCCCCTGCGCGAGCATCCGCTTGCGCAGGTGGCGTGCGCGCTCCTCCGCGGACTCGTCGCGGTCGAGCTCGAGCGGCTCGTCGTCGCCACCGGCGGCTTCCTCGAGGCGGCGGTCGAGCTCGACGTCCGCCATCGCCGCACCCAGCTCGGTCGAATTGCCGGATTCGGGCGGCGGGAGCGTCTCCTCCGCCGGTAGCGGCTCGAGCTCGAGCGGCTCTTCCGCCGCGGCTGGCGCGGCTTCGGCAGGCTCCGCGCAGCCGCAGAGCAAGAACGCGACCAGCAAGGCCTCGGCGCGCGCGCGGGCGAGCTTCGACGCCGCGACGAACTCGTCCACCTTGCGCGGCGTGGTGAGCAGCGCCGCGGCACGCCGATCCGGCACCTGGAGCGCGACGCGGGTCTGCATCTCCTGCCAGTCGGCGGACAGGCGCACGGCGCTTCCCTCGAGCCAGTGGAGCACCCGCGTCCTGCGCGCGCGCAGCGAATCGCTCTCGAGCGCCTCGACCATGCACGACACGGGATCGACCGTGACTTCGCGCGCCCACGCCGGCGGCGGCTCCCATCCGCGCCATTCGTACTTGCCTTCCTGGAGGCCGAGCAGGACGCGGAGGTTCTCGCGATGCTGCGAAGCAAGCGCCTCGCGCAGCTGATCCGCGGTCAAGAGCCCCTGCTCGATGAGAATCTCGCCGTGCCGTTTGCCCGCCTTCTCCGCCGCCTGCTGCGTCGACTCGATCTGCAGGGCGTCGACGCGATCGGAGGCGAGCAAGACGTGCGCAAGGGTGCGGAAGCCCTCGAAGCTGGCCGTCCCGCACATGTCGCCGGCCCGGAAGAAGGCGCGGATCTCGCCCGTCCCCGGCGACTCGATCGACAGCGTGCCGCTCGCCCGGGAACGGAGCACCGCCGCGACCAGCTCGGCGACCGTCGTCTCGCCGAGGTCGCCCTGCGCGAGCGAAGGGAGCAGCTCGAAGGTGTCCACGGGCGCCGATCATCCTATCCGCAGTCCGCGGACCCACCCAGGGAACTACCCGGGTTTCCGGCACTGTCGCAGCGCCTCATACAGCACCACGCCCGCGCAGGTGGAGAGGTTGAGGCTGCGCGCGGACGGCTCTTCGATCATCGGCACGCGCACCCAGCGGTCGGGAAAGCGGTCCAGGGCTTCCGCAGGCAGGCCGTTCTGCTCTTCGCCGAGGATCAGCCAGTCCCCGGGATGGAATCGCGTCTCCCAGAGAGAGCGTGTCCCGCGGCTGGTGAAGAGGTGCACCTTGTCCGCGGTCAGCCCACCTTCACGCACCAGCTCGTCGAAGCTCGCGTGCGTCGCGGCGTGCACCTTGTTCCAGTAATCGAGCCCCGCCCGCCGCAGCTTCTTCTCCGTCAGGGCGAACCCGAGCGGCGCGACCAGATGGAGCGGCGTCCCGGTGACCGCGCAGAGTCGCGCGACGTTCCCCGTGTTGGGCGGGATCTGCGGCCGGACGAGCACCAGCTTGAGCCGGGGGTCGGGCGGATTGAGGAACGCGTTCATGGTTTGCCTGGTGTATGCCTCTCGGCCATGTCGGGGCTGGCCATCATCGCGAATCCCAACGCGCACCGGAACCGCAACTGGCCGGTCGCCTCCCAGGCGCTGCGCAAGGCGGCGCCGGGAGCGGTGCTCTACGAGACGCGGACGGAGAAGGAGCTGCGCGACGCGGCGGCGCGGGTCGGGCGCGACCGGCCGCGCGTCGTCGCCATCGCGGGCGGCGACGGGACCGTCACGCACACCGTGACGGCCCTCTCGGAGGCGCTGCAGGACCAGCTTCCGCCGCTCGCGCTGCTGGGCGGCGGCTCGTACGACTCGCTGGCGCCGCTGGGCGGGCGCGGCGCCGCCGAGGAGCGCCTCAAGAAGCTGAGCGAGGCGCTCTCGACGGGGGCGCCGTTGGAGACGACCGAGCGCGATACGATCCGCGTCCAGCTGCCTTCGCGCGCGCCGGGTCGATGCGGGTTCCGCTTCGGAGTCGGGCTGCCGGTCCGCTTCATCGAAGAGATCTACGGCACCGGCAAGGCGGGCTGGTGGGTCAGCTCCCGCGTGCTGGTCCGGGCGGCCGCGTCCTCGTTCGTGCGCGGCAAATTCGCCCGGCGGCTCTTCGAGCGCATCGACCTGCGGGTGACCGTGGACGGCGAGGAATGGCCTCGCGTGCCGATCTACGGCGTGGTGGGATCCAGCGTCGCCGAGGCGGGGCTGGGGCTGAAGCCGTTCCGCCGCGCGACGGAGCAGCCCGGCTCGTTCCAGGTGCTCGGCCTCACGGCGGGGCCGCGCAGCTTCGCGCTGGAGGTGCCGCGACTGCTCTTCGGCCGTCCGGCCCGCCGCGACCGCCTCCTCGAGGCGGTGGCCGAGGAGGTGGAGCTGCGCGCGCCGCGCGCGTTCGGATTCTTCCTCGACGGGGAGATCGACTCCGCGCCCGGGCGGCTGGTCGTGCGGATGGGGCCCCGGGTCTCCCTGGTGCGCGCGTGAGCGGCCCCCCGGCCCGGGCGCGGCGGCTGGTGAACCGCACGCGGGGTACCGTGCTGGCGGAGCGGGTCGCTCGGGCCGGAGGCCTCGCGCAGCGCCTGCGCGGACTGCTGGGCCGTCCCGCGCTGTGCGAAGGCGAGGCGCTGGCCATCTCGCCGTGCAACTCGGTCCACACCTTCTTCATGAAGTTTCCCATCGATGCCGTGTTCCTCGACGCGCGCGGCCGTGTCGTGCGGGCGCTCGCGGGCGTGCGCCCCTGGCGCGCAACGCGGGTACACCTCCGCGCCCGGCAGGTGGTGGAGCTGCCCGAGGGGACGGTGACGCGCAGCGGAACGCGCGCGGGCGACGAGCTCGCCTTCGAGGTTTGACCCGCGGCGCGCCCGTTTGTTAGCCTTCCAAGCGAGGGGGGAGTGTCCGCCGCCTGCGCCCGAACACCTCTGCGCTCCATGCGAATCAACTACGCTGCGAAAACCGACGTCGGCATGAAGCGCGACAACAACGAGGACAACCTCCTCGTCTTCCCCGAGCAGAACGTCTTCGCCGTCTTCGACGGCATGGGCGGCCACGCCGCCGGCGAGGTCGCCAGCGCCATCGCCGTGGCGGAGGTCAAGGAGTTCTTCGCCTTCACCGGCAAGGACGAGGACGCCACCTGGCCGTTCAAGGGCGACCGCGAGAAGACCTACGACGAGAACCGCGCCGTCACCGCCATCAAGCTCGCCAACCAGCGCATCATCGAGATGAGCGAGCACGACGGCGCGAAGAAGAACATGGGCACCACCGCCGTGATGGTGCACTTCGTCGAGCGCAACGGCAGCGGGGCGAAGGCGCTCATCGCGCACGTCGGCGACAGCCGCGTGTACCTGTTCCGCGACGGCCGGCTGAAGCGCGTCACGATCGACCACTCGCTCGTCGAGGAGTACCTCCGGCTGGGCAAGATCACCGCCGAGGAAGCCAAGAACTTCCCGCAGAAGAACATCATCCTGCGCGCCCTGGGCCAGCAGAAGATCGTCGACGTCGAGATCAGCGCCTTCCAGCCCCAGCCCGGCGACATCTTCATGCTCTGCTCCGACGGCCTCTCGGGCATGGTCTCCGACGAGATGATGCAGGCCATCCTGCAGAAGACCCCCGCCCTCGACTCCGCCGCCAAGAAGCTGATCGACACCGCCAACGCCAACGGCGGCATCGACAACGTGACCGTCATCCTCGCGCAGTTTCTGCCGAACTGAGCGCGCTCTCGCCGCTGCCGTCACAACGAGCAAGTGTGCTAATCCCAGCGCATGGCCGAGACTGCGCTGACGTTGACCGTGGATTCGTTCTGGATCAGTCCGTACGCGTTCTCCTGCTTCGTTGCGTTGAAGGAGAAGGCGCTGCCGTTCGAGGTGCGGGCGGTGTCGCTGCCGGACAAGGAGCATCACAAGGCCGATTACCAGCGGCAGTCGATGACCGGGCGCATTCCGATGTTGCAGCACGGCGACTTCACGCTGTCGGAGTCGAGCGCAATCGTCGAGTACCTCGATGACGCGTTCCCCGGGACGCCGCGCGCGCTGCCCGCTTCCGTGAGGGACAGGGCACGCGCGCGACAGATCATGGCGTGGGTGCGCAGCGACCTGATGCCGATTCGCGAGGAACGCGCGACCACCACGATGTTCTACGAGCGCGCGACGAAGCCGCTCTCGCCGGCGGCGCAGGACGCCGCGCGCAGGCTGATGTCCTTCGCCCAGGCGGTCGTCCCCGAGGGACGCACCTCGCTCTTCGGCACTTCGTGGACCGCGGCCGACACGGACCTCGCGTTCATGCTGCAGCGCCTCGCCCTGAACGGCTACGAGCTACCGCCCGCGGTCCGCCGCTTCGTCGAGACGCAGTGGCAACGCCCGTCCGTGCAGGAATGGGTGACGCACAAGCGGCTGCCGTACCGTCCCTACTGACGGGGCTCAGCACTCCAGCCGGACGCCGGGGGACGCGATGGCGTCTTCCACCTGTTCGCCGGCGGCGACGTGGGTGCCGGCCCAGCAGACCGCGCGGACGACGGAGCCGCCGGTGTCCACGCGGACGCCGGTGCCGATGACGGCGTCGGGTCCGATGCGCGCGCGGGGGCCGATCGCTGCGCCGGCGTGAACCAGCGCCGGCCCGGTCAGCACGGCGGTGGGGTCGATCGCCGCGGTGGGGTCGGCATGGACGCCGGCCGCCACCTCGCGTGCTCCGGCGAACGGATCGGCAAGGGGGCGGAAGCGCTGCAGCGGGACCTTCCCTCCCAGCACGTCCAGGTTGGCGCGCAAGAGCGAACGCGGCGCTCCCAGATCGCCCCAGTACCCGTTCTGCAGCCACCCGAGGACCTTCCCGCCTTCGTGGATGAGGCGGACGTAGGCAGTCCGGTTGATGTCGCTCTCGCCTTCGGCCGGGAGCCGCGAAAGCACCTCGCTCTCCAGCACGTGGACGCCGGTGAAATGCATCTTCGTGAGCCCCGGCTCGACCACCGCGCCGCGCCCGGCGACGCGCCGCACGTTGAACGATGCGTCCACCTCCACCGCGCCGTACGAAGCGCCGCGCGGATAAGGCGCCAGCACCATCGTGGCCATGGCGCCCGCGGTGCGGTGCGCGACGATCGCCGCGTCGAGGTCGACGTCGAACAGCATGTCGCCGTTCAGCAGCAGGAAGGTGCCCGGCCCGAGCAGCTGCGCAGCCCGCCGCACGCCGCCGCCGGTCCCCAGGATGTGCCCGACTTCGCGCGAGATCGTCACCGAGAGCCCGACCTCACCGCCGACCTCGAGCGCCCCCTTCTCCATCTCCGCCGCGAGATGGTGGGTATTCACGACGACTTCGCGCACGCCGGCGTTGTAGAGGAGCGCGAAGTTGTACCGCAGGAGCGGGACGCCGCAGAGCGGGACCAGCGGCTTGGGAACGCGGTCGGTGAGCGGGCGCAGCCGCGTCCCGAATCCGGCGCAGAGGACCATCGCCTTCATCGAGGCCACCCTACCAGAGCATCGCGACCGCGCCACTCCGACAGGCCGTCATCGAGCACGGCGCCGGCTGCTCACTCCACCGCGGGCGCTGCGTCCGGCGCCGGCCGCCGCAGGGCGCGCAGCAGCGCCGCGACCCTGCCCTGCAGAAGGCTCATGAGGCCGACGTAGATGAACCCCCACTGGAACAGCAGCAGGAACGGCAACGAGAAGTACACGCCCTTGTCGAGCGCGAAGTAGATCGCGCTCGTCAGGTACGCGCCGAGCGCCAGCTCGAGCAGCGGTTGGAGGTTCGTCATCGCGCGGTACTTCTTGCTCAGCCAGCTCCGGTCCCTTCCGGAGACGCCCATCTTCGGCGTCCGCGCGAAACCGGTCTCGTACCCGACCAGGGCCTCGATGACTGCCTTGGCCTGGTTCACGCACAGGCCGATGCCCAGCGCCATGATGAACGGCAGGTACTTCATGCGCTGCCACACCGGCATGCCGATCTCGCGCTGCGAGGTCATGTAGAAGAGCACGACGCTCATCGTGGCGGTCCAGAAGAACGGCAGATCGAGGAGCAGCACCTCGTACCAGCCGTGCTTGAACCGGATCACCATGCTGACCGGCATCAGCACCGTGAGCAGGATCATCAGCGGATACGTCAGGTTCGCCGTGAGATGGAAGAACGCCTCGATCTTCACGTCGCGCGGCAGATCGCTGCCCAGGATCCGCGGCAAGAGCTTGCGCGCCGTCTGGATGCTCCCCTTCGCCCAGCGGTGCTGCTGCGACTTGAACGCGTTCATCTCCACCGGCACTTCGGCCGGCGAGACCACCTCGGGCAGATAGACGAACCGCCACCCGGCGAGCTGGGCCCGATACGAGAGGTCGAGGTCCTCGGTCAGCGTGTCGTGCTGCCAGCCCCCGGCATCTTCGATGGTCGCCCGCCGCCATACGCCCGCGGTGCCGTTGAAGTTGAAGAAGCGGCCGCTCCGGTTCCGCGCCGTGTGCTCGATGACGAAGTGCCCGTCGAGGTAGATCGCCTGCGCCTGCGTCAGGTGCGACGATTCCCGGTTCAGGTGCTCCCAGCGCACCTGCACCATCCCGATTCCCGGATCGGTGAAGAAGTGGATGCTGCGCAAGAGGAAATCGGGCCCGGGGACGAAGTCGGCGTCGAACACGGCGACGTACTCGCCTTCCGCGCTGCGCAGCCCTTCCTGCAGCGCGCCCGCCTTGAAACCGTCGCGATGGTCGCGGTGCAAGTAGGCGATCCGGTGCCCGGCGCGCCGGCCCCTGTCGACGGCCGCCCGGGCGATGCCCTGCGTCTCGTCGGTGGAATCGTCCAGCACCTGGATGTCCAGGAGATCGCGCGGGTAGTCGATGCGGCACACGGACTCGATGAGCCGCTCGACGACGTACATCTCGTTGAATACAGGCAGCTGGATGGTGACGCGGGGCAGCCGGCCGAAGCGCCCGGCCGGGGTCGGCAGGTTCCCTTTGTACTTGTAATAGAGGTACGCCATCACGTACCGGTGGGAGCCGTACAGGGAGAGGACGAGGAGGACGCAAAAGTAGGTCCCGAGGAACAGCGCCTCCACCAGCGTCATCGTCCGCGCTCCCAGTGCCGCGAAAGTACTGCAAAATCGCCGCGGAGGCGGCGAAGCGCGCGCAATGTACGGGAGAGCAGCGGCAAAGTCAAAGCTTGACGCTCTGCGCTGCCGAGGAGCAGCAGCCCTCCCGCCCTCCCGAAAAAAATAATTTATTTTTCGCGGCGGGTGGAGGGGCTAGCGCAGCCGGGAGGCGCTCACCGTTGGCGGGGGCGCAGGCGGCGTGGTCGCTGGCGTTGGCGCCGCGGGGGCGGCGGCAGCAGCAGGGGGGGGAGGCGAGGCGCGCTCCTTCTCGAGATGCGCGCGGAATGCCTGCTCGGCGCGATCGAGATACGCGGTGCACGCGGCCGGATCGACGAACGGATTCGGCGCTCCGTCGACGATTCGCGCGCGCCGCTCGTCTTGCTGGAAGAAGCTGGCGTGCGGCCCGAGCAGCACGTCGCAGGGAAGCGCGCGCAACGCGCGGAAGCTGCGCTCGTAGTCCTCGACCGCCCGCGGGTACCGGGGGTTGCCGATCAGGCGGTACTCGTCCGGCACGCTCAGGCTGCAGTTGAAGACGACGTGCAGCGGCTGCGCGTTGTCCTCTTCGCGCTGCACCGTGGTCCAGGTGGTGCACCCCTGCGTATGCCCCGGCGTGACGTGGGCGACGAGCTCGGTGGGACCGACGCGCACGACGCCGCCTTCCTGCACGATGCGGTCGGCGTAGACGCGCGTGAACGGGATGGAATCGCCGAACTGCAGGTCGTCCTTTCCACCCCGGGCCATCGCCTCGGCGTCGGCCCGGCTGGCGACGATCTGCGCCCCGGTGCGGCGCTTCAGCTCGGCGAGGCCACCCACGTGGTCGAAGTGCGCGTGGCTGATCACCAGCGCCTTCACGTCCTCGAGCTTGAAGCCGAGCTTGTCGATGTTGCGCACGATTTGCGGCGCCGATTCCGCGAACCCGGCGTCGATGAGCACGTGCCCCTTCGGCGTCGCGATGAGGAAGGAAGTCACCTCGGCGGAACCGACCGAGTACACGTTGCCGACCACGTGGAACGGCTCGCGGGGCTCCGCCCACCCGCGTGGCGCGGCTGCGAGGAGCGCGGCCAGCAAGAGCGACGCGGTCATGGCGTGGCGCTCGCCGCCTTCGTGCCGACGCTCGGGTTGCCGAGCACCGAGGCGCGGAAGATCTGCCAGGTGCGCAGCGTGTCGAGCGCGGACTTCAGTTGGAAGTCGTCGCTGGGATCGCCCGCCTGCTGCGGCAGCCTCGGTGTCGCGGGAGCGGAGGCCGGGACGACGGACGCCATCGCCTCCTCCGCCTTGAAGTGGTTGGGAAGGTTCTTCTCGCGAGGCGGATCGTCGTCGCCCGATACTGCCGGTCCGGCCTGCGGCCGGACGAACAGGTCGGGCGTGATGCCCTTCTCCTGGATGCTCCGCCCGGTGGGCGTGTAGTAGCGCGCGATGGTCAGCTTCAGCCCCGAGCCGTCCTCCAACTCGATCACCGTCTGCACGCTGCCCTTGCCGAACGTCGGCGTGCCCATCACGACCGCACGCCCGTGGTCCTGCAGCGCGCCCGCCACGATCTCGCTGGCGCTCGCCGTGCCGCCGTCGACCAGCACGATCATCGGGTACGACGGCTCGGTGTCCTTGGCGTGCGCCCGCTCCACCTCGACGTGCTTGCCGTTGCGTCCCTTGGTGGTGACGATCACTCCCTCGACGAGGAACCGGTCGGCGACCTTCACCGCCTGATCGAGCAGACCGCCGGGGTTGCGCCGAAGATCCAGGACGACCCCTGCGAGCTGCCCTCCCGCCTGCGCGCGCAACGAGTCGAGCGCCTTCTTCAGATACGAGTCGGTGCGGTCCTGGAAGTTCTTGATCTTCACGTAGCCGTAGCGCCGGTCGTACAGGCGGTGCTCGACGGACACGACGCGGATCACGTCGCGGACCAGCGTGACGGTGTGCGCCTCGGGCCAGGAGGAGCGCGCCACCTTGACGACGCACTTGGTACCCGGCGCGCCCATCAGCGCCTTGACCGCGTCGCTCTCCTTCCAGCCGCGCGTCTGCGCGCCGTCGATCTCGAGCAGCCTGTCTCCGGTGGAGAGCCCCGCGCGAGAGGCCGGCGATTCGTCCACCGGCGAGACGACCACGACGTCGTCGCCGCGCACGGCGATCTCGAGCCCGACGCCGCCGTACTCCCCGTCCGTCTCCTGCTTGAGCGCGGCATACGCCTTCGGCTCCATGAACGTGGAGTGCGGATCGAGCGTGCGCACCATCCCGTCGATGGCGCCGTAGAGAAGCTTCGCGTCGTCGACGTCCTCGACGTAGTTGTTCTGGATGAGGCTCAGCACGTGGCTGAACACGTCGAGCTTGCGGTACGGCCCCGCCGGGTCGCCGGCGGCGCGAGCGACGCTCATCGCGCAGAACCCGCCGAGCGTCGCGCACGCGCAGAGGAGCGCGAAGCGCTTCGATCGATGCTGCGGCCGTGCGGCCTGCGGCCGTCGCTGGCCGGGCTGCTGAAGTGACGGCGGCGGCGTTCGCATGACCTCCCTCCCACCTCCGAGTTTAACGGTGAAACCCTAGGGACCGCGAGTAACTGTCGCCGTCGCTTGTGGCGTTTTGGGCGCACTGCTGCGCCGGGGAGGCCGCGTCAGCCACTGTTCCGGGTCGAGCGGCGTCTGGCCCTGCCGCAGCTCGAAATAGAGGTAGACGCCCTTCAGCGAGCCGCTGTCGCCGACCGTCCCCAGCACGTCCCCGCGTCGCACCTCGTCGTCCTTGGCGCGCGCGAGTGTGCCGAGGTGGGCCATCAGGGAGAAATATCCGTCTCCGTGGTCCACGATGATCAGGTTCCCGTAACCGTGGAACCATCCGGCGTGCACGATCCTGCCCGCGTGGATCGCGCGCACCGGCGCCCCTTCGTCGCAGCGCACGTCGATGCCGCGCTGCAAGGTGACGGTGTTGTAGCGCTCGTCCACCGATCGCCCGAAGCGCGCCTCGATCCGGCCCGACTCGACCGGGAACGGCAGCTTGCGCCGCATCCGGCGAAACGGCGGTTCGTCGGACTGAGTCCGCCGCGGCGCGGCGGCCTGCTCGAGCTTCTGCATCTGTCCGGACAACGCGCGCGCCGCCTCCTCCAGTTCCTGAGCGGCCATCTCGTGGACGATCTTGTCGTCCTGCACCGACGCGACCAGCCGCCGCTGCTCCGATGCGCGCGCCTGCAGCGCGATGCGCTTCTCCGACTCCTCTGCCGCCACGCGGGCCTGCTCGTCGCGCACCCGCGCCACCTGGTCGCGCGCTTCGGCCAGCGTCACGGCGCGGGAGCGGAGCCGATGGAGGGCGTCCAGATCGGCCTGGAGAAGCGCGTCGAACAGGCGCCGCCGGCGCAGCAGATCGGGAATCGACTGGGCGCCGAGGAGGAAACGCAGGTAGCCCTCGCGCCCCAGCCGGTACCGCACGAGCAGGCGCGGCGCCGCGACCTCGGTCGCCGCCTGCAGATCGGTTCCGGCCTTGCGCGACTTCGTCTCCGCGAGGGAGAGCCGCACTTCGGCGCTGCGCAGCCGCGCCTGGACGGCGCGCAGCGCGCGGGTCTGCACGTCGACCTGCCGCTCCGCTTCCGCGAGCTTGCCCAGGAGCGTCGCCTCGCGTCCGGCGAGCTGCTCGGCCATGGCGCGCTCCTTGGCAAGCTGGGCCGCGCGCTCCCGCTGCGCCGCGGCGGACAGCACGGCAGCCGCGTCCTCCTCCGATTGCGCCGGGCCCGCGGCGAGGGCGAGGAGGAGGAGCGCGATCATGTCCGCAGCGATCGCGCGACCGCGAGGTAGCTGCCGCACAACCCGACGAGCGCCCCTGCGGTGGCGAGCAGGGCGCAATGCTCCGGGGCGAGGTGCGGCGCAGGGACGCCTGCCGCGAACGAGAACGCCGCGGCGGCACGCGGCAGGACGAGCCGCTGGATGGCGAGGAGCCCCGCGGCGGCGAGGGCGGCGCCGGAGAGTCCTTGCAGCGCGCCCTCCAGGAGGAACGGGGCGCGCACGTACCCGTCGGTCGCGCCGACCAGCTTCATGATCTCGATTTCGTCGCGGCGCGCGTACACCGCCAGCCGGATGGTGTTCGCCACCACCAGCAGCGCCGCGAGGCCGACGAGCGCGAGCGAGGCGGTGCCGAACCCTCGCAGGACGCCAGCCAATGCCTCGAGGCGATCCGACCACTCGCGCCCGTAGTCGACGTCGGCGACGCCCTCCACCTTCGCGACCCGCTCCGCCAGCGCGCGCGGGTCGCCCCGCCCCGGATCGAGCTCGACGGTGGCGGGCAGCGGGTTGCGAGGCAGACCGTCGAGCGCGCCACCCAGCTCGCCGAGCTGCACGCGCAGACGGTCCAGCGCCTGCGCGGGGGAAACGAACGTGAAGGCCGCGTCGGGGGCCGCGGCGCGGACGCGCTCGGCCGTTGCCCGCGCCTCGTCCGCCGAAAGGCGCGGGTCGAGATAAGCGGTCACCGCGGGCTGCGCGCCCCAGCTCGCGAGCAGCGCCCGTGCCGACGCGAGCGAGAACGCCAGCGCGGCGCCGAGGAACAGCGCCAGCGCGATGGTGACCACCGCCAGCAGGCTCGGCAGGGGCGCCCGCCACAGGTTCACCAAGGCCCGCCGGAACAGTCGCCAGGCGACGTGGGTCATGCGTCGCCCGTCACCTTGCCGTGGTGGAGCTGGATCGTCCGCCGGCGGTGCTTGCCGAGCAGCCCGCGATCGTGCGTCGCCACCACCACCGTCGCGCCCCGGGCGTTCGCGTCGAAGAGGAGCTGCAGGATGCTCTCGGTCAGCGAGGCGTCGAGGTTCCCGGTCGGCTCGTCGGCGAGCAAGATGGCCGGGTCGTTGACCAGCGCCCGCGCGATCGCGACGCGTTGCTGCTCCCCGCCCGACATCCGCTCCGGGAGCGACGCCGCCTTGTCGCCGAGACCGACCTGCGCCAGCCGCTTGTGCGCGCGCTCGCGGATCTGCGCCTCGCTCGCGCCGAGCACCTCGAGCGCGTAGCCCACGTTCTCCAGCGCGGTCCGATTCGGGAGCAGCTTGAAGTCCTGGAAGACGACGCCGATGTTCCGGCGGACCGTCGGCACGCCGCCTCTCTCCAGCCGGTTGAGGTTGCGCCCGTTGACGACGATCTGTCCGCTGGTCGGCTCGTCGGCGCAGAAGAGCAGCCGCAAGAGCGTCGTCTTTCCCGCCCCCGAGGGGCCGGTGAGCCACACGAACTCACCCTTCTCCACCTGCAGCGTCACGTCATCGAGCACCGGAGGGTCGTCGGACCAGCGCTTGGTGACGTGGAACAGCTGGATCAACTCAGCAGCCCCCGTCCTGCCCCTGGATGCAGACGCGGATGGTGCAGTTCGAGGGGGCGCAGGTGATGACGCCCGGCAGGATGCCGCTCGGCGCGCTGCAGCTCAGGGCGCTGCCGTTCGAGATGGTGCAGGTGCCGGTGAACACGTCGAGCGGGCCCGAGATGGTACCGTTGCAGCTCGTCGGCGTTCCGGACAGCACGATCTTCGCATCGGTGCACGACGAGCTGACCACTGCAGCAGGAGCCGCGGCGCCGGGCTGGATCGCGCCGCCGCACCCGTCGAGCGCGACGAGGTCCGCGCGGTTCGGACCGCAGCTCAGGCTGCCGCCGTCGGACAGCGTGCCGCCGTCGACGACGCCGCCGTCGGCGCCCGCCGGGAGCGTGCCCGTCCCGCCAGAAGCTCCGCGGGCCGGATCGGTTTCGGAGAAGTGCGCTCCGCGGCCGCAGGCGGCCAGTGCTATTGCGACGAAGATCGCTGCTCGGTTTGCTGCGCTCATTGATCAGCCCCGTGGCTGACTTACTTGGGTGGCTCCAGGTCGGCGGAGAGGAAGGCGAGGATCACCTCGTCGAGGCTCTTCTCGCTGATCAGCTCCTCCGCGAACAACGTGGGGAGATCGTCGTGCGGCGCCTCGATCGGCTTCGTGTCGTCCGCGAAGATGTTCTGCGGGCGGGCCGCGGCCGGGCGCGCCGGAGCGCGCGCCGCGGGACGGACCGCGGGCGACGAGGTCGGCGTCATCTTCGGCGGGGGCCCGGGCGGGGGCCGCGCCTGGGGCGGGACGCGCGTCGTCTGCGGCAGCGGACCGCCCGGCACCCGCGGGGCGGGCGGCGTCGACGCTCCCGGAGGCGCAGGCTCCCACACGGGTTGCTGCGGCGCCTTCGGCGCGGGGCGCGGCGGCGGAAGGGGCGCCTTCATCTCCTTGGGCAGCGGTGCCTTCGGCAGCAGCGGGGCCTGCGGCCGCGGCGGCGGCGGCGGCTGCGCGCCCGTATTCACGGCCGCGGGACCGGTCTGACCGCTGGCGAGCACGCCGGGCTCGTAGTGCGGCGCGGACAGCCGCTCAGCCATCTCGTTGAACTCGCCCGAGATGAGGCGCTTGAGCATCGCCTTGTGCTGAGTCTCCATCAGGGTGCGCACGGCCTTGGGGAGGTCGGTCTCGGCATCGATCAGGTCGGCATAGCTCGACTTCACGCTCGCGACGATGTTCCCGCCCACGAACAGGTGGGTGATGTAATGCGCATGTGGGAGGCCGGAGTCCTCCGTCTGCACGTGATAGACGCGCGGCCCGTATTTGACGTTGTGGTTGAACCCGACGACGGGGGCTGCTGCTTTGGGCGCGCTCACGGGCTCTCTTCAGTGTGGGAAGGGCCCTCGGGGCTCCTCGAATGGATTTAGCAGAAGGTCGGGGTGGTCGCCACTTGCCGAACGGTCCCGCAAAGCTGCGATTTTCCAGTTGTAGGCGTCATTGGCTGAGGTCGACCGCCTCGACCGATTCCACGGGCCGGCCGAGGAAACGCTCCGCCATGCGATGGAAGCGGTCCGGGAGGTCGGTGCAGATCGTGCGGTGCCACGCCGCCGTTCCGTTCCGCAGAAGGCCGCGCGCCTGGAGCAGCTGCGCGACGGCGTCGGCTGTCGCCTGGGCGGAATCGACCAGAGCCGGCCCGGGCCCCATCACTTCGGCGATGACGTTCGCGAGCAAGGGGTAATGCGTGCAGCCGAGCAGGACGGTGTCGACTCCGCCGCGGCGCAAGTCGCCGAGATAGCGTTCCGCCACGAGTCGCGGGACCTCGCCTTCCGTCCACCCTTCCTCCGCCAGCGGCACGAACAGCGGACAAGCGCGCGCCACCACGCTGGAGAGCGGCGCGAGCCGCCGCAGCGCGGATTGATACGCGCCCGACGCGACGGTGCCGGGCGTGCCGAGCACGGCGATGGTGCCGCCGCGGGTCTTCGCAGCCGCGGCGCGCGCGCCGGGCTCGATCACGCCGACGACGGGGATGGGCAGCGCGTCGGCCAGCGCCGGCAGGCTGTCCGCCGACACCGTGTTGCACGCCACGACCAGCATCTTGATCCCGCGTGCCGCGAGGTGGCGCGCGCAGAGGACCGCGTAGCGCGTCACCACTTCCTTGGAGCGGGTGCCGTACGGAACGCGCGCCGTATCTCCGAGGTAGATGGTGTGCTCGCCCGGCAGCCGCGCGATGAGCGCACGCAGCACGGTGAGCCCGCCGACCCCGCTGTCGAAGACGCCGATGGGCGCGTCCATTCGAAAGCAGGATGCCCGCGCCGGCTAGTTCGTGAAAGGAATCGTCCAGGACGCCGCGGACTGGTTCGGGACGCCGAAGAGGACATGGGAGGTCTTGGTGCCCGCTGTTGCGTCGACGAGCCACAGTCCGGCGACGTCGTTCGACACGGACACGGTGGACCCGCAAGGGACGGTGGCGCCTCCGCGCACCGCCCCCGTCGGATCCGTCAGAGTGTAGGTGATCGGTCCCGGGCAGGTCGCCGGGCTGAAATCCCACGTCAGCACGGCGGAGCCGCGCGCGCTGCCGACGGCGTCGGCGCCCACGTCGATGAGCGTGATGACGCCCTGCTGGAAGGTCCCGGAGGCCGGGCGCGTCGTCTGGTACACCAGCGTGCGTCCCAAGGCGGTATTGCGGATGGCGCTGATGGCGAAGCTGTGGACGCCTTCGGGCATCGGGGCCACCTGAGCGCCTTCGACCCCGTTGGTGTTGCACGCGACCTCGCCGACGAGGCTGCCGCCGGTGCCGTCGGGCTGCGGGTCGAGGAAGATGCGGACGAGGTCGACCTGCGCTTCGTCGCAGGTCATCGCGCCGTTCGCTCCCGGAGCGAAGCCGCCCGCGCTTTTCAGCGCGTCCCAGCTGACGTCGGCGCTGGCGACGGGCTGCAGGTCCAGCCGGACCGTCGTGTCTCCCTGGACCGTGAAGCTCTGCGCGGCCCGGAACCGGGTGCCGCCGTCGGCGTCGAGCGCCGTGAGCGTCAGGTCGTACGTGCCGAACAGGAACCGGCCGAGATCGGCGCCTACGCGCATGTCGTTCCCGTTGATGCACAGGTACTCGTTGGGAGTGAGCGCCTCGCCGGCGACGTCGATCTGGATGGAGTGGACGCCGGCCTGCTGGCAATTCTGCCCGGCGAAGGTCCAGAGGACCTGCACGTCGCCGCGCCTCGGATCCGCGCAGCCCGAAGACAACGCCACGAGGGCGGCGAGGGCGGCCATCGCTGTCAGCGGCGCGCGCATGTCCGAAGCCTCTCCCTCCTCGCCCGTCAGACTGGCCACCCGGCCCTCCGTATTCAAACCAACGGACCCGCCCGGGGGCTTCCCGGGCACGGGAACCGAACCCGCCGCCCACGCGTTCGTGAGAAGAAGCGCGCAGATCGGGGTCGGCGAGGAGTGGCGGCGGAGCGCTTTTCGTGGTGCGGTCTGGCTCGGATGCGTTGTAGGAAGGCAGGCGTCATGAATACTGGTGAGAGTCTCAACTACATCCAGATGGTGACCCACAGCGGCGTGGTGGTGACCGCCGTGCTGGCGCTGCTCGTGCTGTCGTCCATCGGGAGCTGGACGATCATCTTCCGCAAGGCGCTCCACTTGCGGCGGGCGCGTGAACAGAGCACGCAATTCCTCGAGACCTTCTGGCGCTCCAAGCGGCTCGACCAGATCTTCTCGGCCGCGGAGAAGCTGCCGCTCTCGCCCGTCGCGCAGGTGTTCCGCGCCGGCTACGTGGAGCTGTCCAAGGTGTCGCAGGCGCAGCCGACGCAGGAAGCGTCCATGCACGAGCAACTGGGCGGCTTCGAGAACGTCGAGCGCGCGCTGGGCCGGGCCGCGAACGCCGAGTTGACCACGCTCGAGGCGTCGATCCCCTTCCTCGGCACCACCGCGGCGGCCGCGCCGTTCGTCGGGCTGTTCGGGACCGTCTGGGGGATCATGGGCGCGTTCCGCGACATCTACCAGGTCGGGAACGCGAACCTCGCGACCGTGGCGCGGCCGATCAGCGAGGCGCTCATCGCCACTGCCGTCGGTCTGTTCGCGGCGGTTCCTGCGCTCGTCGCATTCAACGCCTTCAACTCGCAGATCCGCGTGCTCGAGAACGAGATGCGGAACTTCAGCGCCGACTTCCTCAACATCATCAAGCGGCACATCTTCAAGAAGGCGGCCTGACGGTGGCCTTCTCGGGAGGGGACACGGGCGGCGGCCGCCGCGCCATGACCGACATCAACGTGACGCCGCTCGTCGACGTCATGCTGGTGCTCCTCATCATCTTCATGGTCACCGCCCCGCTCATCCAGAGCGGCGTCAAGGTCGACCTGCCCCGCGCGCAGGCACAGCAGATGGAGCACGCCGAGGAGAAGCTCGTCCTGAAGATCACCCACGACCGGAAGATCTTCCTCGGCGACACCGCCGTCGACCCGGCGCGGCTGGAGCAGCTCCTGCAGTCCAACGCGCGCGTGCAGAAGGACAAGGAAGTGTACCTGCAGGCGGACCGCTCGTTGCCCTACGGATTGGTGGTCCAGGTGATGGCGACGGCGCGCCGCGCCGGCGTGGAATCGCTGGGGATGATCACCGAGCCGGAGAAGGAGCTGACCAGCCGGTGACCGAGGCGCACCCACAGACGGTGTACCGCAGCCTGCTCGGCGGCGATCCGCGTACGGGGTGGCTGGGGACCGGCCTCTTGCTGGCGATCGCGCTGCACGCCGGCGTGGTGGCGACCGCGTATTTCCTACCGCGGTTCCTCGACCGGCCGAAGCCGCTGCGCAAGCCGGTGATCGCGCACCTCGTCGCGCTGGGAAAGCCGCGCGACCCGCGCCTGATGCCGCGGAAGGAGTCGGCGCCGCCGCCCGCGGCTGCTGCCCCGGCGTCGATCCCGCAGAAGACACCGGCCTCGACGTCGAAGGGGCCGACGCGCGAGCTGACGCGCCAGGAATTGATGGAGCGCGCCCTGGCCGGTGCAGCACGCGGCAGGACTCGCGAGGAGAAGCCCGACCCCGAGCGAGCCGGCCAGGAGACGGGCAGCCCCCAGGGAACGGCAGCGAGCGCGGAGGAAGGCGAGAAGTATTTCGGCGAAGTGGAGGAGCGCCTCCACGCCAACTACGTGGTGCCTTCCGTGATCTCGGAACGCGAGCGGCTCTACCTGTCGGCGACGGTCGTCATCTACATCGGGCGCGACGGGTCGATCGTGAGGCACGTGATGACCAAGCCGTCCGGCAATTCGTTCATCGATCAGGCGCTGGTGCTCGCCATCCAGCGTACGAAGCTGCCCGCGCCGCCGGCCGACCTGGCGAAGCTGGTGCGCGACGAGGGGCTGGAGATCAACTTCAAGCCATGAAACGACTGATCGTGTTCGCCCTCGCCGCCGGCACCGCCGCGCAGGCGCAGCGCCCCACCATCGACGTGTCCGGCGCCCGCGTGCAGGCCTATCCGATCGCGCTCGCGCCGGCCGCGGGAGCGCCCGAAGGCGGCGACGTCATGGAGGTGCTCGCGCTCGACTTCGACCGCAGCGGCCTCTTCCGGCTGCTCGACCCGCGCAGCTTCCTCGCCGACCCCGCCAAGGAAGGCATGTCGGCGAACACCATCGACTTCTCCAAGTGGACCGCGGTCGGCGCGCAGGCGCTGGTCAAGGCGGTCGCCAAGGTGGAGGGCGACGTGGTGAAGGTCGAGTTCCGCCTCTTCGACGTGCCGCACGCCGCCGAGCTGCTCCGCGGCGAGTACAGCGCGCCGCGCGCGGCGATCCGCCAGATCGCGCACCGCTTCGGCGACGACGTGGTCCGCTCGTTCACGCAGGAACCGGGCGTGTTCCAGACGCGCATCGCGTTCGTGCGCGAGACGGACAACGGCAAGCAGATCGTCGTCGCCGACTCCGACGGGCACGGGGCGCAGCAGGTCACCTCGGGATCGATCAACCTGCTTCCGGCATGGATGCCGGCCGGCCGGTCGCTGGCGTTCACCAGCTTTCGCGACGGCGCGGGCGCCCACCTGTTCCAGGTGGACCTCGCCACGCGCGCCGTGCAGCAGCTCGTCAAGATGGGCGACTTCGCCACCGGAGCGACCTTCAGCCCCGACGGCATCCGGTTCGCGTTCTCCGCCAGCCAGGCGGAGAACACCGACATCTGGCTCTCGCCCATCGAGGGCGGCATCATGCGCCGCCTCACCGAGTCGCGCGGCATCGACATCTCGGCCTCGTGGAGCCCCGACGGCAAGCGCCTCGCCTTCGTGTCGGACCGCGCCGGCTCGCCGCAGATCTACACGATGGCCATGGACGGCGCCGACGTCCGCCGCATCACCTTCCAGGGCAACTACAACCAGGAGCCGGCCTGGTCCCCCAAAGGCGACCTGATCGCGTTCTCCGGCCGCGACGAGCACCGCGTCTTCGATCTGTATACGGTGAACGTGCAGACGGGAAAGGTGACCCGCCTCACCCAGAACGAAGGCACCAACGAGAAGCCCTCCTGGGCGCCCAACGGCCGGATGCTCGTCTTCAGCTCGACCCGCACCGGCAAGAAACAACTCTGGACGATCCTCCCCGACGGCTCCAACGCGCGCCAGCTCACCCTCGAACCCCGCGGCGCCTCCGACGCCGCGTGGGGCCCGCTGCCGCGCCCGTAGGTCGCGCCACGCAGCGTCAGCTCGATCTGGGCAGGATCAGCTCGAACGTCGTGCCTTCCTCGGCGGAGGAGCGGGCCCGGAGCTCGCCGCCGTGCGCTCGGGCAATCTCACCGACGATGTAGAGGCCGAGACCCAGCCCCGCTCCGCGTCCGGTCGGCGTCGCCGATCCGCGGCGGAACGCCTCGAAAAGGGCCGGCAGAACGTCCGCGGGAATCGGTGAACCCGTGTTGTGGACCGACAGGCGGACCTCGGCCCCCGAGCCCTCCGCCGCGACCGAGACGGGGTCGCCCGGAGCGCCGTACCGGAGCGCATTGTCGAGCAGGTTCCACAGCGCGTCGGTGAGCCGGTCCGCATCCCACTCGCCGGTGAGGTCGCCCTCGGCGGACAGCTCGATGCGGCGGCCGGGCTCGAGCACCGAAGCCTCGTCGACGACGTGGCGCGCGATCTGGCCCGCGTCCGCGCGCCGCCGCGTCACCGGAACGCCTCCGCCCAGCTGCGCCCGCGTGTAGTCGAGCAGGTCGTGAGTCATGCGCACGATCCGCTGCGCGGCGGACTGGATGCGCGCCACCGCGCGCTGCTGCTGCGGGTCCAGTCCCGTGGCCTTCAAGAGAGAAGCGGACGTCGTGATGACGTGGAGCGGGTTGCGCAAATCGTGACCGAGGACGGCGCGGATGCGCTCGCCGAACTCGACGGACGCGCGCAGCTCCGCCTCGATGCGCTTGCGCTCGGTGATGTCGGTATTGATGGCGACGGCGCCCAGCGTGCGCCCTCCTTGCAGGATGGGCGCGGCGGCGGAGCGCAGGATCCGGTCCTCGCCTGTCTGGAGATGGGTCACCAGGACTTCGGCGACGGCGCGCTCGCCGTGAAGCGCGCGCGTGAAGACCTGCTCCTCGATGCTCAGGGGGCGCTTCGTCACCGGATCGCGCACCTGGATGGCCTTCGAGAGCGAGCCGATGTCGCGGTCGAGGTCCTCGGTGCGCGCGAAACCGAGCTGGGTGGCGGCGCTCCGGTTCGCCCGTTTGATGCCGCGCTCGTCGCCGATGTAGACGGCGTCGGGGATGCTCTCGATGACGGCTTCCAGCTCGACCGCGTGCCGCTCCACCTCGCGCAGACGCTCCAGGGCGAGCGACCGCTGACGCGCCGCCTCGGCGCCGAGCTCCCCACGCAAGGCGGCAGCCTCCTGCTCGTACCTCTGGACGGCGGCGGCGATCGCGCGATCGATCGCCTGGTGCAGCCGCGGAAGCTCCGCGGAGCGCACGGCGGGCGGCTGCTCGCCGGCCACCAGCTCGGCGATGGACGCCCGCAAGATCGTGTACTCCTCGACGACGTCGGCGAGCTCGAATCCGAGGCCCAGCCGCTCTACGGCATGGATTCGCGGAATAGCGGGGTCGGGGAGGACGGAGGCGCCGGCGCGCAAGTCGCCCACGTACTGTTCGAGCCCGATGAGGAACTCCGGCATGTGGTCGAGGAGCAGCGGCTCGGAAAGGTTGCCGGCAGCGCGAAGGCGGGCGACTTCGGCCTTCCAGCGCTCGAGGATCTGCGTCCGGCGGTCCCGCAGGAAGTCTGCCAGCCGCCGCGGCGAGTGCAGCTCCTGTTCCGACACCTCTGCAATCTAGGCACTCGGAACGGATCGACCGCTCCGCTGCCCCCGACAAACCGCTTCGATCACAAGGGATCGATTGCGAAGTACGGGCCGAACCGGGGTTCGCCGAACAGCGGATCCGGAGCGAGGTTGAAGCCCAGGTCGATGGCGATGCGGCCGATGGGGGTCAGCCAGCGCAGGCCGAAACCGATGGCGTCGCGCAAGACGAGCTTGTTGAAGAAGTCGCGCTGCGGGGTGAGCCACAGGTTGCCCGCGTCGTAGAAGAGCGCCATCTCCAGGGAGCGCGCGACGGGGATGCGCAGCTCGGCCGTGAAGGAGACGAACTCGTCGCCGCCGCTGGAGGCGCCTCCCGCTTGCGCGACGCGCGCCTGCGGCGTGCAGGTGGGGCCGAAGCCGCCATTCAACGTTGCCTGGCAGTCGCGCACGGAGCGATGCAGCTCCTCGACGATGTCCTGCGGCTGCACGGCGTCCTCGTGGAAGCCGCGCAACGTGGTCGCCCCGCCCAGGTAGAAGCTGCGGTCGCCCGGCGTATGCGAATCCCCGTCGAGCTGGTAGATGCGTCCGCCGCGCACCGAAAGCACGAGGCTCGAGAGCAGCGGCAACGGCACGTACCCGGCGACCTGTCCCTGCACCTTGACGAGGCGCACCAGCAGCTCGCTCGCCTCGAACGAGCGTAGATAGTCCGCCGAGACCTGGGCAAAGACCCCGGAGCGGGGGCGCGCCGGATCGTCGCGCAGGTCCAGCGCGACGCTGGGGCGCAGCGACCCGAACAGCATGTCGCCCGCCGGTTGGCGGAAGACGCGCGGGTCGACATCGGCGACGTAGTCCGCGAGCGTCGCGAACGGCGCGAAGCGCCGGAAGCCGACCTCGTACTGCACTCCCGCCGCGAGGGGCCGGTTCTTCGCCAGCTCGACGGAAACCTGCGCCGAGTACTTCGTCTGCCGGTAGCTCGGGCGCACCTCGCGCACGTGGATGAGGTCGATGCCGCCGCGCAGCTTGTCCGTGAGTGGATACAAGCGCGGTGCGCTGATGCCCAGGTCGATGACCCGTTCCACCGGGTCGGAGGGAGGATCGAATTTGCTCACGCATTGCGTGGTCGGCGTGAGCTCTGCCGGGCAGACCGTCTGCGTGTAGCGCAGGAAGGGAAAGTCGGCCTTCGCCACCGCGGTGAAGGTGAGTCCGCGCCCGAGCAGGTTCCCCTGCGTCCACTGGAACGTCGTGCGCGGACCGTCCGCCAGCGAGAACCCGAGCGTGGCCTGGAAGTCCTTCGTCGGGCGCTCGCGGAGCTGCACCTGCACGGTCTTCTCCGGCTCCGGCACCTCCGGATTGCGCGGGGTGAGCGTCGCGCTGAAGAAGATGCCGGTCCGGAGCAGCGCCTGCTGCCCGCGGTCGATGACCTCCGGCGTGAGCACGTCGCCTCGCTTGAGGCCGATGAGGTCGAGCACCAGATCCTCTCGCGTCTTGCGCTGCCCGACCACCTCGACGAAACCGACGCGCACCACCGGCCCTGGCTGGATCCGGTAGCGCACCTCGACCGAGGCGAACTCGTGGCCAGGCTCGCTGCTCTCGTCGAAGCTCTCCTCGTCCTCCACGCGCGCGTACAGGTGGCCGCGGCGGGTGAAGGCCTGCGTGAGCGCGGCGCGGCCTTCCTCGGCGGCGAGGTAGCTGAAGGGCTGCCCCTGGCGCAGCACGATGGCACCGTCGAGCTCTCGCGCCGGCACCTCGCCGCCGCCCTCGATGAGGATGCGGGAGACGCGCGTCTGCTCACCTTCGGCGATGGGGATGGTGACTCGCAGCCGGTGCGGGTCGGCCCCGATCGCCTCTGGCCGCGGCGGTCCTGCGCGGGCCGACAGGTACCCCTGGCTCTTGTACAGGTCCTCGATCTGCTTGAGCGCGCGCGCGTACAGGACCGGGTCGAAGACCGTCTCCGGTTCCGTGCGCGTCCGCGGCACGCGCGGCTCCGGCAAGCGCCCCGCAACCTGGGTCGCGTCCACCGACCAAGGGTCCGCTCCCGGCGCCGGATCGACGACGATGCCGTCCCGGAGCTGCTGCAGGACGCGATCGCGGAGCTGCCTGCTGGAGAATTCCTGGTTGCCCTTGAAGACGATCTGCTCGACGCGGACCGGCCGGTCCTCGTCGATGCTGAACACCAGCTCGACCGCGCCGTCGCGCGTGACGATCTCCCTCTCCGCGACGCGCGCGCGCAAGAACCCCTGCGCGACGTAGAAGCGGCTCAGCCGCGCCGCCATCTCCTGCGCCCTCTGCGCGTCGACCGGCTCTTCGTCCCCCGAAGACGGGGCTGGAAGGCCCAGTTGGCCGACGAGCACGGCATCGGGGAACGCGCGGTTGCCGCGGATGTGGAAGCGAACCACCGGACCCGCCCGGACCGGCACCACGACGCGCGCGCGATCGGGCGCCACGTCCTCGAGCATCGGCGACTCCACCGCGGCGCGCAGGCGCCCGGCGCGCCGGTAGCGATCGCGCACTCCGCGCACCCCCTCGTCGAGCGCGGAGAGGTTGAGCACGTCGCCGGGCTGCATCTTGAACGCGGCGAGCAGCTCGTCGCGCTGCAGCCCGACGTCGCCCATGAAGCGAACCTCCGCGATGCGCGTGACGGGCCCCTCGTCGATGCGGAGCTCGAGCGCCACGCCTTCCTTGGCGGGCGCGCGAAGCGGAGTGACGGACGCGCTCCGGTAACCGATGCGGTGGTAGGCGGCGCGGATCGACTCGACCGCGCGCGGGACGAGCTCCTCCTGGAACTCGGCGTTCACCTGCAGGTTCGCCGTCTGCAAAAGGACGCTCTCGCCGAGGGCTTTCTGACCGCGGAACGCGATGGCGACCAGCTTCTGCACCGGCGCGAGGACGAAGACGAGGCGAACCGCGCGCGTCCACCCGGGGTGGTAGCTCTCGGCAGGCAGCGGCTCGATGTACGCCGCGACCTTGGCGAAACGGGCGCTGGCGTGGAGCGCTCGGACGGCGTCGCGCACGTCGCGCGGGTCGAATGCGGCGCCGTCCTCGATGGCGACGAGGGCGCGCAAGCCCTTGGCGTCCATTCCTTCGAAGACCACTTCGCCGACGCGGACCGGCTCGCCGCCTTGCGGCTGCGCCCAGGCCGGGATCGGCTCGTCGCCCACGCGTGCTTGCGCGGGGAATGCCACCAAGGCGAGGACCAGGAGCCAGGCCTTCACTCGCCTTCCCATCTCAGCTTCAAGTCGACGCCGAAGTCGGTCCCGGTGTTGACGTGCTCGTTGTCGAGCTGGATCTGTCCCGACAACGCCTCCGACAGCTGGTACGAGATGAGCCCGCGGTAACGGCGCGTCGAAAGGCCTTCCAGGACGCGCAGGTCGAGCTTCTCGGTGAGCAGGCGCGAGCGGAACCGGGCCATCGGCTCCACCCGGTTGGTTGCGCCGGAGAAGTCGGAAGCGAAGTCGATCGTCGGGTCGCGCAGGATCGTGTTCTTCGGGATGAACCTGCGCACCTCCTCGGAGAACCCGGTGACCTTGTTCAACGCCTCCATGCCGATGGCGAGCCCGGAGTCCGTGGCGTTGAAGCCGGACTGCTGCATGTCGCGCGACATGAAGCCGAAGGTGAGCAGGAAGCCCAGGTCGGCCTCGGTCAGCGCGGGCTCCGAGGTGAGCGTGACGTGCGGCTCGGCGGGCGTGCCGAACCCGTGCAGCCGCACCTTGTATTCCTTCACCTGCGCGAGCGCCTGGAAGTCGAAGGAGGGCCGCAGGCGGGTGCGGTCGGTGAAGGTGAGGACGCCCTGCTCGATCTGGAAATCGTTCCCGCGGAACTGCGCCGTCCCGTGCACCGTATTGATCGAGCCGAGCAGCCCGACGCTGCGCGACGTGCCGGTGACCTTCAGGTCTCCCTTGAGGTCGGCGCGAGCCAGGTTGTTCTCGATGCGGACGCCGCGAGCGAGATGCACGTCGAGGTCGAAGTGGACCACGACCGTGCTCTTCGCCAGCACGCGCGGAGCGGGCGGACGGCGGCTGAAGTCGAGCAGGCTGCGCTCGAGATCGAGGTCCTCGGTGTAGCGGACGCGGCTCAAGAAGACCGACCCGCCCAGCACCGGCTCCAGCGGCGGCCCGTAGAGCGTCACGTCGCCGTCGATGGTGGCCGGGAGGCTGTCCTGGATCTTCACGTTGACGTCACTGATGTGCGCCGCGATGTCGATCTTCTGCGGCTTGAGCGACTTCATCTCCACGCCGCCCGAGAGCTTGGCCTCGCCGTTGTTGAGCTTGCCGCGCAGCTCGTCGATGACCAGCGCGTCCTGGCTGAACGAAACGCTTCCGTTCAGCTCGCGCGCGTTGAGCGGCAGACCGCGCAGCCGCGCCTCGCCGTCCTCGATGCGCAGGTTCCCCAGCACCGTCGGCGATTGCAGGGTCCCGCCCACCGTCGCCTGCACGAGGTAGGTGCCGGCCGCGTGCTCCAGGTCCGCGAAGAGGTTCTGCAGGATGCGGCCGTCGACGGAGGCGGCGAGGCGCAGGTCGAGCTTGCCGCCGCGCAGCTTGCTTCCGTTCACCGTCGCGGTGGTGTACGGCGCGCGCAAGGCGAGCTTCTTCACCTCGACGACCGCCGGCCCGAAGACCACCTGGCCGGGGCCGTCGTTCTCGAACGTCATGCCGTTGCGGGTGAGCTGCAGCGAGGTCAGCTCGGCGCGGCCCTCCGACTCCCGCCAGCGCAGGAGCGACCCCGAGAGCGACAGATCGGCGGCGAGAGAGCCTCCCTGCACCTCCGCCTCGGGCAGGAAGCTCTGGAACCATCCCGACAAGTCGGGGAAGCGCACCGCCAGCGTCGTGGAGTACGGCGCGTCGCCCTGCAGCGTCGCCCTGCCCTCGAGCCGGTGCGCTCCGACCGCGCCCTGCCAGCGCAGCTGCCTGTCGTCGAGGCGCAGGGAAAGCTTTCCGTCCCCCAGCTCGGCGCTGCCCGCGCGGCCGGAGGGGAAGCTGGCGCGCACGTCCACCTCCGGGCGCTGCACCGGTCCGCGCAGGCGCGCGTCGAGCGACAGCGGACCCGACAGCTTCGCCTGCCTGGCGAAGTCGAGGGCTTCCAGCCTGAAGTCGCGCGTCGCCGCATCCATCTCGAGTTGCCAGGCAGGTCCGAGACGCCCCGCGAGCTCCAGCTCGCCGCCGTCGCGCCGGAGCAGGAGCCGCTCGATCTGCAAGCGCGGCTCCCTGCCGTGCAGAGTAATGCGCGCTTCCCCGCCGTCGAATTCCTGGCCCCAGAGCGCGGCCGAGGAGAAGGTCGCCCTGGCCTCGCCGTCGGGACCCGCCAGGGGCCCCTTGACGTTCAGCGCGCCGGAGAGGCGACCGTCGATCGCGTCCGGATCGTTCACGGGCTCGAACGCCGGCACCAGCCCTGCCCCCAGATCGATGAGGTCGTGCACGTAGGCGTCGGGCAGGTCGACGTGCGCCTCGATCAGGGGCTCGCCGTGACCGAACGCGAGCTTGATGTGGCCTGCATAGGTCGAGCGATCCTTCCGCCCCCGCAGCTGGTCGACCGAGAGCACCATGCCGCCGAAAGCCACCTGGCCGGAGAGGTCGCCGAGGCGAAGGTCCATGAACTCGAAGCCGCGCATCGCCGCGCTGGACTCCACGCGCACGTCGGCGTACGGGCCGTGTACGCGCGCGGCCAGCGCGGCACGCCCGTGCCATGGCACCTGGGCGATGTGGCCCTGCAGGTCGTCGAGCGAGAGATCGTCGCTCTGCGCCAGCAGGTCGAGCCCGCGGCGCGGATCCGTGTAGAGCGCTCCCTCGACGTCGACCCGCGACGAACCGGAATCGATGCGCGCCCCCCGCAAGGAAACCTTTTGCAGGTCGACGGCGACGGCGCTGGTGAGGTGGCCTCGCTGCATCTCCAGCATGCGCCGCGGGCCGCCTGCACGGCGCGCATCGTAGGCGCGGTCGAGGACGGCGAAGTCCGACAGATCGAGCGATGCGTCGCCGCTGAGGGCGAACGGCAGCAGGGTCCCCTTCATCTGCACCTTGCCGGAATTCCGCAGGACGACCCAGGCGTGCTGCACCGTCAGCTTGCGCAGCGCTTCGGCGAGCTCCACGTCGCGCAGCGCGAGATCGCTGGTGAGGGGAAGGCCTTGCCCGAAGCCGAGCTCGGCGGTTCCCGCCACCTGCCCGCGCCCGACGGCGACGTCGAGGTGCTCGACCTTGACGCGCCGGGCGTTCAAGTCGAAGCGCGCGTTCAAGTCGCCTGGCTCGAAACCGTTCAACTGCACTCCGCGGAGGCGCACGTCGCCGCGCACCCGCGGATCCTTCCGAGCGAAGGTAATCGCGCCGTCCGCCGCCAGCGAACCGTGCACGTCGCGCAGCACGCCCGGGAGGTAGGCCGCTGCCGCCGCTCCCAGATCGTCCGCTCGGACGTTGAGGTTGGCCTCGATCTGCGGGTCGCACAGGTCGGACATCCGACCCGAGATGAACGCCGCGGCCTCGCTCCCCACCAGCTCGGCGCGCGTCACGTCGAGCTGACCGGTGCCGCGCAAGTCCAGCTGGGCGCTCGTGTTCACGGACACGAGGCCGACCCTGCGGCCGGGCAGGTCCACGACGCCGCCGTGCGTCGCCAGCTCGACCTTCATCCTATCGCCGGTGCCGTGGATCGACGCGTTCGCCCGGGGCACCGCCACCCGCACTCCTCCGCCACGCACCTCGACGGACGCCTTGCGGATCTTCACGCGGCCGAGCTCGAAGCGGTCGAGCAGATCGGGCAAGCACTCCTGTCGCCGGGCCCGCGCGGTGGGAGCGGACTCCCGGTCGAGCGAGAGGTGGAGCTCGGGGTGGTCGATCTCCAGCCGCTCCAGGCGGACGCGCTGCAGCACCGGCCGGACCAGCACGTGGACGAAGACGCGGGCCACCTTGAGATCGATGCGCCCGCCGGGATCGCCGACCTGCAGGCCGTCGATGGTGAGCTGGCCGCGGGCGGGGTCGACGGAGCATCGCGCCAGCCGGACCTGCGCCGCGGTGGCCTCCTCGATGGTGGCCACCGCGTAGGCGCAGAGGTTGTTGGCGACGAAGTCCGTCCGGAGGAACGCGATGGCCCCTCCCGCGACCACGGCGGCGGCCAGCGCGCCAGCGACGAGGACGCGCCTCAGCACGGGAGCTCCACGGGCGAGGGCCGGATCCCCGCAGCTGACCGCGCACGCCTCATGTTCTCTTCAGCTCCCGACCGGCGGACGCCGGCGGCGGTCACGAGGGTTTGGCGAGGCCGGCCAGGTAGCGATCGATCTCCCCCAGATCGAGCGGCTGCTTCGGTTCGTCCAGCGCAGGGGACGCCGTACGCGCGATGGGCGGCGCGTCGTTCGCCGCGGGCGCGCCGTCGAGACCGAGCTCGGTCGCGACGCGTCCGATCATGCCTTCGTCGATCATCGGGACCCTCGCCACGTATCCTTCGAAGAGCGCATTGTCGCACAAGGTGTTGATGACGCGAGGGGTGCCGCTCGAGAAATGGTGGACCGCGTTCACTGCTTCGGGCGTGAAGGGCATCCGCGAGGCGCCGGCGAGGCGCAGCCGGTGCTTGATGTACGCCTCGGTGCTTTCCGGGGTCAGGTGCGCCAGCCGGAACTTCATCGCCACGCGCTGCGCGAGGGGCGCGTCGAGACGCAGGTTCTCCTCGATGTCGGGCAGGCCGAAGAAGATCAGCGAGAGCAGCTTGCGCTCGGGGACCTCGAGGTTGAGCAGCCCGCGGAACTCCTCCATCAGCTC
>Ga0114129_10001576_pt1 | contig 30964 bp, 28 predicted proteins | sample RhiMetdeltSRZDD1_FD_80071 | JGI IMG/M metagenome (GOLD analysis project Ga0114129, IMG submission 80071) | Populus rhizosphere microbial communities from Tennessee, USA - Rhizosphere MetaG P. deltoides SRZDD1 (version 2) (version 2) | ecosystem: Host-associated > Plants > Roots > Rhizosphere >...
ACGTCACGACGGTCGCCGGGCGGGATGACTGACCATCTCGCACTTCGCCGTCGACGAGCAGTACTTCGACCGCATCGTCGATCTACGCGACGGCAAGGTGGTGCCGCGATGACCACCCTCGTGACGGTACATGGCGACGCCGGCGAGGACCCGGGACCGCAGTCCCCTGCCGCGGCGGGCCTTCCATCCCTACCCGGCCGGGGTGTCAACGGCGAGAGTGGAATACGACGTCCTGCACACCATCGACTCGGCCGCCGAGGTGACCGGTGATGACCACCAGCCCCGTTCACACTCATTCCACGCCCACCGCGCCCGGCTATGGCGAGCGGCGCGCCGATCACCTGCGCCGTTTGCGCAAGGTCGAGGGACAGGTGCGCGGGATCGCCCGCATGGTCGACGACGACCGCTACTGCATCGACGTGCTCACCCAGGTCAGCGCCGTCACCCGGGCGTTGCACGAAGTGGCTGTCGGCCTGCTCGACGACCATGTACGCCATTGCGTGCTCGACGCCGCTCGATCCGACCCCGACGACCTCGGCGAACAGAAATTCGCCGAACTCGCCGACGCGTTGCGCCGGGCGCTGCGCCTATGGCATCTGGCATTGCCCTCCGGCGTACACGACCCAACCCTCTGTCGATGGTGTCCGAACGGCTCGGGCGCTCTCTACGCGTCGACACCTCGCATGCATCGACCCGATCGCCCCGGCGGGCGAGACAGATCGCTGACGCCACAATCATGCGCCGTCAGCCGAAATTGGCAGCAGTCGTTCGCGCCACGGCCAGTAGCTTTCGCCCATGCCGGAAGCGACCGCTCGCCCATCGCTGCGGTCCTTGGGCACCGCCGGTGACGCCGTGGCAGAACCCGAGGTAGGCCAGGCGGATGGCGCGTGCTCGGAGACCTGGCAGCAACGCGACGGTAACGGAGGAAAGTGTGCCGACGTCACCGTCGTGGATCTCACGTCGTCTGGGCACGCTCCTGCCGCGAGTGCTGACATATTGCCAGCACATTCGCCGATCAGTGCCGGCCAGCGTTACGGGCGAAAGCCATGACCGCGCCCGCCGATGCCGAAGCGGCCTGCGTCGATGCAGACGCGTGATGGGGGCGCGGCTTAAGCGCGCATGCCAGCCCCACGCGCAGGCACGACATCCGCCGCGTTTCACCGGGTTGGTGTGTGACCTCCGCTCAGGGTGGCCAGCCGGCTGTGGTACTCCTGTTCGTCGATCTCGCCTCGGGCGAAGCGTTCGGCGAGAATCTGCTGCGGGCCGGGGCCTGCTACCGGCGGCGGCGATGGCGGCCCGGGTGCTTGGCTGGTGGCGCGGACGATCAGCACAATCGCGCCGATCACCAGGCCCCAGAACACCACCATCGACACGGTCATGAGGGCAAATCCCCAGCCGTAGCCGTAACCCCAGTGCATCATCGCGAGTCCTTCCTTCGGCCCTGATGGGCGCTATCGGCGCACCGCGGCGTGGGGCCTGTCGGCGTGATCGTCGTGGTGCTGGTGATTTTGGTAGGAGTTGTCGTTGCCTTGGCGGCCGGACATGTCACCGCCGTGCATGCCGCGCATCATCACGAACATCATCAGCGGGCATACCAGGATCAGTCCCGCGGTCAGCAGCATGGAGGCGGGCATGCCGGCCCACCCGAGCCCGACGATCAGGATCGCCAGGGCGACCGCGTACAGGCCCCATTGCTGGCGTTTCATCGCGTTCCCCTTTCGGAGGGACCTCCCCCAGAGTGCGCGCCCCTACCGGTGTGGGGTATGGGCGAGGGTCCCGGACGCAGCAGGCCCAAGGTCCCTACCCCCTAGGGGTATGTTCGAGGCAGGGTGGAGTGCAGAATCCCACGTATCGGGGGTATGCCATGAGCCTCGCCGACATTACCGTGCTGGTCGCATCCGTGCTGGCGATCGCCGCATTGGGCTGGTTCTTCTTCGCTCCGCGCAAGGGCCACACGGCGCAGCTGACGGGCGGCGTGCAGAAGATCACGGTGACGGTCAAAGGTGGCTACAGTCCCGACCTCATCCACGTGCGCCGGGGCGTCCCGCTGGAGATCGAGTTCGATCGCCAGGAGTCCGGCGAATGCACCAACCGGGTGGTGTTCGCCGACCTCGGGGTCAACGCCGGCCTGCCCGCGTATACGAAAACCATAGTGCTACTGCGGCCTGAGCGGGCTGGAACGTTCGGCTTCGCCTGCGGCATGAACATGATCCACGGAACCCTGGTCGTGGACCCGGGCGACGGCGCCGGCCCGAGCGCCCCGCCGCCGGCATCCGCAGCGCCGACACCCGACGGCGGCGCCGACGCGGCCCGGGCTGAGGCCGCCGACCAGGTCGAGCGGCGGGCGGAGATCGCCGACCTGACCCGCCGGGTGCTCGTCGGCGCTGTCTTGACCGCGCCGGTGCTGTTCGCGGTCATGGCCCACGAGGTATTCGGCGCCGGCTGGGTGCCGGGCCTGCTGCTCAACCACTGGCTGCAACTGGCTCTGATCACACCGGTCATGTTCTACACGGGCTGGCCGATCCACCGCATCGGCTGGCTCGCCTTGGCGCACCGGTCGGCGGAAATGAACTCGCTGATCACCCTCGGAACATCGGCCGCGTACGGCTACAGCCTGCTGGTCACCGTCGCACCAGGCGTCCTGCCGGCCGAGGTACGCGACGTGTACTTCGAGGCCGTCGGCGTCATCATCACGCTGATCTTGTTCGGTCGGCTGCTGGAGGCGAAGGCGAAGGCCGGCACCGGTGAGGCGATCCGGGCGCTGCTGGGCTTGCGGGCGCATACCGCCCGGGTCGTACGCGACGGCGCCGAAACCGAGATTCCCATCGAGAACGTGGTCGTCGGCGATGATCTGATAATCCGGCCCGGCGAGAAAGTCCCGGTCGACGCGACCGTCCTGTCCGGAACGTCGCCCGTCGACGAGTCGATGATCACCGGCGAGCCGATCCCGGTTACCAAGCGCGAAGGTGACACGGTCATCGGCGCCACCATCAACACCACCGGGTCGCTGCGGGTACGGGCGGCCAAGGTCGGCGCCGACACAATGCTGGCGCAGATCGTCCGCATGGTTCAGCAGGCGCAGGCGTCCAAGGCGCCCATCCAGCGCCTCGCCGACGCGATATCCGGCTACTTCGTGCCCGCCGTCATCGCGATCGCGATCGCCACCTTCGCGATCTGGTTCATCGCCGGACCGGCACCGGCGTTCACCCTCGCCCTCGTCGCCGCCGTTGCAGTGTTGATCATCGCCTGCCCGTGCGCGCTGGGCCTGGCCACACCGCTATCGATCATGGTGGCGACCGGCAAGGGCGCCCAGGCCGGCATCCTCATCCGCTCGGCCCAGGCCCTCGAAACCGCACACACGCTCGACACGATCGTGCTGGACAAGACCGGCACGATCACCGCCGGCAAACCCGTCCTGACCGACATACACACGCTCAACGGGTTCGACGAGACCACCGTGCTAACCCTGGTAGCGGCCGCGGAGAAAGACAGCGAGCACCCCCTCGCGACGGCGATCGTGGCCGCCGCGGCCGAGCGCCGGCTGGCGCTGCCGCCGACTGCCGGGTTCTCATCGATCACCGGCAAGGGCGTACGCGCCACCGTGGACGGCCGTGAGGTGCTCGTCGGCACGACCCGGCTGCTGACCGACGTCGGGATCGACACGGACACCGCGGCCGAGGTGGCTTCGCGGTTCGCCGAGCAGGGCAAGACACCCATCCTGGCCGCGATCGACGGGCGGACAGCCGGCGTCCTGGCCGTCGCGGACACCATCAAGCCCGACTCCGTGCCCGCACTTGCCGCGCTGCGGCGGCTGAACCTGTCCACGGTCATGATCACCGGCGACAACCGGCGTACGGCCGCCGCGATCGCCGCCCAGGCCGGCATCGCCCGGGTGCTGGCCGAGGTGCTGCCCGAGCACAAGGCCGGCGAGATCCAGCGGCTGCAGGCCGCCGGCGCCCGGGTCGGGATGGTCGGCGACGGCATCAACGACGCCCCCGCCCTGGCCCAGGCCGACATCGGCCTGGCCATCGGGACCGGCACCGATGTGGCGATCGAGGCCGCCGACGTCACCCTGATCTCCGGATCGCTTTCCGGTGTCGCCACAGCGATCGGCCTATCCCGGGCGACGATGCGCAACATCCGCCAGAACCTGTTCTTCGCCTTGGTCTACAACGGCGTCGGTATCCCGATCGCGGCCGGGCTGCTGTACCCGTTGTTCGGCATTCGCCTGTCACCGATCATCGCCGCCGCCGCGATGGCATTGTCGTCGCTGTCGGTGGTCACCAACGCCAACCGGCTGCGCCGCTGGCGGCTCATGCCGCTACCGCAGGACCCGCCGCCGGCCGTGACACCCCAGGTGTCCACCGGCACCACCACCGAGCATAAGGAGACACCGATGAGCACGAGCACCGTTGTCGACCCGGTCTGCGGCATGACCATCGCGGCGGAGACCGCCGCGGCCAGCCGCGAGGTCGACGGCACCGTCTACTACTTCTGCTCGCCGCAGTGCGCGGCTTCGTTCGACGCCGACCCCGCCCGCTACACCGCGTCGGGCGCCGAACAGTGACCGCCACCGTCGCGGACCCAGCGAACCCGGTCACGGGTCCGCAGTTCGCGGCGGTCATCTTCGACATGGACGGCGTCGTCACCGACACCGCCGGCCTGCACGCCGCGGCCTGGAAGTCCTTGTTCGACACCGTCCTGGCGCACATGGACGGCGCGGGCACACCATTTGACGCCGAAGCGGACTACCACACATACATCGACGGCCGCTCCCGCGAAGACGGTGTGCGGGCCTTCCTGGCCTCACGCGGGATACATCTGCCGGACGGATCCGTCGACGATCCGCCGGGTACGCCGACCGTGTCCGGGCTGGCGGCCCGTAAGCAGCAGCTGTTCACCGACCAGATCGCCGCGCACGGTGTCACCGCCTATCCGTCCACCGTGGCGCTGCTGCACCGGCTGCGTGACAGCGCCATCGCCGCCGCGTTGGTGACCGCTAGCCGCAACAGCGCCACTATCCTGTCGGCGGCCGGTGTGGCGGACATGTTCGCCGCGGTCGTCGACGGCAGTGACGCGATCCGGCTGGGCCTTTCCGGCAAGCCCGCACCGGACATGTTCACCGAGGCCGCCCGCCGGCTGCGCGTACCACCGGAGCAGGCGGTGGTGATCGAGGACGCCGACGCCGGCGTTCGCGCCGGCGTGGCCGGCGGATTCGGCCGGGTCATCGGCATCGACCGCGGCGGTAACGCCGCCCGGCTGCGCGCGGCCGGCGCCGACCTGGTCGTCGCCGATCTGGCCGGGCTTGACGTGACCGCTTCGGTGATCGACACCCGCGTGTGGTGCGGCGGCGCCGACCTCGAAGCCGGCCCGTGGCAGCTGGTCTACATCGGATACGACACGGGTAGCGAAGGACTCCGGGAAACCTTGTGCACCCTCGGCAACGGGTACTGGGCGACCCGCGGCGCCGCCGCACACACGAGCGCCGACGGGATCCACTACCCCGGCACCTATTTCGCAGGGGTGTACAACCGGCTCGACAGCACCATCGCCGGTACGGTCGCGAGCGACGAGTCGATGATCAACGCACCGAACTGGCTGCCGCTTCGCCTCAGCCACGGCGACGGTACGCCGATCGATGCCGACAGCGGCACCGTGCAGGACTACCGGCAGGAACTCGACCTTCGCCGCGGCGTACTGACCCGCGGCTTCGTCCACCGCGACGACACCGGCCGAGCGACCCGGATCACCGAACGCCGCCTGGTCTCGCAAGCAGCCCAGCACGTGGCCGCTTTGCAGACCACCATCGAGGCGCTCAACTGGTCAGCAAAGTTGCACGTGCGCTGCGAACTGGACGCCGACGTGACCAACAGCGGCGTCGCCGACTACGCCGGCCTGGACGGTCGCCACCTTGTGCCCGCCGGCGCCGCCGAAGTGGATGCACAGACGGTGCTGCTGGAGACGGTCACCAGCCGGTCCGGTATCCGGATCGCGATGACCGCCCGTACCCGCGTACACGCGGGCGGCGTACCCGTGACCGGGCCGGCGCGGGTGTGCGGCGACGGCGTGTTGCGCATCGGCCACGACCTGGAACTGGACGTGGCCGTGGGGACGCCGGTGGCGGTGGAGAAGGTGGTGGCGGTGGCGACGTCGCGCGACCGGGCGATCTCCACGCCGGCCGAGGCCGCCGGCTTGCATCTGGCTCAGGCTGGCGCCTTTGCCGACCTGCTCGCCGCGCACGAACAGGCATGGGCGAGACTGTGGGACGATTTCGCGGTCAGTGTGGCCGCCGGGTCGCAGGCGGCGCTGGCGGTGAACCTGCACACCTTCCACGTGCTGCAGACCGTGGCCGGCGCCGGGCCTGACCTGGACGCCGGGATCGGCGCCCGCGGGCTGCACGGCGAAGGCTACCGCGGGCATGTGTTCTGGGACGAGATGTTCGTCTATCCGATGCTGACCCTGCGCCGTCCGCATCTGACCCGTGACCTGCTCGCCTACCGCTACCGGCGGCTGAATGCGGCGCGGGCCGCTGCCCGTGCCGCCGGCGTACGCGGGGCGATGTTCCCCTGGCAGTCGGCCAGCGACGGGCGCGAACAAACCCCGACCCGATTGTTCAACCCGCTGTCGGGAACGTGGCTGGCCGACAATTCGCACCGGCAACGTCACGTCGGCCTGGCCATCGGCTACAGCGTGATCCAATACCACCAGGCCACCGGCGATCTCGGCTTCCTCGCCGACATCGGCGGCGAGCTCCTCGTGGAGATCTGCCGCGTGTTCGCCGGCCTGGCCACCTATCACCGAGGCGACGGCCGGTATCACATCGACGCGGTCATGGGCCCGGACGAGTTCCACGACGGCTACCCCGGCCAGGCCGGCAGCGGCGTGCACGACAACGCCTACACCAACATCATGACCGCGTGGCTGCTGCACCGCACCCTCAGACTCTTGGACGTCGTCGACAGGCACGACTGCGGCCGGCTGCGCGAGAAGCTGCACGTGACCAGCGCGGAGACCGATCGTTGGGATCGGGTCAGCCGCCGCCTCGCCGTACCGTTTCACGCCGACGGGATCATCAGCCAGTTCCACGGCTACGAGCAGCTGCCAGAGTTCGACTGGAACGCGGTGCGCACACGGTACGCCAACATCGGCCGCCTTGACCTGATCCTGGCCGCCGAGGGCGACAGCCCCAACAACTACCGGCTGTCCAAACAGGCCGACGTACTGATGCTGTTCTACCTGCTGTCCGCCGAGGAATTACGCGACACTCTGAACCGGCTCGGTTACGAGCTTTCCGCCAAAGCGATCCGGGCGACCGTCGACTTCTACACCGCCCGCACCAGCCACGGCTCGACCCTTTCGCGTGCCGTGCACGCTTGGGTCAACGCACGCGCCGACCGGCACCGGGCCTGGAGCCTTTTCACCGAGGCGCTGCAAGCCGACCTCGCCGATACCCAGGGCGGCACCACACGCGAAGGCGTGCACCTAGGCGCCATGGCCGGCACAGTCGATCTCGTCCTGCGCTGCTTCGCCGGCATCGAGACCCGCGACGACGTGTTGTGGATCCACCCGATCCTGCCCCCGGAGCTCGCCCGCGCCGCATTCGTGATCGTCTACCAGGGGCAGCAGGTGAACATCGAGCTCACCGCCCGGTGGGTTCGATTGCGGCTGCGCATGTGCGACGCCCGGCCGATCACGGTGTGTGCCGAGGGACATCGGACGGTTCTGCATCCCGGGCAGGTGTACGAGATCCGCCTCGGATCGTCCGGCAGGTCGTGACCGGACCGGCGGTGCTGGGCAGATACCCCCCGGTTGCGATCGCCGCTGCCAGACGCGGCAGTGCACACGACCGGTGCCGATGGCGACCAGACGGGTTTCGGGATCGTCGCGGCTGCGCACTTTCACGGGATGGGCGCGGCGGCATAGGCTGCGGCCATCCACGCCCTGGGTGAGGGAGGGTTATGCACAGCCTCGGCGATCTGGAAGCGGTCATCATGGACTTGATGTGGCGGCGCGGTCAGCCCGCCACCGTGCGGCAGGTGCTGCAGCCGCTGACGGCCGCCCGTCCGCTGGCGTATACGACCGTAATGACGGTGATGGACAACCTGCACCGCAAGGGATTCCTGACCCGTACCAAGGAAGGCCGGGCATGGCTGTATGAGCCAGCGATGACGCGCGAGGAGCACACGGCGCGGCTGATGCACAGCGCTTTGGCCGAAGTGGACAATCACGCTGCGGCGCTCGCGCATTTCCTCGCGGAGATGACCGAGTCGCAGACCCAGACGCTGCGGTGGCTGCTGCGCCGTCCCGGGGCAGCGCCTCGTGATCGAGGTCGCCTGCCTGACGATCTACGGCACCGTCGTCGCGGTCCTCGGGCCGTCGCTGCTGCGCCGGCTGGCGGCCGACGGGTATACGCCGCGGCTGAGCATTGCAGCATGGCTGATCGCCGCCGGGTCGGTGTTCGCCGCGTGGGCTATGGCCGCCGTTCACGCGATGGTGCACGGTTCGGCGGGGATACGCGCGGCGGCCGCGGCGGCCGCGGCGGTTGCGGCGTTTCGGATCGGTTGGGCGGCGGCGAATGTCGCCCGCCGCACCAGGGCTCGGCGTACGCAGCATCACGACGGGCTGATGCTGGTCGGGCAGCACGACGACGATCTTGGCGTGATGATCGTGGCCGCCGATCAGCCGCTGGTGTATTGCCTGCCCAGCGGGTCCGGGATCATCGTGGTGACGACCGGCGCACAAACGGCGCTGGCTCCCGAGGAGCTGCAGGCCGCGTTGGCACACGAACGCGCGCATCTGGCCGGGCGCCATCACCTGGTGATGACGATCGGCTACGCACTCGCGCATACGCTGCCGTTTCTGCCGTTGCTGCGTCAGCTCGGCCGGCAGGTCGCCACGCTGTTGGAGATGAGCGCCGACGACCACGCCGGGCGGCTGCACGGGCGGCAGACGGTCGCGCAAGCAATCGCTGCCATGGCCGCTCACACGGTGCCGGCCGGGGCGATGGGTGCCGGCGGATTATCGCCGAATTCCCGAGTACGGCGCCTGCGCTCGGCCGGGCCTCGCTGGCGCAGTCGACTAGCGACGGTCGCAGTGGTAGCGGCGATCGCGTTGCTGGCCGCTGGCCCGTATCTGGCCACCGTCGATCCGTGGTGCTCGCGCTACCACCTATGACCGCTCGTAGGGTGGACGGCGTCTGACCATGGTCGATGTAGCGGCCTTCTCCTATCTGGGATCGTTTTCGTGATCGTATCGTCATCTTCCTATCTTGAGGTGTATCGATGCGAATGGAATTCTCGTCGCAACCCCCATCCCTCCTTCGCTTGAGGAGAAGGACATGCGACTGCGCATCCTCGCCGCGGCCACCGCCGCCGCCCTGGCCACCCTCGCCCTTCCGGCGGCGCCTGCCCACGCCAACCACGCCTGGTCCAACTATCACTGGGCGCGTACCGCCAACCCGTTCACCATCAGGCTCGACTCGAACATCACCTCGGCCTGGACGTCGTATCTGGCCGTTGCGTCGTCGGACTGGACGGCGTCGACGGTGCTCAACACCACCATCCAGACCGGCTCGTTCGGCAGCAGGAGCAGCTGCACCCCGACCACGGGGCATGTCGAGGTGTGCAACGCCACCTACGGGCAGACCGGCTGGCTGGGTGTCGCGTCGATCTCCATCACCACCGGCAACCACATCAGCCGCGGCTCGGTGAAGCTCAACGACACCTACTTCGCGCAGGCGCAGTACAACACCCCCGCGTACCGGCAGCTGGTGACCTGCCAGGAGGTTGGGCACACGTTTGGTCTGGCGCACCAGGACGAGAACTTCACCAATCCGAACCTGGGCACCTGCATGGACTACACCAACAGCCCCGGTACCAACCAGCACCCCAACACCCACGACTACAACCAGCTGGTCACGATCTACTCGCATGTGGACTCGTTCAACACCCCGACGCTGGCCGGACCGGTCAACGCCGCCAACTACCCGGCCGCCTGGGGCAAGCTCGTCGACGGCTCGGCGACGCGCGGCTTCGGCACCTTCGTCCGTGAGTACGGCCACGGCGAATACGTCGTGACCCACGTGCTGTGGGTGCAGCGCTGACACCGTTGTGCTGAACCAACCGGGCTCGGGTCGCGGCGGCGACCCGAGCCCGGCGCCGTAAGGAGACCGGAGCGCCCTGCCAACCCCCAGTCGGACATGCGTTCATGCGCTCCGGTCACCTGGTGCGACGCCGAGCAGGCTTCCGCCGTTCCCGGCAACCCAAGATCTTCTACGATCTGTGGCCGTAACACTCGGCGTCTCGCCGCAGCCTAGCGCTGCACGAGATACTGGCTCGAATCCCGCCGCGCGGCGTATCGTCGATGGATCGCGGCACCGCCGGACTCTACGATCCCCTGTCGTACAGGCTCCGCACGGCCTGCAAGGTCCGCATCGACATGGGCGGAGTCGCGCACCACCCGCGGCCGAACCGGCGTGCCCTGGTCGCGTAGCCGGCCGGCCGCGGGAGCCACTGATCCGGCGCGCCCGCATCCAGCCAGATGACAACTGGATCCCCGGCCGCCGGCCCGTGTGTCTTGATGGGCGCCGTACGCCTCTCTCTTCTGCTGTTGACCGCTGGTGCCACCGCCACCCGGACGCCTAGCCCGCCGTCGGGGCACACGAGGCAGCCCGCTGCCGTCGTTGGCAACTACCGGGGATAGTTGCCAACCGGGGCCTGACGGCCATGTGAGGTACCCCCAAGGGGTAACATGATCGGGTGGACGGCAAGCGGCAACCTTCGGCGCAGCGCGGTGCGCTGCTGCGGCTGGCGCTGCTGTTTGCCCTGACGTGTGGCGTGTTCGGTATGCATACGCTCGGACATGAGCATGGGCAGGCCGACGCGCATCCGGCGATGGCCGTGCTCGCGCATCCCGACGGGCCGCACGCTGGGCCGGGTGGGGAGAGGCCCGCTTCCGACGGCAGTCACCGTCTGCCGTTGACCGACCCGACCGATGTGTGTATCGCCGTGCTGGTAGCGGCTTTGGTGTGGGCGCTGCTGCGGGCGGCGCTGCGGGCCGGAGCCGGTCGAGGTCGCAGCGTAGCCGCGGCACCGTCGGAGTGGGCCGTACGCGGACCGCCGCCGCGGCCCGGTGTGGGTTTGTTGTTGGCCGATCTGGCAGTGCTGCGCAACTAGGACCGTGCCCTGTTACCCGGCGAGCTGGGCTCGTTGGGCCTTCGGTATGTCCTCACCGTTTCGCACATTCCAGAAAGGCTCTCATTGCTATGAGGTTTACCACCCGTCGGCGCCTGGTGGTCGCTGCCGTGTTCGGCGCCGCCGCGATCGGCCTGACCGCCTGCTCCGGCAACGGTTCGGGCATGCCCGGCATGGACCACCCGAACACCGGATCGATGGCGCCCGGCACCGGGCACGCCCAGGGCGACGTCGAGTTCGCGCAGATGATGATCCCGCATCATCAGCAGGCGCTGACCATGTCGGATCTGGCCGCGACCCGCGCCCAAGACGCGGAAATCAAGACGCTCGCGAAGACGATCACGGCTGGGCAGCAGCCCGAGATCGCCACCCTGACCGGCTGGCTGACCGGCTGGGGCCAGCCGACCGCCCAGCCCGGCGGCCACGACATGACCGGCATGGGCGCGATGCCCGGCATGATGACCGACGAGCAGTTGCAGCAACTGCAGGCCGCCTCGGGCACGGCGTTCGACCGCATGTACGCCCGAATGATGATCGCCCATCACAACGGCGCCATCCAGATGGCCAACCAGGTTCTGGGCACGACCGCCAACACGGACGTGAAGGCGTTCGCACAACGGGTCGTCGCCGCGCAGACGGCCGAGGTCAATCAGTTGCAGACGATCCTCGACCGGCTCTGACAGCACCGCCGGGCGTGCGGTCTGGTTCGTCCGTCCGGCGCCCCGCGATCTTTGAGGAGACGATGGTGATTTCCCGCAGAACGGTGTTGTCGGCCGGCGCACTCGCCCCGGTGGCGGGTGTCCTGGGCGGCTGCACCAGCGAGCCGAAACCGTTGTACGTCGAGCCGGACGGGCCGCAGGTCGCTTCCGCCGAGGCCGACCGTGGTCCCGGGCCGGTGCGTGCACTCGGACTTGCTCCGGTCGCCGGCCAGGTCGACCTCGGCGGCAAGATCGTGTCGACGTGGACCTACGGCGGCAGGCTGCCGGGACAGCCGCTGCGCGTACGGGCGGGCGAACAGGTCAAGGCGACCGTGCTCAACCGGCTGCCGGCCGACACGAGCGTGCACTGGCATGGTGTGGCATTGCGTAACGACGCCGACGGCGTACCGCACGTCACCCAGGACCCGATCGCATCCGGCGCCCAATACACGTACCAGTTCACCGCACGCCAGCCCGGCACCTTCTGGCTGCACCCGCACACCGGCGTTCAGCTGGACCGGGGTCTATACGCGCCGCTGATCGTCGACGACCCGGGCGAGCCGCTGCGCTACGACCACGAGTGGATCGTCGTGGTCGACGACTGGCTCGACGGCGTCACCGGTACGCCCGACGACATGCTCGCCACGCTGCGCCAAGGCATGCACGGCATGGACGGACACATGGGCATGGCATCCAGCGTGCTGCTCGGCGGCGACGCCGGCGATGTCAACTATCCGCACTATCTGTTCAACGGGCGCCTGCCGACCGATCCCGACGTGCTGGCGGCCAGGCCCGGCGACCGGGTGCGGATCAGGTTCATCAACGCCGGCGCTGACACCGCCTTCCGCGTCGCGGTGGGCGGCCACACCATGACCGTCACCCACACCGACGGCTATCCGGTCGAACCGATCGACACCGACGCGCTGCTGATCGGCATGGGCGAACGCTACGACGTCCTGGTCACCCTGGACGCCGGCGTGTTTCCCGTGGTCGCCGTGGCCGAAGGCAAGGACGCATCAGCGTTCGGGCTGATCCGCACCGGCGGCGGTACCGCGCCGCCGACGTCTGTGCTGCCCGACGAACTGGACCGGCGCATCATCGCCTACCGCCAGATGCACGCTACACCTGGGGTATGCCTGGCCGACCGGGCCGTACAGCAGACGATCCGGCTCGAAATGACCGGCGGCATGATGTCCTACGACTGGGCCTTCGACGGCCACCGGTTCAACCACAGCCGCGTCGACCACGCCGTCCAGACCGGACAGCGGATCATGCTGGAGTTCGCCAACACCACGACCATGTGGCACCCGGTCCATCTGCACGGGCATACGTTCGCAGTCGACAGGTTCGATGGGCCGCGCAAGGACACCGCGATCGTGCTGCCGGGCCAGACGATGCGGGCGTTGTTCGACGCCGACAATCCCGGCCTTTGGATGGTCCACTGCCACAACGCGTACCATGCCGAGGCGGGCATGATGACGCTGTTGGGCTACCGGCGGTGATCACAAATGATGGCACCGCGATGTGACTGCCCGCCTCCGTTGTCCGGGTGTGGCCGACTGCCGCGCTCTGTGCGCCGGCGCCGGCTTCGCCGCGCACAGCAAGGAGAACCTCTATGAGTACCGCCCACCAGCACGGCGCCCACGACAGCACCCATCAGCCCGCCACCGGCCTACCGGTCGCCGAGATCGCGTTGACCGGCTGCTTCTGCGGGACCGAACTGGCCGACGTCGAACGGGATCTGTCGGCACTGCCCGGTGTCGCGTCGGTGCACATGGATCGCACCCGGTCGGTCGCGCACGTGGCCTACGACCCGAGCACGACCAGCCATCACCAGATCGCCGAGTCCCTACGGCAGGGCGGCCAAGGCTGCGACTGCACCGATTGCCACGGCTCGCGCTGCCAGCCCGGCCACCCAGCCGCCGGTCACACGGACGCCCATACCGGCGAGCACCGTGCATCCCCGCATAATTCCGGCGCGGCACCATCGGCACATCCAGCCGAGCAGGCCGGCCACCCAAAGGACTCCCACCGACCCGACACTGCCGAGCGCGCCGAACATCCCACCGCCGCCGACCACACCGGCCACGACATGCACGCCGGTAACGACGCGCACGCCGATCACGACATGCCGACCGCGCACGCCGGGCAAAGTGGTCATGACGAGCACGCCGGACACGGCGCCGCCATGGTCAACGACATGCTGCGCCGCTTCATCTCGTCCGCGGTCTTGACCGTGCCCATCGTGCTGTACTCCCCGATCGGCGAGTTCTTCGGCTTCACCGCCGCACCGCCGTTCGGGCTGTCGATGGCCTGGTTCGGGCTGATCCTGGCCACTGCGGTGGTGTGGTGGGGCGGTTGGCCATTCATCTCCTCCGCATGGCGGTCGCTGCGCCGCGGCGAGGTCACGATGATGACGCTGATCGCCACCGGCATCCTCGTGGCGTACCTGTACTCGGTGGTGGCCACCGTCCTCGGCGAACAGGACGTGTTCTTCGAGGCCGCCGCGATGCTGACCACGCTGAGCCTGATCGGACACTGGCTGGAGATGCGCTCGCGCTACGCCACCGGCCGCGCGGTGGAGGCGCTGCTGAACCTGGCCCCGCCGACTGCCCGCGTACGCCGCGACGGGATCGAGGTCGATGTTCCGCTTGAAGAGGTCGTTGTCGGCGACGAGATCGTGGTCCGGCCCGGCGAGAAGGTTCCTGTCGATGGAACCGTCGCCAGCGGTTCGAGCTACGTCGACGAGTCGATGATCACCGGCGAACCGGTCCCGGCCGCCAAACACGATGGGTCCACCGTGGTCGGTGGCACGATCAATACGACCGGCGCCTTCACGTTCACTGCGACCGCAGTGGGCGCGGACACCGCCCTGGCCCGGATCGTGCAGATGGTCCGCAACGCCCAAGCGTCCAAGGCTCCTGCTCAGCGGCTAGCCGACACCGCCGGCAAGTACCTGGTCTACGTGGCCCTGTCCGTCGGCGCGATCACGTTCCTGACGTGGCTGGTGTTCGGCGGGCACGGCATCGGCTTCGCGATCACCGCCGCCGTGTCGGCGATCGTGATCGCCTGCCCTGACGCGCTCGCGCTGGCCACCCCGACGGCGATCACCGTGGGGGTCGGGCAGGGCGCCCGCGGTGGGGTGCTGTTCAAGAATGCCGCCGCCCTGGAGGCCACCGCTGCGATCACTACGACGGTGTTCGACAAGACCGGGACCCTCACGGTGGGACGACCGTCGGTGACCGATGTCGTCACCGCCGACGGTGTCGACGCCGAGCAGGTGCTGCAGCTGGCCGCGGCAGCGGATCAGCCGTCGCAGCATCCGCTCGCCCGAGCGATCGTCGAAGCCGCCACGCTGCGGGCGCCCGTCGCGCCGCCGCAGCATTTCGACTCCATCCCCGGGCAGGGTGTGGCCGCGACCGTTGACGGACGGCGCGTGCTGATCGGCAACGCACGCCTGCTCGAACGGGACGAGATCGACCCAGGACCGTTACGGGACAAGGCAGTGCAGCTTTCCGCAGACGGCAAGACCGCCGTGTACGTGGCCGCCGACGGCCGCGCGCTGGGGCTGATCGCGGTCGCCGACACCGTCCGCGACTCGGCCAAGATCGCGATCCAGAACCTGCACGATGCGGGCGTCGCCACGGTCATGCTCACCGGCGACCAAGCCAGTACCGCTCAAGCGGTCGCCCGGCAGGTCGGCGTCGACACCGTCATCGCCGACGTCCTGCCCGAGGACAAGGCCATGCAGATCAAAACGTTGCAACGCAACGGTGCCAAGGTCGCCATGGTCGGCGACGGCGTCAACGACGCCCCGGCGCTGGCGCAGGCCGACGTCGGCATCGCGATCGGCGCCGGGACCGATGTCGCCGTCGAGACCGCCGATGTCGTCCTCGTGCGCGATGACCCGGCCGACGTGTCCTACGCGCTGCGGATCGCCCGCGCTGTGCGTACCAAGATCAAGCAGAACCTGTTCTGGGCCGCGATCTACAACCTGCTCGCGATCCCGATCGCCGCCGGCGTGCTGTATCCCAGCTTCGGAGTCCTGCTCCGCCCGGAATGGGCGGCGCTACTGATGAGCGCCTCCACCATCATCGTCACCTTCAACGCGCTGCTGCTACGCCGGCTGCGCAAGAACACCGGCCCGCAAACGCATGGTCTCAACCATGGCTGAGGAAGGAGCTCCCATGCCCGGGCCGGATCCGCACGGTGCCGCCAGAACCACACCGCGCCGACGGTGGACGGCACTGTCGGTGTGGGGGGCATTGGCTGCCGCATTGGGATACATCCTGGTCAGCAATCCCGCTGACACTCGCCCCGATACGCTGGGCGGGTGCACCTGGTACGCCTTGTTCGGCACGAACGGCCCGACCTGCGGCGGCACCCGCATGATGTGGTATCTGCTGCACGGCGACCTGGTAAACGCCGCCCGCATGCACCTGATCGCGTTGCTCGGCACGCCGTTCGCGCTGTACGCGCTAACGGCGTGGACTGTCCGTGAGGTCTTCGGACGGCGATTGCCGCGCCTGCCGCTGCGGGGTTGGATGATCGTCACCTATATCGTGGTATTCGTCGTCTATGGTGCCGTCCTTCGGAACCTTCCGGCGTTGGCGTGGTTCCATCTGGACTACATGCAGCCAGGCATCGGCCTGTAGCGACGGGCGCCACTGTGGTGGCCCGCGGCCTGCGCCTGTTCCGAACGCGCAGGGCAGCCTTCACATGCGCGGCGGGCTCCGTTGAGCGGTCTGCGGCTGGTTCGATGCGCAGCCCCGTGAGCACCAGTCGGGATGCGGGACGAGTGGACCGCGCCGGTCTGATACCCCCAGACGAGCGGCGCGGTCTGCATCCCTTTGTGCGTGCGCATTGTGTGAGCCGCGCACCCTTCTACTATCGCCCGCAGCGTGTGGCTACCGGTCAGCGATGCGTTGCCGCGCCGTGCGGCCTCAGCCCGGGTCGGGCGCCGACGGCATCCAGTGCCAGCGCGGCGACCCGGTCGACGGCCGCCTTCGACCGCGCCTGCCCGGCGGCGCCGAGAGCGTGCAGGCAGAACTGCGCCAGCTCCGCGGCGGGAACATCGGAACGGGCCTTTCCGTCGGCGGCGGCGGCCGCGATCAGCTCGGTGAGGAATTGGCGCAGGTGCCGGTACGCGGCCGCGACATGTTCGCCCTGATGCAACCGCACGCTGAGATCGTCGCCGTGGCCGTGGTGGCTGATGTGCGCGTACGCGCTCACGACCGCGGCTAGCTGCGCCCCCGCACCGTCGGTGTGGTCGCGTACGGCGGCGAGGTGCCGTAGATGGTCGCCGATCTGCTGTTCATGCCACGCCATCAGGATGCTGGCGACGTCCGGGAAGTACTTGTACAGCGTCGCCCGGCCGATGCCGGCTCGCTCGGCGACCTCTGACATCGTCACCGCTGACAGGCCGTTCTCCGCGACCAGCTTTGCGGTCGCCGACAGGATCGCCGCTTGCACCGAGCGGCGATGCTCGTCGATCGTGTCGGTCCACAGCCTCGGCATAGTTCGAAGCATACACGCCGCCCACCATGCGACATCTCGTCTTGACAAAGACATTATGTCTCGTAAAAACTGGGCGTGTATCCACGGATTTGAGGAGGCCGCCATGTCCACCCCGCCTGAACGACCGGCGTACACCACACCCCGCTGGGTCAAAGGCTGCGCCATCGCGGCTGCCGTCGTCGTGGTCGCGCTGATCGTGATGTTGCTATCCGGCCACAGCCCCACCCGGCACATGCACGGCCACGCCCCTGTCGCGGTTTCGGCGACGCTGCCGTGATCCTCGGACCGCGCGGACGCAAACTCGTCCTCGTCACCCACATCACCGCCTCGGCCGGGTGGATCGGCGCGGTCGCCGTGTCGCTCGTCCTGGCCGTCACCGGCTGGACCAGCCCCGACCCCGATTTGGTACGCGCGTCCTACCTGACACTGCTGCCAACCTGCCGATGGGCGCTGATCCCGCTCAGCCTGCTATCGCTGGCAACAGGTCTGATCCAGTCGCTGCTGGGCCGATGGGGACTGCTGCGCCACTACTGGGTCGTCGTAAAGCTGCTGATGAACGTCGGCGCGTCGCTGGTCCTGCTGCTCTACATGCGTACCCTGGCCGCGTTGGCCGACCAGGCGCGTACCGCGAGTTCCGACGCCGACCTCGCCATGCCGCACAACCCCTCGCCGGTACTGCACGGCGCCGCTGCCATGGTGCTGCTGCTCGTGGCCGTGGTGCTGTCGGTGTACAAACCCGCGGGCCTGACGAGATACGGCGCACGCCGCGCCAACGCAGCCGCCCTGGTGCGGACCGCCGGCTGACACCGGTCTGCGACGCGCCGCGAGCCGGTCCCCGCGGCACACCTCGATTCGACACCTCGAAGACCGCAGACGGTGTGGCCTGGCGGCATGTTGCCTACCCTGGCGCGGTGCATCGGGTCCCGGCGATCTGCTGGGCCTGTGCATGAACGTCCTGGCCGCGTTCACGGCCATAGCCAGGCACGGAGGTGGTCAGTGGTCGGGGGTTGCGACGATCTCGCGCCAGATGCCGCGCCGACGCACCTCTGCGATCCGCAGCCCGGCAACGTTGATGCTCTGTTCGGTACGCCGGTTGAGGTCTGGGCCGAGCAGGCGGCGGGTCACCGGGCTGATCAGATCCGTGAGCTTGCCCAGCATCGGGTTGTTGGGGCGCACGTGCTCGTACAACAGGATCTCCCCGCCGATACGGACGACCCTGGCCGCCTCCGCCAGCCCGCGTACCGGATCATCGACCGAGCAGAACACGCAAGCAGCGGCAACCGTGTCGAAGCTGCGGTCGGCGAACGGTAGATGCTCTATGTCAGCCACCTCCAGCCGTACGTCCAGACCGAGCACGCCGGCTCGGCGCCTCGCCCGGTCGAGCATGCGCGGCGAGATGTCGACGCCGGTTACGTCGGCACCGGCCGGGTACGCCGGGAGGTTGAGCCCCGTACCGATGCCCAGCTCGAGAATCCGTCCTCGGGCCCGGCCGAACAACCGCCGGCGGGCCTGCCGACTACCGAGTGCCTCCATTGGTCTGGTGTACAGGTCGTAGAACCTGGCAACCCGGTCGTAGACGGCGCCGCTAGGGCGGTTGGTCAGGGTAGCCATCGGTTCACCTCCGAGGTCTAGTTCGGTGATCGTCGACCAGGCGCGGCTCGGCCGCCGGTAGCGCGAGGGTGAAGATGGCACCGTGTCCGAGGCCATCGCTGGCGGCGCGCAGATCACCGCCGTGGGCGTGGGCCAGCGCTCGCGCGATGGTCAGCCCGATACCGCTGCCGCCGGTCGCCCGGCTGCGGGCGGGATCAGCACGATAGAAGCGGTCGAAAAGGTACGGCAAGTGCTCCGCCGCAATGCCCTCACCGGTGTCGGCGACAGTGAGCTCGACTTCGCCCGTACCTCGGGAAATGTCCACCACGACCTGCCCTTGCGGCGGCGTGTGACGCAGCGCGTTGCTGAGCAGGTTGTCGAGGATCTCACGGAGCCGGTCGGGGTCTCCGGCGACCCAGGCCGGCCGGTGGAGCTGGGGTTGATGCAGCGTGACACCTTTGTCCGCGAAGGCGGTTGCGGTGGCGCGGGCCGCTTCCTCGGCGATGTGCCGAAGGTCGACCGGTTCCGGTGTCATGGTGAGGGGGCGCTCTTCGGCCATGGACACCGTGTCGATGTCGGCCACGAGGCGGTGCAGCCGGGCGGTCTGCTCTCGCATGGTCTGCCAAGTCAGATCGCTGGTGGGTACCACGCCGTCCTCGATGCCCTCGACGAAGCTGCTCAGCGTGGCCAGGGGCGTGCGTAGCTCGTGGGCGAGATCGGCGAGCAGCTCGCCACGGCGTCGCTCGGTGTCGTCGAGAGCCGCGGCCATCCGGTTGAACGCGTTGTCCAGCAAGCCGAACTCGACGCTCAGGCCGCTCGCCGGCACCCGAGCCTTGTAGTCGCCGTCGGCGATGCGCGTCGCAGCGTGCGCCATGGCGGTCAGCGGTCGCGCCAGTCGCCGGGTGATGAACCAACTCACCGCGAGCGCGGTGACCAGGCCAGCCGCCACCGCCAGGCCGAGCGAGATGAGCAGCGCGCGGGCCAGTGCCTGGTCGAGGTGGTACGCCAGCTCGGGTGGCACGGATCCGACAGCGTGGCTGAGGTGACTGCGGAACAACCCAGGGGTGATCACCACTGCGACGATGACCAGGGTGACCGCGCCCGCCGCGATCACGAGTGCCTGCACGCCGAAGAGCCGCACCGCCAGTTTCGGCCCGCGACCCGGGTGGGCCGTTGTGGCCATCATCCGGTACCCATCCGGTATCCGACCCCTCGCACGGTCCGGATGTAGCGGGGCTGATCGGCGTTGTCGTCCAGTTTGCGGCGCAGGTTTCCGATATGGACATCGATCACATGCTCGTCGCCGTACCAGTCGCCGCCCCAGACGCGTTCTAGCAGTTGGCGGCGGCTAAACGCGACGCGAGGCTCGGCGCTGAGCGCTGCCAGCAGGTCGAACTCGGTCCGGGTGAGCGTGACCAGTCGGCCCTCGACGTGAACCTCGCGTGCGCCCGGGTCCACTTCCAAGGCGCCGAACTTACGTACCGCCGCGGCGCCGTCCTCGGCCCGGCTGCGGGGCCGGCGCAGCATCGCGCGGACCCGGGCCACGAGCTCGCGTGGGGAGAAGGGCTTAGTGAGGTAGTCGTCGGCCCCGACCGTCAGGCCGATCAGCTTGTCAACCTCATCGTTCTTGGCGGTGAGCATGATGATGTACGCCTCGCTGAAGGCCCGGATGCGCCGACAGGCCTCCAGCCCGTCCAGCCCGGGCAGCATCAGGTCGAGCACGATCACGTCGGGCCGGTGGTCGCGGGCCGCAGCGACGGCCGCAGCGCCGTCGGCCGCCGTTACCACGTCGAAGCCCTCCTGGGTCAGGTAGCCGCCGATCACTTGCAGCAGCGGGGCTTCATCGTCAACCACCAATGCACGAATACGGACGCCGGCCTTGGCGTCCGTCTCTCCCGGCGGGGTAGGCATACGGTTTACCCCCGATCTAGTACGGCAGCCTAAGATCGTGATCTGTTCGCTTGATCGATGATCACGGATTGGCGAAGTCGTTGTGTGTCAAGGAGAGTAGGCACGGCCGCTGCTCGATCATGTCTGTTGTGGACACACATGACATCGCGGCGGCCGTGGCTGCCAGGATAGACCCTGCCGGGTGGCGAGCGGAATTCGAGTCGCTGTTCGCCCGGGTGGCGCCGGCGTTCGCGCGGGTGGAGCCGCGGCGGCGGGCTCGATTGTTCATCCAGGCCCTGCTCGGCCCGGTCGAGGTCCGTACCTGCTGGCAGATCGCCGAGTACGCCGGCGAGCCGGATCCCGGTGGGATGCAACGCCTGTTGGCCTCGGCCTCGTGGGACGACGCGTTCGTGCGGGCGCAGATCCGCACATATGTGGTGGCCGGGTTCGGCCCCGGCGGAGTGCTGATCGTCGACGAGACCGGCGACGCCAAGAAGGGCACGATGACGGTCGCGGTGCAGGACCAGTACACCGGCACCCTCGGCAAGATCGATAACGCGCAGGTCAGCGTGCACCTGGCCTACGCCAATCGCACTGGTGCGCGGGCGCTGGTCGACTTCCGGCTCTACCTGCCCGCGTCCTGGACCGACAACCCCGACCGGTGCACCGCCGCGAAGGTTCCCGCCGACATCGGGTTCGCGACCAAGCCGCAGCTGGCCTGGCAGATGATCGAAGACGCCCTCGACGCCGGCGTGCCCGCCGCCTGGGTGGCCGCCGACGAGGTCTACGGCAACGACACCCGGCTGCGGGCCAGGCTACGCACCCGCCGGATCGGCTACGTCCTGGCGATCCGCGCCGACACCGCGCTGACCCGCTGGGACTATCCGAATCTGACCATCACCGCTGAGAAGGTGGCGGCCTTTCTGCCACCGAAGATGTGGGGCCGCTATCTGGCTGGCTGGGGCTCGAAGGGACCCCGGTACTACCTGTGGGCGTGGGTGAAGATTGTTGAGACCGAGACTGACGGCACGGCGCAGGGCCACCACTGGCTGCTGTTGCGCCGCAACGAAACCACCGGCGAGGTCGCCTACTACCGGTGCTGGTCACCGACCCCAGTTGGCCTGCCCACCCTGACGTGGACCGCTGGGCTGCGCTGGCCGATCGAGTCGTGCTTTCAAGACGCCAAGGGCCAGACCGGCCTGGATCAACATCAGGTGCGGACCTGGCGCTCGTGGCACCGCTACACCACCCTGGTCCTGGTCGCCGCGGCGTTTCTGGCCGTGCTCGCCGCTCGCCAACCCCGGCCGTTGCCCTCGATGCTGCCCGCCACCGACGAGATCGGCCCGTTGAGCGCGGCCGAGATCCGCCGCCTGCTCGTCTTCGTATTCACCAAACCCGATACGACCATGCGACATGCACTGTCCTGGCTCGCCTGGCGCCTGGCACATCAGGCCCGAGCCCGCCACTACCACTACAAACGCCGAACCCTCGCCGACATCAGCCAATGATCACGATGTTGGGCTGCCGTATTAAGAGGATCGTCGCCCGCCATCTGTTTCGCTTCCTCCAGCGACGCCACCACGCCGCCGAAGCGACGCCCGAACCCCTTGACGCGACATAGCAGCGCCATAGGGGCATCGAAGCCCTGGCGAGTCACTCCAGACTGAGCACATTCAACGAGCGGAAATGAGCATTTTCAGTGAGCGCCAACAACAGATCGCGACGTAATCTGTATTCCGGTGCGCAGAACCCGCCACTTGAAAAGCGACATGGTGCCTGGCAGGTTCGCCGCCATCACCTCGAGAGGCTGGGAGGACTTAGTGCACACAACCGTTCAGTGGCGGCAGCGCGTAGCGGTTGCCGGGGCAGCAATTGTCGGGATCCCCACCTTCATCGGACTGGCCGCCGCGCCTGCGGCCGCCGCTCCGATCACCTACGGCACCGCGCAGACAGTGACCTACAGCGACACCGTGCTCGACCCCGGGCAGTCATTCACCATCGCCATCAGTACCAACCTTCCCTTCGACGCCTTCAACGACTTCGGTTCGTTCGTGTTGCACGATCTGTCCAAGTGGGTGTACGACGGCTGCACCGTGACCGTTGGACAGGGCATCTGCAGGCTCGACATTTCCGGCGACAACGCAGCCGACCAAATCACCGTGTTCTTGCCCGCCAACACCCAGTCGACGGTGGTGTACACCTTCCACGTCGCGGTCGGCGCCAGCGACAGCATCGCCTACGACGGTGCGCTCGCCAACGCAGACGGCAGCATCACGTTCTATTCAGGCTCGTTGACCATTGACGTAGGCTGCACAATAACCGGCACTTCAGGAAATGACACTCTGACCGGCACCAGCGGCCCCGACGTCATCTGCGGCCTGGGCGGCAACGACTCCATCAGCGCCGGCAACGGCAACGACATCATCTACGCCGGCGACGGGGACGACTCACCGCTCAACGGTGGCAACGGCAACGACACCATTTACGGCGGCAACGGCAACGACAACCTCAATGGCCAGAACGGCGACGATACCCTGGCCGATCACACCGGCACCGACACCCTCACCGGCGGCCTGGGCAACGACAGCATTGACACGCAGGACACCGTGGCCGGTGACACCGCCAACGGCGGACTCGGCTCCGACACCTGCGCCGTTGACGCCGGCGACAGCACCAGTAGCTGCTAGAACAAAGCCTGCGCAGCACCGGAGGGCCCCCACGGGGTCTAGGACCGGGGAGGCCCTCCCTTTGGGCAGCGTTGCCCCGCCGGCCCGACGTAGAAGACTTGGTCGATTCCCTCGGGGACTGTTCCCAGGAACGGTGTTTCCGGCACCGACACGCTGAGCTGGGAGGCTCGGCGGAAAGGTGCCGTGATGACTACGACACTGCAGAGCGCGACACTGGACGACATCGCATCGAAGAGAAGGCCTGCGTCTACGCCTGAGTTGGAGGCGGCCCGGGAGCTGGTGCGTCAGGCCCGTGAGCAGGGCTTGTCGTTGACCGGCCCGGATGGGCTGCTCAAGCAGATGACCAAGACGGTGCTCGAGACCGCGCTCAACGAGGAGATCACCGAGCACCTCGGCTACGAGAAACACGACCCGCCGTGTAGCCCGGATGGCAACGTGCGCAACGGAACCCGGTCCAAGACGGTGCTCACGGAGGCCAACGGGCAGGTTCAGATCGAGATGCCCGCGATCGGGCGGACACGTTCACCCCGCAGATCGCCCGCAAGCGTCAGCGGCGGCTGACCGGTGTGGATGAGATCGGGCGTTCGTTGTACGCCGAGGGGTTTTGTCGCGCGTCACAGTCAGTCGTAAGCAAGAGTCAGGCCGCCTGCCGGCACCTGACATTCTCACAGTCGAAAGAGTCCCCGACCGACCCCATGAGGCGACGATCCCGTTGTCCGTCAACCGTTCGGAGAACCTGAACGCCGTGTAGGTCGATCCTCTGTCGCTGTTAACCCGAAGTCGGTTCAACAGCGATTAGGCTGTGAACGGCTCCACACCAGCCAGCCCACAACTACGGCGCGGGCCGAGGTCTCGGTCGCGCCGTTGTCGGATACCGGGAATGCAACGCGCCGCCGGACCCACAGCGCAATCACACAGAGCCCCCAAACACTTTGAATGCGGTCCGGGCGGCTCACCAATGTGCCCGGCACCCCGCAGCGTGTCTTGTGTCATGCTGGGCCTGGGAGACTACTTCTGCCTACCCGGATCGGCCCCCGGCACGTCGCCGAGCTGATCGGGGTGGACGTTGCCGGCGGCGCCTCGCAGGGCCGCGAGCGTTCGCGCTCGGTCTTCGGCCGAGATCGTCGGCCAGTCCAGCACGCGATCGATCATCTCCTGCGATGTACCCCTGCTCTCGCCTGCCGACCCGATATCGCTCACAATCGCACGATGCCCCATCAACCGTCTTGATCGCGATCGGCTGAGCAGGCAGACCACCAGGCTGTCCGCCCACGCTCGTCGTTCGTTTGGGAGCCAGCCGGAGTGACCAAATTTCGCCGAACAGGGCGCGGGAGCTTGCAGCCGAGTTCGGGCAGGTGAGGCTACTGCGGTGGGCCGGCGTTCTTGCCGGGGCGGCGACGCTTGTCGCGGACGTAGATGACCGCTGGTTTGCCGTCGCCGGGATCGCGGCGGTCCAGGTCGAACAGTTTGGTCGCCGCGATCAGGTCGCTGAGTTTGGCGTAGCCGTAGTTGCGCGAGTCGAAGTCTGGGCTCTGTTTGGTCAGGATGTGACCGACGTATGCGAGGGCGGCCCAACCGTCCTCGTCGGACGCGGCTTCGGTGGCGTTACGCAGCTGGCTCATCAGCGCGGTGTCGCTCTTGAGCTGCGCGAGCGGGGTTGGCGGCTTCGGCTCGGATCCGGTGCCGGGTTGCGCGGAGTGGCTTGCCGAAGGCGTGAGGTTCTCGGTGTAGATGAACTTGTCGCACGCCGCCACGAACGCCTTTGGTGTCTTGCGTTCGCCGAAGCCGTATACGGTCAGGCCGGATTCGCGGATGCGTGAGGCGAGGCGGGTGAAATCGCTGTCGCTGGAGACGATGCAGAACCCGTCGAAGCGTCCGGCGTACAGCAGATCCATCGCGTCTATGATCATCGCAGCATCGGTGGAATTCTTGCGGTTGGTGTACGCGAACTGCTGGATCGGCTGGATCGACTGGGCGAGGAGCTGATCCTTCCAGCCTTTCAGGCTCGGGCCGGTCCAGTCGCCGTACGCGCGTTTGACATGGGCCGTGCCGTACTTGGCGACCTCGGCTAACAGGCTCTCGACGATCGCGGATTGCGCATTGTCGGCGTCGATGATTACGGCGAGCTTGGCGACGCTTTCGCTGACCGTTGCCAATGCTGCCCCCTCGGCGTCGTTGTTGGTCGTGCCGAGCGTATCGGACGATTCACCTGGCCGACGCGCACTGCTGATCACGCATGCCCGTGCGAAGGCGGCGACGTTTCTCGGCTATGAGATCAAAGCCAAGAGTGCCCATAGCTAATCTCATGGAGGGATAGGCGCTTAGGGGCGTCGGCGAACCGGTAGACCATCTCGTGCTCCCCATAACCGGCGGCCTGCCGGACAGCGGCCACGAGGTTGGCGTGCTCGGCGTCAAACCACGCCAACGCCGTACTGGGATCTTCCAACGCAGCCGCGATGGCGGCGGTCCGCCGGGGCATGTCCAAGCGGAGGATCTCGGGGTGTAGCTGCTGCGCGGCGACCGTTGCAACCGCAGGTAGTAGTCGTACAGGCGATGCAAAGCAGCCCGGCGGTCAGGCTCCGGCTCGTCACAGGCCGCCTGGGATGGTGCACGAGCGCGCAGCAAGTCGAGTAGGACGTAGCGGCCCGGGCGGTGCTTCTGGAGCAGGTTAGCGGCGGCGGGACGGTGCAGCGCGAGCCCCGCCTGCGGCGCTGTCAGGTCGGCGAGTGCGGCGGCGTCCTCGGCCGTGAGGTCGTGTCCAGGCATCAGGCCCAGCGGCCGACCCGAACGCTGGTCGATGGCAGACCCTCGGCCCCGAGGCCCGGACTCGAACACATGCGGCGGAACGGCGTGAACCGCCGGGCCCCGGGCGTGCTCTGCCTCTGGCTGTGGGTCGTTCGGCCGACGCTGCGATCGGGGTGAAGCCCGCACGGGCAGGCGGGGTCGACCCGTGCGGGCCCGGCGAACCACCGTGCGGGGTGGTCGGCCTTTGCGACATGCCTGTGCGGAAGGCCACGTCGCGTTCAACACATGTCTACATCGGAGGGCAAACGGCCTCCGTATGTTGAGCGCCGAAGCACGCTCCACCGTCACAGCTACCCGTGACGTGGTGGGCCGGTCTCATACGGTGGCATTGTGTGTGCGGAAGTGGGTTTGCAGCGCCAGGTCCACCGCGCCTGCGCTCATGTCCAGCTCGGCGGCTATGTCCTCCATGCTCATGCCGGTCTCGTGCATGTGAGCGATGGCGGTCCAACGGAGCTGGGCGATCGGACGCGCTCCGGGTCCCTGCACCGCGTTGATCAATGCAGCGGCGCAACGGGCGCGCCCGGCAACGGACATCCGCCCTAGCGCGGTGATGGTGGTGTCGAGGAAGGCCTGCGCATCATCGGTCATCTCGGTGGCTCCTTTGCCGGTGTCCGGCCTTCCGCACCGAACGATGATGCGCCCAATCGACTGTGGCGAGGATAGGCCAAACATGCCTCGACTTGCGGCTGAAGGGACCATCGCGATTCGCCCGCCGGTACGCGCACGCCCAGGTCGCCGTCGACAGTGCCGGCGCGACGTCGCAACGGTGCTGGCGATCCGCGACGACATAGCGCACCGCGTACGCGCCTTGATCCGCCGACTGACCCATGGAGACCTATGATGAGTGACAAGCCAGTGTGCTGTTCGTCTGCGTGCACAACGCCGGCTGCTCGCAGACGCCCGGCGACGCCGTCGAGGTCCGCTCCGCCGGATCAGCGCCCGCGGACCAGATCAACCCCGTCGCCGTCGAGACGATGAACGAGGTCGGCATCGACATCACCGACCAGAGGTCCAAGATCTTCACTCCGGAAGCCTCCGAGGCGTCCACTGTGGTCATCACGATGGGCTGCGGCGATGTCTGCCCCTGCTTCCCTGGCCAGACCCACCTCGACTGGGAACTCGACGACCTGGCCGGACAAGGCATCCAAGCCGTACGGGTAATCCGCGACGACATCCGCGAGCGGGTGGAGGACCTGACCAAGGCGTACCTGGTCACGCTCACCAGGGGCGCGCCCCGCCACACCTGCCGGGGACGCGTTCGTATGAGCTTGGTCTTGCCCTGGAAGCCGACCCGCTGCCAGCGGCAGCGCCCCAAGCGGAATTGCAGCGCCATTGTCGACGGTGGCCGGTCGGTGTCGGCGGGCTTTGTCGCACTTGTGGTTGTCCCATGCGCGGGTGGTCATCTAGGCCGGGGCGATGCTGTTGATCTGCATGCGGATCGCTTCGCCGTCCCGGCCGGATCCGGGTAGGAATTGCGCGATGACGACGGCGTCGAAGACGCGCATGTCGCTGTCGTTGGAGCCGGTGCTCTCCACCAGCAGGTGCGGCGGACCCGAGCAGTCAGGGTGGTCCTCAAGGGCCAGCCGATGCAGGCTACCCGGCCCGCCTCGTCACGAGGATCCAGGATTTTTCGCAGCACAAGGCTTGTAGAACTGGTCGCGTGCAAACCCTGCTGTGCACCTACCTGTCGGCGGACCTCCTGCTCGGCAACGCAATGCTTGGCTGGAGCTGGGCAGACCCGGTAGCCGCCCTCGTCATCGCCGCAGCCGCGGTCAAAGAAGGCGCGCAAGCCTGGCGCGGCGAGCACTGCGACGACTGCGCCCCGCCCGCCGCCGGTGGCGAGTGCACCAATGGCTGCAGCACTGACGAAGAATTCGCCCGGTGAGCGCCCAGCAGCCGACCACCGCGATCCTCATCGCCGTGCTCACCCCGACCTTCGGCCACTTCAATACCATCAGTCCGCTGTGGACTCGTGTCAGGCGCTGGCGGCCGGCACTGGCCGGGAATACCTGGCGGCAGTCGGCGTCGTGTTTCGTCGTGGTGTTCTGCGCCCGGGTCGTAGCAGCGCTCGGCTACGGACACGTCATGACGTGATCGGCTCCCGGCCGGTCAGGCGTGCCCGCGCCGTGGCGTAGCGGCGGTCGAGGATCTCCAGCGGGTCTCCCGGTGGGCCTCGGTACAACTACCGCCAGGGTAGATCACGCGTACGGCCGCCAGCCGGGGCCAGCGTTCCCCCACCCGGTCCTGGAGTACCGCCTGTGACTGTGCGGCGAGGGACTTGTTCCCAGGCGTGGGCGGGCAGCACGCGCCGGACGTCCCGGACCCAACCGCACCGGGCCGGCATCACCCGCATCTGCACCCTTGGCGAGCCCGAGGCATACGACGGGAGACGAGCCGCCGTGTACGCGGCAACGGCCCGTGCTGGCCCTTCGGTTCCTCGGCGCGTCCGCGGTCCGACGCCGCCGCCCGGCACCTGCGCAAAGCCCGGGCGAGCGAAACGTCGACTCGTCACTGGCCTCAGCTGGAGCCGGAGATCCGCGAAAGGAGTCCGTTCTGGGAGGGGCTGGAACGCTGACAGGCTTCATGCCTAGCGGGCGCCACACGATGACGGCGATGCCACGGATCCGTTCGGAGTACCGTTCGCTGAGCGACGAGGACCGCAGCAGTCGGCGCAGGTCTCCCTCGAATGTGCTGAGTCGACGGCCGAATTGGTGTGGCGCCGACCGCGACAGCGAAAACACCGCGGCCACGATCTGGTCGAGGCTGCGCTCGACGGCCTCGCCACGGTGGACCTCGAAGCGCTAAGGGGCAGCGAAACCGGCCCGCTGCATCGCTTGCTCCTCCAGGGCGTGATCGACGCCGGGCGGGTGTCCCTGCCCGCCGCGCGGCGTGGCGCCCAGATATCCGGCGACCAGCTCCTCGATACGGTCCCAGGGCGGCCTCGGATACGGCAGCGGATCGTCGCCGTCGGGAAGTCGTCGCGCGAATGTGGACGGCGGCACGGTCGGCATCCAGCATGGGGTGCACGCGCCGGGCCACCAGATCCCGATCCAGCCAGTGAAACGACTGCGCGAACCTGACCGTCCGGAAGACGCCCAGGTCGGCCGGCAGCTGCTCGGCGCGCAACTGCCGCCACTCGACATTGCCAACCCCCGGCGTCAGCGGCGATCCTGCGTGCCTCGGCGATCATCTGCGGATCCGCGTCAAACCCGGTGGCCGACGCGAACAGCGGCGCCAGCACCACGGTCAGCGACCCGGGACCGCAGCCCACGTCGAGAAGACGGCCGGTGCCGTCCAAGCCGAGTTCGCTCGCGGAGCACCTCGGCCAGGCCCGCCAAGTACGGCATCCAGCCGATGACGTAGTGAACTGCATTTACCGGCATACAGCGACTGGTCCCATTACCACCTGTTCTCGGGCACGGCCAATTGTAAGACCGAGCGCGAGCTGGCCGGGCCGACGTCTGGATCATGACCGCAGTCGCAATGAGAAACGCACGCGGCTGCCGATCATCGAACGCCGCATAGCCGTTATTCCAGATGATGCCGATGATCCGTCGTACGTCGCAGCCGTGCGTACCTGTTGCGCAGGAATTTGTCGGCGAATGATGGTGATTATCGGCATCATCATTGGAAGGGGCCACGTGGGAAGTAATGAAGCGATCCACGCAGCTGCTTCGTGATCACCGCGCGATGTGAATATCAATTTCTCGGTTGATCGCTACAACCGTGATCCGCCATTGGGAAGTCGTACCGATCGAGGTCGACTTCCCGGCCACCGTCAGTCGCGCGCCATGAAGCCGGTGATGGAGATGACATGAGATCCAGCTCTTCTCGGATCAGCGCTATGCCGACCGGGATCGCGGTCCTCGGCCTGATCGCCGCGCTGATCCTCATGCCGCCGGCTCCCGTCGACCCCGGTCCGACTCCTCTACCGGCCATGATCTTGCCGCCCAGCCCGTCGATGTCATCGAGCCCGGTCCGTCCTCCCCTGAGCCCGGTCCGGCCTTTGCTGATCCCGACTCTCGCCCGGTGGCCCGGCCCGACGAACACCGGCGTACCGGACGGCGTCCAGCTGTCCGCCTATACCGGACCTTGCACAATCACCATTGCGGGATCGGTGATCGATAGGAAAGCCGTCGATTGCGACTTGGTGATCGCCGCCGAGAACGTGCTGATCACCCGCTCGCGCATCAACGGCGAGATCAACGGCGGACAGGGCACCGGCTCGTCGTTTCGCGTCCAAGACAGCGAAATCGTCAATGGCAAGCGGGACGCATGCCAATGCGTCGGCTCGGACAATTTCATCGCGTTACGCGTCGAAATCAAGGGCGGCAACCGCGGCGTCTACTGCCGACTCAACTGTATCGTGCAGGACTCGTGGATCCACGGCACCGACCTGCTGCCTCTGCAGCACGCGTCGGCGATCCGCGTCGAGCAGCATTCGATCGTCCGCCACAACACCCTCGCCTGTGACTGGACAGCGATCTCCGATTCGGAGATCGGCTGCAGCGCCGACATGACCGGCTACCCCGACTTCGCGCCGATCCACGACAACCGGATCGAGCGGAATCTGTTCGTAGCGAAT